>Ga0334899_1000589_pt1 | contig 43382 bp, 32 predicted proteins | sample GraSluR3_MG_FD_207219 | JGI IMG/M metagenome (GOLD analysis project Ga0334899, IMG submission 207219) | Sludge microbial communities from methane-producing bioreactor in Wageningen University, Netherlands - Granular Sludge_8_08-R3 | ecosystem: Engineered > Bioreactor > Anaerobic > Unclassified ...
ATTATCACTAACATTTTCAAATTATGAAGCTGTTCTGTCAAATGCAAATTTTATTAACTTATAATTGTTGCGCATGAATAATACGGGTTAACTTTGAGCAAATTAATTTTAACTGAAAAGAATTATTGGTTGAGAATTTATATTTATGTTTATATTTGAACTGATGAAAGTAGGTAAAAAACAGTATTATTTTTTATTATTAATTCTTATAGCTACTATAGGGGTATATATTTCTGTAAATCAGTTAGATTTTGTTAATTGGGATGATGATGATAATGTACGTTTGAACACTAAAATTCAAACTATTAATGCAGAAAATATTGCGTATCATTTCACACATGAGCGTTATAAGTCACTTGCTTTATACAGTTTTATGTTCGACTATGCACTTTGGAAACAGAATCCTGCTCCATACCATTTACATAACTTGCTATTGCATCTAATTAATATTATTTTGGTTTTTGTTGTTGTTTCTAAGCTTACAAATAATAGAATAGTTTCGCTTATAACTTGTGCCTTGTTTGCATTTCATCCGGTATCGGTTGAAGCTGTGGCATGGGTTACAGGTCGCAAAGATTTGTTGTTTCTGTTGTTTAGTTTGTTAAGTATTTTGGTTTATCGTAAATACACTAAAAGTGATTATAATATTTGGTGGTTGTTGCTGTTAAGTTTGCTTGTTTTTATTGCAAGTATGGCTAAAATTCAGGCATTTGTTTTGCCGGTTGTCCTATTGGCTCTCGATTGGTATTTTTATAAGAAGCTTAATTGGGAATCGATTATTGAAAAAGTATTTTTAATATTTATTTTGCTCGATTTATGGGCATTTGCACTTATTACTATTATCGTTCTGATAACAATAAAAAAGATGGATGTTATTAAACGATTTTTCTTTTCTAAGTACTATATGTTGGCGATTTTGATTGGATTTTGGTTGATTTTTCATGTTTTAACATCTTTTATCAAATCATGCAGAGTTTTAGGAACATTTGATTTCAGCATATGGATTTTTGCTGCACTAGCAGTCTTTTCTTCAGTATTTCTTTTGCTCAATTTATTTAATAAAAAGCTTTACAATAGAATTCAAAATTTAAGTAAGCTAAACAAGGGATTGTTTACTATACTATTACTACTGTTTGTACTTGTGTTTGTACTCGACTTTCATCATTTTAATATGATAGAGAGAATAAAATATAATTTAGCTGGTTTAAATTTAAAATCCTTAGTCGGTTTTTGGGATAATCCTATGGATTCTGGTAATGCTTTTTCTTTTGGTGAACGTTTTCTTTTGATGGGATTTAGTTTTTTTTATTACATAAAACGTTTTTTTCTTCTGCAAGGTCAAAACCCAATGGTAAGTTACCCTGAACGTTTGACTGATGGTTCATTACCTAATTATATAATATCAGACTTTTTTATTGCTTTAATAGTGTTTGCGATTTTTGCTTTTATCCTTTTTAAGTATTTTAATAAAAATCGAATTGTTGTATTGGGTATTTTAATTTTTCTTGTAAATATTTCAATTGTAATGCATATTATACCTATCGAAGGGCGAATATTGGCTGCCGATAGATATGCTTACGTTTCGTTTTGGGGACTGTTTATTGTTATTGCTTATTCTATCGATAAACTTCTTTTAAAGTATAATTATTTAAAACTTGGAGCAGTAAGTTTAATATGTGTGTTTTTAGCAATTAACTCTTACTCTAATGTGGCTTATTGGAAAAATTCATATACATTATGGCTTAAAGCAGTAAGCGAAGATAAATATAATTCTTATGCTCTTAATGCTCTAGGTATTGCTTATTTAGAGATTAAAGAGAATGTTGATAGTGCTTTAATAATGATAGATAGGGCACTTAATATTAACCCGAATGTTCCTGAATATCATGTTGATAAAGGGCGTGTGTTGTTTAAACTTGACTCTTTAGATTCTGCGCTCGTTTATTTTAATAATGCAATACTATTAGACTCTACTAATGATATGGCTTATAATAACAGAGGAACTCTACTTATTAAACAAATGGAATATGAAACAGCGATTTCAGACTTTGAAACAGCAATTGAATTAAATGATAACTTGGAACTTTATAAAGAAAACTATTTAAAAGCTAAAAGACTTTATAGTTTGGATAGTGTTTTACTCGCTGATTATTCTTCGCGCGAGTTTTCAACTGAAGAAAAAGTAGAATATATTAAACTGGCTTCTGACAGACTTATTGCTCAAGGGAAAGAGCAAAGTGGTCTTGAATATTTATTAATTGGGTTAAAGCTTAGCGAAAATGACATAGCTATGTTGCAAAATGTGGCAGCTATTTATAGTAGATTGAGGCAATACGATAATAGCATAGAGTATTATAAAAAGCTGCTGAGTATTAATCCGGATAAGTCTGAATATTACTATTATCTGGCTAATAATTATTTTAATATCGGGAACAGGCTCAGTGCTTGCGAAAATTGGTCAATCGCAAAACTGTACGGACATAATCAGGCTGAAATCAATTTTGATACTTTTTGTAAAAAAGATTAGTTTATTTGACTACTGCTTACCCATTCCAAACACTTTACGCTGTATATATCTCACAATTTTCCAAAAAATATCGCTCCAAAACCAGAAAAATCTTATTATTGCTTCTTTAAGCCTAATTTTCTTTCTTTTCAGTACTGCAATATAGTTGTGTAGGTAAGAGCTTAACTTAAACTGTTTTAGATAATCGGGATAATACTTTAAAATTTGTTTGCCTATAAGTGAATTTTTGCCTATCCCATTTCGTCTGATTTTGTTTCGCCTCCACTCTTCGTTTAAGAGGTGGATGGCATACCAGTTTTCGTCAATGGCAATGTCTTTAATAATAAAATTTCGTACATGTCGCCAGTCGTCGGGGTTTGTAAAGTTTTTAATATGCTTATTTAGGCTATATAATGCTATATTTTTGTTCAGTATTTTAATTGGAAGGTTCCAGTCGGTATTTTCGTTGGTAACTGTTTGCAGGGCTTCATCGTAACAGGTTTTCATTACATCACTCCCTTTCGGACATTTCATAATATTACCAATTACCGGAAAATCATGATGACTTCTGAACACATATTCTTCATTAAAGTCAAGAGTTTTAAGGCAAATTACATCCATATCGCTCCACCAACCACCTTGTTCGTAAAGCAATTTATACCGAAATATGTCAGAAAAGCCGGCATAAGAACCTTTGCCATGACCGTACTGATTTGTATTTTTATACGCAAAAACAAACTCGCGTGGAATTATCTCAGCAGCATCTTTTATTATTACTTTTTCGGGAAGTTTTGTTCTAATAGGCTCATAAAGCCACAAATAAAATTCGTGATTATTGTTTAGATATGATTTTATACACAATAATTCAATTATCGATAGCTCGCTACCAATCCACAATCCATGCACTATTTTATTTGAATTATTCAATTTCTCCGCTTTGTTTTAGTTCTCTTAATTGCTCCATTAGCTTTTCTTCAGTACTGTTCAAAATTTGTGTATGTAAAATCTCTGCCGGAATATTCATAGCTTTTATCAATAATTCTCGATATCCTTTATTATCTCTAAAGGTATAAATTGTGTTTTCGAGTTTTGTTTGAATAATTATTTGTTTTTCTATGTCAAGGTTTTCGCCTGAGGCTAATCGGAATATATGATTTTGCACTTTTTTTTCAAGCTCATCGATAGGGATGTCAGTAAACTTGTTCAATTCTTTTAGTTTAAGCTTTTCGTGTTCGTTCCAACTTTCCACCAAATTTATTAAATCTTTGAATGCTTCTGTATTACGATGCTCAATTTGAGTTTTAGGATTAAATTTTATGGTTTTATAATATTCAAGAATTTTAGATGTAATCTCGTAAGAACTTTCCCAAATAGAGCAATTGGGTGGCGACCAAACGCGGTTAAAAGTAAGGGGAATTTGCAATTTGTTGAAATGATTGATAAAATCAGGAATCTCATTCCAGTTTTGCTGAATAAAACAGCAGGCAATACCGATAAAGCGATTCTTTTGTTGGCAAAAATCAATGAAATAATTCAAATTATTCATTACCTCCTCAAATTTTGCCCCTTTACGTATTTGTTCGTAGGTTTCTTTTTTAATTGAATCAATCGATACGCTTATTGAGAAATTGCCCTTTTCGAGTAAATCTTTAATTTTGTCGTTTAATATTGTGCCATTGGTTTGTACTACTATTTCGCAGGCAGGATTAAGCTCAATAATCAGATCCCAGATTTTATAATAAACAGGAATTAAAAAAGGTTCGCCACCCATGAATTTGGTGCTTTTAAGATGAGGAATAAATTCTCTAAGTTCTTCAACAAATTCATCATTATATGGCAATATTTTTTCTTCTTGACCAAGTTTATTTTTGGCAATTTTAGAAGAATTTTCTTCTGAGCACATTATGCACTCCAGATTGCAACGATTCGATAATTCAAACTCCATTGAAACAGGATAATCGCCGGCAGGTTGAAAATAATCGTAATTTCTTGCCAATACTGTTGTGTATGCTTTTTCTTCCCACTGCACCTGACAACAATAGCAACCAGCAGATAAATCACATTTTTGCATTTTATTACGCAAGTCTTTCATTTGCTCACTATTCCATGCATCAGAAATACTTGTTGAGGGCCAGTTGCCGAATATATTATCGCGATTGTAGCAGCAAACACCTATTTTACCCCCATAGCTAAAGTATAAATTTGTAAAAGGAGCATGACATAAATATTTGTAATTGTGTGCTGTCCGGGTTTTGTTATAGTCGTGAATAGTCTTTTTACTCAACGAAACAGGTTTGCGTGGAGCAGTATATACTTTGTAGCTTTTAAGCTTTAAAAGTTTCCTATACGTCATTGGAATAAAACTTAAGCAAGGAGTCCTGCTTATCGTTCGGCGAAGTTTTAAAATACTATTTTTATGCGATTTTGGCATGTACTACTAATTTCCGTATTTGTCAATTAATTCAATTAGCTCTTCACTAGATTTCGAAAGTAATTCTTTATATACCATTTTAAGCGGTAAATTTGCAGCAAAGCTAAAAAAATCGTTTCTCGACATCTGTTTTTTGTCAAGATATTCTAAAATATTTTCTATTTTTTCATTTACTTGATTTAGTTTTTCTTGTAATTCTGCTTCTGCAGAGCTGTCTTCTCTAATGAATTTTTTTATTTGTTCAAAAAACAATTTTTCCTTATCCGAATAATCAACATCACGTAAGGTATTGCTGGTTTTCGATTCTTGCAACCAATTGTAAATTTGGGTTTTTACAAGATTATCAAATACTTTTATGTTATGAAAACTTTCTGGGGCGGTAATTGTAGGCTTAAAAACTTCTCTTGAAAGTGTGTCGAAAATTTCTTGCAATTTATCGGTAGGCAATGCCCAAAGCGAATGTTCTTGTGGCTGCCTAATTGTGTTGAACCAAAGGGGTATATTATGTTGATTGCAGAATCTTACAAAATCGCCCATTTCTGTCCAGTTTTGTTTCATGGGATTAGTGAGTACACATAGTTTTGTTTTTTTCTTTCTACAATAATCGAGGAAGTATTTGAAATTTTCCATAACTTCTTCAAAAACAGCATTTACTCTTATAGCTTCGTAAGTTTCTTTTTGAAGTGAATCTATAGAAATATTAATATTAAAATGTCCTTTATCTAATAGTTTTTTGATTGACTTATTTAGAATAGTGCCGTTTGTTGCTAATACTATTTTTATTTTGGGGTTAATTTCAACGGCATTATCGAGAATATTTTTACAAATTTTACTTAAAAAAGGTTCTCCGCCATTGAGACGCAACTCTTGCAGATGAGGTATAAATTCGTTTAATTGATTTACAAACTCGTCATCGTAAGGGATTTCTAATTTTGGTTTTTTCTCTCTGTTCTTTCTTATTGATGATGACAGAAACCCATTACACATAATACACTCCAAATTGCAGGTATTGTCGAGTTCAAGCTCCATCATTTTCGGATATTTCGCCGGTTTGCCCAAATGGTCGTAAGCTTTTGCCAATACCGAAACATAGTTGTGGTTATTCAGGTTTTCGAGGCAAGTACCGCAAGTTTCTTCGAGAGAAAGCTTTTTTATGTTTTTTCTGAATTCGTTAAATCTTTTTCCTTCCCATATTTCTTTTATCGATTTTTGGGGATATGAGTCGGGATTAATAAATCCAAGCCAGCAAGGAGCGGCATCACCGTGTATGTTGAAATACATATTTGCGAAAGGGGCATTACATAGATTCTTCTTGTACAGGGTTTTCCTGCTGCGATTATATTCCCGTTTTATACGTTTATTTAATGACATAGTCTTTTACTCTATTGCAAAGTTAAGCTTTTTACCCAGGTTTCTAACTCACCAACTAAGGTTTCTTTAGGCATTTTAGAGTAAATTTCATAAAAAACTCTTAATGAATCCGCGTCAATATTTTTAAGTTCATTAAAAATCTCATCTAAATATTCGTCATAACCTGCATCACATATAAGTTTAGTAATGTTTTTTATTATCTCATCGGTCTCTAATTGGGTTTCTATTTTGTCTGAATTTTCGTTTTCAATCAGATAGTTTTTCAAGCGTTTCGATAATTCTTCTTGCTGATTGAATTCTTGTGTCCAGTAATCAAGATGTTCAATTATTTCGTTATAGCATTTTTGATTGTATTGCTTTATTGTGCTATCATTTTCGAAAGAAAACCCCGTCAAATATTCTTTTATTTTTAGTTTGTCTTCGTTTGGTAAAGTCCAAAGCGATAGCTTTTTGGGCATATACAGATAGCTAAAGAAAACAGAAATATCATTTTTGTTGCAAAACTTAATTATGTCAGGGATATCTTGCCAGTTTTCTCTAAAAATAGTCATGCTTACCGAAAGATTTCTCTTTTTTCTTTTTGAATAATTAATAAACCAGTCAAGGTTTTGCATTACATTTTCAAAATTTGCCCCTTTGCGTATTTTTTCAAATTTTTCTTTGTTTAAACTGTCGATAGAAACGGATATTTCAAAATTGCCTTTATTAAGTAGATTTTTTATGCGTTCGTTAAGATGTGTGCCATTAGTAATTACAAAAATTTTTGTTTGTGGGTTTTCATTCACTATTATATCCCAAATCTTGTAATATTGTTTAATAACAAATGGTTCGCCACCATAAAACTTAGCTTCCTTAATATGTTTTAAAAGAGGAGCAATTTCTTCAATAAATTTATCATTGTAAATATTATTTTGAGCTTCAACTTCACGATTTTTTTCGTTACACATAATGCAACGCAAATTGCAATAAGAGCTAATGTCGAATTCTATTACTGCAGGGTGTAAGTTGTTTTTTCGCTTGCTGTATATGTCGTAGTTTACGGCTTTTAGGCTGTGATATTTCCCGCTTACAATAAAATCACGACAATAATTGCATCCTAAAGATAAGTTATTGCGATTGTGTGCTTCTATAAATTTTTTTCGTTTTTCGCCTGAAATTATTTCATTAATGCTTTGTTCGGGGTATTTCCCAAATACGTATGATTGATTGTAACTGCATGCCATTACTTTACCGCTTCTCGAAAAAAGTAAATTATTTTGGGCAACATAGCAAATTAATTTTTGTGTTCCGTAGGGGCGGTCTTTGTTGTAATCTTCTAATTTTGCAGCTAAATCAGGGTCGCCTTTAGGGTAAACTATTCGAGTTTTGGGACTGATAAAATATAGTAATTGGTTATATGTGTAAATAATTTTTTGTTTTATTGAAGTAAGCATACCTATTTTAATACTTATTGTGTCTGTTATTTTTGATAATGCTAAAAATAATAACAATAAACGAAACTTATAGTATGTTTTTATTAAAGTTTAAACTTAGGAAGTTTTGTCTCAGTTTTTGATTTGTTATTTGAATTATTAGTGTGGTGGTTTCGGGAAGTGGTGGCTTCGGCTCCGCCACCTTACGTTAGTAATTCTAATTATCTGGACTATAGGTGATTGAGCGGAGCGGTGTATCGAGCCTGTCGAGATGTCGAAATCACCGGCACTACTCCGCTCAGCCACCTTTATTCAAAATACAAATCACAAAAAACAATATTTAGTCTCTTAAGGTAGTAATACTAACTATCTGGACTATAGGTGGTTGAGCGAAGCCGAAACCACCGACACCGCTCCACCACCTAAATCCTATTTGCTATTTAAATCTCAATTACGTCAATGCGAGCATGAGGCACGAATGAGAAGCATTCTGCTTAGTACATACCAACAGTTAATTTTTTAATCTTTAACTATTACAATTTGTTCAAATACAGTTGCTTCGCTCACTCTCGAAAGCTTTCGATGCTCGTTCGTAAGGACTGAGCCTGTTTGTTATTTGCAATTTGTAATTTTATTGATATTTGAGCTTTGTTATTTGGGTTTTGTAATTTGCGCATTGCTAAATTGTAATTTGATATTTCTTTGTTATTTTACCCAATATATTTTCTAACATATTTGTTTCGTAAGCCCTTGTAATAGAGCCACAAGACAGGATGGTAATAAACCCATAGTATAGCTTTACGATATACAATTTTGTAAATAAAAAGGATTATTAATGCAAGTATTTTGTTTCTGAATAAGATAAAGTAAGCACCTAATACAAATAAGTAATGCCAATCTGAAATGCTAAGCATAATAATGAAAAATAAAGGTAAAAGATCTTCATAAAAATCATTATGCAACTGGAAAGGATTTGTTTTTTCGTTTTTAATATTCGACTTCCGTATTTCGTAAGTTTTTACTGCTATGTATATTGCGTAGGCCGGAATCAGTATAATGAAGTAGATATTAACGAAAGATATAATAATAACAAAAGCTAGGGTAAGAACTATTTCAAATGGTAATATAAAATTTGAAATAAACAAAGTCGTTTTTTTTGTCCCAAGATGCATTACTAATGTTTTAATTTCTGATAAGCTGTCTTTATTAATGTCTTTAATTTGGTGCAACAGTATATTTCTAATACCTCTTAACAAAAATATTATAGCCAAAACTATAAGTCCGATTAATAAAATATTGGAGAAAATTAGATTTTTACTGAAGATAAAAATACTTATCAGTAAGGGTATTACACTGCTATAAAGAGCATCAGAAATTATACAAGTATAAATGTTTTGTTTAAATCGTAAGGGCGGTGCCGAATATGCGGTTAGCAAAATTAATTGCAATACATACAAAGCAATTGCAAAAGCCGAAAATGGTAAGAAAAACCAAGGAATGATTCCAATTATTAGCGTACTGATTAACAAAAACCATTTATAAAGTATTGGTATTTTATGAGTAAAATTTCTTTTCCCTACTTGTTGGTCTGAGTTTGAATCTGTAATATCGTTTAGAAAAAAACCGTAAGAGGCTGTTCCAATAATACTCGCTGAGAATAATGCAAGAATAACAATAAATGAGTTAAAATCATTAAGCACTAAAAACTGTAAAAAAAATACTATTCCAATAATTGGAGGAAATATGTAATTCCACCAGTCGTTTATTCGGAATAATTTTGCAATAGATTTTAGCATTGTATCTCTTTTGAGTTTATGTGCTTTGTTTATGTTTTTCTTACTATTATTTCAAAGATGTCGGCATACGAAAACATTTCTTCTCCTTCTTTAAACAGTTTAAGATTACTTTTGTCTGAAAACTCAGCCGACATTATTCCCCCATCATCTTCAAATTCTGGTTTGCCGATTTTTATTATTTCCATGTTTAGTTTACGTAAGATACTCATTGTATTGTACAGGCAGGGTAGGTTATAAGCGTATTTTTTATTCATTAATTTAGCAAGTCTGTTCACCTGTTTCATTTCTGCTAAATCTTTTTTAAAATAATCTTTTATGTAAAGCAAACCACCTCTTTTTAGCACTGAAACTGCTGAAGCAAGTAATTGTTTATGATTGAGGCAATGTCCGTAAGATTCGAGGAAATAGACAATATCAAAACTGTTTTCTTGGTAATATTTTTTTAAAGAATGATAATCCCCACAAAGAGCATTAATTTTATTTTCAAGCTTTGATTTTTTTATTTTTTCTTTGGTAATTTCAATTTGTATATCAGAAAGGTTTATAGCATCAATTTTAATATCTGCTTTTTTTGCAAAATGAATTGCAGGTCCACAAATTCCACAACCGGCGTCTAGAAGTTTCATGCCACTTTTAATTCCCATTGTATTAAAATAGTAGTTAAGCATAAGTTCTTCGTTAGCAGAGCGATGCGATTGTATTGCCGAATTTACAACTTCTAAATATGTATGCGTATAATCTTTATAATGTTTCTTTATTTCTTCAAGCTTTGATTTTTTATTAATACTCATACATCATAATTTTAGTAGTATTATTTATTGTCTTATAAGACCTGATTTTCTAAGAAAATCGTAAGTTTTTTGAAGTAGTAGTAAAGATTTAGATTCTTTCAGAAAAACATGATTGTGTTTATTAAAAACATAGGTTGCTGCTGTTGTTCTTAGGCTTCCTGTATTAAAGAATGACTTTAATAATTTTTTTCTGAACATCTTAGCTGTGTGTAACTTAATCAAGTAGTGATAGATAACCTGAGCCATATCTTTAGTGTCTCCGTTTTTAACTTGGTAAGTAAGATGACAGAAATTGTAATAAATCCAATCTTCAGGATAGTTGTTTTTTATAATTCTGTTTTCTTCCTGTAACTGCAATTGTAAAGGTGTTTTTGGTAATGGGGTAAGAAATGTAAATGTAAAGGTATCTAATGAGCTATGCATAATAAACTTAGCCCTATCGTGTATGTCCTCAACTGTGTCGGTATCAAATCCACATATAAAAGCTGCTGTAACTGCGACTTTCTCTTTGTGAAGTCTTTTAAAAGTTTCTTTGTAAGCTTTACGGGCAGGGTTTTCGTTTATTTCTTTATGAATGGATCTTATAGCTTTTAAATTTTCTGTTTCTATTCCTATAAAGAAAAGGACAAAACCGGCTTTGCGGGCAAGTTTAATTACATTAATATCATCAGCAATATTGATGGAAACAAAGCACAGAAAATCTTTCTTTATATTATTGGCAATAATTTGTTCAAATAGTTCTACTGTTTTTGCTTTATGGGCTTTTGAACTACCAATTAAATTATCATCTTTAAAGATTACGTAATTTTGTTTTATTTCTTTAAGCTCTTCAATAATAGTGCTTACCGGTTTATATCTGAGTTTATGTCCTGAATAAATAGGTACTCCGCAGAAACTGCAATTAAACGGACAGCCTCTGGTAAATTCCATTGTTGCAATTTCGTAATCATATTTTTCAAAAACATCTCTGCGTGGGCTTACCGGTATTGAAAGATCGGCGTATCCTGCTTCGTAAATACTTTTAAGACTACTATTATAAAAATCTTCAATTAATTGGGGCCACACGTTTTCTGCCTCTCCGGCAATTGCTGAAGTACAATGCTTACACACTTCTTCTTTGAACAAAGTTGCATGTACACCACCTATTGCAACAGGTATGTTTTTACTTAAATAGATTTTAGCAATATCATAAGCTCTGTTTATACACATACTGGTTGATGATAAACCCACCAAGTCTGCTTCTGTATATTTAAACTCATCAAAGTTTTCATCAATTATTTCCACATCCCAGTTATCTGGAGTTAGTGCTGCAATAATTCCAAGCGAAAGGGGTTGAAAAGATGTAAGTCTGTGCAGAGGAATAAACATATTTCCGTCATCTACTACCCTAGTGTCAATTACATTAATTAAAAGGAGTTTGTATTTTGATTTTTTCATCTTATTTAATTATTCTCTTAACTATCCAACAATTTTGTGTGCCAACGTGAAAATTTTTTACTAAAACCAATAACGCTTTTGCTGTTGCAAAACTACGAGTTCTTATTAGGGTTTTAAAAAACTTCTTGCGTACATTTTTACAATTAATTAAATTTAGTGATGAACTGTAAAAAGCGTTCATTATTTCATCTCTGTTTTTATTGTAATCAATTGTGAAATTGCATGCGTTATAATATATCCAATCCTGTGGAAAATTAGTGTGCAAAAGCAAATTTTCTTTTTTAAGACTTTCAAACAGAGGTGTTTTTGCCAAAGGGGTGAGTATAGTCAATGTGCTTGCATCTATGTTGCTATCAAGTATGTATTTGCCGCGTTTAAGTATTTTTTCGGGAGTGTCATTTTCAAAACCTGAAATAAATCCTCCCATGATTGCCATCTTATATCGGTGTATTTTTTTTACTGCTTGCGTGTATTTTGATGAAGATGATTTATAATTCATTCGTTTGTTTACATTTTTTAAATCATCAATATTTTCAGATTCAAAACCGATATATAGAACTTTTACTCCGGCTTTTTGGGCAAGTATAAGGAATTCATCGTCTTCGTATATGTTTATTGATGCGGCAACTATTATGTGTTTGTTAATTCTATTCTTTGATATTTCAACAAATAAATCTTTAATTTTCAAGTTGCTTTTAGAGTCGCAGTAAATAGAGTCGTCAATAAAGAATACATACTTTTGTTTGATTTCTTGAAGTTCTGTAATTACATCTTGAATTTCACGTTGTCGATATGTGTGCTTATATAGAACAGGTACTCCACAGAAGTAGCAATTGTTTACACAACCCCGCGAAAATTGAATTGTAGCTATTTCATAATTATACTTATTAAAGATATCCCGACGAGGTCTTGTGTAATTAGCTAAATCAATAAATTCGCCTATATAGATTTTCTTTAAACTGTTGTTTTTAAAATCTTTTATAATATCTGCCCAAACGCTTTCGGCTTCTCCTTCTAAAACAGAATCAAAATATTCGATAAGTTCATTTGGATAGAGGCAGGCATGTTTACCTCCAATAATAGTTTTTACCCCTTTTTTGCGTAATTTTACAGAGATATCTATAGCTCTGTTAATACTTGTAGTGTATGCCGAAATTCCTACTAGCTCTGCATCTGTATCAGTAAAGTCTTCAAAATTTTCGTCAATTAATTCAATTTCCCATTCTTTTGGTGTTAATGCGGCAATTATTCCGAGAGAAATAGGTTCAAATCCTGGTAAGCCATTTGTTGGTACAAACAAGTCATCATTTGCAGATCTTTTATCTACAGTATTAATTAACAATAGCTTACGGCTTTTCATGACAATAATTCAATCTCTATTAATACAATAAAGCTATTCTTAATAAACGATTACAATTACGGAATAACTTTTAAACAACGAAAGTACAAAAAAAACGAGTATTTTTGTTAGACTATTAATTGTAAATTATATTAATATTTATACTTGAAATAATATCAGCATGCACAAGAAAGTTTATATTTCAACTCCATTTTGTCATTGCTCTTTGCGAAAGCTTGAAGCAGAAAAACTTAGGAATTATTTTTCAATCAATAATTATACTTTAGTTGATAATATCGAAGATGCTGATTTTCATATTTGTGTTACTTGTGCTGTTACAAAAGCCAACTTAAATAATCATATAGAGTATTTTAAAACGATTGCAAATTCGAGTGGCGAATTGATTGTAGCGGGGTGTTTGCCAGGAACCAATCCCAAAGAGTTGAAGCAGGTGTTTTCAGGAAAAGTGATTGTTACAAAAGATATTGCTGATATTGATAAGTTTTTCCCGGATTTTAGAATAAAATTTACTGAAGTTCCTGAAGTGTATTTTTACGATATAGGAGCATTTCACATGTTTACAGATGATACTGTTAATCAAAGTTATTTTAATCTTTTGTGTAAATATGGTTTTTCAAAAACATTTTTTAGCAAGATCAACAGAAAGCGACAAGCAAATGATTTTTATCGTAATAACAAAAATTTAAATGTGTCTGAGCCCTGTTTTGTAAAAATAAGTTCGGGCTGTGCTAATAATTGTACGTATTGCAATATTAGGGATGCAATAGGAAAAATTAAAAGCAAAAGCATAGAAAATCTTTGTGTAGAATATCGTAGTTTAATAGAAGAGGGTAATCGTAACTTTCATTTTATTGCAGAGGATTTGTGTTCGTATGGTCTTGATATTAAGAGCTCTTTGGGAGATTTGCTAACAGCATTGTCGGAAGTAGATTATAATTATGATGTAAAGTGGACATTAAATGGTGTAAATCCCAATTGGTTGTCGCACAACTATAAGGAATTTGCTAGTTTGTTTAAGTCAAAAATATGGGAGATAATGATCGCAGTTGAAAGTGGCAGCGATAGATTAATAGAATTAATGAACAGAAAATATGTAATAAGTGAACTTGAGGAGACATTAATAAATCTAAGAAAAATTAATCCCGGATTTAGAATTAATTCTTTATTCATTCTTGGATTCCCGTCTGAAACAGACGAAGATTTTCAATCAACAATTAATCTTATTAAAAATGTAAAATTCGACTCTGTTACTTTAACTAATTATTCGGAATTTGAAAATCGTGCTTCTGCAAAGATATTTCCAAAAGTTGATGCTGAAACCATTTACGAAAGACGAAAGAGGGCAGAAGATGTTTTGAAAAAGTTAAAAATTCCGCTTTATTAGAATTATTACATTTAGCAGAAACTCAGTGTCCGAAGCAATCTGCTTAGGGGACGCACTCCACCACCGTCATTGCGAGGAGGACGCACTCCACCACCGTCATTGCGAGGAGGACGCACTCCACCACCGTCATTGCGAGGAGGACGCAGGACGACGAAGCAATCTGTTGTATGGGAACGTAGTATATAGCAGATTGCTTCGGGCTTTGCCCTCGCAATGACGGTTTAAGTAGGGCAGATTGCTTCGGGCTTTGCCCTCGCAATTACGGTTCTGAGTTAAGCATTAATTAATTATTTATTACCATTTTCATAAATTCAATAGGTTTGCCCTTTACAATCATACCATAAGTGTAAACGCCTGTTGCCCAATTATTGTTCTTTATTTCTAAAGTGTTTTTCCAATTATTAGATTATATGCACTAATTATGCGACTCATAATATCACTTGCTATATTTTTACCTGCTTTTTCTTCAAAAAACCAAACACTCCTCTTTTATTGTGATCTAAAATAAATTCCGCCATATAAGTATCTATACAAGTATCGGCGGTGCATTTTCTGTTTTTTGTGTCGGGTTTGAAGCTCCCGTCTAATATGTTACCCATAGCTGTGGGTATTGAACGACACTTATATACAGTACCATCAAGTTCTGTGGTAAAGTATCGGTGTCCTGCTTCACATTTTATGCCCTTATAACTTGCACTACATCTAAGAATATCTTCTTCGCGTTTATACATCGATAGTTTTGATATTAGCTTTATTTCGTCTTCGGTGTACGATTCAGGATAGGGCTTCCCATCGTATTCTCCTAAAAATGTAAATGCTGTCATGTTTTTTATGCCTTTGCTTTTTAGGTATTTAAAATCTTTTTCTATACGTGTAAGTAGTGGAGGCCATGTAACATAATTTACAACAACTCTAAACCCTTTATCCTGTAGGAAAAGACATTTTTCTATAAACTTTTCAAATTTAGGATCAACTTTCTCTCTTTCCGGTACATGTAACGAAGCACTAATTACCATTACTTTTTCGGGAGTTACGTATTCAGGAAACTTAAAAACATCATCGGAACATAAATTCGTAGAAATTTGAATATGATGATTTTTTGTAAGTTCTTGCATAAGTGGCAGAAATTTCGGCATAATAAAAGGCTCACCACCTGCAAGCATAATAAGCCAAGTTTTGCCGGTTTTATTAAAACAATTTGCTATATGTTCAGGAGTGTGATGTTCTGTAATATACTCAGGTTTTTGTGTTTTATCAATATAACAATATGGACATCTGAAATTACAAAAATTTGAAATTGTCCAGAATATTTTGTTCTCGTAATTATTAAAAATCTCCATTCTAAAGCTTGTATCTTGCATAGTTCCGTATTTACTTTTATTTTCAGTTATTTTATTTTGTTATGATTTTATCAGATTAATAATTTTTCTGAATTTATCAGAATTTTCAGCAAAAAAGAATGCATTAATAAAAAATGCTTTCTGCATAATTATATTTCGATAAAAAATGTTTTTTTCCTGTTCCGATAGTTTATATTCTTTAATTAAAGAGTTTATGGCTTCTATTCTTTCATTAAGTTGTTTTTTATTTTTTATTTTAGACAAAAAATTTCTATGATTTTCTTTATAGCAAGCATTTAACTCATTATTAATTAAATCTAAAACTTGTTTTTCATTTATTTTTCCTGTGTATTTAACATTAAAATCCAGTGCAGATTTGTGCCATATTTTAATTTGATTTTTTAAAGTATTGAATCCATTTATATTAAAATTATGGATATCATTATCGGGTTTAAACTTATACTTTTCAAGATAGTTTATTATTTCTTCAAGATTTTTTGGGTTTAACGTCCAAATTGCTGAATCTGTGGGGTTCCAAACTCTATTATACACCAAACCTACATTTAGTTTATTTGCAAAATTGAGTATATCAGGTATTTCTTCCCAATTTTGTTGCAATGGGCAAAAAGAGATAAAGAATTTAGTGTTTTGAGTTTTGCAGTAATTATAAAAGTAATCGAGATTATCCATTACAGTTTCAAACTTGGCGTTTTTACGGATACTCTCGAAAGCGTCCTTTTGTAACGAATCTATGGATATATTAATGTTAAATTTAGCTTTGTTGAGTAAGGATTTTACTTTTTCGTTAAGAACAGTGCCGTTAGTTGTAATATCAATTAAGCAGTTGGGATTAGAATTGATGATTTGCTCCCAAATATCGAAATAAATAGGAATTAAAAATGGTTCACCTCCAAAAAAATAAGTGTGCTTAAGATTTGGAATAAAACATCTCAGTTCATCTAAAAACTTTTGGTTGTAGGGCGATTTTTTTTTACTAATCCCATGTTTTTTTGCAATAAGAGATGAATTTTCGGGAGAACACATTATGCATTCAAGATTGCAGGTATTGTCTAAGTAGAACTCCATTGAAACAGGATAGTCGGTATGCTCCTTATGCTGGTCGTAAACACTCGCATAGCTTACGTCATAGTTTTTTTCAAGTACCTGTGTATAGCATAAATTACAGGCAGGTGGTAAATATTGGTTTTTTGTAAGTTTCCTAATTTTGTTGGCAGTTGTGCTTTTCCAAGCTTGCTCAATATTTGTTTCAGGATATTTTCCGTAAGATAAAATAAAACTTTGTGCAAAGCAGCCCGAGATAGTACCGTCTGTACCGAAAAATAAATTTTTTGAGGGAGCAAAACATAAATTGTTTTTGTTTTTTAGATTCAAATACTCTTTTACAATAGGGTTTGTAGTGTCTAATTTGCTCCCATGATTTTTTTGAAAAACTGATTTTAAAGTATTATGTAATGATTTTTGATTTTTCACAATTTAGTAAAGTATTTCAGCTTAGGATTTGTTTAATAATTTTGATATAAATCCTTGTTTTTTCTTTTTTGCATATATCAAGCACTGATAAGGGCATAAGCTGGCTTCTTCGTTACATTTTCTTGCTTTTTTGTCGGTAAAAAACGAATTGTCGAAAAAATTGCCGTAGGTTTCGCTGCTGTTTTCGCAACGTCTTGCAATACCATGTTCGTTTATATAGAAAGTTCTTTGTCCTGCAAAACAAATATTCCCTTTAAAGTTTGTTTTGGGTGCATTGTCGCCAAGGTCGTATTCAGGTAAATAATATTTGTTAAGATATTCTCGTTCGGTTTCGTTATAAGCTTTAGGATACATCATATCGTTGTATAGTCCGAAAAATGGCTTTAGTGTTAGTTTGTCTATACCATGCGATTTAAAGAATGCAAAATCTTCGTCAACACGATGTATAAGTGGGGGGTAGAATACATAAGAAACGAAAAAAAGAACTCCGGCAGATTTAAGTATTTCTATTTTCTTTAAAAATTCGGTAAACCCTTTATCTATTTTTTCTCTTTCCTCAACATGAATTGCGATATTCATTCCCAGCTTATGAGTATGGATTCTATCAACGAGTTCACGTAGCTTGTTTTCGGATAAACTTAAATTTGTATTTACAAATAAGGTATGTTTTTCCGAAAGTGCTTCAAAAATATCAATAATGTCATGTTTCAATAAAGGTTCTCCACCTGTTACAATAATATGCCATTTTTTGTTATCTCGGTTAAATGAATTTTTTATGGTTCCAACATCAAACTTAGTTTCTTGTTCGTTGCTGGCAAAATGGCAATATTTACAGTTAAAATTACATCTCCGATTTATACACCATATTATTACATCTTCATTATCAGACAAATACTCTTCGGCAAACGATTTGTCTTCAAGTTGTTTGAAATTTATAAGATTGTCGTGAAGTTTTATTAAGTTTTTCATCAGCTTTATTTCCTCTTAAATTGTATTAAATACAACACACAAATTTACTTATAATAATTTAAAAGGAGAGTGCTTTTGGTATATTTTAGAGTGTGGGTGATTTTTATTTATCGCCTCTTATTATCGGTGTTTTGAGTTTCTTTAGTACCCGATTGGCTTTATTTAACCTTTCGTGTACGACATCATCTGGAACTTTTGGGAAAATTTTTGATGAGGCTCTTTTTGCAAATTCTGAGTATGCCGAAAGGGTAACACAATCGAAACGAGCTGCTTTTAATAAATCAATTACTTTGTTAAAATCTTCTTCTGTTTCGCTAGGGAAGCCAAGTATAAACATTGCATTGATTTTGATACCAGGATTAAGCTTTCTGAATATTTTTAAAACTTGTTTTAAATCATTAATCTTATAATGGCGATTCATTAATTCCAAAATTCTGTCGCTGGCGTGCTCTACCGAAAGTGTTATCTCCCAAACTTTTTTTGATTTTATAAATGGGTAAAGCTCTTCCTTGTTCTTTACCAGCCACTTGGGATGAACGCCTTCCAATGACCATTTGGTGTGAAATCCTTTATCTACTTCTTGTAATGATTCAAGCAAGTCTGTCAGAGAGCTTTTAATATCCAGCCCATATGAGCAAATATCTTCGGCAAGAAAGTGAAACAACCTGTTGCCTTGGTTTAATAAATTCAGATATTCAGTTTTTAGCGACTCAATACTTTTACTCTTTACTTTACCTACTGCCTCGCGTATATTGCAATACGTACAATTATTAGCACAGCCCGAGCAAATTTTAATGAAACGAGGTTCTGAAATGTTTTTGTCAGGGTTTGCATTGCGATATCTTGCAAATTCTTTTTGCCTCTTAATATACCTGACTAAATTGCTTGAGATACCATATTTCAAAATGAGTGATATAACAGAAGCATCAGGGTTAATATCTATAAAAACATAATCTCCGTAATCGTAATTATAGGTTTCGGGAACATCTTTAAATTTTATTCTGAATTCCGGAAAAAGAGTATCAATATCTTCTATGTTTTTTGTTGAAACAGATTTTCCGCTAAATATATTTGCAAGATCAGCTTGATTTGCACCCGGTAGGCAGCCCATAACAATAAGCTCACACGATGATTGCTTAAGATTATTAATTGTCTCAAGCTCGCTTTCTACAATTGGTTGAGTAGCTGAACAGGTAACATAAATATAATAATCAGCATCACGGTACGAATCAATAAGTTCGAAATTGTTTAACGAAAAGTAATTTCTCAGTTTAGCAGAATCAAGCACTCTAAGCGGACAGGCAAAAGCCGATGAAATATATATCTTATTTTTTTTATTAATAGTCATTCTAAGTGTTTGTTCATCAATGTTATAATTGACTTAATGAAAATTTGTTAAGCCATATTGTTTTGCAAATTCAATTACTTCAAGATATTCTTCTGAATTAGTGCTACGATTTATTTCAGGATAATCTTTTGCTTTATACAGTGGTTCATAATTTGGCATAATAGTTAGATAAGTATCTTTGGGTAAGTTTTCTGATATCCATTTAATAAGTTCTTCACTACATGCAATATTATTGGGCATTACTAGATGTCGTATAATCAAACCCTTAGACCATAAGCCCGTTGATGAGTCTAATTTTGCTGTCCCAACTTGTTTTTGCATTTCAATTAGTGAACAATATGCAGAGTCAACATAATTATAGGCATTGGCGGTGAATTGCCCGGCAGTTTTACTACATCCAAATTTTAAATCTGTAAGATAGATATCTACAATACCATCAAAATATTTTAATATTTCGGGATTTTCGTAAGCACTTGTATTGTAGATGATAGGTAATCTTAGTCCTTTTTCGATAGCAATATCAAGTGCTAATAGGATATGTGGAGTATATTGAGTTGGTGTTACTAAACAAATATTTTCACAAGCTTTGTTTTGAAGTGATAGCATCATCTCTGCAAGATCTTCGATAGTATATTTTTCTCCATATCCTTCCTGACTTACTTTAGCATTAATACAGTACACACAGCGTAGTGGACAGTGTGTGAAAAAAATCCTTCCTGTTCCGCCTATACCAACAAAAGCCGGCTCTTCGCCAAAATGTGCTCCATAAGATGCAATTTCTAAATCGCTACTTGCTCCGCATATCCCTCTTTCTCCTGCAATTCGGTTTGCATTGCATTTTTGTGGACATAAATCACATTTATACATACGCTGCCATAATTCTTCGCCACGTTTTTTTAGTTCGCCTGATTTGTGTAATTCAACATAAGCGGGTAAGTTATTTACCGATGAAATAGTGTCATTAGCAAGTGTAGTTTGTATTTCTTGTGAATTTTGCGGCTCCTGAGATTCTTTCTGTGAATCAGGGTTTGAACATCCAATAATCATTATTATAAAAAATATCCAACTGAGTTTTGATAAGGTTTCCACAATTAAAAAAGTTTTAAAAGTTTACAATGTTATAAAAAAAGTTCTTGTGCATTTCAATTTTCTTAAAAATTAAATTGAATCTTTTACACATCTTACAGATGCTCCATACCAAGCTGAAACAAAATCTCGTCCAACAGTTTTATTGTTAATGAAATAAACACATCTATATACATCTTCACTGATGTTTAATTTTGAGGAACTCCACCATATTCCCATACTCCCAAGGTTGTAATACTTACCATCGTAGTATCTGTATCCTCCGGGAAGTGCCGCAAAACCACTTTTATTATATACTTTATTTGACTGATATGTTTTCTTGTCCCATCCTATTTCCGAAATTAAAGACGATACAATATCTTCGTTTATAAATAATTGCTCTGTATTTGGATTTTTTGCTGATAGATATTTTATTAAGTCTTCCCATTCTTCAGCACTAGGCAGGTGCCAACCATCTGGACATACTGTACAGGCAGTTTCCCATGTATATAATCTTCCGTATTTCTCACAATACAGGCTGTCTTCGTCGTAACACCATGAGCCATTACTCGCTTTATAATCCATGTTTTCTGCCATCCATATTTGTTTACCTATCTTTACTGTTTTATATTCTTTTCCTGCATTGTCTTTCATGCTTTTTGTATCTGTGCCGCATTTAACAAAAGCAAAAGATATGATTATTAAAAAGAATATTATATAAATATTTTTCATTTTGATGAATATTAGTTCTTATAAATCAATTTATTTAAACCAACAGAATACAATTTGCGAGGATAATAGTTTAATAATGTTATAATCGGTGGTGATTTAATAATAAACAAAACAATAAATGCTCTCATTGTATGAAAAATAAGAAAGTAAAGAGAGTTTATAGGTATTTTTACCAGCCTTTTAATTAAAGGAATTGTAAACGGTAGTTTTACTCCCAAATAAAACAAATAATACAGTCTTTCTATTTGTTTTTTGTCTTTAATATTTATTTCGCATTTATTAGAAAGTTTTGAAAAATTATCTGTGGAGGTTTCAAGAAAACTTTCTTTAATACTATATTGAGTAAGGTCTATATTTGGAAAAGGATGAAACATAAATGTCATTGGGTAAGTTATTTTGCATTTTGCATTTAGCTTAAGAGTTTCGAATGCTTTATTAATATCTTCTTCTGGAAGCCCCAGCATATTATACCCAAATATTTTTAATTTATGTTTATGTAATAGTGTAGTTGTTTCTATTATTTGCTTGTCGGTAATTTTTCTTCTAAGTAAATCGAATCTTATTTTTTCATTTCCTGATTCAATTCCTACACGGGCAACTTTAAACCCCATTTTGTATAATAAGTTAATTGTGGGTTCATCAATATCGTCGATTTGGGTAAGAACTTCAAAGGGGAGATTAATATGTTCAATATATTTTGGAGCAAAATTTTCAAGCCATTTTTTATCGAAAGTAAAAAGTTCGTCAACAAAGAAAATTGTTTTAGGCTTAAGTTCTTTTTTTGCAATTTTTAGTTCTTCAATAACATTGTTAACCGATCTGCGTCTTACATATTTACCTTTACCTGCAAATAAATGTCTGTAAAAATGATTAATACAATATGGGCAATTATAAGGGCAACCTCTTGAGGTAGTAATGTCGTAAGTAGTAAAATTTTTATAGGCTTTATATTTTTTGAGAATCTTAATGTCGGGATGTGGCAAACTATCCAGATTTTCGATTAGATTTCTAATGTCATTTTTTATAACAATCCCGTTTTGTTTTACCCATAGGTTTTTGATTGAACCAATGCTTTGTTTGTCTCTTAACTTAGTTGCTAATTCTACAAAAGCTTGTTCACCTTCGCCAATACAAATAGCATCTATGCTTTCTTCATCAATAATATTGGTTGTAAGGCTTGGATGAGGTCCTCCAAAAATTGAGAAATAATTAATTTCAGATTTTAGTTTTTTGTTGAGTTCCAGAAAGTATTTATATGCACAACTATCTGCTGAAAAACCTATTATATCAGGAGTCAGATTTTTGATTTTATTAAAATAGTTTCTTTCCAAACTTAAGTCTATTTTTATTACATTAAATCCTGCTTGTTCTAATACAGAGCATAAGGTTCTTATTCCTATCGGAATAATTAAAAAATCGCTTTTAAAAACAAGAAGAATTTTCATTTATCTTTTTAAGTTTTCATTAAATCAGTAATGTTTGACAAAGAGCCTTCGCCACCTTTAGCATAGTGTTTATAAAATATGCTTAGTACAAATCTCAAGATTTCCAGAATTTTTCTTTTTATTAAAGTAGAAGTACGGTTTGTTGCATACGATTTTCTAAATGATTTTGTGTTTTTCTTTATACCGTATTTTTCGGGATTTAAATTCCAGTCGCTACGAGGTAAGAGCATGGCTGTAGAAATCATAAAATACGATAAATATTTTCGTGTTTTTAAGATAAACCGAATAGTTTTAAAGAAATCAATTAAATTTTCTTTTGGAGCACCAACCATTAAAGTAATATTAACATTGATTCCTGCATTATGAGCATCTTTAATAATACGAATTGATTCTGTAACATTTGCATTTTTATTCATCCAATCTAGTACTTTTTGGCTTCCGCTTTCGGCTCCAAAACTCAAATCGGAGCAGCCGGCTTGCTTCATTTTTAACAATAAATCTTTTGTAAGCCATTTTTCTAACCTTGCTTGCGAAAACCATTGTAGTTCGAGGTTTCGTTTAATAATAAGTTCGCAAATTTCGTTCATTATTTTACCCGAAGTAGCTAATATAGAGTCTCCTTTATGGAATAAATTTGTGTTATAGGTTTTGGTTAAGTGCGATAATTCTTCAATAATTTTTTGAGGAGATTTTTGTCTCGCTTTTTGCCAAAACGGGCTTTCTTCGCAAAAAGCACATCTGTTGTTGCAACCCCTTACAAAAGAAGTAGAAAGCCATACTCTGGAGCTAAAATTCCTGTAATCATCAATGATATCTTCAAAGTCGGGATATGGAAGGGTGTTTACATCAATTAGGGCACGAGTTCCTCCATATACAAGTTTATTGTTTTCAATCATATAGGTAGCTTTACAGAGCTTAAAGTCGCTTACTAAATCGAGTAAGGTTTCTTCTCCTTCTCCAATTACAACAGCATCTACGCCGTTTCTTAAAAACATCTCAGCATTATCGTGATGGCATAAGGCACCTCCAAAAATTATTTTGGCATCAGATTGTTTTTTTATTGCCGAAACCAAAATCATTGAACTGTGTATTGATGCTGCATTAACCGAAAAGCCAATAATATCAGCTTTGTATTGTAATATCTGATCTACACTTTTGTTTATGTTGATAGCAGGAAGCACTTTATGATAAAACAAGTCTTTGTACAACCAATATTTTAAGCTTGAATCTTCCCACAAGTATTTTTTTTCAGAATTTAGAAATGTCTTGATGTTTAATTCAACAACCGAAGCAATTTGAGAGTTTTGTTTAAGATATGCTTTAAGAGAACAAACACCCAATGGCATTGTAAACGATTTACAAATGGTTGAACCTGAAGGTGGATTTATTAGAAGTGTTTGCATTATTTAATTTTCACTTTTATTGGTAATGATAAAGTATAGTTTGTTAAAAACCTTTCCAATTAAAATACTTAAGTAAATTGCAAGCAAGAAAAAAATAAAGGCAAAAAACTGGTATTGCTGTATATCACTATTATATTTGAATGATTCATAAAACTGATTAATGTGATTATTTGTAAATATTCCACCTTGCATATTTACGATTGTAAAATCAACTATTGGATATAATATGTTTAAAAATGCAATAATTATAAACATAGTAGCTCCAGAGACGTAATGATTACTTAGCTTACTTAAAAAAATGTTGTTAATATATTGCCCTAATCTAGCAATCGAAAAAAAGTAAAGTGCAGCTAAACAAATAATTGCAATGGGATAATTTATAATGGGGAAATTAATGTGTGTTGTGTAAGTTATTTGACCTTGAGTATTGTCGAGCCAGATAAACAATGTCCCCACAACAAAACCTGAAATTAAAAGTGAAGTGTTTGCTGCTGTTCTTTTCATTAATGACACGAATAAAAGCAAAGCCCAAATCAATATGAGAATAATTTCAATACTTATCATTTAGCTGTTTTTTTTCTTCGGTACAGAATATTTAACGGAGCTATGTTAGCCCCGGAAAAATATCCGCAATACGAGCAATTCATACTTAGGCAGGCCTCACGTTCTTCCATAATTGAATTATAGTGTTTTACCTTATCGCGCCAGTAGCATTTATCTTTGTGATTGCCACTTGAGTACCAATTTAAAATGAACTTATTTACTTTTAATAGTTTAGGATATTTTTCTTTCGCTTGCTTTATGGCATTTATTATTTGATGCCTTGTTTTAATATCAAAATATAAATTGTCGGTTTCCGAAAATGGAGTATAAAGCGAAAATACCAAAGAGTCAATTTTATTATTTATTGCAAACTCAGCTACTTCGTTAATCATATTGTAGTTTATTCCGTTTAGGGTCATTAGTATTACCACACGCTTGTCGTTGTAATAGTTTTGCGAAATATTATCAAGTATTTTGCTACTACGGTAAGTTTTATTGTAGTCATCGTTGCCGTCGATCGAGATAAATATGCGATGATTGATATGTTCAGGAATTTTAATTTGTCCGTTAGAACAAATATCAATATAGGGGAATAGTTTATTGGTTTCTTCAATTACATCTAAACGTAATGCCGGTTCACCACCCACTAAACACAATCTTTTTATACCCGAATTTTTAAGAGAGATTAATTCTTCTTTCCATTCTTCAATACTTAGTTCCCCATTAGGGATGTATTCAGGATTTTTGTAATAAAAGCAATGGCTGCACTTAAGATTACATTTATTTGTTACATCAATTTCGGCAATATACGAACGGTTTAGAATTGTTCTTTTAAGTTCTAAAAAAGTAACATGCATTAAGCGGCTTATATTTAAACTGTAAGCTTTACCCCAAAGACGAACCGGATTTTTAAATCTAAACAACATTACAGTAAAATTAGAAAAAAATAATTTGAAGTGCTACTATTAAGCCACAAATGAAATAAACAATACGATATATTAAACGGTATTTAAGCCTCGCTTGGTAGTCGTTTTCAAATTTAGTTCCTTTAGAAATAAACATCCCTAAATGAATGATAAAACCACCAAAGAAACTAATAAACCAAAACAATTCTATATAGCCGGTAATTAATAACAAGCACCAGTATAATTGTGCAATTACAAAAATTGAAAACGAAAAATATTTAGTGTATTTTATCCCCCATTTTACTGTGCTGGTTTTAATTCTATTTGATTTATCAGCCTCATAGTCAATAATTTCGTGGTGGAGATGTCCTCCCGAAATAAGTAATGCAAAAAATATGGAAATAAAAACTGAAACTTCAGAAATTGGTGCAATAAACATATATGCAAAGTTAAACTGAACAACTGCCACTAAAATGTGAATAATTGTTCCCACAATGGGCAAGTGTTTGCCAAAACCCGGCATTCCATACAGAAACCATAAAACAAATATTGTAAAGTGCAAGATTACCGATTCAGGTTTTATAAAAATACATATAATTAGAGATATACCATAGAATATTATTGTCGAAATAGTATAAATAGGTTTGCTTATAAAATTAAGATTTTTTAATCTATTGTTTTTTTTATCCAACTCGTAACCAAGCAATGAGTTTGTGGTGTAAACCGAAAGCATAAGTAGATATGAGCTAATTGAAACTGCAATTAATTCAACCCATAATATTTCAGAATTATTGGGTATTGCAAAGATGGCTCCGATAAGTATAAAGCCTGTCATTAATAAAACTTCTGCTAATCGTAATGCTTTAATTGTCTTTTTGAAAATCACAATTATTTTATTAGTTAAGTTTGTTTTTACTTTAGTTCAAAGATAATGTAATCTTTTGTTTCTTCAACGAGGATTAATACATCTGCAGTTTTTAATTCTTCTATTATATCATCTTTCGAATCAATAATCATATTTTTATAATACACGATATGTGTTAGTCCTGATGCTGATAATTCTAATAATCCAACCTGTGTGGGGAGTTTGTCTATTTTATTTTGAATTTCGATTCTGGAATTTGGGAAATATCCATGTACGCCATTAAACATATTACGGTTAAAATAGCTTTGATGATTCATATAAATCAATTCACGATTGTAGCAAAACATCCCATGTTCTTCGCCAAAAATGCGATTAGATGGTAAGCAAAGAAGTACGCTTTCTTCATTCGTATTAGTCTTAACTGCGTTAATTAGTTGTGTGCTTGGGGCAATGTTTTTTGCATCAAAACCCGATTGTAATTTAATTCCATAATTAATGCTAATCTCATTTTTTATAAACTCATAATCTGAAAGTGGAAATGGATAAGGAATGTTCTCTGCAATATGTATTATTGCAATTAGAAAGATTAATATAAATTGTTGCTTTTTGTTGATTTTTTTCAATATTTCGTTTATTCCTACTACCGCTATTACTGCTACTGCCAGGTTGGATATAAAGTATGCCCGATAAGGAAGTCTTATAATTTCAAAAAACTCTATATTAGAACTTAATATTTTGTACGGATAGCTCGAAAAAGTAAATCCTAATACAGCCACAATAATCCATGGTAATAATTTTTTGTAATATTTTATTGAAAAAAATAAGCCTGCACTCATCAAGAATGTTCCTATAAAAGCGGATTTTCGCATTTCGAAAAACGAAAACATTACATCAACTTCTTTAAATTCTGAAGGGTAAACCATATTATTTGGCATCACTCTAAAGAAATCGCTAAAACTTAGGTATGCATTAGAGATTATATTGTTCCAGCTCCCAAATTCGGGGATATATGCTTGAGTGTGAGTTTTTGCTTGCCAATAAAAAACAACAAAGGGTAAAATTATCAATAAATAGAAACCAAAACTTGTTACAGTTTGAATAAGCTTTTTTTGATTTAGCCTTTGAAACAAGTTAGTAGCATAAATAAAGAAAACTGTAAACACAAGGGTGCCGTAAACAAATACATATATCGAGAAGTATATCTGTAATGCCGATATTATAGAAGCGATATAGAGTAATCGAATTTTGCCGCTCTTTTTGTACCGTAAAAGTAAAACTACCGAAATGGCAGTAAAAAAATAAAAAAACACATGGGCGTCATCAATATTTACGAAAGCAAAATTTGTAAACGCAAATAAAATTCCTCCTAATACTGATATAAAAAAGTTTTTAGTATAATGGTGCGATAATACGAATACTCCCAAACTGTTTAATGAGAAAATTGTAACAACATAAAAATACCAACTTAAAATATCATTACAACCTAATATTTTAAAAAAATTGAATAAAAACAATAATCCTACAGCACTTTCGCCCCACTGGAGGATGTTTGTACCCGGATAAAGCGAAGATGTAAGTATTTCAGTTCCAAAAACCGATTGTAAGAAATTTCCGAAAAAATTGCCTGAAGCTATTGTAAGCAATGCGTCGCAAGTGCCACCTATAGTTTTATTTAGAGGAAACGGTATGAATAACAATAAGAAAACCGAAGCAAAAATCAGGAATGCTAGTAGGGTAGGGCTATTTATTTTGATTTTATTCTTCAAGGCTTACCTAATTGTTAGTATTATTAAAATTAACCAAAGCAAAGCAAAAAGTGAAATTTGAAGATATGGTTTGAAAAATTCAGATTTTATTTGCCGAATACTTAGGTTTTTCTTTATTCTTTGTAATAAATGTTTTTTGCTTTCTTTTTTCAGTGCAATTATCAACAATATATTTATTAATAGTATTAGAGAAAATATTAGCAATAGTAAATTATTACTCTTATTATCAAATGGGAGGTTTGATAATAATATATAGTTTATTTTTTCTGCGAAATTTGTGTTGGTTCTATAGGGAATATCTATTATTAAATAGTCATTTGAATTATTAGTTTGATTAGATTGATAATTAAGTTCCTTCCCGTTTATAATAATCTTGTTAATATTTGTAACTGATAGATTAGAGCTAAGTTTTATTAGAAGTTTAGTGGCATAAGTTTGGGTAGTTTTATAAGTTCCGCTTATTTCTGCTTTTAACTGTATTTCTTTGCCTAGAGGGGTAATTATGAAAAGTTGGGCTTTGGTTGTAGGTTCTATTTCTATTTTTAAATCTTCGTAAATATTAATTTTTGATGCATAGATTAAAAATAGTGTAATCAACAAAAAAAATACAGCTGCGTACAAGAAAAGAATTTTATTATTGAATTTCAGTAACAGCATATTTTACCTTTTAAATTACTTCAAAAATATTTTTACAAAAAACTGAAAGATTTTCATGTGCCAATAGCCTCTTACATTGCTGTAATTGTTTATCGCCCAAAGGTATAGGTATGTGGTGCTTTTTAAACTCTTTGTGCTTATTAAGGTTCTCATGAATCGTTTAAGTGTGTTTTTCTGATTATAATAATACGTGTTGGTCTTGATAAAAAACTCGTTTAGTTCTTCGGGGCTGAAATTTTTAGGTGTAAATACTGAATTAGTAAAATTGTATTGTTCCCAGTCTTTAGGGTAGTTGTTTTTTATAATTCTATTCTCATCTCGCAGGTTAAAAAATATTTGACTACCCGGAATAGGAGTTAATAAAAATATAACATACCAGTCTATTCCCGATTTATCAATTCTTTCCATCCTCAGGTACATTTCATCAATGCTTTGGTCGGTATCGAAGCCGAAAATAAGGAAACCCATAACACTGATTTTGTAGCCGTGTATTATTTTTAGGCAGTCTTTTAAGCTTAAATCGCCGAGTACACGCTTATTTATGGGTTTTTTAATAGTGATTAAGGTGTCGATTTGGTCGGTTTCGATTCCAATATACAGTATTACGCAACCGCTTTTCTGAAATAATTCAAGTAGGTCGGGATGTTTTACGATATCGAGAGTACAGAATGCCGCCCATTTTTTATCGAATTTAATCAGTGCTTCAAGTATGGTTTTAATTCTATCTTTATCCCTAAAATTTCCTATAAAGTTGTCGTCAGTAAAAAAGACAACTTTTTTGTCAATTGTTTCTAAATCTTTAACAATGTCTTCGATTGGTCTGGTATGCCTCCTATTGTGATAAAGAGCATGGATAGAACAGTAATCGCAAGAGCCTGTACAGCCACGGCTGGTCTCAATACTTGCAGCACCATATTTGTATTTTTTGAAAATGCTTCTTTTTGGAGCAACAATATACCTGTTTTTAAAATCAAGATTTTCGTAAATCTTTTTAAGTGAGTTGTTTTCGAAATCTTTAAGCAAAGTATGCCAAACTCCTTCGGCATCACCAACTACAACGCTGGTAAAATATTTAGTGGCTTCTTCGGGAAGGTACGAAACATGAATTCCTCCAATTATTGTAGGTATCCCATTTTTATTGTATTGTTCTGCAATATGGTATGCACGATTTATTGCAGATGTAGATGAGGTAATTGCAACTAAATCACATTCACGATAAGTAAAAGGTTCAAAATTCTCGTCAATAAATTCAATTTTGTAATCATCGGGTGTAAGTGCTGCTAAAACTCCCAAAACCAAAGGTTCGTTAAATGTAAAACTTGCAAAACCGGATTTTGGATTTATAAGTAATATTTTTTTCATTTTCTATAAATAATTTCAATAATAATTATTTAAGTTTTTTAATTTCCCATTTCATGTTTTTAGGTTTAAGGGGCACGGGGAAATTTTGGTCCACACTTGATAAGCCATGAATCTCTTCAGCTTTATGGTTTTCAATTTTTATGTGCAATGTGTTTGCATCAAAACAAACTACAGTTCCATTGTTACGATAAACTCCAAAACCTAATGAAACGATTGTATTATTAAAAAACTTTTCTTCAATGACAGCTTTTACATTATATGTTCCCTTTAGTTTAAAGTCTTCCATATTTTGGTCTGAATTGCCGAAATGATTGCCAAGGAACATATAGTTCATATTAGAAAATATAAATCCTATGTCGTAATAATCGTTGTCGTAAAATTTCTCATACTCAAAGTTTATGCTGAATTTATCGCTAGTAAATATTTTTGTATCTCCTTTTCGTGTTTCGTTTTCGATAAAAACTTTTCTAATTTTAATTTTTTCATCTCCTGGTGCTTCCGAAATATCAGTCCATTCCTTTTTCAGAGTGTTTTCAAAATTGTATTCTTTGATTGATATTTCTTTGTTATTTTTTTCTTCTTTTTCGTTAATTGCAGGAGATTCCGATATAGACTGCTCAAAGTATTTCATTACCATGCTGGTATCTCCAAAATCAGTTAAATGTCCCTTATTCAAGATCATTACTTTAGAGCACAATCTTAAAATATCGTTATTGTTATGACTTACAATCACAATAGTTTTATTTGAATTAGCCAGTTTAGTGATTTTATCGTAACATTTCATCTGAAATGAATAATCGCCAACCGAAAGAACTTCGTCGAAAAGTAAAATGTCAGCTTCTATGTTAACCACTACAGAAAAAGCTAATCTTACGTACATTCCACTGCTATAGTGCTTAACGGCGGTGTCAATAAATCTTTGCATGCCGGCAAATTCAACTATATCGTCAAATTTTTCTGTGATTTTGCTTTTTGGAATTCCAAGCATAGCACCGCTTAAAAAAACATTTTCTCTGCCAGTTAATTCCGGGTGGAAACCCATTCCGACTTCAAGAACAGAGGCTACTGTTCCATTAAGAATAATACGACCTTCGGATGGTTCAGTTATTCTGCTAAGTACTTTTAATAATGTGCTTTTCCCTGCTCCATTTCTGCCAATTATCCCAATAGTTTCGCCTTTATATATTTCAAAATCTATATTTTTTAATGCAAAAAACTCTTTTTCGGACTTTGTAATATGCTTTTTTTGCTTGAATAACTCTTTTATTTTGTCCGAAATTTTAAGCTCAGTATTCTTTTTGCCAAGGGCATACTTCTTTGACAATCCTTCAACCTTTATTGCAATATTATTTTTTATATTCAGCATTATTATTTGGAGCCTTGTTTTATTAAGAAAGGCTAAAAATAATAAGAGTTTTTGAGAACTCTTTACTTGGCTAATTATTTCCTTAGCTGTTTGATATAAAATCTACGATGTTTGTTCTCAAAAGTTTTATTGAGTAATCGTAGAAAAGGTACATTATTAACTTCAGACCGATGATTAACAAGGTAAAAATTAGAATATAAAGTACTTGAAATACTTTGCGTGTTTATCAGAGTTTTAAAAATTTTTGAAATCAAGAATCTTGGTTTGTTAATGTCTTGGTTAATCTTCTGATATATTTGTTCTATATTATCAATTTTGTAGTCTTTAAAATGTTCTGTATAAAAATTGTATTTATCCCAATCGGTTGGGAAATTTGTGAATTTTAAATTATGATTTTTTAAATTTCTTTCATAAAGTTTAGAACCTGGCAGGGGCGTTAGCAAAGTAATTAGATATGAATCCAATTTTGAGTTTAATAAATATTTTCTTCTATTTTCAATGCTTTTTTTGGTGTCGTTTGCTAATCCGAAAATAAAAACTCCACATACAGCAATTTTATGTTTGTGTATTCTATTTATTATTGCACTGTAATTATCAATAAGTTTTGCATTCTGAGTTTTGTTTAGAATCATCAGGCTTTCTTTATCATCTGCCTCGAATCCGATAATTAATAATTTGCATCCGCTTTTTTGTGCATAATAAAGGAATTCATCATCCATACCTGCATTAATCGAAACCATGCCTATCCAATTCTTATTTAGTCTTTGCTTAATTATTTCTTTAAATAAATTAATTACGTGGTTTCTGTTTTCTTTTGTAAAGCCATAAATATTTTCGTCGGTAAAGAAAAGGGTTTTGTGTTTTATGGTTTTAATTTCTTCAATTACCAAATCAGTATTTCTAAAAAAATGTTTTTGTTTGTGTATTTTGTTAATACAGCAGAAATCGCATGCAAGAGGACAACCACGAGATAATTGTAAGGATGCCGTTTTGTAGTAGTGTTTGTAATGAGAACGATCTAATTTATATGTTAAATCCGTTGAGCCAAAGTATTGGGGTTTAAGTTGTTGTGCATTAAAATCTTTTAAGATATTTGCCCATACACTTTCTGCTTCACCTATTACTACACAATCTGCATAATTAAGGGCTTCATCCGGAAACAGAGTTGCGTGTATTCCTCCAATTATAGTTTTTGCACCATTTTTGCGAAAGTTTTCCAGAATTTTATATGTAGAATTTATATTCAGAACTCGTGCAGTAATTGCAACAAGGTCGGCTTTAAAATCATTAATACTATCTATTCTTAGATCTACAATTTTTATATCCCATTCATCTGTGGGGGTGATAGAGGCAATTATGCCTAATTCAATTGGTTCATAAAAGTTCCTTGTATGAAGTTCGTAATCAGGATTGATTAATAAAATCCGTTTTTTATTTTTAATGCTATTGTTGTTTATAGTATTCAACAGTGATCTTATAATGATTTTATGTGTAAAAATAATAAAATATTATATATAGTAACTAAACTTAAAAATTTGATAGAAACAGTTTTACAAAGAATGTGGGTTATTTTTATGTGCAAGATATAAGGAATCTACTTTTTGTTTATAAAGTAGGTTTTCCATAATTGCTATTCTACGTTTCATTTCTTCGGGGCTAACTTTTGGGAAAAGTTTTGCAGCAGGTAAGTAATCAAATTCATAGTAATATGTTACTCTAGCATTATCGAATCTGATATTTTTAACAAAATTAAGAGTTTCATTAAAATCTTTTTCTGTTTCGGTTGGGAATCCTACAAAGAATAGTCCGTCAATTCTTAGTCCCGGATTAATTTTTCTGAAAGATTTTAAAGTATCTTGAACTTCATTAACTATATAATGCCTGTTCATTAGTTTAATAATTCTATCGCTGCCACTTTCCATAGCAATAGTAATGTCCCAAACCTTTTTTGTGCGAATATAAGGCATCAGAAACTCTTGGTTATTTACTATCCAGCCGGGGTTCATGCCATGTAGCGACCATTTTACATGATACCCCTTGTCTGTTTTTGATAAAGTGTCTAATAATTCGTTTAAGGAACTTTTAAAATCCATACCGTAAGAACTTATATCATCGGCAAGAAAATGAAATATCCTATTCCCATTTTCTAAAAGTTCTTTGTATTCTTTAACAATATCTTCGATAGGTTTGCTTTTAATTGTGCCAACTGCTCTCCGTATATTGCAGTATGCACAATTGTTTGTGCAACCGTAACCAATTAATATAAAGCATTTGTCGTCGGTGTTGTATCCTTGATTGTCTTTTAAGAATTTTTTGTAATCATTAAGACGGGCTCGTTTCCTGAAAAAAGTTTCTGAAAGTCCATAATTTTTCAGAAGAGAACTGAGAGAGTAATAATCATGTTTTGTGTAAAAAATCGTTTCATCCATTTCAGCATAATTATAAGTATGTGGCTCGGGAGTTTGATTAAATTTTATCCTGAAATCGGGAAAGAATTTGTCAATCTCTTCAATGTTTTTAGTGGCAATTGCCGGACCATCATATATTTCTCGTAGTTCTTCAAGATTTGCTCCAGGCATACACCCGGCTACTATTAATTGTGCTTTATGCTGTTTTAACTCCTTAATTGTTTTAATAGAATTTACTACGTCTTGAGGTGATACAGAGCAGGTAACATATACTATGTAATCAACATCATCTAAGCTGTCTGATATAATGTAATTATTAATGCTAAAATAATTCCTGATTTTTGATGCATCAAGACTGCGTAAAGGGCATTGCGAAGGTGGGTCAATTACAAATACTTTTTTTTTGTTACTGTTCATACTTATTATTTAAATCAGAGTATAATTAATATTTTTTCTTTTGAAAAATGGAAATATTGTATTGGATAGTTTTGATTTTTTTGTTTGATAAAAAATATTAGTGCTAATATGTGCTAAAAATTCCTGATGCTTTTCTAATAATGCGGAATTCATTTTATTTCCGATATCATTAATATTCTCATCAAACGAGTTTATGATTTTTGTTGCATAAGATTCTATTAGATTTGCCCTAGCGTTTTTGTAATGTATATACGATTTACGTAAATTATCGTCAACTTTATAAGAATATTTATCGCAGGGGATTGTTTTTTTTCCGCTTATAAGTCCAAAATCAAACTTGTAATACATAAAATCAATTAGCATTTGTACGGGGCTGTAAGAACAGAATGCATTTTTTATATCTTCAATTGTATTGCTTTTATATTTAATTTGAGGTGTTAAATATCTCTTATTATAGTTTAATAGTTTTTCTATTCCTAAATCATGAAATATTTTGGTTCCCGGATATGCAGAAACTTCTCTTGAAATATTTCCGTATATATGTAGCTGATCAACCTTTTTTAAAAAATTTATATTTTCTAATAATTTATTTTTGTTTGAATATGGATTAAACATTATAAAACCAATATGTAACCCAATATTACACTCGCTGAGTATTTTATAGGCCCCTAAAGCATCATTAACATTTGAAGATTTATTATAATAAGCCAAATCTTCATCAGAGCCAGACTCAAATCCACAAAATACCATTGTTAATCCTGCTTTTTTTAGCTTTTCCCAGAATTCAATACCGGCTTTAACAATTGCTTTAGCTTGACAGGCTAGTTTAATTTCAATTTTAATATTATTTAATAATATATAATCTGCGATTTTAGAAACTCTCGCAATGGTTTTGTCATTTAAACCTAAAAAGTCGCTATCAGGAAAATAAATCGATATTTCTTTATTTTCGCTGCTTTGGACTATTTCGGTAATGTCTTTGAGGACTTTTTCCGGACTTTGATATCTATATTTGCTATTACCTGTTAGTTTCATATAATACGGAGTACAGCAAAATGAACAATTAGAAACACATCCTCTTGAAGTAACTAACGAAATTTCATTTGTAAAAGGTATTTGCTGACTACCTAAATTAGGTAATAAATCTAAGTCAGGGAATACGCTTGCATTATTTTCGATAATACTCTCATTTAATCTATATACTAATCCGTCAATTTCGGTAAAATTTGTTTGTTGTATTTTTAAAATTGTCAATATTAATTTGGGGAACGAAACTTCTGCTTCACCTTTTATAATATAGTCAATTTCATCAAAGTCTGTTAAAATATCAATAGCTGTAATTGAAGCATGAACTCCTCCAAGAATAATTATTGTGTTAGGTAATTTGGACTTTATCTTTTTTATTAAGCCTATTATTCTTTCCATTGTATATTGAAATGGAGAAAACCCAATTATTTTCGGTTTTGATTTTAATATCTTTTTTAGAATATTTTCATCATTCAAATTATTAAAATCACCATCTAACACATTAATATCTATATTATAATTTTTAGAGATTTCTTTTAAACATAGAATCCCTAAATGAGGTTGAGGCATATAAAGTTTGTTGTCTTTTTTAAAATTTATTGTGCTTAGATTTATTAAAAAGACTCTATTCTTATTATGTCCTTTAGTATTCATTTTTACGTATTATGATTGTTCTAATCTATGAACAAAAACCAAATTTACTTATTATATTCTATTTATTATGCAAGAATGCACCTATTTTATCAAAAACATTAGTTCTTATCTTTCCAAGATAGCAATCGTACCATTCTTCGGAGCCCGACATACATTTTGTATTTCGTTTGTTAGGGATAAATGTACCCTCAAATAAATTGCCAAAGCTTTTCTTTACAGAGAAACATTGAATTACATTTCCGAAGTTATCCATTGTAAAGTATCTGTGTCCGGCCTCGCAAATAATGCCTTTCTTTGTTGTCTGAGGCCATGGGAAATTAACTTCACTTTTCTTTAGATCAGCTAATCTAGCAATTATTTCGAGTTGTTGGTCTGAGTATTCGTAGGGGTAGTGTTTACCCTCGAACTCTCCACGATATGGAATAGGCATTATTTTTTCTACTCCGTGTTTGTGTAAGTATTCAAAATCTTTTTCAATGCGGTTAAATAGTGGGGGATATGTAACATAATTTCCAATTATATTATAACCATGATCTTTCAGGAAGTGGTATTTTTCAATATATTTCGAGAAATCAGGATCAACTTTTTCTCTTTCGAGTACATGAAAAGAGGCACTTAAAAGCATTACTCTGTCGGTAGGGACATAATCGGGGAATTTAAAAACATTATCGGAGCACAAATTTGTAGATATCTGAATATGATGTTTTTTTGTAAGTTCATGCATTAAGGGTAAAAAGTCTGGCATTAAAAATGGTTCACCACCAAGGAAGAAAATTAACCAGCTTTTGCCGGTTTTATTAAAACTTTCGGCAATATGCTCGGGAGTATAAATTTTGGTTATGAAATTATCCAATATTTCTTTTGCATTGTAGCAATATACACAATTGAAATTGCAATGGCTTGATATAGTCCAGAGCATTTTGTATTTGTATTTTCTTGAAACTTCAAGGTAAAATTTTTTATTTTGCATAATAGTATTTATAAAAAAATCAAGAGTTTAAATTACGTCTGCCATAATTGCTTCTACACGTCTAAAATAAAATAAGCTTCCGATAAATATCAATAATGTTGGGATAAGCCCAAATAAATAGTATATCGAAAACTCAGAGCCTAATAAAATCCATCTGTAAAGAGCAATTACTCCTGCCATTGGATTTAAATAAATAAAAAAATGATATTGTGACGGTATCATTATTGTATCAAAAAACACAGGTGTTAAAAGTATCCCAAAACCTATAAGGAATGGAATAATAAGCATGGCATCTCGATAGCGAACTGTAATTGCACTAAGCCAAATGCCAACACTAAGCCCTACAATCATATTACATAAGAGTGCTAAAGGAAGTGCAATAATGTTTATTGAAAAGCTGTGCGAATAATAAATTACAATGCCGGCATATACAATAAACCATGAAGCAAATTCAACCAAACCTACTATTGATTTATAAAAAGGAAGAATTAATTTTGGGAAAAATACTTTTTTAATTATGTGCTGCGATTGCATTAGTGATGTGCCTGAATAGGTAACAATATAAGAAAAATAATACCAGGCAATTATCCCGGGATATGCAAATACTAAATATGGTACATCTCCTGAACTAAATCCTCCCAATTTTCCAAAAAAGAAATTTGCAATTAAGGCTGCTGCTATTGCTTGAACAAGACTCCATAAAATTCCTAAACGGGTTTGTGTATATTGTACTTTAATGTCGCGGATTGTAAATACCTTAATAAGAGCCCTGTATTCCCACATTTTTTTTAATTGTAGTGATACCGGTTTTTTCTGTGTGTTTTCTATTATAATTTTTTGGTGCAATTAATTAATCTATTTTTTAAACAACAAATATACAAAAGCTAATTAAGAGAGATAATAATAATAGACTTTTAAATTTTATTAAATTTGCTCAATTAATAGTTTGAATAGGTGAAAAAAATGAGTTTTCGAATAAAGGAGATATATCTATTGCTGATACCCATTGTGTTGGCGGTAATTGTTTATTCGGGTACTGCAGGTTTTGATTTTGTAAATTGGGACGATGATGATAATATTCGTTTTAATCCCAGATTTACAGAGTTAAGCAAAGAAAACCTAAGCTATCATTATCAGGAAAATAGATATAAGGCAATAGCAATATGGACTTATATGGTTGAATATCAGGTGTCGGGGGCGTCTCCAAAATTGCATCACATCACAAATTTAATTTTGCATATTATTAATATTGTTTTGGTCTTTTTCTTTATTCGACTTATTTTACCAAGTAAAAAATTTACACCTTTAATTGTAGCTGCTTTGTTTGCTGTTCATCCGGCATTTGTAGAAGCTGTGGCATGGATAACAGGACGTAAGGATTTGCTATTTGTGCTTTTCTCACTACTGTCTTTTATTTCATATATTAAATGTATTAAGAGCGAAAAACTTAAGAAAAAGTATTTATGGTTTTTTATCTCAGGTGTAATAGTATATCTTGCAAGTTTAGCAAAAATTCAGGCATTGGCATTGCCGGTTGTCCTATTGGCTCTCGATTGGTATTTTTATAAGAAGCTTAATTGGGAATCGATTATTGAAAAAGTATTTTTAATATTTATTTTGCTCGATTTATGGGCATTTGCACTTATTACTATTATCGTTCTGATAACAATAAAAAAGATGGATGTTATTAAACGATTTTTCTTTTCTAAGTACTATATGTTGGCGATTTTGATTGGATTTTGGTTGATTTTTCATGTTTTAACATCTTTTATCAAATCATGCAGAGTTTTAGGAACATTTGATTTCAGCATATGGATTTTTGCTGCACTAGCAGTCTTTTCTTCAGTATTTCTTTTGCTCAATTTATTTAATAAAAAGCTTTACAATAGAATTCAAAATTTAAGTAAGCTAAACAAGGGATTGTTTACTATACTATTACTACTGTTTGTACTTGTGTTTGTACTCGACTTTCATCATTTTAATATGATAGAGAGAATAAAATATAATTTAGCTGGTTTAAATTTAAAATCCTTAGTCGGTTTTTGGGATAATCCTATGGATTCTGGTAATGCTTTTTCTTTTGGTGAACGTTTTCTTTTGATGGGATTTAGTTTTTTTTATTACATAAAACGTTTTTTTCTTCTGCAAGGTCAAAACCCAATGGTAAGTTACCCTGAACGTTTGACTGATGGTTCATTACCTAATTATATAATATCAGACTTTTTTATTGCTTTAATAGTGTTTGCGATTTTTGCTTTTATCCTTTTTAAGTATTTTAAGAAAAACAGGATTGTTCTATTTGGAGTATTATTTTTCTTATTAAATATAAGTCTTGTTTTGCACATAATACCAATAGGTGGGCGTGTTGTAGCAGCCGATAGGTACACTTATTTGTCTTATTTGGGATTGTTTATTTTGCTTGGACTAATAGCCGACTACTTTTTTAAGAAGAAGAAAACATTTATTGTTGTTGTATTTTTGGGTGTTATTTTATCTGGATTTTCTATTAACACGTATGTAGATAAATATATATGGAAGGACTCGTTTACGTTATGGGAAAAGAGTTTAGAAGTAGAACCCGAAAACGATTATGCTTACTTTAGTTTGGGTTTGGCTTATTACTCCGAAAAAAACGATCCTGTTAGATCAATTGAATTATATAATAAAGCAATTGAGATTAACGAAGACCATCAGTATTACAATAACAGGGGGAGGGCAAATTATCGTATTGGTAATTTGTTTCTTGCTTTAAAAGATTTTGATAGAGCAATAGAAATGTATCCTTTGTCTTTTTCTGCATATAATAATAAAGGCGGTGTTTTAATGGATATTTCTCGTTTTGATGAGGCAGAGGAGTATTTTGTGAAAGCAATAGAAATTAATCCTGATTATAAACAAGCACACGAAAACATTAAAAAACTAAATGAGCTTAGGGAACTAAAATATATTATTGATAATAGTGATGATTTTTCTGATTATGATACAAACAATCTTATTGAATTTGTTATTAATAGAGCTAAAAATCATATTGCTGCTAAAGATTATATTAAAGCTGAAGAATGGTTTAAGAAAGGCTTAAAGGTTTCTCCTCATAATTACAAAGTGTATGCTGAATATGGAGTTTTATTCTATTTGCAGAAGAAATTTTCAAATTCAGTTGAGGTTTTTTCCAAAGGTTTGAATTATAATTATAATAATGTTGAACTTTTGTTGGGAAGAGGCATGGCATATTTAGAGATAGGGGATTTTATAAAAGCCTGTAATGATTTTAAAGCTGCAGCTAATCAGGGAGATGCGGATGCACAGTATTTGTTGGATAATTATTGTAACTAATATTGTTGAGTGTTTTGATTCTTGCGGAATTCAATTGCTTTATTAGTAAAGTATTCGGCTTTTTCTATATTGCCTTGTTCCCGCCAGTACTGAGAAAGTGTCATTGCAATATTAAAGTTTCCATTGTACTTTTCGAATGCTATTTCCCAATTATCAATAGCAGATATAGTATCACCGCTTAATAAATAATAGTTCCCTTTTTCAACATAATTAACATCGGCGTTCGGTATTCGTTTTATCAGAATATCAACCGCTTTAATTGCTAAATCAAAATCCTTGTTCTCTACAAAAGTTTCTTTTATATCGTTAATTACAACATTTGAAACATCCTTAACATCCAGTGTCTTTAAAAGATTTGTGTTAGCTTTTGTCGTGTCTCCTTTGGCAAGGTATGATAGCCCTATATAATAAAACACCTTATCAGTATTCTTACCTGTCTTGTCAAATTTGTAATGTTTTTCTAAATCATTAATGCTCTGATTATAATTCTTGAGATAATAATTTGCCATACCCCGATTTAAATATGCTTCATCTAATGTGCTGTCAAGTTCTATACAATTATCGAAATATATTTTAGCTTTTTCATAATTGCGTGCAATTATTAAATATATGTATCCTAAATTATGCATGGGGTTTAAATAAGTAGAATCAATTTTTATTGCTTGTTCGTAATGTTTAATAGCTAAGTTTATTTCTGGAATTTTTTCAGTTGGGTCTTTCTTTATTTTCATGTATTCATAAACCTCAGCAATTACTAAATTAGCATATAAGTTGTTAGCTTTGGCGGAGTTTTCTAAGAATTGAATATCATGTTTATAAAGACTGATTCTGTCTTTCCAGTGTAAATTCCGATTAATTGTGTAAGCCGCTGCCGGAATGCATATTAACAATGTAATTATTAAAGATGTATTAGCTATTTGCTTTGTAATGTTATGCTTAAATATTGAATTTGATACCTTTATCACAACAATACTAAACGCTATTGAAAAACCAATACTTGCAATAAATAATAAACGCTCGGCAATTATTCCGGTTAAGGGGAACACAATATTTGAGAATGGAATTATGGCAATAAGATAGAAAATAATTGCATAAGAAATTAGCTTTCTTTTGTTAAATGATTTTAGAGCCCAAAGAGCTAATCCTATGTGAATCAGAAGGCTTAATACTACCCACACATTATTGATGTCAACATCAGGAACCATTTTGTATCCATAGTAAAATCTTAGGGGATAAGGGATAAAAATTAGCTTTAGGTAAAAGCCTAATGAGTATAATGCAATTCCAATTTTGTCGCTTAAATTTTGAGTGCGTTCAAATATTGGATTTTGCCATTTATGTACAGGTGCATTTACTTCAGGTAAAAGGTTTTTTTGAGTAAGTGAAATAATTATAATTAAAGCACTTAAAGCTAATACTGATATTGCCAAAGGGGCTATCCATTTCTTATGCTTTTTTAATGTTATTATCGGATTTGTTGGTTTGGTTATGCTCTTTTTACTAATACTATAAATATGTAATGTTAAAACACAGAAAAATATAAGAGTTATGGTGTTGTTGGCAATAATTGGAGTTAATATAACTAAAATCAATCCCAAAATAAAAAACTTATTTTTGATAAAATCTTTGAATGGTATTTTCTTAGTAACTAAAACATAGATTAAGTTTAAATTATATAGAAGCATTAAAGCTACTGTAGCAGTTAGTGTATTAATATACCTATAATTAAATATCTGAATAGGATTATCAATTTTTTCTCCATTAAATATTGTAAGGTTTTGTATTGATAAAACAAATACTATAAGTGTTACAAATAAAATGCTAAATAAACCTTTATTAAGTTTGAGATTAATATTAATGATTTTATAATTAGTTTTGAAGAATAGAATACTAAAAGGTATAATTGCTAAAAATACCACTGCCGATTCTTTAGCTAAGAAACCAAGAGCTAAAAATAAACTCCCTAAACCTAATCTGTATAATTTGCGTGTTTCGTAATATTTTAAAGATTGCGAAAAGGATAATAATGAGAAAAACAACATAAGGATTTCTTCTCTGTTTTTTAAACTCAATACAACCTCAGAATGAATAGGATGAGCTAAGAATATTATTGTGCTAATAAAAGCAATTAAAACATTATTATCTATAGTTTTAAATAATGTCTTTAATACAAGAAATAGGATTGAGCAACATAATATATAGTATATAATATTAAAGAAATGTGCTATATGAGGAAATAGTTCAGCCTTAATTCCTAAAATATTTATAAAAAAATCATATTCAATTGCAAATATAGCTACCGTTAAAGGTCTATACCCAAAGTAGTAATTATCTTTTGTGTGATATCTGCTGGTAAATATTTTAGGAATTGATTTTACTCCACCTTGTGCAAGTTCGTGATTTTCAATTACATAGTCGTCGTCGATATTGTAGCCATTTGAAATTGATTTTCCGTATAGTAAAAAACTAAGCACAATTATGCTAAGCACAACAATTTTATTGTTAATATCGAATGCTTGTGTTTGAGTTTTATTTCGTTTTTTCACAAATTCAATTTGTGGTAAAATTAAAAAAGTTAATTAAACGTAACAAATTTAAAAAATATTCAGTTTTATTTTAAGCTAAGTATTAGATTAATAGTCTCTTACAAATTTTAACAAAATATTTGTTGATTTTTTTTATTTTTTTTTTGGAAAAGTGGCAAATCTGTTATTATCTTTGCACTCCCATTTAGGGAATAGTTCTTTGAAAGAAATGGAAGTAAGACGAGGTTTAATAGTAAAATAGATAATAAGCACAAGGTTTATCGAACATGTAAGTCAATTCATG
>Ga0334899_1000594_pt1:0-35000 | contig 43254 bp, 45 predicted proteins | sample GraSluR3_MG_FD_207219 | JGI IMG/M metagenome (GOLD analysis project Ga0334899, IMG submission 207219) | Sludge microbial communities from methane-producing bioreactor in Wageningen University, Netherlands - Granular Sludge_8_08-R3 | ecosystem: Engineered > Bioreactor > Anaerobic >...
AGCCCATTAATTTCCATATAATAAAAATTCAAATGTATTTTTAAAAACAAACGATTCAATAACGCACAAAACATGAGAAATCCGAAGGAAAATACATCTTTCAAAAAGAAAAATCTAAGACCCTATAAATATTATTCTTTAAATTCTGAAGATATAAAAACATCATATAACGTCATAGGTACCATAGAAGGCATTTCTGATAAAGAAATCATCATCTGTGCAGATCTTGATACAGTACAGGATTATCTTGTTGGAAATTATACTGCTGGTGCTAATGACGATGCAACTGGACTGGCAATTCTCATAGGTTTGGCGCAAAAATACAAAAATAAAAAACCCTTTTACACTATTAAACTTATTGGCTTCGGTGCCAGTGAAGATAGTTTTACATTTCCACTCATAACTCCCAAAAGAAGCCACTTATCTCCTGATGCCTATTATCAAATAGTTTATCTTCCCTATCTTGTTGGAGCACGCCAATACATACTTACCAATCAGGAATCTGTTAATAAAACCATTACAGTTATCAGTCTAGAAGCCGTTGGTATAGGAGACCCCTGTGTGGTGTCTAAAGATTATTATGCCGAAAATGATCAGTTCTTTGTTGATTTTCTAGTTTTGAACGCTCGATTTCATGGGATAAATGCTCAAAAAATCGATTTTTTCGCCAGTAAAAGTTCTGACGGCAGGGAGGGTGCTATTAGTCATGTTTATCTGCCTTTTTCCATTGCCCAAATCCCCTCTACATTCATTACATGCATGCAGAATCCTAACCTAACTTCCGGAGTCCACAACTCTGATACAGAAATTCCAGGATACCTATCAATTAATGACAATTACGAGAATCTTTTAAAAAATAATAAGGATAAAGAATCACTCCAAAAACAACTTGAAACTGTGCTTTATATGGTATATGACAGTATAAACTCAATAACTCTTTATAATCAATTCAGAACAGTAATTTAAAATAATTGATATTACATAAATAATAGAAGTATTAAAATAAGGGGGTTTAGGATGGAAATAAAAAATATTTTATGTACTTTATTAACAGGAATGCTTATTTTTTTAATGTTAAGTGTGGTTTATGCTGATTCAGGGCCAAACATAGAATCCAATCAAGCCAGAGCCATCGCACAAGACTACCTAAATTCTCATAATTTGCCCTATACTGCCTTAAACCCAAATATTGAAACTGATTGGAAAGCCAAGGTAAAAGTTATCAAAACCGGAGAAGTGGAATGGGTGCTGTACGGTGAAGCTAAACAGGATGCCATGGAGGAAACAGGCAAATATGAGATGATAATGGATGCCTGGTTTGTGCATGTACAGGATAAAAATGGCAACAGTATGGGTATCATCTACGTGAATCCGGAAAGTGGAAAGATAATCAGTGTTGATCTGAAAGGAACATCAAGTGGGGATTCAACTGATGGTGACCTGACTTACAAGGGAGATGGAAGTGGAAATGAGAATGGAGATGAAAATTCTGGAGGAGTCTTAGGGTCGATTCAGAACTTTATTAACGGAATAGTATCATTCTTCCAGCAAATATGGACATCAATCTTTGGAGGAAATTAGGTCGATATTAATTAAATTGGGGGGAGTTAAATGAAATGGGTAGTATTGATAATTTTTATCTTGATAATTGCTTCATCCGGATGTACAAACTCAAATAACAACCAAAATACGACCACAGAATTGAATAGAACTGATTCTGGAAGTGGATCAGGGATTGAATCAAGTGAGGATAGTAGTTCTAGTGGATCAATTGAATCTGGCGAAGGAACTCTTATTGACTCAGGTAAGACTGTTGGACCTGATAAAGGATTGGTGAGTGGTGAATACTACGAGTGGGAAACCTACAAAATAAATGAGAATAAGTTAGTGAGATATAGTAATTATCAAAATGCTGATGGAAAGATAGTTAAACAAACAACTACTTACGAGAAAGCTCCAAATGATCCTGCTCAACTAATCCAGATAACAATAATCCCAAAAGCATCTGGTACGAGCAGTTGGCAACACCAAACATCAAATCAAGGCTATGAAACTGTATTAGAATGGTATTGGGCAAGTAGAGGTTCAGGATTTGGTGCACCCAGTCATTAATGGAATGATTTGGATGGGGTAAATTAAGTATTATATACTTATACTGCAGAGTTTATGCTACGTTTCTTTACCAATATTAGAACTGATTGGAGTTCTCAAACAAACCCCTATTTGATCTAAAACGCATCGAATGGTGTTTATGGAACTGAAACATTTTCAGGAAGTTTTCCACTGGATTTGTATTCAGTTAATACCTTAACAAATGTTCTCAGCAGCATTTCTGGTGAAAGATCGTTTGCACCACCTTCATACACCCCAATATAGTTAGGAACCTTATTATTTTGATCCATCCATTTGTAAGTACGATCTGCCATGTCCAAGTATTCATTTTTGGCAATTTTCGCTGAATTAACAGTTCCAGATGGGTTATCCGCTTTTTGGATAGTTTTTATAGGCACATTACCTTTCTCGCCATTGTTTACCATTACAATTCCCTTGGCAAATATATAGAGACACTGGTTCATGGTAAGGTTAACACCTTTAAATTGTATGCTTTTGATGGTACCAGTTGATTTTGACGTGTCATATGCCAGATTAGGAACTTCCGATACGGGAATACCCGTGCTTTCAGAAATTAAGGTGTCATTATTTGTAGTATTTGTACATCCTGAACAAAAAATAATCAATACAATAATTACTATTCCAGGAAAGAATAAACTTTTCATCTTAACTATCCCCCATTAATATAGATATTCTTGTGTTAACTTAATATTAAATCTATAGAATTACAACCTTTTAATAAGACACTTAAAACGAAACCCAAAAACATACAAACTCCTGGAAACATAATATATTATAAAAGGGTTATTCTTAGAATAAAAAAAATAGCTCTCATAAAATTGTTTTTAACTTCTAATAGAAATTTCTAAACCACAAAACATAATTAACATCAAATCGATGAAAATAAGACTAATCAGACCATAAGGGTTAAATAAATTTGAAATTACAGAAATTAATAATTATAAAAGTAGTGGGGGAATTTATTTAATGTCATTTTTAGGCTTAATTATTAAAAATCCATTCCGTAATAAGACCCGTACAGCACTGGCAGTGGTAGGTATTGCTATTGGTATTGCCACCATTGTGGCCCTGGGGATCATAACCGACGGACTGAAATCATCTACAGAGGAAACCTTAAAAGCAGGTGGGGCTGATTTCACTGTAGTGGAAGCCAATGTATCAGATATGTTCCTCAGTAAGGTAGATGAAAACTATGTGGCTAAAATTAAACAAATAAAAGGCGTGGATGATGCTGTGGGTATCCTGACGGCAATACAACCAGTAGGGAATAATCCGTACTTTGTGGTTATTGGCATAGAACCTAGCAAACTATCCCTAAGTGAGATAAAAATCACATCAGGCAAGACATTTTCTTCATCTACTGCCCAGGAAGTAATAATTGGCAAGGTTGCATCCACAAAACTCAACAAAACCGTTGGAGACACAATAATTCTTGGTAAAACAGATTATAAAATTGTGGGAGTGTTTGAAACTGGCGACTTGCAACAGGATGGTGGTACCTACATGTCTCTTGAGAATGTTCAGGAAATTGAGGAAAAAAAGGACAGAGTAACCATGATCTATGCCAAGATCAAAAAAGATGCCAATGTAGATGAGGTTACACAGTCCATTGAAAGCAAATATGGGAAGGACATTACCACCATATCATCACTGGAAGATTTGCAAAGCATTGATCAGGGTTTGAACACTATTGACACTGCTTCATGGGCCATTTCATTATTAGCTATAGTAATTGGGGGAATTGGTGTGATAAATACTATGATCATGTCCGTTTACGAACGAACTAGAGAGATTGGGGTTCTGAAAGCAGTGGGATGGAAAGATAGGAGGATTTTATCCATGATACTGGGAGAATCCATAGTTCTGACCATTGTAGCTGGGGTGGTGGGCATCATCATGGGTTTGGTTGCTATCCAAGTACTCTTAGCTCTGGGGATGAGTGGATTCATACAACCAGTTTATTCTCCTGAAGTGTTCATTCGGGGTTTGGGTGTAGCTCTGATAGTAGGTCTTATTGGAGGTTTCTACCCGGCTTACCGTGCCAGCCGCTTACCACCAACAGAGGCGTTGCGCTATGAGTGATGAAAAAATTGTGGAGATTAAAAATCTCAGAAAAAGCTTTGATAATGGGAAAATAACTGCATTAAACGGTGTAGAACTGCAGATCAGGAAAGGTGAATTCATTTCCATTATTGGACCATCTGGATCTGGGAAATCAACTCTTCTTAATATGATAGGGGCACTGGATCGGCCAGATGAAGGTGATGTTAGTGTCGCAGGGTACAACTTAACCGAAAAGAGGGATTTAAGTGAGTTTCGTTCCAGGGAGATTGGTTTTATTTTCCAGCTACATAATCTAATTCCAAATCTTAGCGTGGTAGAGAACGTGGAGATACCCATGTTTGAAAGGAGCATGTCTGGTAAAGATATGCGAAAACGTGCTTTGAAACTTCTTGAATATATGAACTTAGAAGATAAGATTGACCGGAAACCAACTGAACTTTCGGGTGGTGAGAGGCAGAGGGTTGCAATTGCCCGTGCTCTGGCCAATGAACCTTCCATTATCTTGGCAGATGAACCAACTGGATCACTGGACTCCAAAAATGGTCAGATGATCCTTAAACTCCTTGAAGACTTGCATGAAAAGGAAAATGTCACGTTGATCATGGTCACTCATGATCTGAATGTGGCATCCCTGGCAGAAAGAACCATTGAAGTTCTTGATGGAAAAATAAAGACATAATATAAATTTATTTTTAAATAGATTTTTTTATTTTAAAAATACATTAACAAAAGAACATCCAATGGCTATAATGGTCCTTTATCTGGATGACCTTCCCTCATCCCCATACCTGCCTCTTTTTCCAGAGAACCAGGTTTGAAAAACATTTTAACCAGATTCTGGGCGTGTTCTCTGGCACGGTGGTCTGCCAGAAACTTCAAATCCTTCTCATCAACGCCTTCATCTTCATGGACAAAAACTTCCAGAATGTGAGTGTTTGTCATTAACTGTGCCTTTATAAGTCCAGTTGATGCTTCGTGGGCACATGTTTTATCTATCTTTTCTGGACCCGGCATTCCCATGGCCATTACCACTTCACAGCCTTCTTCTTCAATGAGCTTTTTACAGGCCACAGGAAGGTCCTTTACTCCAGGAACCGTCCTCCTGATTATTTTATTATTGCCCACATGTTGTTTTATCTCATCTATGGCTGCAGAGGCCATATCGTAACGGGCGAAAGTAGTATCGCAGATTCCGATTTTCATGTTATCACTCAAAAAAATTATGCTAATTTCTACATCTTCTGTCTTCTTTGCATATAGTCTTGTTATTGACTTTATATGAATATTTTGTAAATATGTTAACTCCATGGGATTTCTAAATGGAGTATAACTCTAAATAATCTAAAATTGGTTTTGATAACTTTAATAAATCTTATTATATATAAAACCAAAAATATGATTAATATGTTTACTTAAAGGGGGATGTTATTGTTGAAAGAATATGTAATGCTATTATTGAGTCTTTGCCTGATAATCGCTGCTTCCGGATGTACCATACATGGTTGGGGTTCTGGAAATTTGACTAATGAAACCAAAGATGTTAATGGAGTCAAACAAGTTTCACTTGATGGAATGGGTACTATTGTGCTAAAACAGGGAGATGAGGAATCTCTGACCATTGAAGCTGAAGATAATATCATGCCCCATATCCAGAGCAAAGTAGAAGGTGATAAGCTTTCCATCAGCTATGATACCAACACTCCCACTCCGACCAAAGATATTAAGTTTTACTTAACTGTTAAAGACATAAATTCAATCATTATCTCAGGGGCAGGAAAGATAGAATCAGAGGGTTTCAAAACCAAAACCATGAGCATAAGTATGGATGGTGCTGGAAATGGTGATCTGGCCGGTCTTACACTGGAAAAACTCACAGTTAATATTGCTGGAGCTGGGAAGATGATTTTGGCCGGCAAATGCGCTGAACAAACCATAACCATAAGTGGGGCTGGAAATTATGATGCCAAGGATCTGGTAACCGAAACCACCACTATTAACATCGATGGAGCTGGTAAAGGAACAGTAAACGCTAAAAAAGTGCTTAATGCAATAATAAGCGGTGCTGGGAACCTTAACTATCTAGGCAGCCCTCAGGTGAATCAACAAGTTAGTGGAGGAGGTTCAGTAAAACAGACAACCTCTTAAATCCTATTTTTTTTAAATTATTTCCAATAAAATAAAGACTCTAATAAAATATATAAAAAGAGGGTTAATTAACCCTATATTCCAAATGATTTCTTTAAAAGTTCAACATTAACGTATCCTGCACGGAATAATTCACCAGTGGTTAAATCGTTGATAACAACTTCGGCAGGTGCGAACATTCCCTTATCGATTTGGAAGAAATCGAAGTTTGCTTCTTTGAAAACATCGTAGAATGGTTTTCCATATCCATCTGCAGCAGAGGATGGTAAATTCTTAGCCAGTGCCTTAATGTCATCTTTAGTTTCTGATTCAATATAGTAATAGGTTCTACCACCGAAAAGAACAGCATCGTTGGTTTTTCCCATGGCTTTAAGACTATCTGGATCAACAGGAGCTATTGGTGCAATACCTGCAGCATGTTTAACCTTGTTAACATCGAAGTGAAGTGCCTCCAGCATTTTGTAGGTTCCGTTTTCTACTACTCTACCAGCTATTTGTATTGAACCAACCAGGGATGATGTAGGGGCTACGAGTGTGTAAACATTCTCAGGCTTAACTTTGCACTCCTGAGCAATGTATTCTATGACATCCTCCCCAGGGAGCTGGTCGGCTTCCAGGGTGAGAATAGCAAGGTCTGCTTCGTCCATGTAGCCGATTTCTTCATAGGTTTCTTCGGGTTTCAGGGCCAGGGCTCGTGCAGGGCCAGAACCAAGGGCGAAAAAGTCACCGACACTTACTGACCATCCTGCTTTCTGTGATCCCAGGGTTGAGATTGCTGGTTGGTGTGTTTTTATCTTCACTGAGGGTAGGGCGAAGCTTTCAGATAGGTCTCCGGGAATGGATATTCCCACTTCTGCCAGCCCGCCAAGACAAACTTTTGTGTAGAGTTCTCCTGCTTTGAAACTTCCAGTTACGTTGACACCTGCATCGATAACTGTGGATCCATTTTTCAACTTGTGAACTGCAATATTAAGGTCGTCTGCATTTTCAATCATTAAATCTACTGTTTTTTTAGCTTCCAAATTGACGCTTACCATCTGATCATCTCCATGAAAGTAAGATAACATATTATTCATTGGATAATAGTTAAATTATCCAATACAAAATATTTGCATTAAGTTCTTTTAATTTTTCAGGATTTTTAAGTTTTTTTATTTGCTGATGCCAAACAGGTTTTCAATAGGGTTTATTCCGCGGGCTTCCTCAAAATTAACCTCATAAATATGGGCACTGATGGAATGTATGGTTAGGTTACCCACTTCCACTCCAACCTCTTGGGCTACGTACTGGGAAAGCCGTGTTAGGCCAACAGCATTGGGGAACCATGCCCCATAAATATCGTGAGAACGCCAGAGGCCTGTGGTTTGAAGTTTACCATCCCTGATCTTGAAATCTACTAATATCATGCACGGTACTTCTTCTTGTTTGGTGTCGATTGGAGGATCCCATGTGACAGATATGGCCCTCCGGGATTCACTACAATTTTTTAGACGTCTTATTGCTTCAGCTATCTGGTCTATGTCTTGGAAATGTTTCCGGAGGCGGTTTCCATAGGTGTATACAAATCCCTTTTTATCATTACTTAGGAATTGTTCGGCATAAATCTCGAGTTTTTCACCACTCCAGAAGTAACCTGGGGGAATATCCAGTTTAAGTGGGTTATCCACGGAAACCACAGTATTGCGAAGCTCGATGGTTAATGAACCTCTTTCATCTTTAATCTGGGAACCTTCCTTCATGATCTTTTTAACTAGTGTTTCCCATCCTTTCTTTATTGTAGGGGCTTCGATTAGGATAGCCATTTTACTGCCTCCGTCATGTTTGTCAGTTTTTGATAAGCCACCTTCCGAGGCAGCATTCGCATTCCACAGTCCGGGTCAACAATCATTTTTTCCGCTCCAATGAGTTCTATTCCTTTTTTTAGAAGTTCGAGAATTTCCTCTGGACTTTCCACTTTCTCGGTTTTGGTGTCCACAGATCCAAAACCAATTATCTTTTCAAGATCAGTGTTTTCCAGAACTTCAAGATTTCTCTTTATACCTGCAAATTCACAGTCAATAATATCCACTGGAAATTTCATTAATTTTCCAAAAATCTGGGTCACATCACCACAAACGTGCATGGCCAGGGGAACTTTTAGGCCTTTAATAGTGATTTTTATGGCCTCAAGAGCCTTTGAGATGTCGGCCATTCCCGTGGAAAGGTAAGGTTCATCAATCTGTATCATGGATGCACCAGCACCTTCCAAATATTTAGCCTCCTTATTTAGGGCATGTGCCATATCAATGATTGCCTTATCCCTATTTTCCAAATCATAGAATCCCTCCATACGCGAAGATAAAACAAGAGTAGTGGGACCAGTTATGACTCCTTTAACCCCCCTAGCATCTTTCCTTATTTTTCCTCCTTCTAGGATCCTGGCACCTGCCCGGTAATCCTTGGATAGGTTGTTTGCAGTTTTAAGTGCGGTTTTAAGATCATCTGCACCTATGGAGTAGTTGAGGGGGAGTATTTTCCCTTTTATTTTAGAAGTTCCCTCTTCCCAGGCCATTCCAGTTATTTGGCTGGAGAAGATTTCAATCATATCGCCCCGAACCTGTCCGGCGGTGATTATGTTAATACCTGCTGAGATCTGCTCTTTTACAGCAAATTCAACTGCCGATTGGTAGGGATCGTAACTCCCTAAAAGAGATGAAATCTTTGAAGCAAATGACACTGGTTCGATGGGTGGAGATGGATAACTTCCAATTACAGTGGTTAACATTGACAAACCTCTTATAATGGTCCTTTATTGGTGGTACATCTTTCTGCATAGATTAATAGTTATGTAACACATCTGTCATTATTTACTTTTTAAGATATAGTTTAAGGTTAGTATTACCGATATACTCTTAAACCTATAATATTTTTTTACTTTTTTTAAACTTTTTAGTTATATCTTGAATAATGATTAAATAATATTCTGTATTGTCAAAGAAGTAAAAGATTGATAAGGAATGGATGGAGTTGAATGATGAAATGATAAATTTCAAAAAGGTGAATAAATATGAAAACCAATGGACTGGAACTGATCACTTATCCATTATATATTCTCTAAATTAAAGTAGTATAATAATAATATTATGATATGATATACATTATTGACAAAAATTGGGAGTTCGTTGAAAATGGAGAAAATGGAAATCATTGGTTTAGTGGGCATCTTAGTTTTGGTAGTTGCTATGTCGGGATGTACAAATTATGAACTTTTAACATACAGTGATGGTGTAATAAGCTTTGATTACCCGGATACATTTAAAAATGCGCCATCTCCAGAAAATATTACCAATGGAAGTGCTAACTGGGAAGAAATTGCATATCTTCAAAACGATAATGATGTTAGGATACAGGTTGCAAAAAATCCAAAACTCTGGTCAAATTATGAGGCAAAAACTGCCAATGAACAATCTATTAAAGAAACTGGTGAAGTAATAGAATCCACTGATGATATAAACGATAACGCAGTCTACATGGATATACTTGTTTATACTTTCGATGATCCTGATGGTAGGGGCAAAATATTATATTACGAAATGTACTTCAGTGGCAATAAAACTGTCTACATTGTGACAGTTTATGGACTAGAATCTAAGAGGGATGAAATATATGCGGTTGCAGATACCATCTCTGATTCAATTGATAATGGGGGTAATGAATAACTCCCACATTTTATTGTTCGGAAGGAATGTAGCTAAAATAGTTCAATAGTCACTAAGCAATTAACAGTACCCACTAATCTATACCAACAGCCCTTATCTTCTCCCTTTCTTCAAGGGGCACTGGTATTTCCACTGTTGCTGATCCATAGCAGGGTTTAGTGTAGGGGAGCATTATAGTGCCCTTATCATCGTTTATACCTATGGGTACAGGAGGTACACCAATAATACGAGCTCCTACTATTTTTTCTCCAGGCTTTACATGAACCACTTCCGGAGCATTCTCTTCTATGAAACGGGCGCAGTCCTTGAAACCTGACCGGGTCATGTGAATCTCATAGTTTTCAGATTCCCGGAGGTAAGTTTCAAGACAAAACATTAAGAATCATCCTCATCATCATTTTTCTCATTTAACCCTTCTTTATTTAGTTTATCCAGCGTTCTATCCAGCCGTACCCTTAATGGTGTGGGGTTGTGATAGGCTCTAGCTGAAACAATTTCAGCATCTGTATTTTCTTTTACAGAATTCTCAAAGTACTCCAGTTTTTCCGGGTCTCGGTGAAACACCAATGCCAGACTCTTGGTATTGAGGATGTGATAAAACGTCACAAAATAACTTACTGCAGCATCTTTGTACACAAATCCTAAAAGTAAATCATAATCACCCTCTGCAAGCTCATCCAGACAAGTTTCGATGTCGATCTTATCCTGGACGTAGTGTTGGTCCGGGTCTGATACTTCCAGCAGTTTTTTGGCCGAGGGCGTGCTGGCCATAGTAACCTTGTATCCCATGCCTGTCAATTTGTTGGCCGCATAAACGGCTAAAGGTGTTTGAGATGGTGATTCAGGACATCCTAACAATATAATTGCTTTTTTCACAAGTATCCCCCAATTAAATTATTTAGTGCATCATTATGAAATTTCTTTTTGTTTGTAAATCATTTTTTAAGGGTGACTATGTGACCAACGATCAGTGCACCTAATATAATAAATGTGAGAAGGGCAGTTCCATTTATGGAACGATTCATCAGGAACAGCCCCATGGTTGCCTGGGTAATGAAAGCAGTTAAAGAACCTATGAGCAGTGCTTCCCTACCCAAACAGCTTTTATCTCCGTTTTCTCTTTTTTTCCTGTATTTTCTGAGGATGGTAAACCCTAAATACATGACAAAAATGCACCATCCCAGTAAAAAGATCAAGAAAAGATATCCAAAGTCGAATGCCATACCAAATATGCCAGGTAACATATAATCTATAACATCCTTCTTGGTAACCAATATCCCATAAAAAAGAGGGAAGGGTAAACCGAACAAGGTTACTAATGCCATTGGCAACGAGATATATCCATCAGATCCTCCCTGACAAGCATCCTGCCAATAACAGGAACCTAATTGATGTCCAGTTAGGGTTGCATTCTGTATTACCATTTTTATGCTGGGTACTGAAAAATTTTCTATACGAGAAATTCTTAGTAATGGACTCAGTATGCTCATTTCAAGAACTCTAGAGAATAATTCCAGAGATCCAAAACCAATAATCGCCGCAACAACCACTAAAGTGATTCTTTTTACTGTAAAAACCGATTTCTGGCGGAAAGATTTGGAGATAATGAAAAATCCTATGAAAAGCCCCAATAACCATAATAAGAGAAATGACCTGTGCATTAAACCTCCAGCTATGGTTATGAAAACTATAATCCCGTACATGTATATTTTTAGACTACGTGTGTTAATCCCAGACTCTTTCATAATAGGTAAAGCCGCCATAATAGTTACAACAGCCAGAAGAGCCAGTGGGCCGTAAGGATGGGTGAATTCTGAGTGTGTGAAACCGGGAATGAATAAAAATAGAGCGTCAACTCCAAACATCAAGGCAAATCCTGCCGAAACAATCATAGCCACCAGAAGAACAAGGTTCAAAGAGAGGGGACCCAGGTTCAACAAAAAGAAAATCGCTATTTGGATTATTACTGCAACCTCAATAATATACTGCAGGTGATTCTGAGCAATTAAAGCCATTTATATTAATCCTCCAATTTGGATTCTAGTAATGCAAAATTCAAACTATAAAAACATTTTAAACCCATAAAAAACTTTTTAAAATTTTGCTATTTTTACTTTGCACATTTATCTGCTTTATTAAATGAATTAATAAGATTTTATTCCGTAAATAGAGTAAGGGTATTTTTATGTTTTATATATTTTTATAGAATACCTCTTTAAAAGCTTTGTGAAATTTGATAGATTAACAATATAAAGTAGATAGATAAGGAACTTTGCCCAGTCTGAAGCATCATTAAGTTTAAATACCTCAAAATATAAGTGCTATAAAGGGCTGGTAGCTCAGGTTGGTAGAGCGTCGCCTTGGCATGGCGGAGGCCCCGGGTTCAAATCCCGGCCAGTCCACTACTAAATCACTAATTTTTCAGTAATTTTCCATAATATTCCATATAAACAACATTTTTCTAGTATAATAACTGGGTAAAATTAAAAAACAATTATAGAATCATGAAAGTTATTGGTGAAATAAAATTAAAAAACTTGGAATAATTGTATTTTTTTACTTGTTTGCTGCTTCATAAATATTATCAATTATAATACTAAACAGATCATCATTAGATAGTTCCTGAGGCTTGTGATGATCACTTAGAAGCTCTTTAGCCATATCTACAATTTCATCTGGATGTGTTGAACGTTTCATAAGGCCTTTTTGTATGTAGTAAGCATCGACTGATAATAATTTACCAGGATAGCATGAAATCACTGGAGTTCCCAGAAGGGCGGCTTCCCTGTTCATGGTCCCTCCAGCCCCTATAACAAGGTCACACGCCTTCATGAGACTGAAAGTATCCACCGGAGGTTTGATCAAAGTGATCTGATCATCATCTTCAAATATCTGTTGCTGTTCCCTGAAGCGGGGTATAACCAGAATATTTGCCTGATCCTCCAGAGCTTCCACAATTGGTGATAGTACAGTTGTACGGCAATCCGCATCAAGATATGAAGCTAATGATGGTTCAGGCCTCATGAGGATGGTTTTTTTCTTTTTAAGATCTAATTTGAGATCCTCAAATATATGGGGATTATACTGGAAATCCACTAAATGAGTTAACTCTGATGTGCCATTGTAAGGTAAGAGATAATCAGGATCAGCACCACATCGAACCACACTTTCAGGTTTAATTACAGCTGGGAGAATAACTCTTTCACAGAGGGGTAATGTAAGTTTATTTGCAGCTATGGCGTGTTCATTATCAAGGATATAAACACTGGGGATCTTGAGACCATAAGTAATACGGGGAAGTTCAATTGAATGCTTTGATACTGCGACATCTGGCTTTTCACGGCTAATGATCTGAGAAAGCTCATATGCTCTCTGTGTGCTGCGGATTAGCTTTTCTTCAAGACTAACTCCATGCCATCCCACGAGATTGTAGTTGATGTTAAATAGATCAAGTAGTCGGTGCACATCCCCAAATCTGCGGGCAGTGATAAAAACTTCTTCACCTTCATTTTCTAGATAGCTTATTATGCTTTTAAAAAACCGTACATGGGGGGCATTAACAATGTCGATCCATATCTTCAACTCATCACCATCTCATTTGTTCCATAATTAGTTTTACCTCTTTTGGAACTAATAAATTAATGTGTTCACTAAATTATTCAATTTGAAGGTTTTTTCTCGTTTTTGTTTACAGTTTCTGTGATAATTAATAATCATTTATGAAACCATCAATTGCCAGGGTAACCTCATCAAAACCTGTTCCAGTCTTAAGACTAGTTTTAATAACCTGAACGTCAGGATTTATCTCTTTCACATCATTAACCATCTTATCAGAATCAGCTCCCACTGCGTCTGCAAGGTCTACCTTATTTATAACCACCAGGTCGGCATCCTGGAAGATCAATGGATGTTTCTCCACAGTGTCATCTCCCTCGGTGACACTGATAACCACCATACGCATGTGACTGCCCAGATCAAAATCCACTGGACAGATCAAGTTGCCCACATTTTCAATAAAAAGGATATCAATTTCGTCCAGGGGAAGATCATGTAGAGCGTGTTCCACCAAGTGAGCATCTAAATGGCATTCTTTACCAGTATTCAATCCCACCACAGGCACGTCATGGTTTTCAAATCTCCCAGCATCATATTTGCTGATTACATCACCGGCAATAACACCGATTTTATAGTTCATGGCATCAATTAAGGCTTCAATAAGGGATGTTTTACCGGAACCTATGGCTCCCACTACATCCACTGAAAAAACATGGTTTTTGTCAAATAATCTCTGATTTTTACGGGCCAGTTTACGGTTAGCCACCATTATATCATGTTGTACTTCCACTTCTGCAATCTTATGCATCCTCATCACTCTTTTCGATTTTAATTTTTTTAACAGCACATTCCTTACCGGTTAGGGTTTCCACATCTCTCCCCCCACACTGAGGACATAATACTATAGCCAAATAATGATCAGAATCATCGGTATTAGCTAGTCCAGTGTATTGGCAGTTTCGACAGTTTATCTCAACTGGTACGTCCTCAATAATGATTTTAGCATTTTCAAGGAGTGTGCCTTCTGCCAGAACATCTAATAAGAATGTTAATTGCTCAGGATTGAGCATAGTCAGCATACCTATTTCTATTGTAACTTCCACTATTTCTTCTGCATTATTTTTCTTTGCAGCATCCAGTACTGTGTCAACTATGGCCTGGGCCATGGATAATTCATGCATTAAGCTACCTCTCTAGGCTTGTATTTAACCTATGTTATGGGAAGCTTATTAATAAAGTTAACAAATAATAAAAAGTGAAAGTAAAAATCTGGCAGCTTCTTCCACTGTCATTAAGTGCCCTGGAAGTTGAATTAAGCCATTAGTAATCTTCAGTAATATTTTAATTAATTTATGGTGATTTTGATGATAATAGGAGGATCTTCTTCCCAGAAACTCGCAGCAAGCATTGCCAGAGAGATGGATGACATACTTTGCCCCCTTGAAAGTAGAAAATTTCCTGATGGAGAACGCTACATTAGGATAAAAGGTGATATTGACGAGGGGGTGGTGGTGGTGCAGTCCACTGGTTATCCTCAGGATGAAAATCTTATTGAACTATTTTTAATCCTGAAAACAATCCGCAAAATGGGTATTAAAAAAATTAGGACTGTAATACCCTACTTTGGTTACGGTAGACAGGAAAAAAGTTTTAATCATGGCGAAGCAATCTCTGCAGAGGTTGTATCTCAACTAATACAAGAATCAGGAGCTAGTGAAATTTACAGTATAAACCTCCATGAAGAGAGCATATGTAATCTTTTCAACATCCCAGCATATAATTTGTCTGCTATGCCGGCCATAGCCAGTTTCATAGGAGAAAATGTTGAGGATCCTGTAATTCTAGCCCCTGATAAAGGTGCATTAGGTTTTGCACATGAAATATCAAATATTTTAAACTGTGAATCTGATTATTTGGAGAAAATACGCTTATCCCCCAATAAGGTCGAGACTAAACCAAAAAATCTTGATGTTGACAATAGGGAGGTAGTCATCATTGATGATATTATCAGCACAGGAGGAACCATTGTCAATGCTTGCAGTATTCTAAAGGAACATGGAGCTAGCAGGATTATGGTGAGTTGTGTGCATCCTGTGTTGGTTGAGGACGCACTCTTAAAGATATTTGCAGCCGGAGCAGATGAAGTGGTGAGCACCGACACCCTCAAATCAGAAGTAAGTACTGTTTCAGTGGCAAGTGTAGTTGCTGATGCCTTAAAAAAAAGTTTTTAACTTTAGATAAATAACTTAACATAAACATAACTTAAAAAAATTAACAAAAACCCCATTAGAGTGAGATAATTGACAAATTGGACTCCTGTTATTATTGGTATTATTCTAACCGTGATTATTGGTTTATTAGGCATATTCATACCTTTTTTAGAGATTTTAGCCCCAATAATTGGCGGCCTTATAGCAGCATACATGACTGGTGGGGATTATAAAGACGGTGCAGTTATTGGCGGGATAACAGGCGTTTTTGGCGGTGCTATCCTGGGTGGTGTTCTACTAGGAGCATTCACTGCCGTTATTGGTGGTGTAGCTTTAGGATCTACTATTGGCCTTATACTTGGAATTATTGGTGGAATTATCGGAATATTAATTAAAGGATAATAATTTTAAAAATGAAAAAAGGGAGGAATAAAAAAATGGTTAACTGGACGACGGTTACTGTTGGTTTTGTGGTGACAATTGTCTTAGAAATAATTGGCCTTCTTTTCAAACCAGTAGATATGGAAGTGGCGACCTTTATAAGTTTATTCGCACCCCTAATAGGGGGTTTAATCGCAGCATACTGGGCTGGAGGCACGTTTAAAGATGGTGCCGTTAACGGAGGCCTGGCAGGGGGTTTGGGCTCTCTTATCATAGCCATAATTTCTGTCCAGGGAAGTTTAGCCATCATTGCTCAAAATGCCATTTTCAGCTTTGTTATTAGTGCAATAGCAGGGATTATTGGTGGCTTGATCGGAGTACTGGCTAAAGGTAATCACAAAGAAAAAGAAGAAAATATGAAAGAAGAAACTTCCAAGGAAGAATAAGTTTATTCTGGACAAAAATGTGAACCCGAATAATTGGATGAAGAAACAAGTTATTCATGAAAGGTAGAATACATAAAGACTGTTTTTCCATAAAATATAGATTGACTATTAATCTCAAAATATCCTAAAAAAAATTATTAAATGGAAAAAAAATTTTTCCATTTTTCCTGTTATTTCACATCTTTTTATTAGCTGGTTCCAGATTTACTCTTAATCCTTTTATCCCTTTTCTTCGAAGGGCATCGCTTATGTCCTGTGCATTTTTTGCAGGTAGCTCAACAAAGGAAAACTTATCCAGAACATCAATACGACCAATGCTGGATGATGAAAGTCCTGAAACATCCCCAATAGCTCTCACTATATCTTTGGCTTTGATTTTTTGCTTTCTACCCACATTTATGAAGAATCTAACCATTCCTGGCTGGGCGCCGGTGTCTCCAAAGTCAGAACCTGCTATTTGCATTGAATCATCCTTAGTACCAGTGTATAATTTAAGTAGAGCAGCAGCAATTTCTAATGAACTGTAGTCTTCTTTCATTAATCTTTCCACCAGACTAATTTCCCTGTGCAAATCACTGGTATTCATCTCTTTTTTCAACCGCTCCAGGAAAATATCCCTTTTTACTTCTTCAACTTCACTGAGAGACGGAATTTTCTGTTGCTCTATACGGACCCTGGTGTACCTCTGAATATCCCTTAACTGGTATATTTCCTTTCCAGACACAAAAGTAAATGCTTGCCCAGTTTTACCTGCGCGGCCAGTTCTCCCTATCCTGTGAACGTAATATTCTTCATTGTTTGGCACATCGTAATTGAATACTGCTTCTACATCATCCACATCTATTCCTCTGGCTGCAACATCAGTAGCAACCAAAATTTCAATTTGGCCCTTCCTGAACTTACCCATGACCCGGTCACGTTGGTTCTGACTCATATCACCATGAAGTCCGTCAGCAAAGTATCCCCTGGTTTGTAAGTGATTTACGAGACGATCAACTCTTCTTTTAGTATTGCAAAACACAAGAGCAAGTTTTAGATTGTGCATGTCTGTTAGGCGAGTTAATAAATCAAGCTTCATTTGTTCCTTGACTTCGAAGTATACTTGATGTATTTCAGGAACTGTGATTTCCTGATGGGCTACTTTCAGCATTTCAGGATTGTTCTGGTATTTTCGAGTTAAACCCAGGATCACTGGAGACATTGTAGCAGAAAAAAGTAACATCTGCCTCTGTTCTGGTATTTGTTCCAGGACGAATTCTATATCATCTCGGAAACCCATATCCAGCATTTCATCTGCTTCATCTAAGATGATCATCTTCACCTGATCCATCTTAAGAGTTCGTCGGTGAATATGGTCCATTACACGGCCAGGAGTACCGATGATGATCTGAACTCCTCTTTTAAGGGCCTTGATTTGTCTTTCAATTGGTTGTCCACCGTAAACCGGTAACACCGAGGTTTTTTTATACTTTGATAATTTTTTGATTTCTTCAGCCACTTGAATGGCTAGTTCTCTTGTTGGACAGAGAATAATTGCCTGAACACTCCTATTGGAAGTATCAAGCTTCTCTAAAACTGGAATCCCAAATGCCGCTGTTTTTCCAGTTCCTGTTTGTGCCTGTCCAATAACATCCTTACCCTCTAATATATGGGGTAATGCAAGTGATTGTATTGGGGTTGCTTCTTCAAATCCCATGTCTCTTATTGCATGTTTCATTTCATGGGATAAATTCAAATCTTCAAATAATAAACTTTCCATGGTATCTTCCTTATTTTTAATTAGAGTTATAAACTCGTTTATATCGATAATTTAGTAAGTAAAATCAGGCCCAATCCAATTATAACGCTAGGATTAAAATTCTAAAAAATAGCTGAGATAATCAAAAAAATCCATATTTACTTTTTCTTATGAATATTGTTGTAGTTCACTGCTTTTATAGTAATGGTTTTAAAAATTTAATTTAATCTTTCATAAAATGGAAAAATCACTCTTAATAGTTTTTATAAAAAGTGATCATATAAATCTTAAAAAATTTAAAGAAAAATGAAATCAACCCAAAAAAATTAATGGGTTGCAGGTTTTTGCAGTATTCCCTTTGGCACCATATCAGTGATCTTCTGCATCTTGTCCAAGAGGCTTTTTTTACCCTTTCCAACAAGAGCATGTTCTAGAACATCACTCAGAGTTTCTACTGGTACGATCTCAATCTTTTTACGGTAGTGATCCTCTATTAAAACATCATCCATGTTGGATTTAGGAATCAAAACTTTTCTTATTCCCGCATCAGCAGCTGCTTCAATTTTAGCAGTGACTCCTCCTACTGGTAGCACTTCACCACGAATACTTAAAGATCCTGTGAGAGCTACTGACTGGTCAATGGGTATATTTTCAAGGGCAGATATCACAGCAGTGGCAACTGATACACTGGCACTGTCTCCTTCAACTCCTTCGTGTGATTGCACGAACTGAATGTGAATGTCATAAGTGGATATGTCGGTTCCAGTGTGCTTTTTAATCAGAGCACTGACGTTTTGCACTGCTTCCTTAGCAATCTCTCCCAGTTTACCTGTGGCAATAATTTTACCCGCATCTTTAATATGTGCTGGGGCTGCTTCGGCTGCAATTGGCATTATAATACCACTACCGAAATGACCACCGATGATGGCTAATCCGTTAACCTTTCCGACTTCACCACCCTCAGATTTGAATATACTATAACGTTTTTTCTGGATAATATATCGGTCAGCGATTTGTTGTTCCAATGTTCGAGCCAATTTTTTAGCACTCAAAACGTGTTCTATCGTAACTACATCTGCCTTTTCACCTTTGGCTATGTCACCGGCTGCTCTTACCAAACCACCCAAATCCCTTAATTTAAGTGTCAATGCCTCTTTTTTCCCGGCCCTACGCTGGGCTTCATGAATGATCTCAGCAACGGCTTCACGGCTGAAGTGAGGTATGCGGCCATCTTTTTTAACTTCTTGAGCCACAAATTGTACCAGTTTGTCCCGGTTTTCAGTGGTGTCTTTCATGGTGTCTTTCATGAAAACTTCATAACCATAACCTCTTATCCTGCTTCGTAGTGCAGGGTGCATTCCCTCCAAAACATGCAGGTTTCCGGAAGCTACCAAAACGAAATCACAGGGTACTTCCTGTGAACGAACCATAGCTCCACTGCTGGTTTCACTTTGGCCGGTTATCTGGTATTTTTTCTCTTGCATGGCAGTTAAGAGTTCCTGTTGGGTTTTCATCTTCAAAGACCCGATTTCGTCAACATAAAGAACTCCTTTGTTGGCTCGGTGAATCATACCTGGCTCCACCCTTTCGTGGGCAGGTGTTCCCAGTCCACCAGATTGGTAAGGGTCGTGCCTTACATCACCTAAAAGAGCCCCTGCATGAGCCCCTGTTGCATCGACAAATGGGGCCATATTCTTCCTATCGTTGTTTATAAGAAGTTTAGGAACCATCACCGTACTGCGGGGTTTCATTTGTAACATCACAAATAATACTATTGCCGCAGCAATGACAGCTAGAAAGTACTCTTTCATCCAAAAACCAATAATCAGGATCAGACTGATTATGACAATCATGAACATGTTTTTACGTTCTTCTTGTCCTTTAGCCTTAATTTTGTAGTTAGTTATTACATTCCTTCCTTCTCCAGCAGGCATCACTCCAATGAGTGGGTTGTGATTATCTTCCATGTTGGGATATACTAATATGTCCTGAAGTTCCTCAGGGGGGAGCAGTTCGGCCATTCCTTTGGCCAACATGGATTTACCAACACCAGGTTCTCCAATTAAAAGAACATTACGGCGTTGTTTGGCTGCTTTTTTAACAGTTTCCACTGCCTCTTTTTGACCAATGATCTGATCAATAATTTTATCAGGGACCTCAATATCTCCTGAAGTTTTGTAACTGCGAATTTTGAGTGTTTCATCAGGTGAAACCTCAGAATTTGGGTTATTATTTGCCATAGGCTTTTTTAACCTCCATAATTTTAGATTTATAAAAAATCAACGTGTTTTTATAATAGAATATACTCTAATTACTATAGTAAAACTTGTATATGAACATTTGCTTTAGTATTTTTATTAAGATTTAAGATAAGTTAGAGTGTTATAATAATAGATCTAATAATAGTTGTGCATTATAGTGGCAGAATTTAAATTTAATTAACAGGTTTAATAATCTTATGGATGAATTTAAATTAGTTTATCCTGATTAGAATTGATAATAAAAGTGTGAAAAAATGGCGCCTTCCCAGAAAAATAAATGCATCATGGTCCAAGGAACTGCTTCCAATGCCGGGAAAAGTGTATTAGTAGCCGCCCTCTGCCGGATCTTCTCCCAGAGAGGATATCGGGTTGCTCCCTTCAAATCCCAGAATATGTCTCTCAACTCATTCACAACCCAGGAAAACAGGGAGATCGCCATAGCCCAAGTGCTTCAGGCTGAAGCTGCGGGGGTGGAACCTCATCATAATATGAACCCTGTTCTCCTCAAACCCAAAGAGGATTTTACTTCACAAGTCATAGTGCATGGAAAACCTGCTGGGGATATGAATTTTTATCATTACCAACATCACTTCCGGGGAAATGCACTCAAGGCCATTGAAACATCTTTAGATGCTCTAAAAAAGGATTATGATATTATAGTTATGGAGGGGGCGGGTTCACCTGCTGAGATAAACATGATGGATGTGGATCTGGCCAACATGCAAATCGCGCGCTTGGCTGATGCTGACGTGCTTTTAGTGGCTGACATTGACAAAGGCGGAGTTTTCGCCTCCATTGCAGGTACTTTTCAGCTTTTACCCCCTGAAGACAGGCAGAGAATTAAGGGCATCATTATTAACAAATTCAGAGGGAATCTTGATATCTTGATGCCGGGAATCCGTCAAATTGAAGAAATTGTGGGAGTGCCGGTTTTGGGGGTTTTACCCTATGATCAGGACCTGAAACTTCCTGAAGAAGATTCAGCCTCACTTTCCGAACGTAAATATCATAGTAATGGGAAGATTACTGTGGGAGTGATGAGACTTCCCAGAATTTCCAATTTCACTGACATTGACCCCCTAGAATATGAAAAAGATATGGGAGTTAAACTTATTGAAATTGGGGATGATATTGGAAATATAGATGCCCTTATAATCCCGGGAACGCGGAACAGCATTAGTGACATGGTAGCCCTTGATAAATCTGGTTATAGTCAGGAAATACAAGAATTTGCCAATGAAATACCTGTCATTGGTATCTGTGGGGGGTATCAAATGCTGGGAAAGAAGATCATTGACAAATCCCTTAAAGAATCAAATATAGGCAGTATTGAAGGTATGGGAATTTTGGATATTAAAACCAGCTTTGGAGAATTTGAAAAAGTTATCTACCAGAGTCAGGGAACTCTTATGGGTAATGGAATGTTTGAAGATATCAGGGGAGAGATATTAAATGGTTACGAACTCCATGAAGGTGTTTCCAGGGTAGGGGAATCAAAACCCCTTCTGAAAGTTCTGAAAGGTTGTGGGAACTATCCTAAATCAGGTTATGACGGTGCTCAGGAAGGTTTGACTGCAGGTACCTATTTCCATGGGATATTCCATAATTTCGTTTTCCGCAGATCCTTCACGGATTATTTAAGGAAAAATAACGGACTTGAACCATTAGGATATGACCATGATGAATTCACAGAGTTAAAAAAGTTTTCAATTCAACGTTTATCTGACCTGGTGGAAAATAATCTTGATATAAATCTTTTAGAAGAAGTTCTTCATTTTAATATCTAAGTCTCTGATCATTTTTGAATATTGTATCATTGATTTTATTGAGAGTTTTTTCCAAAAATGGGTGAAAAAAAGTAGAAAAATGATAATAATTATTTTATAATCTTGGTAGTGATTTTGATTTGACCTATTAAACTCGTTTATTTATATAAAAACAGAAGTAACTTTCTTAACTGCACTTGTTTTAACCAGTACGGATATCTTTTCATTTTTTTCCAGGACCCAATCATCCTGAGGGATGCGCATCTCGCCATTCTGATGAATCGCCGCAATGATGTAGTCATCAGTAGGGCTAAGATCACCAACACACTTCCCCACAACTCTTGAATTTTGGATACTTATGTCCAGAAGTTCTGCATTTCCCTTGCCTACCACAATTAAATCAGCAATCTTAGGTCGGTTAATAAGCTTTTCAAGGTAACCTGCGGCTGTAAGTTCCGGGCTGATAACATCATGTATTCCAACTTTTTTAAAGGCTTCCTCATGATCAGGGTTGCTTAGCCTGGCAATGATCTTTGGTACATTATATTCCTTTACTAAAATGCATGAAAGGAGATTGGCCTCATCACAACCAGTTGCAGCCACAAAAACATCAGCATCGGCTATGTTAGCCTCTTCCAGGGTTTTGATATCAGTACCATTCCCACAGATTACTAAAGCATCTAAATCTACTGCTGCAGTGCCGCATAGCCCATTTTTGCATTCGATGAGAGTTACGTCATTTCCAGACGCCACCAAGTAATTAGCCAGAGTTAAACCGACTCTTCCAGCACCCATTATAACAACATACATTTAAACACCCACACAAATTATTGATTAAACTATTTTTCATCTATTTTAATAACATTTAAAGCAATAATAACGATTATTTCCACATTCTTCACATAATTTGTATTGATAGATTATATCTATAATATAAAGTTTGCGGGATAAAAAAAGTTGTATAATCATATTTCTTTTCTAAAGAATTAATCCAATCATGGAAAACCTAAACATATAAATAAGATGAACAGAAAAATCACGGTATGCGGCGTTAGTCCAGCCTGGTTAAGACACTGGCCTGCCACGCCAGCGACCCGGGTTCAAATCCCGGACGCCGCATCGCGGCTGTAGTCTAGTCTGGTTAGGACTTGGGCCTTCCAAGCCTACGACCCGGGTTCAAATCCCGGCAGCCGCATTACTCATCATGGTAATTTATTCTTCAGATAAAAAGGATATTGAAATCACTTATTATTACTGATTTTAAAAAAGATGATTATTTCTTACTTAATAATATTTAGAGTTTTATTAAAATAGAAAAATTAGATTATAAAATTAAATCTGTTTTTTATATATTAATCATAGTTAAAAGGTTTCAAGCAGGTACTAATAATTCTGCGGCAACCATTCGACATATATCCGTCTTTGTGATTACTCCAACAGGTTTACCATCTGATAATACTAATAAACCCGAAATATCAGCCCTTAACATGAGATTAGCCGCATCTTCGATTCCTTCATCAGCAGAGATGGTGATAACTTCTTTGGACATTATATCTGTAATTTGCAGGGAAACTGCATCTTTAGCAGAAGGTTTAATGGTTCCAAGGACTCCTATCAGATCCGAATAGGAAACAACACCTAAAGGTTCTCCTCCTTCATCCATAACAAAAAGTCTTCTGACCCCTTCTTTGTACATTTTTTGAAAAGCTTCTGCTGGACGAGTATTTGGAGTAATGGTTATAACACCCTGGTTCATAGCATCTTTAACTATCATTTTTTCACCCATATATGATCATCATTGAACAATTACATTGTTAATTATGCCATCACATCACTAGTATAATTTTAGTTTAAATGAATTGATTTTTTCGGAGGAATCAATTATCATTTTTTGTCCAAAAATTTTTTAATAAAATTTATCTAATAGAAAATGAATTAAAAACTTCTAAAAATGTTTTAATACTGCTAAAAACATCATATTGAGCCCTTAAGAAGTGATAATGCCAAGGTTTATATATTAAGATTTTTATACTAGATCAAAAATTGTTCATATTCTATGTCCAAAAATTGTTGCCCATAGGCAATATTCGATTTTTTCTGCAACATTTAAATACTATAAAACAGTAATATAATATTAAAAATATATGGAGGGAACAACTTGATGAGAATAAGCATGTCGCTACCAAAAAAGTTGTTAAATGAGTTCGACGAAGTATTAAAAGACAGAGGATATCAATCAAGATCTAAAGGTATCAGAGATGCACTTAAAGATTACATTGTCCGCTATCAGTGGATGAAAGAAATGGAAGGTGACCGAATAGGTATCATTGCCGTTATATACGACCACCACTACACCGGAGTTATGGAAGACCTTACGGACATCCAGCACGACTTCCGAGAATACATTAACGCAGTTATGCACGTCCACATGACAGAAAAATACTGTCTAGAAGTAATAGTAGTTAAAGGAGACGTTAAATACATCCGAGGCCTAACAGAAAAGATAATGAGGCTTAAAGGCGTTGAACACGTTAAATTAACCAGTACTGCCAGCGGACAAAAGTGATAAGAATAATTTATTTAAATTTATGAAAACAGGATGAAAATCCCATCCTATCAACAAAACTTGCTATCAGATACCCAACGACTGACAGCGTTTTATGAAGCCATAAACGAAAAATCAAGAGGTATCGTCTACGATTTAGGGACTGGTTCCGGAGTATTTAGCTCATGGGCCTCCCCTTTAGCTAGTTTTGTGTATGCAGTAGAAAAGGATCACCCTACAGCTAAATTTGCCCAAAAAAATCTTAAATCGTTTAAAAACATTACCATAAAAATAAACGATGCAAGAAATATTACTTTTAATGAGAAAGCAGACTTGATAATCTGTGAAATGATGGACACTGCTCTTATTGATGAAGAACAGGTCCCAGTCCTTAATTCTGTCCGAAAATACCTTAAAAAAAATGGGGATATTATTCCTTGTGCTGTTTTTAATGGATTAGAAGCAATTTATCTCAAAAATAACCACCCCATTTATCAAGAGGACGAATCTGCACAGTATGAATTGAGAAGTAAGCTTGTCATCTATGATACAATTGATTTTAAGAAACACATTAAAGAGAATGTTAAATACCAGATCACTATTCCCATTAACACTGCGGGCACAGTTTCAGGGATAAAGATCACCACTTTCACGCTTTTAACACCCCAACTCATCTGTGGCCCAACACCAATGCTAAACCCACCTCTTCTAATTCCAACCAACCAATTAAATATGAAAAAGGGAGAGAATATTATAGTAAACCTCGAATATACAATGGGAGGTGGATTAGATACCCTTAGAGCATCAATTAAAAGATTTCCTTAAAGACCATCATAAAGTAGTAATACTGGGTATTGGGAATGATATGAGAGGGGATGATGGAGTAGGATCTGTTCTGGCCCAGGAACTATCAAAAAGGTTCATTAAAACAGCTAATATTAAAGTTTTTGATGGAAAAACCGTGCCGGAAAATTTCACTGGCGCCATAAGAGAAGAACATCCCAGCCATATAATTCTGCTGGATGCCGTTGAAATGAACAAAAAACCAGGACACATTAAAGTAATTGCCAAAGAACAAATCGCAAACTACAACATATCCACACATGCCATGCCCTTATCTTTCTTAATTAAATATCTGGAATCAACATGCCCGGCAGAACTGATTATTCTGGGAATACAACCCAAAAATATGAACTTAGTTAATGAATTATCAGTTGAAGTTCAAAAAAGCATGAATCTAATCCTAAAATTGTTTAAACTTCTTTTAAAATAATATCTTTGAATATAATTATTATTTCTTGATCATTTTATAAAAAGGACCTGTTGAAATTAAGTTAGTGTTGTAATATTTTGTTCTGTGTAGTATAAATTTTAGATTAACAACTGAGTTTAAAAAATAATAAATTAGATAACTCAAAAGGGAACATCAAAAATATAAACATACTTCTAAAACCTTAAACTAAAAGATTTACTAATAAATTTTCAAGAAAAAGATAGTGATAATAATAACATTTCATAGGCTATTCTCTTAAAAAATTATTATTAAACAATTAATCAGGATTTACCATGAAATTACTGTTCATAGGGGCACGTCTATTTGATGATGTTGCCATTTACACTAAAGAAAAAGGCATAACCTCTGTTCTAACAGAATCAAATCCCAAGGCACAGAATTTAGATCTGGCTGATTCATATCACATTGTACCCAGAGGAATGGAACATCCCAAAGAGATTGCTATTAAAGAAGATGTTGATGGAGTAGTGCCTCTTATCGGGATTGATGGACCTTTGAAAGAAGTGGCTCTTCTGAAGGAAGAATTAGAAAGCGATTATGGTTTGCCGGTGGTTGCTTCACCCCTAGAAGCAGTTTCAATCGCAGAGGACAAAGTTAAAACCAAAGAATTCCTCCTAAAAAATGATATCAAAACCCCTGAATATGATCTAATCAGTTCTGGCCAAAAGATACCCAAAAAATATCCATTGGTTCTTAAACAAGCCCTTGGACAGGGTGGTAAAGATATAAAAATCGCCTTATCACAAGAAGATGTTCAGGGTTACTTGGAAAAATTTGACACTGCCCTTGCTGAACGTTTTATAGAGGGAATTGAAATATCAGTAGAAATATTGAGATGGAAAAATCATTCTGTGCCCCTGATTCCTGTCTCTAAAGGAAAAACAACTCTTGACGGTATCCATCCCCTGGAAAAGTTGAAAAAAGCCCCACTTCACATAAATGATGCCACTTTAGATGCAAAAACCAACAATTACAACCAGGCCATTAGGAATATCGCTTCATATATTGCAGATCTCTTGAATATTGAGGGAACTGCAGATTTGGACTTGATATTTAATAGATCTAATAAAAATACTTATGTTCTAGAGATAAACACAAGACCTAGTGGTACCCGCTACTTGACAGCTGCATCTTCTGACATAAATCCATTACATGAAATTGTGGATATGGCCACCGGATCATGGAAGAATAAAAAAGTTTCTAAACGAATGAAAGAGTATTATGCGCTGGAAATACCAGTGGGCGATTATTTCAGTGACAAAAATAATTATCATTTTCGAGAATTCCACGGAGAAAACAGCTGGATTATCCACGGACCTTCTAATCACCAGAGGATAACCATTCGAGGGAACGATAAAAAAAATGCTCTTAAAACAGCTGCCCGGCTCAATTTGAATCTGGATACTATCAGAAATTAAAGTTATATAAGATTATTAAAATAACTTGATGAGATAAAAAAATCATCGGAAAAAAAATAGGATGGTTCATCATTTTAAGTTAAAGAGCAAATTAGAAGTTCAGAATAATAAAAAAAGACAAATAATACTTATAAATAATAGATAATTATAATTTAGAGTAAGTAAAAGGTCATTTAAAAATATAAACTAAACAGTTCCCAGAATTAATCATTAAAATTTATCCAACAGTTTAATTCCACTATTTGGGTAACAAAAAGTTTATTATCAGGTGGTAAATTGAGCAATACAGAGAATCTGATTTTAGGATTCATTATAACTTTTTTAGCAACAGTTCTATTCACATACTTCGTTCGCAAAATATTATTAGATGCGGATATAACTGACAGCCCCATTGTAACCGAACACAAACACAAAACAGGCACACCCACTATGGGTGGTCTGGCCATTCTCCTGGGAGCAGCACTGGCTGCATTCCTATATTGCAACCAGAAAAACCTTTTGCTCACTGTCCTGATTATGTTAAGTTCAGGTGTTGTTGGTTTACTGGATGATTTATTAGGATTAAAGATCAAAGAAGTGCAAAAAGTAGCATGTAACATAAGCTCAGAACCAATATTCATTGGACGTTTAACTCTTAAACCCGGAGAAGAAGCACGAGTAGCCACTGAAAAGGCAAAAAAAGATCTACCCAACTTACTAGAACACGGAAAAGTTGAAATAACTGGTGAAACTCCAATAAAAAGTGAAGTGAAAGAAAGAGATAAGATAATTGCCCAAATTGTACTTGGAATTTTCCTCGTAGCCACAGCCGGAGTTAGTACAAGTGTTTTGGGATTTGAAGCCGGGATTCTTATTATTCCTATAATAATATTCGGAGTGATAGGTTCTATTAATTCAGTGAATCTTATTGATGGGATGGATGGACTAGCAGCTGGCATATTAACCATCGCATCAGCTTCATGTGCTATTTTTTCCGTCATTAATGGAAACTTTAATGCAGCACTACCATTTGCAATATTAACAGCAGTTTCACTTGGTTTTTTAGTATTCAACCGTTATCCTGCCAGTATAATCATGGGTGACACTGGGGCTTTTGCTCTGGGTGCGGGTTATATTACTGCAGGTTTTTTGGGAGATTTAATTTACTTTGCAGTTATTGCTCTGGCCATACCTATTATTTCAGTAGTGATTAGTCTTATGCACCGTGCTCATATCATTAAATTACCAGTTGAACCATTACACCATACTTTGCATTACAAGGGACTCTCTGAGAAAAAAATAGTTGCCCTTTACTGGTCTATTACTCTAATAATTTGTTTGTTAGCCATCTTAATTTACCAATTCATGTTCTAATAATTTGAGGATAATTACTATAATGAAGCAACTCAACACCGCCTATCTGGCCCAAAAATCTGAAGGAAAATTGATTGGTGATGATGTAATCATAACTGGAATATTTAATATTCTGAAGGATGCTGGGAAAGGTGATGTTGTAGTAAGACACTGGATTGATGAAACTGGCGTGCAAATGGCCGCGGATAAATGTGCATCATGTGTCGTTACCCAGGATGCCCGTGGAGATTCCATTGAACTTGCCAGGAAAGTCTGTTTACCTCTAATTTTAGTTGAAAAAATTGAGTTGGTAAATGCTTTTGCTATTACCTGGGCCATTGAAACATTTGCTCCCAACACATTGAGAATTGTGGTAACCGGCACTAATGGGAAATCAACTACTACTCATATGATATATAGAATCCTCCAGGAAGCAGGATTCACAGCCCACACAAATACTGATTCTGAATCAGAGTTTAACACACTTATTGATCCAATGGTAGCCAAGAAAATAGCCGAATTTCAGAAAGATATGGATGCCCTGGTTTTGGAAGTTTCTGAGGTTCAAGGATGGGAGGATCGGAATATGACTGATCATGCCCTCCTTATGACAAATGCCATTAAACCGGATGTGGTTGTGCTTACTAATGTGGCACTGGATCATATCGGATTGGTTAACACGATTGAAGAGGCCTCCGAGGAGATTTCAGGTTCATTAAGGGGATTTAGTGGAGAGCAAGTTATCCTGAATCATGATGACCCTTTAATACGCAAAATGGAAAATCTTGTTCCGGATGCTGAGGTAACATTCTATGGCTCAGGAACAAATGTTGAATTTAAAAAAGAAGGAATATTCTATAAAGACAAATTAGTCATCCCCCTAAAAGACCTTCCATTCAAAAGCTCTCATTTCATCCAAAACACTCTCGCAGCAGTTAGTACTGGGATTGCATTAAAAATCGACTTAAATATTATCACCAAAGCTGTTGAATCTTATCAAGCTTTGAAACGTAGGTTCACGATACTTAAAAATGACCCTCTTATTATTGATGATTTTGCACATAATCCAGACGGTATTAAGGCCACTATAAAAAGTGCAGCAGAGTTAGTTTCAGGTAATTTTCACCTTGTTTGCGCCATTAGAGGCTCTAGAGGAAACACACTCAATAAGTTAAATGCCCAAGCTGTTGCTGATTCAGTCAAAAATATTGATTGTAACTTAATATTAACCAGTAGTGAAGATGTGGTAGATAATGCCAACTGGGTGAAGCCACTGGAGAAAAAGATTTTTATAGAGGTTCTTCAAAAGGAAGGGATCAATTACACCCATTATAACACACTAACCCATGCATTGCAAAATACTTTGAAGACCGCCAAAAAGAACGATACCATACTTCTCATAGGTGCACAGGGAATGGACCCTGCATACGGTGTTTTAAAACATATGAAATGCATATAAATAATTCGATTAATAAAAAAAAATATTGATTGATTTCATATCTAAAGTAAAAATTAGTATTTATAATAAAATGGAATTTTAAATATCTTTTTTACACCAATAGTAACTTTTGCACAATATAGTGATGCATAATACTGTTCATACTACTTACCATCATGAAATAAAATTTGTGACATTCACTGAAAATTTATAAATGACTTTATAAATGTAGAATTACTAAAATAACCTTGGATAAAAACCATAAAACTAAAAAGAAAATATTCTTATCAAAATAATCCTAAACAAACGTTTGAATAATACTATTGGATTTCTATAATAGTCATTATAATGCCTAAAAAGGGGATAATCAGATAGAAAAAAATAAAATTCGTTTTATACCCCATATCATTACTCAAAATAATAAATTCAAAAAAAGACGGTGACAAATAAAATGAGTGCCCATATGGACAAAGATGAATCAAAAATGGAAAAAATTCATGAAAAAACCCCTGAAACCTATGGCGTCATCGGTATTTGTGGAGTGGTGGGAAACCTGGCCGCCAGGGTTCTCATGGACCACAAATACAATGTAATATGCACCGATCTCCAAGATTCAGATAATTGTCCATTTCTATACACACTCGCCGAATATAAAACTCCAATATATCTATCAAAACACCCTAATTCGTTTTTTGATTTATCAAATTACATAATTCCACCTCCAAGTTTGTCAAAAAATTCTGATCTGTTTCAGAAAATAATTGACAGTGACGCCCAGCTAATGGAAGTGGATGATCTTCTTGACAAAATCAAGCCAGAAAAACCAGTAATCTGCATTAGCGGTACCAATGGAAAAACCACGACCACCACTCTTCTTAAACACTTTTGTTACATGGATGGTTTGAAACCCACCGAACATGGATTCACCACACTACAGGGAAACGTCGACTACATTCCCCCATTACAGTGCAGACTCAACGGAGACATTGCAGTGCTGGAAACAGGGACTGAAGGAAAAAGAGGTGACCTGAAATTCACACTCCAAAGATGCCATCCTTCTTGTGGAGTTATAACCAACATAAACCCTGATCACTTGATGGATGAGCATGATTTCCTGCACTATGCCTGTATAAAAGGTGAACTCTTGGAAGAACTCCAAGGAAAAATGTTAGTGATCAATAGTGATGATCCCACACTATGGGGGCTCATTTCAGAATTAAACTATAATGGCAAGGTTATAACCTTTGGAGTAGACCATAACTCCCAAGGAAAAAGCAAAAAACTATGTTGGTGCAAAAAGGAAATAAAAATAGATGAAACACTCTCCGGAGTAGGTTACTATGAATGTCAGTGTGGTTTGAAACGACCCATTCCTGATTACTTGGCCAAGAACATTAATGGAAGTACTTTCTTACTTCAAACCCCTGATGAAGTGATAGAAATGGAAATGGATATAGAAGGACTTCATAATGTTTACAATGCACTGGGAGCAATCGCCACGGCACATGAACTATTAAAAATACCGTTAAAAGACATTAAAAGATATCTTAAAACATTTAAAGGCGTTCCAGGACGTCTGGAATACATTTATCGTAGCAAAAAGTTAGATTTGATTGTAGATTATGCGCACAACCCCTCTGGCGTTGAAACTGTACTCAGGGAGCTTAGTAAGACCTATGAAAAATTAGCAGTAGTCATTACCATCTCTTCAGAATCAGGGGAGACTGGAGACCTGGATATTATGGAAAAAGCAGTGAGTAATGCTGATTTTATAATACCTGCCTCCTATTACTCTCGACAAGCTGCAGGAAAATATATTTCATCAGGAAAGATCAAACTAACTCATAAAGCACCGGATAAGTTCCGCAACGGAACATTAGGTGCCACCGAAGAACAAGTGATAGAAGGACTTAAAAAGGGATTGGAATGCAATTCAGATGCAGTGGTATGTATTGGTGAAGCTGCAGTTAAATTTAAAGATAACATTAAATTCTTAGAATATGTTAAAAGGTGAAAGAAATGTTCATAAAGGTAAGGAGAGACACGCTGATTATTCTAATGCTGGCCTTTATTCTTATAACATCAGGAAGACTGATGTCTTACATGTCTTATGCTTCGTCTACTGAAACAGAACAGGGAATTCCAATAGCTGGCGTTATAATTAAAGGAAACGATGTAGTACCCACTGACTCCATAAGAGTCAACATTAACAATGTCGGTTTCCGAACAGGTAGTTACATTCAGGGAGACACCCTCATTACCACCAAAAGAAAAGTTCCAATGAATGAGGCCCTCAATAATGCACGTGAGGCTGCTATGCTTTCAACCATTCCAGGAACAGGGGTAATGCCTATAAAGGCTGTTGATGTTAAACTAAATAAAGAAACAGGTATATTAACTGTTAATGTAATAGAAGACTTTTCTACAGTTGAAGTGAAACCAAATCAATAAACATAATTGGTGATGCAAATGATTAAAAAACGATTACCGCAAGTTGCGTTGCTCCTATTAATACTGGTACTGCTGGTTAACACCGCAGCAGCCACTTGCAACATAATTATTATAACCGATCCTACCGGGAAAGATCCCAATGGAGCAGCTGCAGGCAGCCTTTCATTTGCAGAAAACATGTTTCAGTCCACATTCATCATGTCCAAAGAAAAACACTTCAGTGTTCTTTCTGGTGGTGAAGGTAACCAAACCCCCCGACTGGGAGCCATTGTAGAAACAATCAAACGACTGGAAAATGACGAAACCGCAGCAAATGCCGCCAGTGCAGCCAGTAACTTCCCCGGAATCAGGATTATGTGTGGAGGCCCCACCATAGGTGCAGCAGTGGGAGGATCTTTTGATGTATATGTGGTCACAGTTGATGATGATGGTACCATAACTGCCACACCAGCATCAGGAGGATTAGCCACACTACCTCCAGGCCAAAAAGGAGCAATCATACACCTGCGTAACACCCATGGAAACCCCTTATATGGATCAGCCACAACAGTGCGAAGGGAAACTGCTATAATGATTGGTAAAATGATTCGTGATGGATACCCTGCCACAGAGATTTTAGGTGCATCCTTTGAAAAAGTTTCAAAAAATGCCGGGGAAAAATATGGGGGAGGAGGGAATAACCTCGTATCCTCATTAACTACTGGTGATATGTTTACACCATCTAAATTAAACACAACTGGTTACCCCATGGATGAAGCATATTCCAAAACATGCCCTGAATGCGGGTGGAGCGTTTCATTTCCTGCAGGAGAAAACTATCAGACCTGTCCTTACGATGGAACCTCATTAAAAACTATTTACGCCTATGAACTTATGGCAAATAGTATCACTGTCACCAAAAACAATACCAATGTTTACGTATACGGAACAGACAATGCAGGTATCAGTGGAACTACTAAAGAGATTGTTCAGTACTCAGTTAGGCAAAACGGCTACAACGCTGCCACAATAGCAAGTGAAATAAACAAAGCCATAGACAACAGTTACCTACTTGGAGTTAATTACATTGAACCTAAAGATATAAACATAGTAGAAAGCACTCGTTCAGTTGGAGTTTATTATAATCCACTCCCCAACCATAGATCATCTCCAGCATGGAACTTACCTATTAGTTCATCAATACTGGACATTGTTGGAAGTATTCAGACCGCTATTGGACTGATACTTATAGTTCTGGTTTTATTCCGCAGCACACTATTCAGTTCTTTCACTAAAAACAGGCGATAATTCATGACCCTTATACTAATCCGAGCTGAAAATCAACCTAAAATTCTTAACAGCCTGGCGGATATTGAAAGGCACGCAGAACTTAAGATAACTGGGAAACCAAGAATTATTGATCGTAAAATGGCCGATGAATTTGCAAAAAAAATAATGAACGATAAATTAAGATCTAAATCAAAAATTGCCGTTCTTGCGTCAGTTCAAGAGGATGCAACCCGTAGCATTCTCCAGATAAGGAAAATACATCCCCCAGCCCATGTAATAGTAATTAGTGAAGAATATCCTCAGTGTGAAGATTTAAAAAAGATTTACAGCACCCTACCAACACTTAAAGGATACTACTCTGCTAAAAAAAAATAAAAAAAACTAAAAAAAAATAAAAAAAATCTAAATTGTTCAATTTTCCCATTTCCAAAAAAAGAATATTATTTTAAGGAATAATATCTATTTAACCTTTTTTATCTTGACTATGTCACCAATTGTGGCCTTTCTCCTGTTTAAAGAATTTAATTCATCTATTTGTGCTTCTTCAGTTTTTTCCAGTAAAGTGACCTTCAAAGTTTTTTCCAGTTTCCTTGCCAGTTTCAGATCAGGCACCATTTTTCCTGATTCAAGACGGCTTATGACCGAAACCTTCTCGTAAATCTTTTCACCCAGATCTTCCCTGGACCAACCCTTTTTTTCCCTGGCCTCCCTGATGACATTCTGATAATCTTCAATAACTTCATGCGTTGGTTCCTGAGATCTGAAGGATCGTCTTCGTCCTGCAGAAGTACTGCTAGTTCGACCACCTTTGGGTCTTGGAGGTTCTCTTTGTATTTTACCGAATTTAGAACATTCA
>Ga0334899_1000604_pt1 | contig 42897 bp, 33 predicted proteins | sample GraSluR3_MG_FD_207219 | JGI IMG/M metagenome (GOLD analysis project Ga0334899, IMG submission 207219) | Sludge microbial communities from methane-producing bioreactor in Wageningen University, Netherlands - Granular Sludge_8_08-R3 | ecosystem: Engineered > Bioreactor > Anaerobic > Unclassified ...
AAACAACTCCCTAAGCGTTGAGTATTAGAAAACACAGTTCCCCCGGCATACAAAAATCGTACGCTGCAGGGACTTAAAAACCATCAGCCCAAAAAGTTATTAACAATTCCTGAGACAAATTCTATGAAAAATGGTTTTTTTATTAAATTTCGACACTGATTAGTTACAATTCTTTTATAAACAAACTTTTACCTAACCATATTATGCATTGGACAAAAAAACAGGTTTCCATACTGGCCATTGTGGCCATAACATCGTTCATGGGTACATTCCTTATATCATCGATTAACATCGCTTTGCCTGCCATCGAGAGATCAATGGGACTAAACGCCATCAGCTTAAGCTGGGTGGTTACATCGTTTCTGCTTGCCACGGCCATGTTCTTACTGCCCGTGGGGCGTTGGGGCGACCTTACAGGAATCCGAAGGCTTTTTAAATGGGGGGTAGTAATTTTCACCGTATCATCGTTGTTATGCGGTTTGGCCGATTCTGGGGGTTGGCTTATTGGGCTTCGATTTATCCAAGGGATAGGTGCAGCATTCACCAGCACAACTGGCCCGGCAATTTTGGTATCGACCTTTCCTCCTCAGCATCGAGGACGAGTGCTCGGTATGTCTGTATCGGCGGTATATTTGGGTTTGGCCTTTGGCCCTTTTGCCGGAGGATTTATTACCCAGTATTTGAGTTGGAGAGCCATATTTTTCATGGCCTCGGGGCTTGGCGTTGTTACCACCGCCATAGCTTTTATCTTTTTGGGAAACGATGAACCCACCAGAAACGATGCAACAAGATTGAACCTAAAGGGGACCTTTTTTTATATGATTGGCCTAGTAGCCTTGGTGTATGGCTCCTCAAACATACCCTCCACAATGGGGTGGCTGCTAATGCTGGGCGGTGCCATATCGCTTGTTGTATTCTGGATAATCGAGAGCCATTCGGCGATGCCAGTTATTGACACGAAACTATTTGTAAAAAATAGGCTTTTCGCCTTTTCGAATCTTGCTGCGCTGATAAACTACAGCGCCACCTTTGCCATTGTTTTTCTAATGAGCCTATACCTGCAAAAGATCATGGGCCTATCGCCGCGCGATGCAGGAACCATACTAATTGCCCAGCCCATCGTAATGGCCATCTTCTCGCCCATAGCGGGGCGATTCTCCGATAGAATTGAGCCGCGTTACCTTGCCACTGCCGGTATGACTATGTGCACTATCGGGCTGGCTGCACTAGCATTTCTATCAACCTCAACGCCCATTTGGTTTATAGTGATAATTCTACTATGGGTTGGATTTGGGTTTGCCCTATTCTCGTCGCCCAACATGAATACCATCATGAGCTCGGTGAGCAAAACGCAATACGGATTGGCCTCGGGCACAGCGGCCACCATGCGGGTAATTGGACAGATTGTGAGCATGACCATAGCGACGTTATACTTTGCAGGGTTTATGGGCAGTCAACCCATTGAGATAGTGCCGAATCACCTGTTCGTTAGTGCTGTAAGATATGGATTCGTAACCTTTTCGCTGATTAGCTTTTTGGGGATATACTTCTCGTACAACCGAGGGAAAATGGACAGATCGTAGAGCTGAAAATTCTTCACACCATAAACCAGCTTGCTTTATACTCTCCACCCACATAAGGGTTGAAATATTCCCCATTGAGTAATATCACCATTTTTTATTGCCAACAGATGCATAGTAGGTAAGGGTTTCGCCTATATTTGCAGCCAGCGGATAGTTGAGCGCCACAACACACCATAAATCAGCTTGCCATGAGAAAATGTGGAACCACCTTTACAGCCTTTCTTCTCCTCTTCTCTCTGGGAATCTCTCAACTTTTTGGTCAGTTTCAGCAAGAGCTGCCCGAAAACCTTGTTAAAGAGGTCGATGAGCATTTAACCCAAGCCAAGGCGTTTGAATCCTCTGGCGACTACAACCAGGCAGCCTTTCATACCAACCGAGTTGGCAATATATACTGGCTCAATGGGTTCCCTACAAAAGCGGTTGAATACTTTGAGAAGACCATTGAGCTAAACAAAAAGATAGGAAACCTAAACGCCCAGCGAACCCTTTACAACAATATCGGGATGGTGTATATCGATGAGGAGGACTACCCCAAATCGCTAGACAACTTCCAGAAATCGCTTGCCATTGCCCGCCAGATGAACCGTAAGCCCGACATTGCATCGGCACTAATAAACGTGGCCAATGTGCAATCGGAATGGGGCAAGCATAGCGATGCCGCCATAACCCTTGAGGAGGCTCACACGCTGGCGCGCGAGCTAAACGATGAGCGTATGCTCCGCATCTGCTACTCTTTGCTCACCGATGTGTACGAGAAGTTGGGCGTTAAGGAAAAGTCGGCAGAGTACTTCTCGCTCTTTACGGCCATCACGCAAAAAATACAGCGCGAGGAAATTCGTCAGCGCGACATCCAAGCGCAACAAATGGTAGAGAAAGCCAAATCGGAGGTTAGCGAGATAGAACAAATGCGCCAGGCTACGGAGGAGGCGCTGCTCGATAAGCAGCGCGCGCTAAAGGAGACAGAAGAGAGCCTGGTGCAGGTTGAGCAAATATCGAGAGAAAGAGAGATGCAGATTGACCTACTAAGCAAGGAGAAGGAGCTACAAGACGCCATTATAAAGAATCAAAAGCTGGTTCGAAATGTTTTTATCTTCATCATCTTTGTAGTGGTTTGCTTTGCCATACTATTCCTCTACAACCTTAATATAAAGAAGAAAGCAAACGAGAAGCTGCAGAAGCAGAACAGGGAGATAGCTGAGCAAAAAGATTTGATTGAGCAGGTTAACCAGGATCTGGGCCTTGCATTCAACAGGATTGAGAAGCAAAACCACGATATCACCAGTAGTATCAACTATGCCCAGCGCATCCAGGAGGCATTATTACCTAACCCGGCAAACCTTTCGAGCATCTTCCCCGACTCGATGGTTTATTTTCAACCCCGCGACATCGTTAGCGGCGACTTTTACTGGTACACTGGTTACGGATCGCCCAAAGCATTGGCAGATGACCCGAGAGAAAATTTCATTAAGATACCCAGCTTAGCAAATTCTGAAAAAGGTTTTCTTATCGCAGCTGTAGATTGCACAGGGCATGGTGTGCCAGGTGCGTTTATGAGTATGATTGGCTTTAACCTGCTCGAAACCATTACTCGCAACGACACAATCCTTCCACATCAAACCCTAAGGAAGCTACACAACGCCATTCGCTACCTGCTAAAACAGGAAACCACCGACAACCGCGATGGCATGGACATGGCCCTTTGCGCCATTACCGATAGAGGGCGGAAAGTACATTTTGCTGGCGCCAAAAATCCGTTGATATCCATTTGCAATGGAGAACTCACCTACATCAGGGGCGATGTTTACCCCATTGGGGGATTACAAAAAGAGGGGGAACGCGAATTCGCTCTACACACCATAAATGTGGAAAAACCTACCTCATTCTATATTTTTTCCGATGGCTACACCGACCAGTTTGGCGGGCAGCATGGCAAGAAATTTGGCACACGATCATTCAAGCAGCTGCTACTCGAAATAAATCACCTCCCAATGCAGGAGCAGGTTACGGTGCTCAAAGAGAAGATGGCTAGCTGGATGGGTAAAGAATACAAGCAAATTGATGACATTATAGTTATTGGGTTTAGAGTAATACCAGGTGAAGTTGATTTGTAAAAACATTTTTACTACATTTAAGGCACAATACGTATACAAACCAAAATCGGATGAGACACACCTACGCCCTTATAGCTATAGCACTGCTCTCAACAGAAACCCTGTGTGGGCAAACCCTCACAAAGCATGAGGCAAAACTATTTGTCGACAGTACCGGGCAGGTATACACCCGAGCCGACGCACCAGCTTACATCTTTATTGCCCCCGCCGATGCCGAGGATCAGCTAACGCTTGTACCCAGCTCCGACAAGGCGGCCAACCCTATGCAGTGGGATGGCCCAGGAAAGCATTACATAGTGCACAAGGATAAGGAACGCAATATGGATATCCGATTCCGCATCCTTGCCGATGGAGAACCTCCAACAACAACCATGGAATTCCAGAGCGGTTTGCTATTCAAGTACAACAACATCTTTTTTGCCGAAAGTGGTTCATCAGCCATCCTTGCTAGCCAAGATGATATGTCGGGAGTTTCCCAATCCTATATTTCTGTTGACGACAACAATTTTTCGGAGTTTACACAACCACTAACATTCTCGGGTAATAAAGAATACGCGATTCAAATATATTCAACCGATAATGTAGGCAATACAGAGAATCCGACATCATACAAGGTGGTAACCACAACAGAGGCTGCTGTTCAAATGGAGAATATTTACTTCGAAACCAACAGCACCTCGCTTAATGCAAAATCAGTAGCCGAGCTGAATAAGCTGGTCGAAATTCTGAAGCAGTTCCCACATGTTCACCTTGAGATAGGTGCTCATACCGACTCCAAGGGAAATCCCAGCTACAACCTTGGCCTATCGGAACGTCGTGCACAAACTGTTGTAGACTACCTTAAATCCAGAAGCATACCCGAAGGCAGGCTAACAGCCAAAGGGTATGGCGAAACAATGCTTGTTAATGAATGTGCTAAGGACGTTGAGTGCCCCGACGCAAAACACAGGGAAAACCGAAGGGTAGAGTTTGTAATAACCAAGGTAGATGAAAACTAACCCTAAAATAAGGGACAACATGAAGGTTCGCAATTTTCTTTACATATTCGCTATTCTTTCCATTGCCTTTGGATCACAAGAATTATTAGCGCAGGATGCCAAAACGTTTCATGTCGACTCCACAGGACGACTCTTCGTAAACCCCGGCACACCAGTATACCTATACCTCTCCACCTCGCCCACGGGTGAGGATGCTGTTAGGGTGCAAAGCATACAGCCCGAGGGAAACCCTATGTACTGGGATGGTCACGGGGTACACTACCTAACACATATGGACCTCTACCTTGGGCGAAAAATCCGTTTCGACCTGTTTGCCGATGGCCGCCCTCCCACAACATCGACCAAATTCAACGTGAAAGAGGGTATTCAGCGAGACAATAAGATATTTCTATCGGGAAGCGCGGTGCTTGAGCTGGCATCCATCGATCCACATTCGGGGGTTCAAAGCATACACTACTCGGTTAATGGCTCCGATTACCAACCATACGCTCAACCCCTAACCTTTGACAAGGATGGCGAGTTTAGCGTGCGCTTTTACGCCTTCGACAACGTGGGCAATCGTGAGGATGAAGGGGAACGAGTAATTGTGATAGACACCACCCCTCCCACCACCACGCTAACCATCGATGGTCCGCAGCACAACGAGGTTGTTGCACCAAGCACCAAGCTTGTTTTAGCTGCAACCGATTCGCTAGGTGTACGGTCTACTCACTACACCATTAACGATGGCAACGAGCTTCGCTACACTAGTCCCGTAAGCCTATTGAACCTATCCGAAGGCGTGCATTCAATAGTATGGTACTCCATAGATGAGGTTGGGAATACCGAGCAGAAGCAGTCGTTCGAGTTTTTTGTTGATAGAACCCCACCCATGGTTTTCGAGGAGATATCGGGCAACACCTACATGGTTGCCGGGCGCGAGTACTCCTCGGGGCGCAGTCAGCTTCGCATTGTGGCGGTCGATAATAAGGCGGGGGTTAACGAGATATACTACTCCATCAACAATTCACCATTCCAGCTATACGAAAAGCCCATTTTCCTTTCGGAGATAACAGGTGCCGTTTCCGTTCGTTCCTACGCCATCGACAACGTTGGTAACAGAGGCGTTAGCGATGCTGAAGGGCAACAGTTCTCGATGCCCGAGGTTGATATCACCGGGCCCAATATCAGCCATTCATTCACAGGGAAAAGAGTTACCCTTCGCGACACCGTTTGGATAAGCCCAATCACCAAAATCAACATACACGCTAGCGATAGGGGCTCTGGGCTAAACAGAATTGAATACCGACTCAACAATAACACACCTGTTGAATATTCCGCTCCCTTTACGGTTGAACAGGAAGGGTACCATACAGTAAATAGCAGCGCTTGGGATAACGTGGAGAACCTAAACATATCGTCATTTGGATTTGGGGTCGACAACCAAGCCCCCCAGATTTTCTTCCACTTTTCGGTTATACCACACAACAAACAACCTGATGGCGACCTAAATGTATATTCACCTAACGTGCAGCTATACATTGCCGCCACCGATGATAAGGTAGGAGTTGACCGAATAACAGTATCGGTAAACGAAGGCAGAGAGAGAGGCTACTCGCAACCCCTAAGCGATTTTAAACCCAATCGGCTTAACACCGTTACGCTAAAGGCTATGGACAGGCTGGGCAACGAGAGTTCCCAGACCATTACATTTTGGGTTGAGTAAAGGGTGCTACAGCACGGTTAAAAATTCCTTGGGTATAAGCAATGGCCATACCAAAGTTGGTAACCGGAATACCCGCCTCGATGGCTGGACGCAACCTGTTATGCAGCTGCTTACGGGTAACAACGCAACCTCCGCATTGTATAACAAGGACGTAATCGGTAATCGGACGGGGGAGATTGTCTAGCCCGGCTACCATTTCGTATTCCAACTTTTTACCTGTAAATGTGCTAATCCAATTGGGAATTTTAACACGGCCAATATCATCGCATGAAACGTGGTGAGTGCAACTCTCGAGCAGCAACACCCTATCGCCATCCTTTAAATCCGAAATTTTGGGAGTCCCCTCGATGTAGCTATAAAAATCGCCCTTAAGGCGAGCCAGCAATATGCTAAAGCTGGTTAGCGGCACTTCCATTGGCACAATCCTGCTCACCATACCAAACATCTGGCTATCGGTTATTGCAAGCTTAGGCTTTAGGCCTGTAGATTTTAAAAAGCCTTCCACCTCAGTCTCTTTTAGAACGATGGAAACGGCATCGTTATCAAGCGCATCGCGGATGGTTTGCACCTGGGGGAGGATTAGTCGCCCAGCAGGCGCCTCGGTATCGATGGGTGTGATAAGCAGCACCACATCGCCCTTGCCAACGAGACCGCCCAACAGCGTAGGTTTTTGCCATGACACCTCGGGAATGGTATTGTGAATGGCCTCAACCAGCGCATCGTAACCAAACCCTGTTTTGGCCGACACCTCAACCACTATGGGTTTCGTATCTAGCTTTTCCAACATCAGCTTTAACTCGGGCTTAATGGGGCAAATATCATACTTGCTATGCATAATTATGTAGGGAACATCAAAACGCTTAAACTCCTCTACAAGGTTATCCTCAAAGCTACCCCACGTATTGTTGGCTATTAACAGAATGGCTAAATCAACCTGACGAATGGAGTCGTGAGTTTTGGCAATACGCTGCTGCCCCAAATCTCCCTCATCGTCAATACCCGCCGTATCGATAAGTATTACGGGGCCAAAATTTAGTATCTCAAGCGATTTTTTTACCGGATCGGTAGTTGTTCCGGCCACATCCGACACAATGGCTACCTGCTGGCCCACCAGCATATTCACCAGCGAACTTTTCCCATTGTTCCGTCGACCGTAAATACCAATATGTGGTTTGGATTCCTTACCTCTGCTCATAACGTAGCGCTTTGCTGGCAAAGTTAATATTTTCGTTTACACCAATAATGCAATTCAACACAGGTTATTTGTAAACCTGAAGATGCTATAAGCTAAAACAAGATTGATTATAAATTACTCGAAAGCATCTGCTTTCCGAGCAACACAAGAACAGGTAACACAAAAAATCTATAATTTAGCAACCAAAACATAACAAAACTAAAAACCATGGCTAATTCTGTTATCGACCTAAAAAAAGAACAGCAGGTTACGCTAAATACCCCAAGGTACAAGTACAGCCTAATGGCAAAGATATTTTTTGCCGGGATGGATATTGCCGCAGGCAAAAAGGATGACCTGCCCAAGGCTAAGCTGCTGGAAATTTTGGCAAGTATTCCCTACAGGATGTGGGAAATAAAACACTACATGAAGCTCACCCGAAAGTTTAGGAACACCAAGAAGGTTGAAAAATTTCAGAGCGTGGTCGACTGGGGTCGTAGTGCGCAGGACAACGAGTACATGCACCTGCTGGTTATTCATGAAAAGATGAAAGAGGATGGCATTAAGGATAAGTGGTACCTAAACCCCATAATTGCCTATTTTATAGTTCTTGCGTACGTTATTATTGCAAAAACGATGGCCTTTTTTAGTCAGAAACGCGCATTCCTTTTCAATGCCGAGTTTGAAAACCACGCAGAGCTGGTTTACGCCAAGCTTGTAGCTGACACCCCCCAGTGGGAAGAGCAGAAGCTAACCAACGAGTTGGTAAAAAGCTACGCCGATGTTGACACCTGGGCCGATGTGTTCAGGCGCATCAGCCTCGATGAGCGCGACCATATGAACCACAGCTTCGAGTTCTGCGGAAAGCCTGAGCTAGTTCAAAAGTACGAGGGGATGCCCAAAAGCTATACCGTTTAAATTAGATACTGGCCAAAATACTATAAGGGGGAGCATCAGCGTTCCCCCTTTTTTTGTAGGGTTTGCTTTTGCGACACATTAACGGATAAACCCAATAAAAAGATAAAAGCTTCGCCCGACAAAAACCACAACCTTGCGGCAATGGATATGGTTGCGGCCACATCTATTGGAATACCCATAGCGGTTAGCCCAACCACCATAACACCTTCCCTAACGCCAAGCCCTCCGGGTACAATTATGGCCAGCAGGCCAAGGGTTACCGATAGCGGAAAAACCAAGGCCACAAAAGGAGAAATATCTGCAATAATGGACTTAGTGAAAAGCCAAAACCCCACACTCCACAGCACCCAGTATATTGCAATGCTACCAGCAAGTGCTAATATTTCCTTTGCCGAAATTCTGGGGATATCAAACTCACGCTTAGTGATCTTTTTGTAGGCCAACGCTACCAGTCGGCGGAACCAATCGGATAGGTTAAAAACGGTAAGCCCAAGGAATAGGGTAAATACGATAAGCAACAGCTCCCAATTCCCATTTTGGAAAAGCAGGAAAAATGACCCCAGGGCTAAACCAAGCCAAACGTATGCCAGCTGCTCCTTTAGCGATGCGTACGATGCAGCTTTTAGCGAAACTCCTTCCGAAGATACTTTCGAGGCCCTACCCAGCACAACCCACACCTTGCCGGGAATAAACTTGGCAAACACCGATAGTCCGTGTGATGCAATAGCTTTTGCTCCGCTTATGGGGATATTATGTAACGCTAAACATTTGCGCCACGCCAGAGCCGAGGCAACAAAACCCATCCACAGCAGAATGCAGGAAAGGCTCAAATACCAAAAGTTAAAACGTACCCCTTTTAGGTCGACATAGCTGTACCGAAAAAGATAAACCATAAGGAATATCAAAGAGAGGTATATAAGGATATTGAAAAACCACTTGCGCATGGACTACCGTAGGTGTTTATTGCTGTCCATATCGAACCACATGGCGAAAAGGATAAACTGCACCCCCATGATTACGGCAAACATCCAAGCCAAAAAGTTTACCTTGGGGATATGATCGTAGGCAATCCAGTAGAACATATACCTCACAAAAAGAGGAATGCTGGCCAGCTGCAATAAAAATCCAAAGAAATAGAAAAACACCAGCGGGTGAAAATCGCGGATGATGTATTTCTCGCGTAGGCGGAAGAAAAACCTTTTCATCAAAAGCCACGAGATGGTGAATATAACCTTTCGAACCCGCATTGTGCTTTTCTCGCCCACGTTGTAAATGGGCTGGGTTATCACATCGCGAACGCGAAAGTTGAAGATGTTGAGTAGGATAAGCACATCGTTAGGGTTGCCGTAGCGCTTGTACATCTTGTCCCAGTTCACCGTTTGTAGCGCATGCTTACCAATGGCTGAGAAGCCGCTTTGTGAGTCGGCAATATGCCAGTAGCCCGAGGCGATTTTGGTAAGCAGCGAGAGGATTGCATTGCCATAAAACCTAACCTTGGGGATTTTTTCGTAAGCCTCGCCCGAGAACAGCCGGTTGGCCTTGGTGTAATCAACCTCGCCGTTGGCAATGGGTTCAACCAATCGTTCAATATCGTTGGCATCCATTTGCCCATCGCCATCCATGCGCACGGCAATGTCAATACTGTTTACGATGGCCCATTTATAACCTGTAGCTAAAGCTCCACCACAACCTAAGTTTTTGCTATTTTGCAGAAAAACAAGTCGTTTGTTATCGTTGCTAAGGTTTCTAACCACCTCGGCGGTGTTGTCCTTGCTGGCATCGTCAACCACCACAATGTGATCTACAAATTTTGGAATGCCCGAAATTACTGAGGCAATATTCTTAGCCTCGTTGTAGCTGGGAATTACTACGGCAACAAGCTTATTCTGATACATACCTTCGTGAAGTTACTGTATGGGTATTCTGGGTTACGAGAATCTCCAAGTCATCGAAATGTGCAGGCTGGCCATGTGGATTCCAAACGTAAACCACAAGGTGCTTTTCCTTAAAATCGGGAGATATGGACACCGAGGTGGAAATCAGTTCCCAACCCGTTTCGGGATCTACCTCACCCGATCCTTTGGACTGATAAAATGTGGATGATCGTTTACCCGATACAACCAGTTCGCCCACGTCATCCTTTGAGTTTCGCCACACGCTAACTTCTACATTAGTATTCGGCTGCACTGGAATCTCAATAGTAAATCCAAAGGGATTACTACTATCAACAAGTAACGACTGGCTGCCCGATAGCGAGATGTCTACTGTCAAATTTTCTGACCCCTTAGCAAGGTAGGATGGGTTGCTGGTTGCTAGCAAATCGCCCTGAGCAATAGTTTCGGCATTGCATTTCAGGTGGAAAACTGTATCTATCCTTTGTGTAAGAACCTTGGAATGAGGCTGCCCATCTATTCTATAAATCCGAAGACCATTCAGCTCGCCTATGGGCTGGTTTAAAAATGGTTTTATGTAGGGGCGCTCTTGAACGGTTTGGCTGTAGTTGGTAACAAAAAGAAATTTGGCTCCCCCCTCAATCCTCTTGGCAAGCGAAAGGCTATCCACTGCCTGATCGCCATACAAAGTCCATCCTTTACGATTTAAAAGATATAGGGTGTAATCGGGCGTTCGGTCGGGAATGCTAATGATTTTATCATCGGGGTCAATGCCCAAATCGTCAATATAACTTGCTGCCTCCCGAATATCGGCAAACTGCCGATGCTCGTAATTCATCCAACCCTTGTACCTTAACCTTTGCTTCATGTAGGTGTAATGTGTTCCGTAAACGGCAAAGGCAACGAGCAGAAGTAAAAAATAGCGTGAGCTAAATACGCGGGGAAATCTCTTGCTAACAACATCAAGGGCTGTTAGCATCAGAAAGAATGGGAAAATGTAGAGATTAATGAAGTAGTAATCGTGATCGAAAAAGGCTGCAAACCAAATAGCGATGTATAGGGATGTTCCCAGAAAGGTAAATGCAGTGATTGCAAGCAAAAACCTATTGGCAAACCTATAGTAATAGCCAACCAGCACAATGCAAATCAGCAGCAGAATTAGTACAGGCTTACTGAACAGATGAGGCAGCCACAGCTCATTCACCTGACGAAGGATATCGGCAATTCCGCAGTTACAGCATGAGCTAACGTTCCAAATGGGGCAGGTACGCATTGAGAAATACTTGGTGCTGTGCTCGGCATTGTAGTGCCAAGCCCACACGTACCAAGCCACAACAATCGCAAAAATTACCACAAAGGGAATCAACGAACTCCATCGATGCTTAAATATAGGTTTGCCGTTCTCCCCCAGCCTAACCCCCAGCAGCTCAAGAAACCATACTCCTGCCAGCGCAAAAAAGCTTATCAACGCGGTAACCTTAAGCAATCCGCCTAGCATAAAAAGGATGGCCACAAGCCAAAGGGTACGTTTCTGGTTGTGCTTTTGCCACCGCGCAAAAAACATCCAGCCAACAAGCACAAACATAAAGGCAGGCACATCGGGCAAAAAGCTGTTCCCGTAAAAAACGATAACCGGTGATATTAGAATAATTGTTGCCCCTAGAAAAGATATAATCTTTGACTCGAGAAAAGACAGAAAAAACCGATATGTTGCAAAAAAACCAAGCAATACAATTATGGACCATACTATACGATAAACCCAATGGCTGGGGCCAAATATCTTATAAAACGCAGCAACCGTGTAGTAAAGATATGGGCATTCCGAAGTGGCATAGCCTGTGGTATGACCATCGGCGTGTAGGTTGTGAATCTGTGGTTTAAAAAGTTCCATCCCATGCTGGTAGTAGTTAAGCGCCAGCGAGGCGCAGTCGGACTGCCGCCACAGGTGCGTTGATTGCGGAGGTTGGTTTAGCTGGGCAATGTACCCAAAAACTACTAGCAGCAAGAAAAATGCAACAAACGAAATAAACTTATGCCTTTTGCCAATAAGCAATAATCTTTTGGAGTTCAGAAAACCTTGCCGCATGTAAATAATTTTAAAAACAAATATAGGCATTATTTGAAATCGTTGGGTTTTATCGCAATCTTTGTAATACCATTGATCCCAAACACACCGCTATGGGCTACAAGTTTTCAGCTATTGTTTCGGTTTACAACGAGGAACCGGTAATTCCAATGTTTTGGGATGACCTGTCAAATACCTTAGAGCAGCTAAAGGATTACACCTTCGAGGTGATTTTCGTAAACGATGGGAGCAGCGATAAGTCGGGCGAGATAATTGACAACCTTGTGAGCGCGAACACGAACACCAGAGCCATTCATTTTAGCCGCAACTTTGGACATGAGGCGGCCATGCTGGCAGGCCTTGAGCATGCCCAGGGCGATTTTGCCATATGCATGGACTCCGACCTGCAGCACCCGCCCAGCTGCATTGTGCAAATGGTTGGCAAAGCCAACGAGGGCTACGAGGTGGTAACCATGGTTAGGAACCACAGGGCCGATGGCGGGCTTCGCAAACGACTCACCTCGGGTTTATTCTACTGGATCTTCAACAAGCTATCGCACGGCCAAATTGAACCCAACGTTTCTGACTTTTTTATGATTTCGAAACGAGTGGCAGAAGTGGTTACAACGGAATACCCAGAGAGAACTCGTTTCCTCCGTGGCCTAATTCAATCGGTTGGATTTAAAAAGGCATCCATTCCGTTTGTTGCACCAAACAGGGCTGCCGGGCAAAGCAAGTACTCGCTAACGCGGTTATTCTTCTTCTCGTTGTCGGCCATTGCCACCTTCTCGCATATCCCGCTAAGGCTTGGCCTTGCCATTGGGCTACTCTTTGGTGGGTTTAGCTTTGTAGTTGCCATCTACTCCGTGGTGATGAAATTTTTGGGCGAACCCTTCTCGGGCTACACCACCATAGTGGTTCTTATTAGCCTTGGTTTCTCGCTACTTTTTATCGTAATTGGTATAATTGGCGAGTACATTGGTTACATCTTTAACGAGGTTAAAGGAAGGCCAACCTACATCATCGATCGTATTAACGAATAGGTTCAACCCTAATTGACAGGGTGAGGTAGCTGCGTTTGGGGGTCGAACTCAAACTCGCGAACCTGCCAAATCTCGACATTGGCCTCTGGATATTTTTTAACCAGCAATGGAGGCCCGAGAATGTTAGCAACCCTTGTAGAGTCGAACCCATTCATTACAATCATCTCGAAACTAGGGTTGCCATGTTTACCTCTACCACCCTTGTAGTACCAGTTTTTATTGGTAACATGGTACCAAATCCGAAGGTTTGGGTGAACATGGTATATCCTAGCGCCCTCCTCCGAGAGCATGGTTGATGATTTGGCGCTCCAGTACTCCGAAATGCCATACTTAACGCCCGTTTCCCGCACAAAATCATCAATAGCCTCAACCCTTTTGGGGTAATACGAGGTGACCGTACTAAGCGAATAACTCTCAGCATTTAATATCCAAAGTGCAAATCCTAAAACCGCAGCACCAACCATCAACGAATAGGATATGATTGCTATATACTTTTTACTGCTGATGAGTAAAAAAACGATATACCCAACGCAAAGCACTGCCATGTAATATGCATGGATATTAAACCTAAGAATGGCTGGGCTTACATAGCTACCATTGAGAATTGGTGTTAACCAAACAATGGGAATATTGGCCCAAACAAAAAGGGTGAATGCTTGGGCGGTAGAAAAATCATATGTAGATTTTTCCCTTTGGGCTTTGACAATTGAACGAGCCAAACCAAAAACCTTAGCTGTAAGGAATCCAAATACCAAAATGGAAATAATTACCACCCAACCGCTAGCATGACCTCTTGTGATGTACCTAAGGGTTTGCTCGCCTGCCACTTGGAACGATGAAGCCACATTGCTGAAGTTGAACATTTTCCAACCAGTGTCGATAAAATGCACATAACCCAAATTCCTAACCACATCGAAGAGCATCAAACCTAAAGCTGACGAAACCAACACGGTAACAACGGTCGAAGCCAAAACCTTAACCTTAGTCCGAGAAAAAGCAAAAACTAGCCATAATAAAAGGGGGAAAACAAAAGTTGGTATAAAAAGCTTGTCATTAAACGTTCCGACTAGAACAACAAGCCCCAAAGCAATAGTTAAAGCTATTGAATATCGATTTAAAATCCTTAAAGACAACAACAAGCCCAGCAACGCCATAACAAACGCCCCCGTGTGATAGCTTAAGCTGAATAGGTGAAAGGTGAAAATAAAATCGCCGGAGATAAGGGTCGATAAAGGGAAGAGAATTAAGAACACATTAGATATGGCCAAATGATGGAATGTAATCCTTTTGTCGACCTGCAATAGAATTGCGTCGAATAGCAATGCAATTAGCACCACCTGAATAAGGCTGAAAACCAAATAAGCTAACCTTATGTTGGAGATTACTGAATTTATTAACGAAAAAATAAAAAAATCGGGAAAAAAATTGGGTGCCGCATTAAGGTTCCAACCCTCTAACCCACTCCCATCAACAAATACATCGCGAAAAATGGAGGCCAAGTAAAAGGTGTCGGAATTGAAGTAAACCGAAACTTGCTGAGGTGTTAAGCTGGCAAAGGCTAGCACGGAAAAGCCAGCTAGCAAAACCAAGCTGGCCAACCATACAAAGTATGGGGTAATGTTTTCGATTTTAATCATCGGCTGGAGGTTTGTAAAGCGTAGGAGTTTGAAACATTTCATTGTCCCACGCTACGAATCTACGAAAAAGAAAGAAAGCATCCTAACACACTGTTGTAATGCTTTTTACCAACCTATTATTAGCAGCTGGCAGATAATCTTTTCGTATTGTTTCGATGTCATTTCTTTTTGCTGCATAATCTTTACGTACTATTTACCCCTTAGTGGGATGGGCTGGAAGGCTCTTTGGCAAATAATCTCAATATTGTCCTCTCCAAGTGGCGTGCTTCCAATAAAATCTAAAATCGCAACTACATCTTCTTTTGCCCTCTTTTCTAGTAAACGTGGATTACCACTTATAGGAACATTACTAAAGTGGAAGGTAACCACTTCAACCTTTTTGCCAATAAATGACGGAATGCTTAACTTATTGCAGATAATTAGTCTATACGGAAATTTTATTGCATCTAAAATATCTGAATTGTATCAATTACAACAAATTCCTTATTCTCCTGCTCTAAAAAATCAAGGAAGAGCCTGTCGGTTAGTAAACCTGTATAGTCAGATATTATTTATACAACCCTCTCATCGAGGCGGTACTTGTGGTATATTTTACTTTGCCAGCTCAAATCTGTTCAGAATTATTCCTTTTTACTTCTAATTATATTTAAAAAAGCAATCCCTTTTACAGTGATTTTATACTGCTGCTTTGAGCTGGTTGCAATTTCTGGCTCGGTCCATTCTGCTAAACCATCGGAAAGGAGCTTTGCCAATACTTTTTTTAGCTGCCCTGATATGGTTTTTTGACCAAGGTGTGCAGATATATCTTTGGTTGGCAGTGGATTGCTTTCAATTATTCTGAGTGTTCTAGTGTAAAGCGTCTCATTCTGCAGTTCACTCTGTAACTCGTGCTGCAACTCGTGCTGCAACTCGTGCTGCAACTCGTGCTGCAATGTCTGTTGCTGTTTGTAGTTGTTATTTATAAACTGAATCTAAAATTGCATTCCAACTTCTTGCCATTTAAAAGATATATCGGGGTACTCCTTTAACTCGTTGGCAATGAGTTTTAATCCATTACCCCATTGGTCAATTATCCCCAACTTTTTAAAAACTGGTGCAATTACTTTATTCCGAATATCGGATTGGCGAGCCTCCAAGTCGTTAAAATCAATTGATGGCAGTAACTTGCCTGGGCTGGTAATTTCAACCATATCGTCGTAAATGGCAACCTTAATATCTTTACCTGTTAGCGAGTAGTCGCGATGCACAACTGCATTTCGAATTGCCTCACGGATTGCCTTTACAGGGTACTCCCATCTGCTTTCGGTATAAACGCCCTTTACCTCCGCTCCCTTGTTAATATGTCTCAAAACAAACTCGTAAGCCTGCTCGGGTTGTAGTGCTATGTTTGTATCTATGGTTTTTTGGTCGATAAAAACATCGGTGCTTGTACCTTTAAATCGGGCGCACTCTATTTTGGCGTAATGAAAAAGTTCTCGTCGAAGCTTATCGTCCGAAAAAAGGATGCAGGCGTTTGTTGGGACTCTTTTGTCCTGAAACTCTTTGAAAAGTTCCAACTTGATAAGTGCTGCTTCATCCAGCTCTTCTTCGGTTTTTTCCTTGAAAAAAATGGCAAATGCATTAAGGTCTATTTCGCCAATGGTTCTGTCGTAAACCAGCTCGCTATCGAATGAAATGTTGCGTTTCTGCCTCTCCAGCTCATTTATAATCTGTTCATCGGCAAGACGGTTCGATGAGCCTACCCTTACGTACGTTCCCTTTAATTTCCCCTTTTCCTTTAGGTAAAAGGGCATACTGTTGCCTCGGAATATCTGAATGCGAATAATATGCTTATCGTCAACTGTGTAGAATGAAATGTTGGGGATAATTACAGGATAGCATCGCTCAAAGATTATGCTGCTTATCTGCTCTTCGAGCAGAATTAAATCGTCTTCGGGTAGCCCAACTATTTCTCTGGGGCTGTCCTTGATTCCAATAAAAAGGTCGCCTCCTGCATCGTTGGCAAAGGCAATAATGGTTTTGGCAATATCGGCTGAGGTTGGAAGGCTCTCCTTGAACTCCAACCTGCGCCCCTCGGGCTTTTGAATTAACTCTTGTATCTTCATAGACTAAATTATTCCCTTAACGCACATCTCAGCTGCAACAATAATTTTTTACCAGCATTCTTTAAAATCCTCTCCTCAAACTTAAACAGGGCTTTTGGTGTAGATATCAAGTTCGCTTTTAGCATAGTTTGAAGTGATAACTTGATAAAAACCACTCAACTTTTTGCCTAAAGTTGCAACTGTTGAAAATAACAAAACCTTCTTTACTCATACTATTCTAAATTAAATTTCAAATTTAGAATTATGGAATTCAATAGTAATCTGTTGAATAAAAAAAACTAATGTCAAATATAGTGAACTGTATCCATTGTCTGGGCGAGGTGGACTATCCTAATTTTTTAATTTCGTTCAATAATGCAGCAAAATTAGGCTTTCTGTGAATTTTTCACTACTTATTACTATCATGCTGTTCTGCGGTCATCCTTTTTACCGAATAGTCATCAAAGAAAGCGGTTTCACGCTTGGGGCTCCAAACATATACCACAAGCAAGCTGTCGGGATAATCCTTGGGGACTACCAGTGTGTACACCAGCTGATCCCAGTCGCCCTCGGAGCTAATCTTGCGATCGGATTTTTTGTAAAAATTATTTGCATCCTGCGCAGACATGATTAGAGCAGCCTCGTGCGACGATTTGGAGTGTCGCCAAATCTCAAACTCCAGCTGATCGCCTGGTTTAACGCTAATTCTATGGTTTAGGGCAAACGGAGTGTCGCTATTTACCACAACCGAATGGCTGCCCGATCGGGAGTACCTACTGGTTTGCTGTTTGGCGTTATGTAGCTCCAGCGATCCATCTACAGAAAGGAACCGTGCGCCCGTTGCATCTATTGTTTCCATATCGCAAGCCGCAGCCTCGGCAACAAAAGTGCTGGGCTTTTTCTCGGGTATATAAATACCCTTACGCGCAAATTCATAGTCTAATCGTTGCAGGTAACGATTTAGATTTGGATGTTTTGTAGATCTGAACAAAGATTTCCAGTAAGCCTCCCTGGTCATCGAATCCCAGTGTATTACTCCAGAGTAGTACTGAATATTCATAAATAGGCCCTGGGCAGTGAATAGCATTATGGTAGAGATGGTGGCAATCCGCTTCCATCGGGCACCCGAAACGCCAGCATCAATAAAAGCGGCCATAGGAAATGCCAGAATAGCATACGACTCTATTAAAGCACGCTGACCGAAACCACCGCCGTACCACCAGTTCCACCACGAAAAAACCACGTACAGGTTTACAATTAGAAACAATGCCACTGGGGTAAAAAACTCTCGATGTTTCCTGTAGGTTTGTATTAATCCCAAAATGGCAAAAATCATGATGGGCGTGTAAACAAACCAGCCCTTCCGGTAGCTAAACAACCCATTAATAAACTGTGGATTAGTCCAAAAAAACTTAGCGTTATCGCCATAGGAGTAGTAAAACCAGTCCCCTGTAAGCCATTTCCAGTAAACCAGCTGCGGTGCCCAAACCAGCAGAGCGCAAAGGCCAATAACTAGCACATAATTCCATTTTTTGATAAAGTAAAGTATGCGCTCTCCAATACCCTTGAGGGTTGTTACGCCATAAAATCCGAAAACAAGCAGTACCACAATATTTGTAGGACGGATAAGAACGATTAATCCCAATAGCAAACCAACCAATGCAGTCTTGCCAAGCGTTGGCTTTGCCCACCATTTTATGGTTAGGTACAAGAGGGCTGCGTACAGCGCAAAGCTAAACCCGTGCGACATGGCACCCTCGGCATTGGAGTAATAAAACAGATTTGTCCCCAACCCAACACCCGCCAAGGCAAGTGCAGTGGCTATCTCCGAAAAATATTTGAGCATAATTCGCCGCAGTAAGATTAATCCCAGCAGTAGGTATGGGAGCACCGAGAATTGAATCATCACAAGATAGGGCAAAGAGTACCCATCGGCTTCATACCCACCCAGCAATGCCCAGACATGGGCAATAAAGAAAAAGGGTAGATACAGGAAAGCCATCCCCATGCTGGTAACAATTACTTTTGCCCCGTTGGGCGCCGTGCCGGGCCAGTAGTTTTTTATGTACTTATCGGGATCGGACTTGGTAAACTCCAACGATAAATCGCCATGAATAATAGCAGCGGGCAAATATGCGTAGTACGACTTAACGTCCCACTGAATAATTCGATCTTCCCACGTCCACATCTTTCGCTGAAGATTGGCAAATATGGAGGTTAGAATTACAACCGCTATTACAATTCGAGTGAGAGTTAGCCGCTTATAACTGTTCATATTCATTTTTATCAACATAGGTTTAGCAACAAAAATAGTTAACAGAAAGTTATTACAACCACGCAAAACCAAATTTCAACGGCTAACCATCCATTCCTTGAAATAGTTTAGCAATTAAGTATAACTATTTAGAAACCTAATCGATGTAATAATGCAAAAATTTGCTTAAAATTGTATTATAATTCTATTTACGATGAAAAGTTATATCCCTAGAACAGTAATTTCGATAGTAACTGCCGCTATACTTACTTGCCAGCCAGCATTCTCGCAGGTAAACTCAACGGGTATTCCCATACTTCAAAACTATTCGCATAAAACGTACAACGCATCAGAGGCAAATTGGTCTATTACTCAGGATGAGCGTGGAGTGATGTATTTTGGCAATTCCGAATATATTTTAGAATACGATGGAAGAAGCTGGAAACGAATAAGCGTTCCAGGTCAAACGTATATCTTTTCGCTTGCCACAGGCTCCGATGGCATAATATACGTTGGGGGAACCGATGACTTTGGCCGTCTCACCTCCGATGATCAGGGACAAATTATGTACGAATCGCTTAGGCCTCTTGTGGGCGATAGCATTGGCGTTAACAGGGTTTGGAAAACATATGCATTCGAGGACAAGATATTTTTCTGCACCCTTCCACGAATATTTGTATACAACACCAACAGCAACAGCATTAGCAGCATTAATTTGCCCGAGAACAGCTTTTGGAGTTTTCAGGTTAACGATAAGCTTTACGTTGATAACTACGAAAGTGGGCTGCACGTGCTAGAGGATAGTGAGTTAAAACTGGTTAAAGGGGGCAAACAATTTGCCCAAAACGATATCTTTTCCATCCTACCATGGAGCACCAATACTCTTCTAATTGCCAGCGCAGGGGAGGGCTTGTCGCTTCTTAACACAGAATCGGGCGAAATATCGAAATTTATCTTTAACCCCAGAGCCCAGCAAACCCAAAACATTCTTATTGATAAGCAAATATATGCAGGAGTAGTGGTTGACGAAAATCACTTTGCCTTTGCAACTCGGCTCGACGGATTATATGTAATAAATCGAAACGGCGAAATAGTTACCCACATTAACAAGGACACAGGGTTACCCACCGAGATTGTAACCAACCTTTTCCATTCGTCAATTCACCCGGGTGTATTGTGGTTAACGTTAACAAACGGAATATCTGCGGTTAACATTGGATCCCCCATACGTTACTTCTCCGATGAGCTGGGGCTAAAGGGAACTGTTTACAACGTGGTTTGGTACGACAATAGGTACTACGCTTCAACAATGTACGGAGTTTCGTTGCTTGAACAGAACTACAGCAAGACTTCCCAGTTTATTCAGGTTGAAGGGATTTTTGGCGAAGAAGTATACTCCATGATTAACTACAAACATAACAACCAGAGTAAACTTATTGCAGCTAGCGTTCGCGATATATACGAAATTAAAGGTAAAAAAGCATACCCGTTTAACCTTGGAATCGAAACATACCAGCTGCTACAATCCAAGATAAGCCCCGAGGTAATATATGTGGCATCCTCAAGGGGAATACGCAAGCTACGCCAACAGGGCAATCGGTTTATCCTCGACCCCGCCGTATTTGCATTGGCCGACACAACGGTTACAAGAATTGTTGAGGACACCAACGGGAACCTTTGGTGCAACACCCTATCGGGCGCCAAATTAGTAAGCAGCAAAGGGAAAGCTATGCCGCTGCCAAATCTAGCTGCCCAGCTTAACGGCGATTTCTTTACATTTCAGAATAGAATACATTTTGTTGCAAAAGGAGAGGTATTCCAGCTCAATGATCAGGCTAACTCCTTCACCAGCTCTAGCCTAAACAATCACTTCAAGCCCAAGGATAGAAAAATCAAAAATTTCTTCACCCTCACCGACACCTCAGCACTGGTATCGTTCGAACAGCAAAATGCTACGCTGGCTGCGCTAGCCTACAGAGCTGATAGCGACTGGCGAATTGACACAAGTGCCCTTAGGTTAATCCCCTCAATGACTATTGCTTCGGGCTCAGCACACAACGAGTTGACATTTATTGGAGGGCAGGAAGGGCTATATGTTCACAACCGGAATACCGAGAAAGATTTCAGGAGGACATTCAAAACCCTTATTCGGACGGTGAAGGTGGGATACGACTCAACCGTTTACAGAGGAGCAGGTGGACTTACCCTTTTTAGCTCCGCAGACAACAAGTTAGATTTTCACAGTCCGATTGCAAACAGGCACAACAGCATCACGTTCACCTTTAGTTCTCCATACTTCGAGTCGGAGGGTGAAACGCTATACCAGTCGTACCTTGAGGGTTTCGATAATGGGTGGTCAGCATGGGAAGATAAAGATTTCCGTAACTACACCAACCTATCGGGTGGTACATACCTATTCCACGTGAGGTCAAAAAACATCTATGGGGTTGTTAGTCAGGAGGCAATTTTCGAATTCAAAATACTACCACCATGGTACTTAACCTGGTGGGCATACCTTATATACGTTGCTGGGGCATTCATTATCATTCGCCTAACCATAGCCTGGTATACCCGCAAGCTACAGGAAGACAACCGAAAACTAGAGGCCATTGTGAAGGAACGAACCGCTGAGGTTGTGGAGAAGAACAAAAAGATTGAGCAGCAGAATATCTCCATCACCGACTCCATTAGGTACGCTAAGCGTATCCAAACCGCCGTGCTACCCGACAAGCAAACGTGCAAATCGTTCGATTACTTTATCTACTTTGCCCCTAAGGACATTGTAAGCGGCGATTTTTACTGGGTACACCATTTCGAGAAGCAGAAAAGGCTTATATTCATAGCTGCCGACTGTACTGGGCACGGAGTCCCAGGAGCATTCATGAGCATGCTGGGCACCTCTTTCCTCAACGAGATTGTGGCCAAGCTGGATATAAACCACGCCGACTCCATCCTCAATCTACTGCGCCAATATGTAATAAGCACCCTAAGCCAAGGGCTAAAGGAAGGCGACAGGGAGGAACGAAAGGATGGAATGGACATGGCCCTCGTATCTATCGACCTAAACACCATGCAGCTTGAGTTCTCAGGAGCAAACAACCCACTTGTATTTATCAGAAATGGTGAGCTAACCGAGTACAAACCCGACAAGATGCCAATTGGGGCATACGTTAAGCAAGACATTCCTTTTCAGCGCACCGAGATACAGCTCCAACCCGGCGATACTTTCTACCTATTCTCCGATGGGTACATCGATCAGTTTGGGGGGCCAAACGGGCGGAAGTTCATGAAGAAGAACTTCAAGGAATATCTACTATCGATTCACCACCTACCAATGGAAGAGCAGAAAGAGATCCTTCGTAACGAGATGAACAGCTGGATGGAAGGCTACGAACAAATAGACGATCAAATTGTAATCGGGGTAAGGGCAAACTTTTAAATTTATAAAACCGATAAGTTTTATTGGTTAGCCCCACACGTAAGAGCCTACTAGAACCTAACAATCCCAAAATCAGATTCAACATAAATGGCTACGCTTTCATTTTTTTTACAAACCAATTCAAGAATTGTTGGCATTTGGTTCTTTTTTTGATGTATATTTGGTATTGCTACAATCTGATTATTAAGATGCTGCATATGCATTAAACCAGACGAAATACTAGCCAAACTCAAAAGAATTTATTATTAACCTAACCTTTATAACTATGAAAAGAACCCTACTCACCTTACTCTTTTCGGGTTTGTGCACATTGGCAACCATGGCACAAGCTCCGTTGGGAATGAACTACCAAGCTGTAATACGGAATTCGACGGGCGAGGTTGTGGCCAATCAGCAGATAGGGCTACAACTCAGCGTCCTGCAAGGAAGTTCTTCCGGCACCTCGGTTTACTCCGAAACATTCACCCCCACTACCAATGAATTTGGCCTTGTAAACGTAATACTGGGGCAAGGCAAATCGAAAAGTGGTGACTACTCAGCAATCAACTGGTCTACTGCAAACTACTACCTAAAGGTTGAACTCGACCTGAACGGTGGAAGTAGCTACCAAACCATGGGTGTAACCCAGCTGCTCTCAGTACCCTATGCCAACTTTGCTTTCTCAAGCAAAACCGTTGTGGGCGATGGAGGAAACGCAACAATCAGCGGAACATTGCAAGTTGTATCCGATGGCACCAACAGCGAAGAGGTTCCCATTTTCCAAGTGAAAAACTCTAAGGGCGAAACCGTTTTTGCCGTTTACGAGAATGGTGTTGAGATCCTTATAGATGAAACAGGTGGAGCCAAAACGAAGGGCGCATTTGCCATTAGCGGCAAAACAACCACCAAGGGAACCCAGGAGATACTTACGGTAACCCCAGAGCTCACCCAAATTTATGTTGACGAACCCACCTCCAAAACCAAGGGTGGCTTTGCCATCTCGGGCCGAACAACCACCAAAGAAGGTGAAGCAGATATATTTACCGTTACCCCAAGTTTAACCCAAGTATTTGTTGAGGAAACCACCACAAAGACCAAGGGAGGATTTGCCATCTCGGGACGAACCACAACAAAAAGCACTGGCACGTACGATGTGTTTACCGTGGTTCCTGAGCGCACCGATGTGTACGTTAAGCCATCACCAAGCAAAAATGCATTGCCCATCGGCTTTAGCGTTTCTGGGTTAGATGTGAACTACGAACCTAACGAGCTGTTCTCCATCTCGGAGCAAGGAACTTACGTTGCAACAACGCTTGCAACTAAGCCCGAAGTTGCAACCAACCTAATAACCAACATTCAACAAACATCGGCAAATATTGGAGGTTCGATTGTAGACCAAGGTAGCTCGAAGATAACTACCATGGGGATATTGTACTACAAATCGTCGATGCAACAACCCACGCTCGCCGCTGCTGCCTTGCTTAACCCCTCCGATGGTGGAATTGTTACTGTTGATTCGGAAGAAGATCTTAGCGGTGTTACTATTTATAATCTCTCACCAAACACCATATACAAAGCATTGGCTTTTGCCACCAATGGCGATAAGCTTATAGGATACGGTGTGGCCAAGGAGTTCAAAACCCTTAGGGCAACCAAACTTACAATTAACGTAACCGATGACTTAGAAGCACCGCTCAATGCATTGGTTACCGTTTGGCCTCAGGGGGCTCAAACTCCAATAACAAGTGGCCCGCTTAGCACCCATAACCTGCTCCTAGCCGATGGCTATATGGAGATTCGCATTGAGGCCGAAGGGTATGAAGATGAGGTTTACTATGAATATACTCTTATGGGCGATCAAACCATAGATGTTCAGCTAGTAAAGACCACTACTCCAAAAGTAGTATTTATCATAACAAACCAATATGGTCAGCCTGTTAACGAGGTGAACGTATCAGTTGACGATAGTGATGAATACACTCGTCCCGATGGTAAAGCATCCTTCTTCCTATCCCCTGGCGATTATGAATATATGGTTGAATCCTATTCAGACGGTTACGAAACCACTGGCGGCAATATAACAGTTACCGAAACCCCAGCCGTTCAGTACGTTAACGTAACTATGACAGAAAACCCAAAAATCACCATAATTGTTCTTGGCCCTGATGGGTTGCCTTTAGCTGAACAAGAAGTTGAGGTAAGCATTACTAATGGGGAGGACTATCTTTACGGGTTCCTTTACAATGGCATTGCAACAATATATGGTGTAACTGCAGGTGAGTGGGAATACTCCATTGATACATATATGAAATACCCAACAAAAACAGGAACTATTAGTATTACTGGAGCACCCGATCAAACAGTAACTATTAGACTTGATAACTTCCCAACGGAGTATAAAGTAACAATACTAGTTACAAACGATGAGGGCAAACCACTTAACGATGCTAAGGTAACCTTTGGAAACGCGCTATACCATTCGGTAAAATACACAAGCGATCCTGACTTTAACGAACAGCAAGGTGAGGTTACGTTCCTAGGTGTTCCTGAATTCTCAAATTACAACTTACTTATTGAGAAGGAAGGCTTTACTAATCTCAGCAATGAATTCCCCGTTGATAGATATAGCAGTTTCATTGTTGAACCTGGGCATATCAAACTTACCTTCGTTCTTGAATCGATGGTAAACCCTTAAAAAAGAAACGTTATGATAAAAAGGTTTCTAAGTATCGTACTCGGATTAGGGTTAACCCTTACTTCTTCGCAAGTGATGATGGCGCAAGAGCTTCAAGCAGTGGTCTCTGGTGGTGCATACCACCAGGGGTCCGCTGGCTCCATCAGCTGGAGCCTTGGCGAGGTGACTACGGAAACCCTAAAAGCTGGCGACTACATCATCACACAGGGATTCCAACAAGGTAGGCTGGGGCTAACATCTGTAAAGGAAATCCCAAACCTTGACTTTACCATCTCGGCCTATCCAAACCCTACGCATGATCACATAAACATCGAGATTATTGGTGAGATCACCAATATGCACTACGCGGTATTCGATATAAATGGTCGGGCAGTTAAAAGCGGAGAGATTATCGAGAATCCAACTCAAATTTCATTCAGCGACATGAGTTCCGCAATCTACTTTGTCCGCATTATGCAGAATGGGCAGGAATTAAAAACTCTGAGGGTGGTTAAAAATTAACATTCCGCCATCCAAGTCTACCAAGAAGCGATGCAGGGTAGCCCTCTGCATCGCTTCTTTTTATACCAATATCACCTAAAACCTATCCCTCTGCTGAGGTTTTACGCCATGTTAATACCGACAACAGTATGTATAATAGCATAACAATTAACAATGAGGCCTGTTTGAAGAAAAAAATGGTTGGTACAGACACAAACAACAGAATTTGTTGCCGCCAGGTATCTTTAAAATAACCTCGCTTAATCTTTAGCGAGAACATAGGAATTGGCGACACCAACAAGGCTGATAGCACCAGCACCATAACGATTATTGCAACTGGCGAGTTGGTAAAAAAATCAAACCAATCGCTACGCGAGCTGTTTAGCCCAAGCACAATCCCCACAATGAAAAGAGCATTGGCTGGGGTAGGCAGCCCAATAAACGAGGTGGCTTGCCGCGTATCGATATTGAACTTGGCCAATCGCAAAGCCGAGAACACCGCAATTAAGAATGGAATGGTCAGCAGTACCTGCCCACCGGTAAAACCGCCAGCAGCACTAGTGCCCAAAGCATCTTTTAAAAGATGAAAAACAATTACCGATGGCGCCACGCCAAAGCTAACCAAGTCGGACAGTGAGTCGAGTTCCTTGCCCATAGGGGAGTATGCCTTGAGCAGGCGAGCCGAGAAACCATCGAGAAAATCGAAAACAGCAGCAAAAATAATTAGGTACCCGGCCAGCAGCAGGTTACCCTCAAACGCTGAAACAATTGACAAACAACCAAGGAGAAGATTGGCTAGCGTTAGGCTATTGGGTATATGCTTTAGCGGATTGGGGAGGCTCATAGTATCGATGATTTAGTGCAATAATTAGGGCAAAAGTAAGTTATTTGGAAGACAGATAACAAAAAGTGGGTCATCAAAACTGTTTTTCACCTCCTTTTTGCAATTATGTTGTAACTTTGAGCTAAGCTAATTTAGAGGTGTTATGGATGCTATAAGCACACTAGTTAAGGAAAAAGTTAAGGAAGCATTACCTTTTTCAAGAATACTACTTTTTGGCTCTCGCGCCAGAAACGATGCTGACGAGCAAAGCGATTACGACTTGCTAGTTGTTGTGCCAAACTCTATATCAATTCGTGAAAAAATCTCTGTCCGAACTTCCATTCGAAAAAAGTTACTAGCCAGTGGAATACGTAGTGATATTTTGATACAAAGCGAGGAGGAACTAAAAAGTAAAAAACTGATACCTGGGCATATTATTAAAACGATTATGCGCGAAGGGGTTACCTTATGAACCAAGATATAAATGACTATATTGAAAAGTGGATTTTTAGGGCTAACGAGGATTTTGCAGTTTGCCAGCACCTTGCATCGATTGACATTGAGCAATATCTAAAAGTTTTCCTCACATACAAAGGGGTTGACTTTCCTAGAACTCACGATCTCGATTATCTTTTAGCCGAATGTTCCAGTGTTGACAACAATTCATTTAATGATATTGATCTTAAAGAGCTATCCGAATTTGGTGTAACCATAAGATATCCAGATGATTTTTTCATCCCCAGCCATAGCGAAACTAATTACTTTGTTGAGTTAACACAACATTTAGAAGTAGTTGAAAGGCTAATCTGCTTTTAATGAAACGATTTCTCTCCATAGCAGCTTTGATTCTACTTGTCTGCACTCTCTCCTTTGCCCAAACAGCCAAGTACAGCAACGATTTTCTGAATATCGGTGTGGGGGCAAAATGGTTGGCCATGGGCAACACGGGTGTGGCCACCAGCTCCGATGTGGAGGCGGCCTACTGGAATCCGGCAGGGCTTACAGGCATACAAAACACCTTCGAGTTGGGCGCCATGCACGCCAGCTACTTTGCCGGCATGGCCAGCTACAACCATCTGGGCTTTGCCCATAAACCCGACACGCTATCGGCGCTGGCTTTCACTGCCATTCGCTTTGGGGTGGATGATATCCCAAACACCACCGACCTAATTGACTCCGATGGCAACTTCAGCTACGACAGGCTAAAGCTATTCTCCGTGGCCGATTACGCCTTTCTCCTCTCCTACGCCCGCAGGTTGCCCATCGAGGGGCTTACCGTTGGCGGCAACGCCAAAATCATCTATCGCAATGTGGGCAAGTTTGCCAATGCCTGGGGATTTGGTGTTGATGTGGCTGCCCAATACCAACGCAACGGGTGGCAATTCGGAGCAAACTTTAGGGATGTGAGCACAACCATAAATATCTGGAGTTTCAACTCCGATGAGCTGGAGATTACCATTGGCGATAGCACCTTTAACCGTGCCCCCGACAACAATTTCGAGATTACGCTACCGCAGCTAACGCTAGGCGTTGCCCGCACATTTGGCATTACCGATGATATTAACTTAACGGCAGAGTTCAACGGTGCTCTTTTTTTCGATGGGGAGCGTAACACTCCACTAAGCACATCGTTTGCCAGCATTGAACCACGCCTAGGCATTGAGGTTGGATATATCGATTTGATATTTGTTAGGGCCGGAGTAAACAACCTGCAACGGGTAACCGAGTTCGACGATAAAACTGCCCTAATAGTACAGCCCAACCTTGGGCTTGGTGTCCGATTCAAAGGGATATCGCTGGATTATGCCCTTACCAACGTGGGCAGCGTTGGGTTCTCGCGCTACTCAAATATCTTTAGCCTGAAATGGGAATTCAATTCACTTGTTACATCAAAAAGGCCCTAGTGGGCGGCCTCCTATTGTAAGTTCCATAAACTCCTATTACCCACACAAGCAATAAACACATCCGCTTGTTTTTCTGTACCTTAAGGTTATCTGTGGTGTAGCTCTCTTCAGCAGACAAACAGTTACCTCAGAAGTAGCTAATCAGTCTGCAGTAGGTCAAAAAAGTTAAGGCGTTTTATTCAGAGTATACACAAAGAAGACATCTTGATAATCGTTAAGTCGTGATACTAATTCGTTACCCTCAGATAAATCAGCAAACGATTTCAAAAAAATTTGAAAATAATTACTCAAAAATTCTAAAGTAGCAACCAATTTTTTCTCAACATCTTAACCCCTAGTCGATACCCCTACCCTGTTCATTTCCTGTTGATAAAGAATTTTCAGAAAGGCGATATTTATTCCTATTTTTGTGGGTTTAGTAGGAGATAGTAGCATATGATGGACGGAACGTATTCGGAAGATAGTATTAGAACGCTGGAGTGGAATGAGCACATCCGCCTGCGCCCTGGTATGTATGTGGGTAAGCTGGGCGATGGCACACAACCCGACGATGGAATTTACGTGCTTCTCAAGGAGGTATTCGACAACTCCGTGGATGAGTACATGATGGGCAACGGACGAACCATCGAGCTTAACGTATCGGACCGTAAGGTATCGGTTCGCGACTACGGCCGTGGCATCCCCCTTGGTAAGCTGGTTGATGTATCATCAAAAATGAACACAGGCGCCAAGTACGACTCCAAGGTTTTCAAAAAATCGGTTGGACTAAACGGAGTTGGTATAAAGGCGGTTAACGCCCTCTCAACCAGTTTCCGCATACAAAGTTTCCGCGAGGGCAAATCGAAGCTGGTGGAGTATAGCTGCGGAAGGATAGTGAACGAGCAAGATTTCGACAACGCAAACGACAGGAATGGAACGTACGTTGAGTTCATACCCGATGCGTCGCTGTTTGGAGAATTCAACTTCCAAAATGAGTACATCGAGACCATGGTGCGAAACTACTCGTACCTGAACACTGGACTTACCATAAAATTCAATGGGGCTCCTTTTGTCTCAAAGAATGGTTTGCTCGATCTGCTCAACGAGCAGCTTTCGGGTAAGGAGCTTTACCCACCTATCCATTTAAAAGGGCCCGACATTGAGCTAGCCATCACCCACGGGGTTGGCTACGGCGAGGACTACTACGCATTTGTAAACGGGCAGCACACCACCCAGGGTGGAACCCACCTTGCCGCTTTTCGTGAGGCCTTTGTGAAAACCATTCGCGAGTTTTACCGAAAAGATTTTGACGCTTCGGATATCCGCACCTCAATAATTGCAGCCATTAGCATTAGGGTTGAGGAGCCCGTATTCGAGAGCCAAACCAAAACCAAGCTGGGCAGCCGCGACATGGGCCCCAATGGCCCATCGGTACGCCAGTTCATTAGCGACTTTGTAAAGACCTCGCTCGACAACTACCTACATAAAAACTCCGAGGTTGCAGATGCAATTCTGCGAAAGATTTTGGAATCGGAGAAGGAGCGCAAGGCAATATCGGGCATTCAAAAGCTGGCCCGCGAGCGTGCCAAGAAGGCCAACCTACACAACCGCAAGCTGCGCGATTGCCGAATTCACTATGGCGACAAGGATGAGCGAAACGTGAACACCATGCTGTTCATCACCGAGGGAGACTCGGCCAGCGGTTCCATCACCAAAAGTCGTGATGTGAACACACAAGGCGTGTTCTCGCTTAGAGGGAAACCCCTAAACAGCTACGGCCTCACAAAAAAGGTGGTATACGAGAACGAGGAGTTTAACCTGCTTCAGGCAGCGCTTAACATTGAGGAGGATATTGAGAACATCCGCTACAACAAAGTGGTGATCGCCACCGATGCCGATGTGGATGGTATGCACATACGCCTGCTGCTCATCACGTTCTTCCTGCAGTTCTTCCCCGACCTTATCCGTCAGGAGCATCTATTCATACTGCAAACGCCCCTGTTCAGGGTTAGAAACAAAAAAACCACAAAGTACTGCTACAACATAAACGAAAAGGACAAAGCCCTTAGGGAGTTAGGAAGCACCGCTGAGATCACACGTTTTAAGGGTTTAGGAGAGATCTCCCCCGATGAGTTTGTGAACTTCATTGGAGAGGATATCCGGCTCGACCCTGTTCGAATATCTTCGCAGGATCAAATAGCCGACCTACTCTCGTTCTACATGGGCAAAAATACCCCCGAAAGGCAAGAGTTCATCATCGAAAACCTTAAGATTGAGGGCGACCTACTGGAGGAGATGAATGAGGCGGCGATGGCAAGCATCGATGAGTCGATGCTTGAAATTGAGGAAGAAGCTGTGGTTTAACGATTATTTACCTTAGCAAGACATAGCAATACATACAATGCAATTCGACGACTTTGAAGCGGAAGATTTACTGAATGGCGATGGCACCCGAAAAATCTCTCCTGAGGAGCATAACCGCATAGCCAAGCTAACTGGCGATGGGGCAAAAAAGGTTCAGGTTTCGGGTATGTTTAAGGAGTGGTTCCTCGATTACGCCTCGTACGTAATCCTCGAGCGGGCCGTACCTCACCTCGACGATGGGCTAAAACCCGTACAGCGACGCATACTGCACTCGATGAAACGCCTTGACGATGGGCGCTACAACAAGGTGGCCAACATCATAGGTTACACCATGCAGTACCACCCACACGGCGACGCCTCCATTGGCGATGCCCTGGTGCAGCTTGGCCAGAAGGATTTGCTAATCGACATGCAGGGTAACTGGGGGAATATCCTCACTGGCGATGGTGCAGCGGCACCCCGTTACATTGAGGCTCGGCTATCGAAATTTGCACTCGATGTGGTGTTCAACCCAAAAACCACCGAGTGGATGCTCACCTACGATGGCCGTAACCAGGAACCCGTCACCCTCCCCATAAAATTCCCATTGCTTCTTGCGCAGGGCGTTGAGGGCATTGCAGTGGGCCTGGCCTCCAAAATACTACCACACAATTTCAACGAGATAATTGATGCCGCCATACTACACCTAAAGGGAAAGGATTTTGAGCTATACCCCGACTTCCCCACCGGTGGTTATATCGATTGCTCGCGGTACAACGATGGGTTACGGGGTGGGGTGGTTAAGATTAGAGCCAAGATTGAGAAGCTCGACCGAAAAACGCTGGTAATAAAGGATATTCCGTTTAGCAAAACCACCACCACGCTTATCGACTCCATACTAAAGGCCAACGATAAGGGCAAAATCAAGATAAAAAAGATAGACGACAACACGGCGCAAAATGTGGAAATCCACATCCACCTTTCGCCCGACATTTCGCCCGACAAAACCATTGATGCGCTATACGCATTTACCGATTGCGAGATTTCGCTATCGCCCAACTCATGCATTATTTACGACAACAAGCCCCGCTTCATGGGGGTTAAGGAGATTCTGCGCACATCGGTAGAGCGAACCAAGCACCTGCTTACCCGTGAGCTGGAGATTAGGCTAAGCGAGCTAGAGGAGAACTGGCATATGTCGTCGCTGGAGAAGATATTCATCGAGAATCGAATATACAACTCCATTGAGGAGTGCGAAACGTGGGAGTCGGTGATTGAGACCATCGACAGCGGTTTGAAACCATTCAAGAAGCTCTTGCGCCGAGAGGTGACCCGCGACGACATTATCAAGCTAACCGAGATTAAGATTAAGAGGATATCGAAGTACGATACCTTTAAGGCCAACGAACAGATAAAAGGGCTTGAGGAGGAGATGGAGGAGGTGAAGAACCACCTGGCCAACATCGTGGCGTATGCCATCAACTACTTTCAGCAAATCAAAAAGAAGTACGGCAAGGGTCGCGAGCGCAAGACCGAGATCCGCAGCTTCGATACCATTGAGGCCACCAAGGTAGTTGTTGCCAACGAGAAGCTATACGTTAACCGCGAGGAGGGTTTCTTTGGCACGGGTCTTAAAAAGGATGAGCTTGTTGGCGAGTGCTCCGACATCGATGAGGTGATTGTAATACTGAAGAACGGTAAGTACGTTATCACCAAGGTGTCGGAAAAGGCGTTCTTTGGAAAAAACATTCAGCACATCTCGGTATTTAAGCGCAACGACTCGCGCACCATATACAACGTGCTGTACCGCGATGGGCGCAATGGCGCCATCATGATGAAGCGTTGCGCCATAACCGGAGTTACCCGCGATAAGGAGTACAATATCACCAAGGGCACCGAGGGCTCGGAAGTAATCTTCCTGAGCTACAACCCCAACGGCGAGGCCGAGGTGCTTAAGGTATTCCTTAAGCCACGGCCAAGGCTCCGTAGCCTTATTATGGAGTTAGACTTTAGCCAGATAGCCATTAAGGGCCGCCAGTCGCAGGGAAATATATTTACCCGATACGCCATTCATAAGGTTCAGGTAAAGGAAAAGATTGGCAGCACCCTAGGCGGTATAAAGGTTTGGTTCGACTGGGATGTATTCCGCCTTAACAACGATGGCCGAGGTGAACTGATTGGGGAGTTCCAATCGAGCGACAGGCTACTAGTGGTGAACAAGGCCGGTGAGTACTACCTATCGGGGATCGACCCCTCCACACACTTCTCCGACAACATATTGATGCTTGAGAAATACAAGGAGGACAAGGTGTACTCAGCCACCTATTTCGATGGCGAACAGGGTTTCTTCTACGTGAAGCGATTTACCTTTGAGCCAACCGATAAGGTTCAAAGTTTTATTTCCAATGGAAATAAGTCGTACCTAGTGGAGCTTAACGATGACACTTCCCCCTGCCTAATGGTAACCTTTGGAGGGAAGAACTCAGGCAAAGATCCTGAACAGATTGATGTTGAAGAGTTCATTGGGGTAAAAAGCCACAAGGCTAAGGGTAAAAGAATTTCGAGCCTACCGATTAAAACGGCAAAATTTGTTGAGCCCCTACAGAAGGAACCTGTGCAGGAGGGAGAGGCTGATCTACTACCACCCGAACCAACACAACAAAACGAGGGGCCAGAAAGAGGCGACAGCGCATCGCAAATGACGCTTGAGCTATAGTCGAAAATAGCTTACGCACAATAGCATCAAAACCCTAAACCTCAAATAATTGATTGTATGAAAGTTTTCCTAATTGGATTTATGGCCAGTGGCAAAACCACCATTGGCGAAGAGTTGGCTAAGGTACTACATTACAGATTCATCGACCTTGATCAGTTTATCGAGAAGCAGGAGGGCCAATCCATAAAAGCAATTTTTGAGCTACACGGGGAGGATAAGTTTAGGGAAATAGAAAACAAAGCCCTAAGAAATGTGGCAGCAATGGAGGGCAACATAGTTATTGCCTCGGGTGGAGGTACCTCATGCTTTTACAACTGTGTGGACTTCATGAATAAATCGGGAGTAACGGTATACCTAAGGGCTGAGGTGGAAGAATTGTTAGCAAGGCTTATCGAATCGAAAACCGAAAGGCCTTTGCTATGGGGTAAGAGCAAGGACGAGCTGAACAACTACATCATCAGGGTGCTAGACGAAAGGAAGAAATACTACGAAAAGGCTAAGATAACCGTTCGGATAAACGATTTAGATGTTAACAACCTCGCCGACACCATAATGGCAATCGAACGCTAGTTTAGACCTAATCTTCTAAGGGATAAAAAAGGGCTCAACGTTGAACCCTTCTATTCACTATCTGGAGATGACCATTCGCTTGGTATATATTCCTGAGCGACCTTCATCTAAGGTAAGCCTATACACATAAACCCCCTCGGGTAGCCCCTGAGTATCAAGCTCAACTTGATACCCCCCAGCAAACTGATATTTAGAAACCAGATCGGCAACTTTTTGTCCCAGCATATTGTATACCCCAAGAGAAACAAAAGATGGTGTCTCGAGCGAATATTCAATGGTTGAAATATGGCTCGCTGGATTGGGGTAATTCTGCCGTAATGATGCAGACGAAACGAAAGGCATAGCGGTAGAGCTGGCAATGGGTTCAGATTGGACAACCGCTGCAATCAGTAGGTTTTGGTCAAAATCACCGAGATCGGCTATTTGTTGCCATGACTCGCCCCACATTATCCAACCGCCTTTACCCTGAACGAGAGGGCCATAATCAAACCCTATGGGGTAACCACCCGTGGCTTTCATATTATATCCGATCCAATAGTCTGAGCCAGATTCAATTTGCACTGATTCTTTTATGCTATGAACGGTCCAGCCACTAAGCACAACCTCATCACTCACATTTTGCTCATACACAAGTTCCCCTGGGCCATTCGCTCCCGACCCTTTCCAAATCATTAAGGTTACATCGTTTCCCCCACCATCGTTTATAAAAAAATCCACCTTTGTGAAATACTGCCCAATATATGCATCAAGGTCTTCTGGCGAAAACTTAATGGCAACGGAGAACTCCTTGGGTGCATTAGCACCAAGAGTATATCGGCCGTTATTCTTATAAAACCTGAGAGCTAAAGGGAAGTCATAATCTAACTCAACATCAAACGAGATTGTTTGTCCAACGCTACCAATATTTGTAATCAACAGCCCACCCTGACTTCCATCGGAGAGGAAAGGCGATGGCGATGTTTGAGAGTTTATAGCAGTACGCCCTACTGCTTGGTTAAAAAAAGCATTGTTAATATTGCCATTTACTGTAAGTGTGCCTCCCGGTCGGTAAACGTAGAGCTCATCAGGTGGCCCATCGGCATTGCCAACTCCACCATAGTGATCGTTAATTCGATACACAATTATCCCACTACCGGGTAATGAGGTGTCATACTGGTATGTTATGTCTCGGAACTCAACCATATAAAACTCGGAATGGGTTTCAGAAGATGGAATCTTAAATGCAATGTTCTCTCCCTCTTGCAAAGGGCTCATGGAGTAGGTGCCAGATTCTGTTATCAGTGGGATGTCATCAATCCAGCCTCCATAAGCATACTTCATATAAGCTGTAATCTGCTGAGGAATATTAGTGGTACTAGCCATCAAGTCCCAGATGCCTACAGGACTAATAGCATCATTCTCGTACCTATACAAATCGGGTGCACCTACAACATGGAACATTTCATGGGCTATAGTTCCCAACCGCACTCTATTGGTTTCATAGGTATACTGAAGTTGAAAGGTATAATCCCAAACACGCAATCCGTTAATTTTAACTTCGTACGAATAAAGCGACCATCTATGGGGCCAGAGCAGTTCATTCCAGCCATCTGGACCTCCAGAGATAATAAAGGAAACACAGTCTACATGGCCATCGCCTATTTGATCTAGTTGAATCTCACTGGGAATTTGGTCAGCAACTGCCTCTACTGTTCTCTTGAGAAGTTGGTGCTCGCGTTCTCTTCTGCTGTCATCGCCGGATGTAGCATCTGGATCGTATCCCTCGGGGTTAGTAGTCTCATTATATGGCTGAAAATATGTGCGTGGCTTTGAGTCTCTATACCATACAACATTATCATCTGAGGGCTGTGGCACAAAATGGGTTTGCACATCAAGCTGGTCATAAGTAACCTCCTTATAATAATGATAAAGAGAGGCCTGTTCCTCATTATTGTAAATATCCTGGTAAAACTGAAATGGCTCACCCTCGATACTATCATCAGCAAACTTCACAAATATCACTAGGTTTGTTAGTCCGCTTTTTACCGTACCCTTTTGACTATACTGAGCATTTAACAAACCCTTGGTATGCTGTGCTGGCTGCAATAATGACTTCGACATAACGTCGCGTCTCCTGGCCACTAGCTCGTTAGCAATATTTACATAAGGCTTTAGCCCAATGTCACTAGGGAAATACTTGCCAACTATATAGTCGGATGCTTTTACCTTATCACCTTCGTGAACTGCATATACATAGTAACCTGTGCTAGGATGTTGAATAATTGTAAACCCTTCAGCATCATGCAGCCAGTTGTGGAACTCATCCCCACTCACCAAGCAATTTACAATACTACCATCTGGCTGTTTTACCTGTATGGGAAGGTTTTTAAATGGTGCAGCCACAAGAATGGTAGAGATAAGTACGAACCCAACTAAAAGTGTAAAAAATTTTACTCTTCCCACTTGGTTTATTATCTGGTTGTATGCCTTCATATCATCAGGTTTAAGGCCAATTTTTAAAAATACTTATGGAAATTCAACCGTTTGCTTGCTGTAAAACCCATGAAAGTTTACCTGATGTGTTATCCTGCGAAGCACAACTGCATTTCCATTCATGGCGGGAATAGTATCAACGGATTCGAAAATATGCTCCCAAACCTCCCCAAGGCCAAGGGACACCTTTTCATCATCAAAAGAGAAGGTAATAGACTCTTGCGAGATTGACTCAAAGTTGACTTGCCCCTGCTTGAGCGGAAGTTTACCCGCTCCAATAATTCTGCTTGATATACCGCCTCCCTCGGTACCTCGCCTAATAATTCCAGCCCCGAGAATAAAGGATACTGTATCAATGTTGAAACTCGCCTTTTGGTAGGATGTTAGCACACCCGACCCCTGATCGAAGGTATACGTGGGGCCATCAATCCTCATCCCTGGTGGAGGGTCACCCTCCAGCGCTTGTCCCTGGTAAATGGTGTAATACTCAACAAATGCATACTGGTGGGCTGGTGGTTGCCATGAAGCAACTTTTTTGGCACTTCCACATGAAAATATAAGAGCGATAAAAATGCTTATCACAGCTGACTTAATGGCTTTAGATTCCATCTGACCAACTAATTAGCTTACCGTAACTTATCGACCACAAAATTAATTGGACCCAGCACGCTTTCGCCAAGCCTCATGGCCCGATCCGAAGACCATCCAAAGCTTCTGTCGGGCAAGTTAGCATTATCCTTAAAGGGCATCTCGATGGTCATCGACATGCACTTGAAATGCTCGCCAACAAACTTTGACCCAATATTAAGGTTCGCCTTGCCCGGCTCGTTCTTAGGGTACCCCTGCTCAGTTTGAAAATCGGGGCTAAACTCTACCCACTTGGCAAGGAAATTCTCCTGCAACCACTTTAGCCGGTCATCGTACGATGGGATACCCTCAATGCCGGAGGCAAAGCAGTAGGGCAACCCCTCATCGGCATGTATATCAAGAAACATATCAACGCCCACCTCCTCCATCTTTCTGCGCACATAGAATACCTCAGGGCAAAGCTCGGCATCGGGCTTAGCCCACTCGCGATTAAGGTTTTTGCCAGCAGCATTCACCCTAAGGTTACCTGCAATTGCTCCATCAATATTCATGTTGGGCACAAGGTAAAAAACTGCTTTGGAAAGCAATGTACGCGATATGGGATCGCTCTCGTCTATCAAGCGCTCAATTAAACCCTGCATAAACCACTCCGACTGTGGTTCGCCTGGATGCTGCCGGGCAACTATCCAAATCTTTCGTTTGCTCTCGTCTGGCTCGCCAACCACAAGCAGGTCGATATCACGTCCCTCAACCGTTTCGCCCAGCAGCTCCAATACGCATAGAGGAGAAAGTTGTGCTGCGCTCACCATATCGAGGTGCTGATCGTAGGTATAAGGGGTTGAGTATGCAAAGAACACGGAGTTCTCCACGGGGGTATGTTCAAAGGATAGTACTCCGTTGGTGTAGGTGGTAGGCACGCAAAACCAGATAGCCCTATCGTACGATGCGTACACATTGTACCCGGGCCATCCCTCGGGGTAGCTAGCTTGTGCAGCATTATCTATATGAAATTTACAGGGAAAACCTTCGGCACCATGCACGCGGAAGTAAAACCACTGAAAGGTATCGGCATAGGAATCGGTTCTAATCCTAAGCCTTATATCATCGTGCTTGTCAACATTAACGATCTCGATGTTACCACTATCAAAATTTGATGATATTTTCATAAACTTACTTGTTTTAGTACGACAAGAGCTAGAGGCAAAACTCTAGCTGAACAATTTTTATCGTCTGAGCTCAAAATTTTGCCCCAGATACACCTTGCGAACCTCAGGATCCTCGGCAAGCTCCTCAGCAGTTCCCGCCTTTAGAATGTCGCCCTCGAAAAGCAGATACGCTCTATCGGTAATGGTTAGGGTTTCATGCACGTTATGATCGGTAATTAAAATCCCAATATTTTTATCCTTGAGCTTGGCTACAATGGTCTGTATATCCTCAACGGCAATGGGATCGACCCCCGCAAAGGGTTCGTCGAGCAGAATGAACTTGGGCTCAAGCGCTAATGCTCTGGCAATTTCGGTACGCCTACGCTCGCCGCCACTAAGCTGTATACCCAAGCTTTTCCTAATCTTTTGCAGGCCAAACTCATCGAGCAGCGACTCCACCTTTTCGCGCTGATACTCCTTGGTAAAGGATGTCATTTCCAAAACAGCCTTTAGGTTATCCTCAACGCTAAGGTTACGAAACACCGATGCTTCCTGGGCTAAATACCCAATACCACGTTGAGCCCTTCGGTAAACAGGTTCTTTTGTAATCTCTATGTCGTCAAGGAATATCCTTCCATCGTTGGGGGTAACTAACCCCACTATCATATAAAACGTGGTGGTTTTGCCTGCTCCATTTGGGCCCAACAGCCCAACAATTTCGCCTTGGCTAACCTCAACCGAAGCACCTTTTACCACGGTTCGCGATCTGTATCTTTTCACAAGGCTCTCTGTGTGCAGCCTCATCTTCTTTTCCATAGCTTTAGTGATTTTGTACAAAAGTAGCTAAAATGGGTAACATAATTTGGTGCAGCCCCTTCAAACAAGGCTTCCATTACACTTTTTTTAGATCAAACCAAATGGCAAAACCAGAATATGCGCTATAAACGCCTATCACACCCTGTATCAACTTCTATAATTCCCTGGCAATGTGTGTGAGATGAAGAAAATATGTTTCTTAACATGTGCTGCATAACATCCGTAAAAACAAGCATTTAGATGTAAAATCTGGCTTATTGGAGTGAAGCTGGCTTATTTTTTTTTAATATCACTTTCGCCGGAATTATAAACTTTTAAATTTGTTGGGTGCATTTAACGCACCATTTACACCCATCAACACAAAGTATTTAACCAATTAAATCTAATAGTTATATGAGCAAACGAAATGTAGTAATTATCGGTGCCGCCGGAAGAGATTTCCATAACTTCAACACGTTCTTCCGCGATAACGAGCAGTACAACGTGGTAGCATTTACTGCTGCACAAATCCCCGACATTGATGGTAGAAAATATCCCGCTGAGCTTGCCGGAGCTCTTTACCCCTCCGGTATCCCCATTGTAGCCGAGGAAGAGCTTGAAACCATTATTAAAGAAAAAAACGTGCACGACTGCGTGTTCTCCTACAGTGATGTTAACTATGCTCACGTTATGAGGATAAGCTCCAAGGTTAATGCAGCTGGTGCTAACTTTATGCTTTTAGGGCCTAACGAAACCATGGTAAAAAGCAGCAAGCCAGTAGTAGCTGTTGTAGCAACACGTACAGGATGCGGGAAGTCGCAAACATCACGTAGGGTTATTGAGCACCTAATGGGTATGGGCTTGAAGGTAGTTGCCATACGCCACCCAATGCCCTACGGCGATTTAGTTGCACAAAAGGTACAGCGTTACGCTGTGGTGGAGGATCTGGCCAAGCACAAATGTACAATTGAGGAGATGGAGGAGTACGAACCACACGTGGTTCGCGGAAATGTTATATACGCTGGTGTTGACTATGAAGCCATTCTTTGTGAGGCCGAGAAAGACCCATCGGGTTGCGATGTTATTCTTTGGGATGGCGGGAACAACGATTTCTCATTCTACAAGCCCGACCTAACCATTACAGTGGCCGACCCACACCGAGCAGGCAATGAGATTAGCTACTACCCTGGCGAGGTGAACCTGCGCCTGGCTGACGTTGTGGTAATTAACAAGATGGACTCTGCCAGCCCAGAGGGAATACAGATCGTTCGCGAAAGCATAGCAAGCCGCAACCCCAAGGCAATAGTTGTTGATGGGGCATCGCCAATATCTGTTGATAAGCCTGAACTAATTAAAGGCAAGCGGTGCCTTATTGTTGAGGATGGACCTACCCTAACCCACGGGAACATGAAGATAGGTGCTGGCACTGTTGCCGCTCGCAAGTTTGGCTGCAGCGAAGAAATTGACGCCCGACCTTACCTTGTTGGCAAGCTCAAGGAGACGTATGAAATATACCCTGAAATTGGCAACATACTACCCGCAATGGGCTATGGAGAGCAGCAGCTGAAGGACCTAGAAGCAACCATTAACAATACCGATTGCGATACCGTAATCATTGGAACGCCAATCGATCTTTCGCGCATTATTAAAATTAATAAGCCAACTGCTCGTGTTTTCTACGATTTGGCCGAGATTGGCAAACCCGACCTAAAGGGTGTGCTTGAGGACTTTGTAAAAAAACACAACCTTAAGTAACATTATTTGTTTACCAACTACTAAGAGCCATCCAACCTTGGGTGGCTCTTACTTTTTGCATAAATTTGGCTTGTAAAAACCAGCAGATAATGCTTTGTGTAAACCAAGAAGGAAACGACCCATACTTTAACATTGCCACCGAAGAGTATCTTCTGAAAAACTACTCAGATGATATACTTATGCTTTACGTTAACGAACCATCGGTAATTGTTGGCAAGCATCAGAACACCTTTGCTGAGGTTAGCTATAGGTTAGCCAAGGATAAAAAGGTGAAAATTGTACGAAGGCTATCGGGAGGAGGAGCTGTATACCATGACTTAGGGAACCTAAACTTCACCTTTATAAAAAACAGTATAGATGGAAACCTTGTAGATTTTAGGGGTTTCACAAAACCAATTATCGACCTGTTGAATGAGCTAGGCGTTGATGCTCGATTCGAGGGGCACAACAGCCTTAATGTGGGGGGTAAAAAAATCTCGGGGAATGCAGAGCATGTATACAAAAACCGCGTGATGCACCACGGCACCCTTCTATTCTCAACCAATTTGCAAATGCTTGCTGACCTGCTATACATAAGCGATGATCTATACTCCGATAAGGCCGTAAAATCAGTAAGAGCCAATACCACAAATCTTAGTGAGCATTTACCTCCCGAGATTACGCTCGAAAAATTTAGAGAGCACGTAATTGAGTACATGACAAAAAAGCATAGCAACCTAACGCTGTACTCTTTAACCAAAGAGGACAACGTGGCTATATACGACCTAGTGGAGAAGAAGTACAACACCTGGCAATGGAATTTCGGCTATTCGCCCAGCTACAAATTCTCGCGCAGCTTCACTTTAAAAGGCAAACACACTGCCATTGCCGTGGAGGTGCAAAAGGGTGTGCTCTCAAATGTGAAGGTAAAAGGCGATTCATTATCCGCATTCGAAAAGGGAACCATCGAGAGCAGCCTCACAGGATGCAATCATATGGAGGATGAAATAGAAAAGCATCTCAACGGCACTGTACTAACCACTGAGATGCAACAAAAAATACTCGACGCGCTATTCTAGCTCAATCTACTCAAAATCTATATCTGGCCTAAAGAAAACCTTTTCGTCAAGGATGTAGTCGAACGACTCGGGGGGTAATGCCGATGCCACTCTTAGTGAAGTATCGAGGAAAAACAGCAGCTCACGATTGATGATTTCTCCTGCCATATTTTGCTCCTGAAATTTGTGAGGCAACAGGTACCCTAGCATATCGGCTTTATACTTGGCAATCTCGGCTTTTAAACTGTCTAGCTTATGCTTATTGTCAGCCGTGGCGGTAAGGGCCTCTTCGTTAGCGATCTCAATGGCAAGCTGCAATGTTCGGCTCGATCGTTCGTACCTAGGGGTTAAATCGCCAAAAACAACAGGTTTGTAATGAGGATACTCGTTGGACTTAATCATCCAAGCTTTCACGGCTTCCTCGGCCATCTCTTGTTTCGCCACAATGGGCGCCTTTTGCTCTGGCTGGCGAACGCCATTACAGCTACTAAAAAGGACTAAAAGTAGGGCAAGCAAAAGGTTGCCAAATGCGCCAAATGATTTCATAGACGTTCGGATTGTTATGCTTGCAAGTTAGCAAATTGCGATCAATATTTCCACTGATAGCAAAAAATATCCCAGCCTAAAATTAGGCTGGGATTATGTTTCACTCGAACCATTACGGTTTTACTTTGCCATTTCAGCAAAATACTTATAAAACAGGGGAATTGTTT
>Ga0334899_1000623_pt1 | contig 42014 bp, 43 predicted proteins | sample GraSluR3_MG_FD_207219 | JGI IMG/M metagenome (GOLD analysis project Ga0334899, IMG submission 207219) | Sludge microbial communities from methane-producing bioreactor in Wageningen University, Netherlands - Granular Sludge_8_08-R3 | ecosystem: Engineered > Bioreactor > Anaerobic > Unclassified ...
GCGGGTCACAACGGAACTTTGTAAAATGCTCAAAACACACCCGCCGCTTTATATTAATACTCAATTTAACCACCCGCGGGAGATTACCCCTGAGAGCAAGCGGGCTTGCGATTTGTTGGTTGATGCCGGCGTGATTCTGGGTAACCAGGCGGTATTATTAAAGAAAGTGAATAATGAGCCGCACGTGATGAAAAAATTGAATCAGGAACTTTTACGCATCAGGGTCAGGCCTTACTATATTTTCCATGCCAAACCGGTCAAGGGAACGCATCACTTTATTACCACCGTGGATGAGGGCATGGAAATCATGGAAAATTTACGCGGCTACACCTCGGGTCTCGCTATTCCGACTTATATCATTAATGCCCCCGGCGGGTACGGAAAGACTCCGGTGCTGCCCAGTTACGTACTAAAAAAAGAAGACGGTAAAGTCACGCTGCGGACATGGGAAAACAGGGCCATGAAGTATTCCGTTCTGTATGGCGGGGAATAAAATAGTTTGATTATATACTCTTGGTGGAGGCATTATGTGGGAATCGCTGGTATTAAACCCATTATTCGGTTACCTGTTTATCTTTTTGGCCAGAGTGGCGGACATGTCTCTGGATGTTTTACGGTTACTGATGCTGACCCGTGGGTATGCCGTAACGGCGGCAGTGGTAGGTTTTTTTGAAGTGACCGTTTTTGTGGTGGCCTTAGGCTGGGTGCTATACGACGGGTTAAATGACCCCATCAAAATAATTGCTTATGCCGGCGGGTTTGCAACCGGCAATCTGGTCGGGGCGGTTATTGAGGAAAAAATGGCCATCGGGTATGTGGTAATCCAGGTGTTTCCGTCAAAAGAAACCTGCAATGAATTGATTATTCACCTCAGGGAAAATAATTATGGGGTGACCAGAATTGAAGGAGAAGGCAGGTTCGGCCCGCGGGATATTTTGATGGTTACCACCAAGAGGAAAAATATGCCATATATCATAAAAACCATCGAACAGGTGGCACCGGAAACCTTTTTCAGCATCTCTGATATTCGTTCCATTCACGGCGGGGTATTCCCCCGCCGCAGGCCGTAACTACAGGTCACGGTTTATGAGAACACGAAACTGGAAGCGCAGATATTTTAGGGCTTCCAGTCTTTATTGGCTTGTGTGACCGGCATCCGGGACGGGCCGCGGCAGTATTTTTTTTTAACACCAGGTTTTCAGGTTAAGGGGGGCGCGGGCGGATCTTTACGGGGTTCGTTGCTGTTTTCGGCAGGGTCCGGGTTTGTTTTTTCATGTGTTTGCGTTTCCTGCCGGAAACTGGTTTGCACCGATTGGTTTTGGTTCTTATACGTCATTTCATTTACTTCGTCTGCGGCGGCGGACCCGGATGCATCTTTTGGTTTTTTATCCGGGGACTTATGAAAACCGCCACCCAGATTTTTGGTTTTTTGGATGGTGCTTTCCCAGAACTGTCCGGTAGATTCCCGGATGTTTTTAACCGTTTCTTGCAGTCCCCCGTCCAGCTTGAGAATTTTTTCCGGGCTTTCATTCGAGACTATGGTTACTTCCGCCCCCAGGGTGCGCACATATGATATATCCAGAAAAGCACGTCCACTGATAACACCGTTGATAAAGTTACCCGAAAACTCCAGACCGGTGATGGTTCCCGTACCGCTATCCACGTAATATTCATCAACATATCCCAATACATTGCCGTTTTCAGCGACAATTTTAGTACCGATGATGTTTATCTTATCTTTTAAAAGTTTAATCACGTCCGGCAGTCCGGCAGCTTTGTCGGCGCCGGAAGTTTTTTCGATGGTGACGGCATCATCACCCACGCTGTGGATTTTATGAAAGGGAATGAATTTTTGCTCTTTGAACCATCTTTTTCCTTCAATGATTAACGCGGCCACTTTTTTTGAAACCGGTTCTACCACCAATCCTTTTACGGTTCCGATTTGCCGGCCTTCTTCCAGGCTAATCACCGGCATGGAGGTTAATTTTTTGCTTTTGCGCATCTTCTTACCCCCTTTGTTCAATCACATTGCTTTTTAATTTGTATTCCCGCTGCAGAATGATTATGACAAATAAAGGGAATAATATTTCTTAAAGGAGGCTGTTATGGGGCATGGAAGCAAAGTTGGAAGCACGGGTCCGGAGGGAAAAAAACAAAGGTTATATTCGACAATTGAAGGCAAAAGGTTTGATTCCCGGTGTTTTATACGGGAAAAATTTAAACAGTATTCCGGTTTCATTGAGTGCCGGTAAACTGCATAAGATTTTGGTCCAGGAAGGTTCCAACGCCCTGATCAACCTGAAAATAAAAAATAATAACACCAGTAAAACTTATAAAGTTATGGTTAAAGCGGTACAGTACGACCCGCTGCGCCGTACGCCGGTGCATATTGATTTTTACCGCTATGCGCTAAAAGAAAAAATACGTGCCGAAGTTGCGGTTAGTTTTTCGGGGTCAGCCCCGGGCGTAGCTGCCGGCGGAATCTTGAACCCGGTAATGCGCCGGGTTGAGGTGGAGTGCCTGCCAAGAGAGATACCCGAATCTATAACGGTTGACATTTCCAACCTTGACCTTGGGGAAAGCATTACTGTATCTGAACTTGTCCCGCCTCCAGGAGTAACGGTGATTGATGATCCGGATGCTCCGGTGGTTGCCGTCACGGGCAGGGAGGCTGCCGAAGCTGAAACCGGTGCCCCGGCCGGGGAAGAAGAAGTTGAAAAGGTTGAAGAAACTGAAGAAGCTGAAACTGAAGAGAGGGAAATTACTTAAACGGTCAAAAAAGCACTTCCATCCGTAAATCCGTCAAGTTAAAATAGAAATACCGGTCCGGTTTTGGAGGTGCTGATTATGAAATTGATTGTCGGCCTGGGTAACCCGGGTTGTAAATATGCTGCCACCCGTCATAACGTGGGGTTTATGGTGCTTGACCGGCTGGCCGCAGATGTGGACGTGGTAGTAAAAAAGAAAATGTTTAAGTCATTGGTGGGACGGGGAATGATAGGTAGGGAAAACATAATTTTGGCCAAACCGCAAACTTTTATGAATTTGAGCGGGGAAGCCGTGGGTTTGCTTGTCAACTGGTTTAAATTAAGCCCCGCCGACCTGATTGTAATTTACGACGATCTGGATCTGCCCCCGGGAAATGTGCGCGTGCGCCCCGGAGGCGGTTCAGGGGGGCACAAGGGAATGCAATCGATTATCCGCGTCCTGGGAACACAAAAATTTCCCCGGATTAGAATCGGGATCGGTAAGCCGCCGGTGCTTGATTTTGAAGCTGCGGATTATGTTTTAAGCCGTTTAAATCCCGGTGAGATGGGAAAAATTGAGGAGGCCCTCAAAATGGCGGCCGAGTCTGTAAAATGTATCGTACGGGACGGTTTGGAAGCGGCGATGAATCTTTATAACAGCCGGCTACAGCAAGAACGGGCCGGAGACAGAAAAAATAACGGCGCAGACGAAGATTAATGCCGGGCAGCCTAATAACCCCCCTGGCCGATTTTTTTAACACTGTTCCAGCCGGGCTGGTTTCCTTGTTTTTAGGTATAGCTGCGGCGGGGCTGGCCTGGCATTTGAATAAAACCGCAGTGTTTTGGTATCCGCGCGGGCGCGTGTTCCTGGCGCCGCTGGCGGAGGAGTTGGCCAAGACGTTGCCGGCTGTAATTTTGGGTGCCGATATTTTTTTGACCCACCTTGTTTTTGGCGTGGTAGAAGGAATCTGGGAATTGTTCTCGGTATCCCGGGGCGGTATTTATGCCGGATTGGCGGCAGTGGCCGGCCATGCAATTTTCGGAGCAATTACCTTTTGGGTTATTATGCAAGCGGGAACGGTACCGGCTTTGGTTGCAGGGTATCTGGCTCATGCCGCCTGGAACGGGGCCGTGTTGAAATTTCTTACTCTGCGGTAAAGATTCTGCAACAACTTGCAAGTGGCAAAAATCAGGTTAACGACATACTTTAAAAGGAGGACCGGCTGTTGAAACTGACTTACATTTGTGAATGCTGTGATGCTGCAGTAGAAGAAATAGAAATCTCGCTTCCGCAAACCGGTCGCACGTCTGCCGGTTTGACGGGAACGGTCCACCAAGATATAATTAATACAGGAAAAAGGGGAACCTTGATTTTGACCACCCTTTGTGACGATTGCCGGGAAATGATTTACGGCGGTCCGGAAAATTCTTTTTTTGAAAGGCCCGGGCTGCACTGAGAAACAAGTTAATGTTCCGGAAATCAGAGCTTTGGCCTTATATTGCTAAAGCTCTTTTTGTGATTGAATTTTGGAGGAGTAACTTATGCGTGGTATTTTAAAACCACTGAAATCTTCAGATGAATATGCGGGCCTGGTCAGGGGATTGAAACAAAATTTGCGTCAGGCGGTGTTTGGTTTATCGGGTTCACAATGCAGCTATCTCTTTGCCGGACTGGCAGAAGCGGTCTTGCCACTGCCGGTGTTGGTGGTGGCTCCGAACGAACGGGAGGCGGGCCGGTTGGCGGATGAAACCGCAGGTTTTTTACCGGGGGTGGCGGTAAAACTGTTCCCGGTGATGCAGTTGCTGCCTTACCAGGTTTTGGCGCACAATAAGGAAGTACAGGTGCTGCGGCTGCAGGTATTGGAAAGCCTGGTTAAAGGTAAGAGTTTAGTGGTGGTCGCGCCCGCCGAGGCACTGATGCGGCGTTTGGTTCCCCCTGGTGTTTTCGGCCGGGGGAGCGTGCGTCTGTCGGTAGGAGACCGGGTGGAGCGCGATAGTTTGTTGCAGAGGCTGCTTGTAATGGGTTACGAAAGAGTCGGGCTGGTGGAGGACAGGGGGCAGCTGGGTCTGCGGGGCGGTATACTGGATATTTTTCCTATGACCGGATTTAGGCCCGTGCGATTGGAATTTTTTGACGATGAACTGGATTCAATCCGTATTTTTAATTCCTCCACGCAGTGCTCTGAAGAAAACATCACTGATTTGACCGTTTTTCCGGCCAGAGAATTTATTGCCGCCCCAGCTACCTGGAAAGATGCCCAAAAAAGCCTGGCCAGAGAATATAAAATACAGCACAATAAACTGATCCGTTCGGGGGACCGTGAGGCAGCGCGTCAATTCGCGGAAAGGTTCGGTACGGCCCTGAGCGAAAATGCCGGTTACCTCAGCGGCATAGAACACTTTTTACCATATTTTTACCGCGAGGAAGTTACGCTGGTAGATTATTTTCCTAAAACAGCGCCGGTTTTTATTGCTGAACCGTCACGGGTTAAAGAAGCCGTAGCATCAATCCAGCGGGAACGTGCAGAAACTTACGCGGAACTCATAGGCAGGGGGAAAGTGCTTCCTTCCCAGTTGTCGTGTTACGTGGAATCAATGCGCCTGCAGGAAGCTGTTAACTCCCGGTGTGGGGTCTACTGCTCTTTGCTGCCGCGTCAGTCCCGGTTTGTCGAGCCCCAGAAGGTAATCAACTTCCCCGCCAAAGCAATGCGCACCTTCAGGTCCAATCTGGAAATAATTACCGGGGAAATAGCCTACTGGAAAAAATCGGGGCAAGCGGTGGTCATTCTTATGTCAGGATCCAAGCGGGCCCGGCAACTACTTTCTTTTTTAAAGGAAGGTAATATAGACGCCTTTTATACCGGTTCATCGGAAGGAAATATCAGAAAAGGTAATGTGGTAGTCACGGTAGGTAATTTGAGGTCCGGTTTTGAGTTGCCTGCCTGCGGGCTGGTGGTGATTACCGAAGGGGACCTTTACGGGCATGATAATAAATTGCGCAAAACACGGCAGCGACGCGGATCCATGGCTCCGTTCGTTGATTTGAAAACAGGGGACTACGTGGTCCACGTCAATCACGGTATCGGACGCTACCTGGGAGTGGTGCCGCTGACCATAGGCGGTATTCAAAAGGAGTACCTGCTGGTTAAGTATGCCGGTGAAGATAAACTTTACGTTCCGGTGGATCAAGTCGGCCAGCTTCAGAAATACCTCGGTGGTGAAGGCCAGGCGCCGCGCACGTCCAGATTGGGCGGCGGCGAGTGGGCCAGGACCAAAGGGAAAGTCAGGGAAGCGGTTAAGGAGATGGCCGGGGAATTACTTGCCCTGTATGCCGCGCGGGAAACGGTAAAAGGCCATGCTTTCGGGCCGGATACTGTCTGGCAGCGTGAGTTTGAGGATACTTTTCCCTACGAGGAAACCCCGGACCAGTTGCGGGCCATTGAGGAAGTCAAGTCCGATATGGAACGGTCCCGGCCCATGGACCGGCTGCTTTGCGGGGATGTAGGCTACGGTAAAACGGAAGTGGCCCTGCGGGCGGCTTTTAAGGCTGTTATGGACGGTAAGCAGGTGGCGGTACTGGTACCGACAACCATTTTAGCCCAACAGCATCACCTGACTTTTTCGGAAAGACTGGCGGGTTTCCCAATAAACGTAGAGGTCTTGAGCCGTTTCCGGACGTCCGGGGAACAGTCCCGGGTACTGGCAGGACTGAGGCTGGGCACGGTGGATATTGTCATCGGTACACACCGCCTGGTACAAAAGGATGTGTCCTTTAAAGACCTGGGTCTGTTGATTGTGGATGAAGAACAGCGCTTTGGGGTTGCGCACAAGGAACAGTTGAAAATGATACGCAAAAATGTGGACGTACTCACCCTTTCGGCGACACCAATCCCGCGTACTTTACACCTGTCCCTGATCGGGGTGCGGGATACAAGTATCCTGGAAACACCGCCGGAAGACCGCTATCCGATTCAAACCTACGTGCTGGAAGAAGATCCGGCCCTGATACGTGAAGCCATCCAGCGGGAGTTGAGCCGGGGAGGGCAGGTGTTTTTCGTTTATAACCGGGTGCTGGATCTGGACCGGGTGGCTGTCTGGCTCCAGGGACTGGTTCCCGGAGCCAGGGTCGCCTTAGCTCACGGGCAGATGCAGGAAAGCCGTTTGGAACAGATCATGCTTGACTTTGTAAGCCGGGAAATAGATGTTTTGGTTTGTACCAGTATTATTGAAAACGGTCTGGATATACCCAATGTGAACACACTGGTGGTTAAGGAAGCCGGCATGATGGGTTTGGCCCAGCTCTACCAGCTCCGGGGCAGGATCGGTCGCTCCAGCCGCCTGGCGTACGCCTACTTTACCTTTCGCAAGGACCGGGTGCTGGGGGAAGCTGCGGAAAAAAGATTAGCTGCCATTCGTGAGTTCACAGAGCTGGGATCGGGGTTTAAAATTGCCATGCGGGATTTGGAGATCCGGGGTGCGGGAAATATATTGGGGGTTGAACAACACGGACATATTGCCGCGGTTGGTTTCGATCTTTACTGCCGTCTCCTTGAGGATGCCGTAAGAGAGGCCAAGGGCGAAGAAAAAGCCCGGGCGGTGGAAACCAATGTGGAACTGCCGGTAGAGGCTTACATCCCGGGTGATTACATTCCTGATACCAACCAAAAAGTTGAGATTTACAAACGTATGGCAGGACTTTTATCGGAAGCAGAGCTCTCAGAACTGGCGGACGAACTGGCGGACCGTTTCGGAGACCTGCCCGGTGCGGTGCAAAGTTTGCTGGCGGTCGCCAGAGTCAGGGTCCTGGCAAGTCATCTAAAAATAAAAAATATTAATCTTTTACCGGGCCAACTGCGACTGTTGTTTGCCCCGGACCATGCTCTCACCGGGGAAGACCTGGTGGCGCTGAGCGGGGAATACCGTAACCAGGTCAAATTTAATAATTTGGGTCATGAATTTGAGATCAAGCTGCGGGTGGTTACCGGGGCAGACCGGCCGGTATCACCCGGATTGTTGGAAACACTGGAACTATTTTTAAGAAAGCTGCAGAACCGGGACCGGGAAGCCGCCGGGAAAAATACTCCGGCCACAACCCGGCAGGTGCGGGACTTGTAAAAAAGAATTCCCTCTTGCCGGGATCCTCTTGAAGAGTTGGTTCTCATAAGATATAATTGGACCATCATGGGCGGGGGAGATGAAGCAGTGGATAAAAAAATAAAAATATTTATTGCATTGATGATAGTGATATGCATAATTGCAGTGTCCGGTTGCAGGGAAAATGTGGTTGCCGAGGTGAACGGTGAAAAAATAACTACGCGTGAGCTATCCCAACAAGTTGACCAAATGAAGGTCATGCTGGAAGAACGGGGAATGGATTTCAGCGGGGAGCAAGGCAAGGAACTCCTGGCGTCTTTGGAAAAAGAAATGCTTAACCAGATGATCAACAACAAGTTAATGATCCAGGAAGCCAAACAATTTGCTAGTCTGACGGCCGAACAGGTCGAGGACAAGGTGAACGAAATAAAAGGGCAGTTTGCTTCCGAGGAGGAATATAATAATTTTTTGATTCAAGCGGGAATGAGCGGGGAAGAGGCGGCGTTCGTCATGAGTTTACAAGAAGAGTTGACCAAGGATACGGCACCGGTTTCCGAGGAGGAAGCCCGGGAGTATTATGAAGCGAATGAAGAACAATTTGTCCAGCCCGAACAATTCGAAGTCCGGCACATATTGTTTTTTGTCGACGACGGAAGCAGTGATTATCCCGCCAAGCATACGGATGCCGAAGCTAAAGAACTGGCCGGGGAAGTAATTGCCCAGTTGAATCAGGGCGCGGATTTTGCTGCTTTGGCCGCAGAAAAATCAGAAGATGAAGGCACCAAGATCGACGGGGGGCGTTATGTCTTTAGTAAAGGCCAGTCGGTTAAAGAATTCGAAGATGCCGCCTGCGCCCTGAATCCCGGTGAATATACCAGCACGCCGGTAAAAACGGATTATGGTTACCACGTAATCAAAATGGAGCAAAAAATTCCGGCCGGGCAGCAAGCATTCGAGCAGGTGAAAGAAGTTCTTATGCAACAATTACTGCAGCAGGCCAAGCAGGAAAAATTCAACCGGTTTATGCAGGACGCCATAGATAAGGCTGATATAGTAAATAACTTGATATAAAAACCAAAAGCCTGTCTAAGAATTAATAAAAATGCTGAAAGATAAAATATTTTTTTTGTGATTGGAAAAAAATGAATAATTGTTCCCTTCCTGCTATATACTATCATATAAAGTTAATCCGGCAATATCAGCTTAAAGAAGGAGGGAAGGGAATTTAATGAAAGCAACGGGCATCGTCCGACGTATTGATGATTTAGGGAGAGTTGTCATTCCTAAAGAAATAAGGAGAACCCTGAGGATTCGCGAAGGTGACCCCCTGGAGATTTTTGTAGACAGGGAAGGTGAGGTTATATTAAAAAAATATTCACCAATCGGTGAATTAGGCGATTTTGCAAAAGAATATGCCGACTCATTACACGAGGCCCTTGGTCATATTGCCTGTATCGCAGATCGGGATGTAATAATTGCTGTTTCAGGCGCGCCAAAGAAAGAGTTTTTAAATAAGCCCATCGGTAATGCAGTAGAAAAAATTATGGAAGAACGAAAAGCGATCATCATTAATAATCCCGGTGAAGATTATTTATGTAAAGAATGTATGATTGTAGAAGACGGGGAGTGCAATTATTCTTCAGAAGTAATAGCACCGATCATTGCTGAAGGGGATCCGATCGGAGCGGTAATACTGGCGTCTAAGGAACCGGATATTAAGATGAGCGAAATGGAACTAAAGCTGGCCGAAACGGCAGCCGGTTTTTTAGCTAAGCAAATGGAACAGTAACACGGGTGGCCTTGAAAGGCCACCTTTTTTATAGCTTACTGTTTGAGGCGCAAAGCACCGGGTTCGACCGGGCCCGGGAGCGAACGAGCCCGGGCAATTTTAAGGGTCGAACATGAGTGTTGTAAGCCCACAGGTATGTTGAGTAGCTTGACGGGCATTCTTGGAAGGAGATACACTGAATAATGACATCTAAAACAAAAATTACTATTGCCGGTCTGGGTGCGGGGGCACCCGGAGATATTACTTTGGCTGCCTGGGAGGCACTGAAAAATTCATCACGTATTTTGCTGCGTACCGAAAAACATCCGGTGGTGGATTGGCTCCGCCGGGAAGGGTTTGCTTTTTCCACCTTTGACCATTTTTACGAAAGCGCCGCCAGCTTCAGTGAAGTTTACCGGCGGATCGCAGAGGTGGTAATTACTGAAGCCGGCCGGGGACCGGTATTGTATGCCGTTCCGGGCCACCCGATGGTTGAGGAGGAATCGGTAAATCTGATCGTGGAAAAGGCCGGGTTTGAGGGGATTGAAATAAAGTTTTTACCGGCGGTAAGCTTTCTCGATGCGCTTTTTTCGTCAATCCGGCTTAATCCGGGAACCGGCCTGCAAATTATTGACGGTTTGCGGCTTGACGGAAAATTATTAAATCCTGACGGGGCGGTTGTGATTACCCAGGTGTATAACCGCCTGACCGCTTCTGATGTTAAGCTGGCACTGCTTGAGGTTTATACTCCGCAGCACCCGGTTACAGTAATAAGAGGAGCCGGTATCCCCGGCGAGGAGAGGATCGAGACGGTATCTCTTTATGAGTTGGACCGGTTGGAATGGATCGATCATCTTACCAGTTTATATTTACCGGCGGCCGGTGGATATGAGCTGGGAGCGGGGGAGAAGGGAGCGACCGGCGCCGGATGGGAAGTCGGGGACCGGCAGGAGGGGCAGGTGGACGAGGTGGAGGTTCCCCGGTTACGCAAAGCTGAAAACCCAACCCGGGCCCGGAATATGGATAATGGTGCCGGAGGACAAGCAGTGCCCGGAGAAGATGATGATACTCACAGCTGTCGCTATCCCCTCGATGCCCTGATGGACGTAATGGCGCGTCTGCGCGGTAAAGATGGTTGCCCTTGGGACAGGGAACAGAATCACCATACTTTAAAACCTTACCTGCTGGAAGAAGCCTATGAAGTTTTAGACGCTCTTTCCCAGGAAAATATGCATAAAATATGTGAGGAATTGGGAGACTTGTTACTACAAATAGCATTTCACGCCCAGATAGCATCTGAAACCGGCGGCTTTGACTTGAATAACGTTATCGCCGGAATCACCGAAAAAATGGTCCGCCGCCATCCCCACGTGTTTGGTACGGTAAAGGTGCATGACAGTAATGAGGTAACCCTCAATTGGGAAAAGATAAAGCAAGAAGAAAGGGCGGGTGGTGCCCCCCGCAGCCTGTTGTCGGGCGTTGCCCAATCGCTTCCGGCGCTGATGCGGGCGTTGAAAATTCAAAAAAAGGCTGCCCGGGTAGGATTTGACTGGCCGGACTACCGGGGGGGGCTGGAGAAAATTCGTGAGGAACTGGTGGAGCTGGAATCAATCATTCCCGACCACGACCAGGTACTTATTGAGCAAGAATTGGGAGATCTGCTTTTTTCTGTGGTAAACCTGGCCAGGTTGCTGGAGGTGGAGCCGGAAACAGCCTTGTCGTCAACCAATGAGAAATTTATCAGGCGTTTCAGTTACATTGAAAAAATGGTACAGCGCCAAGGCAGGGAATTTTCACAATGTACCCTGTCCGAAATGGATACATGGTGGGAAGAAGCAAAAAGATTGGAAAAAAACTAGGAAACATTTTCTTTAAGGGAGGAGTTGCCGGGATTTTCGCGAATAGGTAGGGGAATTACCATTTAATTTTCTTTAGGAGGGATTACATGAATAAAGCAGAATTAATTTCAAGCGTTGCTGAAAAAACCGAACTGACCAAAAAAGATACTGAAAAAGCGGTAGGTGCAATTTTGAGTACCATTGAAGAGGCGTTGTCAAAGGGAGACAAGGTTCAACTGGTAGGATTTGGAACTTTCGAAACCAGAGAAAGAGCAGCCCGTAAGGGTAGGAACCCGCAGACTGGTGAAGAAATCGATATTGCTGCGGCGCGCGTTCCCGTTTTTAAAGCCGGAAAAGCGCTTAAAGATGCGGTTGATAAATAACTTGCAGTAAAACATAATTAGATTTCATCTGATTTTTTTCCCAGAATAAAGGATGGTGCGGCAGAATTGCGCCTGGATAAGTTTCTTAAGGTTTCGCGGGTGATCAAGAGGCGCACCCTGGCAAAGGAAATATGCGATCGCCGGCGGGTATCGGTGAATGGACGGTTGGCTAAAGCGGGTACAGAAATAAATTCGGGTGATATACTGGAGATAAATTTTGGTCACCGGGTGCTTAAATTGGAGGTCGTTTCCATTCAGGGTAATGTTCCGGCCAAATTGGCGGATGAATTGTATAAAATCATAGAAGATGATGCTACATAAATAAAGTCCCTCCTGCCAAGAATAAATAAAAAAGCAGGAGGGTATTTATATGCGTCGTAAATTACCGGTCAAAGCAGGTTTTCTTTTGTTGGTAATTTTTATGTTAAATTCTGGTTGCGCCGGGATGCAGCCGGCGCCGAAACCGGCGCCGCAGGGTGAAGAGCCCGTTGTTTCTGTGTTTTTTAACGCAACCGGCGAAAAAAAGAACTTGAAGATGGAAGAGTATATTCAGGGTGTGGTGGCAGCGGAAATGGATACCGGTTGGCCGGTTAATGCTTTGGCCGCCCAGGCGATCCTGGCCCGTACATTTGCCATGAAGGATATAGAAACGGGCCGGGTAAAAGAGCTTCATGGAACTGATGTTTCCACTAGTGAAAAGGAATCCCAGGCCTACGATGCGTCTGAAATTAACGACAACGTGCGTGAAGCGGTGCGACAGACCAGGGGGCAGGTAGTTACTTACAAGGGTGATTTAATTAATGCCTGGTTTTCTGCCTGTGACGGCGGGATTTCCGCCACTGCCGAAGAGGGACTGGCCTTTAAGGAAGAACCTGTACCTTACATCAAGGGGGGAGTAAAAGACGGCTGTCTGGCAATCACCAAACCGGAAAATAAAGCTTGGGAGGCTAAAATACCTCTTGATCAGGTCCGGACCGCGGTGCAGAAAATAACCGGTAAAGATCCCGGCGCTATTACTGCAGTTGCGGTCCAGAGAAAGGGGCCTTCGGGGAGGGCCGAGCAAATCAAAATCGGCGAGGCGGTTGTGGCAGGTCCGGCTTTGAGGAATGCCCTGGGCAGTGAGCGAATAAGATCCACGCTGCTATCGGAGATCAGTATCGATAACGGAATGATGGCCTTTAGCGGTAAAGGTTTCGGCCACGGAGTAGGAATGTGCCAATGGGGGGCAAAGCTGTTGGCGGAAAAAGGCAAGTCTGCCGGGGAGATCGTTGAATTTTACTTTAAAGACATTAAAATTGAGCAGAAATGGAGTTAAAGGGCCTTTAAAGGCCTTTTTTTTTTGTAATATGTAAAATTATACGGCATATTTATTTACAGTAAGGAGTGATTGCTGTGCATGAACAGGTTGCACACAGTGTTTCCATTAACGGGAGAAAAGAAGTGTTGCTTCAGGGAGTACAGCATGTGGACAGCTTTGACGAGTCCGAAATAACCCTGGAAACCAATTTGGGCATGCTGGTGCTAAAAGGAGAAGGACTGCACATCACTCAGCTCAACCTGGAAACGGGCAGTCTCGCCGCGGAAGGTTTTTTTATCGCCGTACAGTACGTCGAGAGCAAGGGCAAAAAGGGTAAGGGGTTAATCAACCGCATTTTGAAATAATCCAAGGTTTATGGAGTTATCTTGAAGGGCTAATTTATTCAAGGGGGATTTTTTTTTGGAGCCGCTGGCGGGCCAGGTTTACGCTTTTACAGCCACCGTAATCATCGGTGCGGTTGTCGGGTTTTGTTTTGATTATTACCGCGTGCTCAGGGAAATATACCGGCCGAAAAAAGTGGGTACCTACCTGGGGGATAGCATTTTCTGGCTCATTACCACGATCCTGGTGTTCGGAATGCTTTTAATGGGAAATTGGGGAGAAATGCGTCTGTATGTATTGATCGGGTTAACCTTGGGTGTTTTGGTTTATTTTTATATTTTAAGCGTTGCGATGAGAAGGTTGATCAGGTTTAAATTTTTTTTATTTTACAAGATATGGTGCTTAATGGTTCAAACGTGGTTATTTATTTGGCGGGTAGTTACATTTCCTTTGCGCCTGGTGCTGTTGGTTTTGTCTTACCCGGTGCGGTGGCTGAAATTTCTGTTGTCCAAAGCAGGCCTGAAATTGGACTTGATAATAATCAAGCCTGTGGAGGGCAGGCTGCAGCGATTGGCGGTAAAATTAAAATCACAGCTGCCCGGCTTAAAGTTTTGGAAGCGAAAATAAGCTGCGGCTTGCCGGCAAACTATTTTTGTAAACACAATTAGTCGATATTATGAAGAATACAGGCCGTTGGTGCGGTTGGGGAATTCCCTGGCAACCCCGGTTTTTTCGGCAGCTTCACTGACTGCTTTTGCCACTGCCGGAGCGACGTTTTCGTTAAAAACCGACGGAATAATATGTTCCGCCGTTAAATGTTCTTCGGAAATAATCCCTGCCAGGGCATATGCCGCGGCTAGATACATTTCGGTGTTGACAGTCCGGGCGTGGCAGTCAAGGGCGCCGCGGAAAACACCGGGAAAAGCAAGGGCGTTGTTGATTTGGTTGGGGTAGTCGGAGCGCCCGGTGGCCACAACTCCGGTTATATCAAAAATTGCTTCCGGATCCACCTCCGGTTCCGGGTTGGCCAGGGCGAATACCACCGGGTCAGCAGACATTTTGAGTATGTCTCCGCGGTTGAGCAGACCGGGTCCGGATACTCCGATAAACACGTCCGCCCCGGAAATAACTTCGTCGACTTTACCGTGCACGCACGGTTCGTTGGTGTTTTCAGCCAGCCACTGCTTGGACGGCGGCCCGGAAAAGTTGTCCCGGGCAATGGCGCCCTTGCGGTCGCAAACGATGATGGAGCCGGCCCCGGCATCTTTCAGGATCTTGGTAATGGCGACCCCCGCGGCGCCGGCGCCGCTGATGACTATTTTAATTCCGGTAATATTCTTGCCCACCACCTTTAGGGCGTTGATCAGACCGGCCAGGGTGACAATGGCGGTGCCGTGTTGGTCATCGTGGAAAACCGGGATATCCAAAATGTTAGTTAAGGTTTCTTCGATTTCGAAACATTTGGGAGCGGAAATGTCTTCCAAATTGATGCCGCCGAAGGCAGGAGCGCAGGCCGTCACGGTGTCAATGATTTTTGCTGGTTCGTGCACGTCCAGGCAGATGGGGATAGCATCGATACCGGCAAATTTTTTGAACAGGACGGACTTGCCTTCCATTACGGGAAGGGCAGAGTGCGGGCCGAGAGCGCCGAGACCCAGCACCGCCGAACCATCCGTTACGATGGCCACGGAATTTCCTTTCATCGTCAGCTTGTAGGCCAAAAGTGGGTCCCGGGCAATGGCTTCTGATATTCCACCTACTCCCGGGGTGTAAACCAGGGATAAATCCTGCCAGTTTAACAGGGGACGCTGGGGAGTAATTTCAATTTTCCCACCCAGGTGATGCATAAACACCCGGTCGGCGATGCGCATAATCTGCACTTCAGGGATGTTTTCCATGGCTTTGACCAGGTGCTCAAGGTGTTCCCGGTCGCGCAGCCGGATCATTAAATCCCTGACTATATGCGTATGCGAAGCTGATATTTGGTCGATGGCACCCAGACTGCCGCCCTCCCGGCCGATGAGGGTCAGTACTTTGGCCAGTGTACCCGGCCGGTTAGACAACTTTAACCTCATTACCATATTCATAACCGGCATTGTTTTAAGCCTCCCTGTTATTTCCCGTGTCGGGAATCGTACTTAATAATAAAATCCCCTTTCCGGGGGATTTTATTATTATTTGTTGCTGCGATACCGGATACGGTACAGATATGATATATTTAAAACAGCAGGTATAACCCCTCGCTGAGGCTGGCCAACGACATTGCCAAAGCTTTAAACACTACCATTGACGAATTATTTATTTTTCCTGGTAAATAGGTTAAAGTGAAAGGAGCCGGGTTATTGTGAGCTTTATTAAAGGTGGTTCGGAGGCGGCCGGAAAAAAAGTTGCCTTGACCTTTGATGACGGGCCGGACGCGGTTTATACCGTTTCCATACTGGAAATTTTAAAAACTTATGGGATTAAAGCTGCTTTTTTCTTAACCGGGGAAAACATGGAGCAGTACCCGGAGGTAGTGCAAAAGATTTACCGGGAGGGTCATGAGGTGGGCAATCACAGTTACAATCATGTCCGGCTCAGTGAACTGCCCAAGGAAACTGTTTATCATAACCAGATTAGCCGGGCAGCGGCTGTTTTCAAGCAAATCCTCGGATTCAACCCCCGGTTATACCGGCCTCCTTACGGCGCCATAACTAAAACGCAAATAGAATATCTGGAAGAGAAAGGATATCTCCAGGTAAGGTGGCTGGCGGATTCTTTGGATTGGGTTCCCCGGGAAAACGCGCCGGAAAAAATTCTTTCCCGGATTGTTACAGAGTTAAAAGACGGCGGTATCGTATTGCTGCATTCGGGCCGGGGTGACCGGAGCAATACCGTAACCGTGCTGCCGCGCATCATTGAAGAGCTCGACTCAAAAGGATACCGGTTCTGCACGGTTACAGAAATGCCCGGGGAGGATTATTTCAGTCAGACTACTGGCTAGCACCACTTCTGATACTTACGAGAATTAATTCTTAAGGGATAGTAAAGGGGCAGGGGTTCCACTAAGACATATCAGGTGGAACCCGGTATTTTTTTTAAGGTGTTGCGGTCCTTCATTTTAAGAATTTCGTAAGAAATATGGTGGTAGATTCTTAAAAAATCAATGCTATTATAAGGGGCAGAGATATCTCTAAGATTAGGAGCGGTGCCCATGTATAACATTCTCATTGTGGAGGATGAGCAGGATATTGCGGATGCCATTGAAGTGTATTTGAAGAACCAGAATTACAATGTTTTTAAGGCCCATGACGGGGAAGAGGCATTAGAGACCTTTGCCGGGGAAGAAATCCACCTGGTGCTGATGGATATTATGATGCCAAAACTCGATGGGCTCAAAGCAACGGTGCAGATAAGAGAAAGGAGCAATGTCCCCGTTATTTTTCTTTCGGCAAAGTCGGAGGATATGGATAAAATACTGGGGCTCAATATCGGTGCCGATGATTACATTACCAAACCCTTCAACCCCCTGGAATTGCTGGCAAGGGTAAACTCAAACCTTCGCAGGTATACCAGCTACGGTAATGGTGCGCCGGGACAGGAAGATGTTATAAAAATAGGCGGCATCGAGTTGAACGACGCCAAAAAAGAGGTGCTGGCCGAGGGAGAGCCGGTACGAACTACTCCCCTGGAGTATAAGATCCTGCGTCTTTTAATGCGCAATCCCAACCGGGTATTCTCTATAGAAGAGATTTATGAAAAGGTGTGGCAGGAGCCGGCCTATAATCCCGATACGGTAACTGTCCACATCAGAAGGATCCGGGAGAAAATAGAAATCAATCCCAGGGAACCCAAATATTTAAAGGTGGTGTGGGGCATTGGCTACAAATTCGAAGGCTAATCTGCCTGCTGGTAAAAATTTAGGTAACAAAATAGTGTCTACTACCGTGGGAACTGTGCTTATGATTTTAAGTTTAGCGGTAGTAACTGTATGTGTTTATGCGCCAATCAAATATTATGCCTTTCCTGTTCCTGCTGATTTTTACAATTACATTGAACAGTTTGTCCTCTTAATTTTGACCATTGGCGGGATAAGCATCCTGATTTTAACCGTCCTGGCTTTGGCTATACCTTATACAAAACAAAAACAAGCAGCCATTGTGCAGATTTTTAACGGGATGTTTTTTGAAATCAAGGGCTTGCTCTGGATAACCTGTTTATTTATTAGTGTTATTATCCCAGCTCAAGGTTTTTACAGCGACTTTTTAGAACCAAATTGGTTTTTTTACCTTTTTGGAATCCCTATGACATTCCTGCTCCTCTTGCTGGTTTATCTCACTATTTGCTATCTGAAACAAGTTTATTATACCGGCTTTATGGTAGAAGTAGTTAAAAAAAGTTTAGCGGGGGCGTTGCTTCTTTATCTAATTAACACTGTAAGACAAATTATTGTGCAGATTAGCGATACGGATATAAATCAAGACCATAACAGACAACTGCTTACCCTGTTGGCAATAAATTTTTTAGTCCTCTTCATTATTGCTATCACCGGTGGGTTTGGGATTATATTGGCTATAGCCTATACGGTGTTGCTGTTCAATTATGCGACAAAGGTAATTAACAAAGCCAGGGCCTTGCACGAAGCCAGCAGCCAGTTGGCCAGGGGAGATTTTGACGTTGTCATGCCCGGAGATATGGGGGTTTTAAGCCCCTTTGCCAAGAGTTTAAACAATATTAAAGAGGGCTTTAAGGTAGCGGTAGAGGAAGAGGTAAAAAGTCAGAACATGAAGACCCAGTTGATCTCCAATGTGTCCCATGACTTAAAGACCCCGCTTACCTCTATTATTACCTATGTGGACCTGCTGAAGGATGAAAACCTGGACCAGGAAACACGGCACCAATATATAGATATCCTGGACCAGAAAGCGAAAAGGCTGAAGAGCCTTATTGATGATTTGTTTGAAGCAAGCAAGGCCAGCAGCGGCAACCTTGAACTTCATTTTGAAGAGGTGGATGCAGTAGCTTTGCTGAGACAGACTTTGGGGGAAATGGAAGAAAGCATCAAGGACAGCGCACTGCAAATGAGGCTTAATCTGCCTGAAGGCAAGGTGATATGTGAATTAGACGGGAAAAGAACCTACCGGGTTTTTGAAAATATTATCAGCAACATTCTTAAATATTCCCTGCCCGGGACCAGAGTATATATCGAGGTGAAGGAAGATGAAAAAAAGGTGTGCCTTACGTTTAAAAATATAGCGGCCTACGAGATGAATTTTGACCCTGCCGAAATAACGGAGCGTTTCACCAGGGGGGATAAGTCCCGTACTAACGAGGGCTCCGGTTTGGGGCTGGCAATTGCCAAAAGCCTGGTGGAGCTGCAGAAGGGGAGTCTGGACATTGGTATTGACGGCGATTTATTTAAGCTGGTGGTAACCTTTCCTAGAGTCGAAATGAAGAATCTTTTGTCAGTATAATCTTTGCATCACAAGAAAATTATCTTGGTTGTTTTACCTTCGCACAAGAACGCCTCACGTAGTGAGGCGGAGATGTAAAAACAATTATTTAATAATGTTGCTTGCAGGCCAGTTTGGCCTGCACGTCGTTCAGTGCTTCCCCGAAGCGCTGGAAGTGGACCACTTCCCTTTCCCGCAAAAACCTCAAAGTATCCTTGATCCCCGGGTCGTCAGTGAGTTGAATCAAGTGTTCGTAAGTGGTTCTTGCTTTTTGCTCCGCAGCCAAGTCTTCGGTCAAATCGGTGACGGGGTCGCCGGTGGCCTGGATATAGGCGGCGGTCCAGGGGACCCCGGCGGCGTCGGCCGGGAAAAGCGCCCGGTCGTGATGGACGAAATATTCGCCGATGCCGGCTTCCCGGAGCTGTTGCACCGGCACGCCTTTGACCAGTTTGTAAATCATGGTGGCCACTATTTCCCAGTGGGCCATTTCTTCCGTACCGATATCAGTCAGCAAACCCTTGGTTTTATTGGTAGGCATGGTATAGCGTTGGGTCAGGTACCTTACTCCGGCGGACAATTCACTGTCCGGTCCGCCGTATTGGGCCAACAGGTATTTGGCCATTGCGAGGTCGCATTTATAAACCCGTACGGGGTATTCGAGTTTTTTTTCATACATCCACATACTCGGCAGTCCTTTCTCAATCGTATTCTATTTCCCACGGCCAGGGGGATTCAACCCACTGCCAGCAATTAGTACAGGCATATCCCACAGGGGTCAGGGGACCGTATTTTTGTTCGAAGGTTCGGATACAGTTCAGCAGTTCGTCCCTGACGGTGCAAAAATGCCTGAGAGCCGCCTGGTCCTGGGGGTGGGTATCCAGGTATAAATTCAAATCTACGGCCGTAAACTCAAGTGCTTGAATTTTTTTTAACAGGGTCTTCATATTGTTCATTCCCGTTTCACCTCACTTGGTTTAGTATTGATACGGTTGGTATAATTCCGGGAAAACGGTTCCTTTTTCGAGCGCCTCCGCCGGGTTGAAAACCGGTCCGTACTTTTGCCAGATCACGTAGGACATGGCCAGACGGGGAGGTGGATAATGGAGTCCGGTTGCCTGAAAATCCTGGCCGGCAGCTTCTGTTTTTAGTTCCGGCGGGGGTGTTTGTTGGTTTTGGGTTGTATTTCCCCCGGTTTGATTACCCGTCGGTCTGTTGAATTGCGCTTGATAATCTTTTTGAGACATAAAAAGTCCTCCTTGTTTGCCATAATTGATCATGATATTTAATTTATGGAAGGGTGGTAAAAAATGTGACATAAATCGAAGGTAATTTTTAAAACGGGCAGGTAATGCAACCTGAGGGGGCGGGGATAATAAAGAAGTATCCAAAAAATATTGATGATTTTGGTAAAGTTTTACGGCCGGTTTATTTTTTAGCATATACAACTCTTGAAAAACTTGTCCGGGAAAAGTATAATATGCTTATCGTTATGCATAACAAAACATACCAAATCTCCGAGTCGTTACACTTAAGGTATATGCTATGGGGTAGCGACTGATGTGTTTTGGCTGATGGTAGGGCTGGAAGCGGTTCTGCCAAATCAATGGTGGAAAGGGGGGGGCTTGAATAAGGGTTAGCGTTTAAACCTGGGTTCAGTGTCCAAACCCTTTTTTCATTTCCGGGCACAAAAACAAACGTAGGAGGAGAGGGGTAAATGCATAGTTTTCAGAAAAAATTTTGGGTATTGCTAACCGTATTATTACTGGCCTTCGCCGTGGTCGGTTGCAGCACCACCGGCCAGGAAGCCGGTAGCGGTGATAACGATGAAAATCAAGCGGCCGGGCAGGATTCAGTGGTGATGCTGGCAACCACGACCAGTACTTATGACACCGGGCTGTTGGATGTTTTGGAGCCTGATTTTGAAGAAAAAACCGGTTATGACTTGCAAATCCTTTCCAAGGGTACGGGTGCTTCCCTGGAATTAGGGAAAAACGGAGATGTGGATGTCTTGCTGGTGCATGCTAAAGACCGGGAATTGCAAATGGTAGAAGAAGGTTATTTTGTAAACCGGCATGATGTGATGTATAACGATTTTGTCATTCTCGGCCCGGAAGATGACCCTGCGGGGATCAAAGGAATGGAAGATGCGGCAGCGGCCTTCAAGAAAATTGCTGATGCCGGATCTGAATTTGCATCCAGGGGTGATGATTCGGGTACCAACATAAAAGAAATTTCCATCTGGGAAAAGGCTTCCGTCAGCCCGGAAGGTGGCTGGTATTTGTCATTAGGACAAGGCATGGGAGATACTTTGCGGGTTGCTAATGAAAGAACCGCCTATACCTTGGCCGACCGGGGAACTTTCCTGGCCATGAAAGACAAAATTGACTTGGTGTTGTTGGTAGAGGGAGACCCGATTCTTTTTAATCAGTACGGTGTGATGTCTGTGAATCCGGAAAAGCATGAAAACGTGAACTATGAAGGGGCTCAAGCTTTTGTTGATTATATGATTGATGACGCTACCCAGACATTAATCGGTGAGTTTAAAAAATACGACGAACAGTTATTTGTCCCCAATGCCGCATAGTATTATATAAAATTAATTGTTTTTCTTACGCATTTAGTAAAATTATCAACCCGGTCCAATGGGCCGGGCGGTCTTTTTAATTAGGTAAGATTGAGAATAGCAATGTTAAGCTGGGAGGGTTAAAGTTTGGCTGATATTGGGACAGGCTTACTGCAAGCGTTTAAGTTAATAATCAGCCTGGACCGTGATTTGCTGGCCATAGTATTTCTTTCCCTCAGGGTTTCCGGCATCGCCGTTGCAACCGCTGCTTTAATCGGTATTCCCCTGGGCGCTTTTTTAGGTATGCGACCATCTGTTTCGGTACGCTGGTTGGAAAAGTTGATTAATACTCTGATGGGGCTTCCTCCGGTGGTGGCCGGCCTGGTTATTTACCTGTTGTTATCTAATAAGGGGCCTATCGGTCAAATGCAGTTATTGTTTACGCCCATGGCCATGATTATTGCCCAAACGGTATTGGCGACACCAATCATCACCGGTTTGTCTTTGGTTGCGGTCCGGGATAAACACAAGGAAATCAGAGATACGGCCGTTACCTTAGGTGCCAGTCAGCAGATGATCATCTGGACGGTAATCAGGGAGGCTAAGCGGGCCATTATGGCTGCCGTGGTGGCCGGGTTCGGCAGGGTGGTGGCCGAAGTAGGGGCGGTAATGATGGTAGGCGGTAATATTCAGGGCAGCACCCGCGTCATGACCACGGCCATAGTTTTGGAAACCCGGAAGGGAAACTTTGAGCTTGCTTTGGGGTTAGGAATAATATTGCTTGTTCTTGCTTTTATTATTAACTCTTTGTTATACCGGGTGCAGGGGGAGGTGTAAAACAATTAACCCCTTTGTTTATCAGCTTGAGAATATAAGCAAATCATACGCGGGCAAACAAGTTTTAAGTATCGATAAATTGGTTATTGAAAGAGGTAAAATTTACGGCATAATTGGACCCAGCGGCGCCGGTAAAAGTACTTTGTTACGGCTTCTTAACCTCTTGGAGCCGCCCAGCAGCGGCAATTTGCTTTTTAACGGTGTACCGGTAACAAACAAATCGGGAAAGCAGGTTTTAGAGCTGCGCAGAAAAATGACCATGGTGTTTCAAAGGCCGGTTTTGTTTGACACTTCGGTCTACAACAATGTGAAATACGGGCTTAAAGCCCGTGGTTATGCCAGGAAAGATATCACGGAACTTGTCCATAAGGCATTGGATGAAGTGGGTTTGACGGAATTTGTCGATAGAAACGCCCGGTCTTTGTCGGGCGGTGAGGCCCAGAGGATTGCTTTGGCCAGGGCAATGGTTTTAAAACCGGAAGTGATCCTGTTGGATGAACCTACTTCCAACCTTGATCCGGCCAATGTGGCCATGATAGAAAAAATTACGGGAGGATTACATAAAAAACAGGGAACCACCGTAATCATGGTAACGCATAATATCTTTCAAGCTCAACGCATGTCCGAGGAAATATTATTATTTTTTAAAGGAAAATTAATTGAGCGGGGGACGGCGGACCAAATTTTTAATCATCCCCGGGACGAGCGTACGGATGCTTTTATTAAAGGCGTAATGATTTATTGACATTTCTTCCGGTCAATTTTTTCAACTCTTCAGCTTCTGGAACAGATCCCATAGTTTAAAACGGTATTCAATTTTAGGATTGACTTCCTTATTTTGGGAACCGGGGAGACCCAAACCCGGTTTGTTTTTTTCTTCCTGTTGAGGAGTTGCCGTTGCTTGCGACAGGTCGACGAAACACAGGGGCGGGAAAAGGACACACCACCAGTTGCTCCCTCCGCCGCTGCCGAGCACCACGCGCACTGCCTCGTAGTCACCGGCGGGCAGGATAAAGAGACCGTAATGTTTGGTCGGGAAAGCGTACCGGTCTAATTGTACAGTGACCGGGTAATTCTTGCCTGCCGCTTTTATTGTGCGTGCGGCGATTTCCCGGACGCGTGTCAAATTGGCGCCGGCCACCATTCTGGCCGAGTTAATATTTTCGGCAGCTATAAATTCAGGCGCTACATTGCTTACAATTTCGTCTCTTACTTTTCTTTTTAGATCCTGATCCGGGACACTGTCGCTGTTGGCGATCACATGCAAGCGGATCAGGGTACCGGGGCCGTATACCGGACCCGGTTTTTCTTTCAAGATACTGATGGTTGCAATAACAACCGCTGAAAACAATAAGACGGCCAGGACCGTTTTAATTATATTACGCACCGGACTTTACCTCGTTTTTATATAAAGTAAAAAACATCAACCCTATTATTCCCATAAATTACATATTGCAAGCCAGACAAAAATTTTTATTTCCGGAAGGAATTATTGGTTACTTGTAGAAGATATGTATTTACTTTGTATATAATTTGTATAAAAACCAGTATGATTTAAAAATAAACCCGGAGGCATGGGTTCATGAAAATTGAAATCAGGGGAGCGGAAAGGCTCAGTTTCCGGGAGCGGCAGGTCGTAACACTGAAAGAAATGGGCTACTCTACCGGCCGCATAGCCGGGCAACTCGGATTAAGTTCTGGTACGGTCGCTACTTTATATCACCGTGCCAGGGCGAAGGGGTATGAGGTGGTGATTGTGATTGCCGGTCACAACCTGGGTATTTTCGGGGTTGAGGATGAAGAGGTAGAGGAGGGCAAAGCATGAGCCAGGCTTTAAGAAAAGAAAACCAAGTAATTTTACCGCTGCCGCAAGACGGTCCGGCGGAAAAGACCGTCCGGCGCAAGAAGGTTTTCAGTCTTTCTAAAAGCAAGTTGCCGCTCCTGGCGGTAATATTGCTCCTTTCTTACCTGGCGGTTCTTTGCGGCAGTCAGTTTGGCAAGCTATCCGTCATGAAACAAGACGTGCAAGTTATACAGCAGCAAGTACAGGAATTAAAAGTAAAAAATTCTGCGTTGCAGGAGGAATTGCGGGCGGTCCAAAGTAATGATTTTATCGAAAAAACGGCCAGGGAAGAGCTGGGATTGATCATGCCCGGTGAGACCAGGGTAGTGCCGGTACCTCCGGGAACGGAATTGGAAACAATAGAGGCACCTTCCCAGGAAAATATGGCACCCCATTAGCTTCTTGACACTCTTCATTCGTATCGCATATAATTACATTAGGTTTGGGGCAACTTAAGGGAGGAATTTTTTCAGTCATGCCGGTAGAGTTGGGGAGCGTGTTGGAGGGCGTTGTCACTGGGATTACTAATTTCGGTGCATTTATTGAGTTGCCCGGAGGAGAAACCGGACTGGTGCATATTTCGGAAATAGCGGAAGTTTACGTAAAAGATGTTAATGATTTTTTAAAAACCGGTGATAAAGTGAAGGTGAAAGTGATTTCCGTAGATCCAAAAGGTAAAATTGGTCTTTCTATAAAAAAGGCTAAAACTTCGCACCGTTCGGACAGGAGGAAATTAAACTTTACCTTTGAAGAAAAGCTGTCTAAGTTTCTCAAAGAAAGCGAGGAACGTCAAATGGTTTTAAAACGGGGTTCGGAATCTAAAAGAGGAGGCCGCGGCTCCGGGAAAAAGGCGGAATAATATAAAAAGCAATTCTGTTAAGAATTGCTTTTTTTTAATTAGATTGGTTGCAAGGCCGGGCCGGAATAATGTCTGTATTTTATAAGGTGGTTGGGCATGAAGCGGGTTGCTGTTATTGAGGTAGGGACAAATTCTGTCCGGTTGCTGGTTGCTGAAAAGAACGGGTCCGGCCTGAAAATATTGAAATCAGGCTTGCGCACCACCAGGCTGGGACAGGGAAGCGGCAGCGGGGTGCTGCAGGACGAGGCGGTGCAAAGGACCACAGCGGCTATTTTTGATTTTTACCAAGTCGCCCGGCGGTTCCGGCCGGAGAAAGTAGTGGTCGCGGCTACAAGTGCCGTGCGGGACGCCGGTAACCGGAGTGAATTTACCGGCGCGGTCAAAGAGAGGACCGGACTGCAGGTAAGGGTGCTGAACGGAGCGGAGGAGGCAGGTTTGAGTTACCGGGGGGTATTGGCGGATTTTTCTTTTGCCCCTCAAGGCACCGCTGTGGTGGATATCGGGGGCGGCAGTACGGAGATAATCTGGCTGCAAGACGGGAAACTACATTTGGAAAGTGTCAACGTAGGAGCGGTGCGGGTTACCGATTCCGGCACGGATGCAAAAGAAATAACCGCCTGTTTGGGCCCCACCCTGGAAAAAGTTTGCCGGGCACCGGTTAATACCCTGGTGGGAGTGGGGGGAACGGTTACCACTCTGGCTGCCGTAGACCTTGAGTTGCCGGTTTACGACCCCCGGAAGGTACACGGTTATTGCCTGAAGGCAGAAAATGCGGCAGCAATTCTGGCGCGGCTTGGATTTATGAGTATCGGGGAACGCAAACAAGTGCCCGGCTTGCAGCCGGAAAGGGCCGACATAATAGTAGCCGGAGCGGTAATTGTCAATGTAATTATGAAAATATTGGGTCTGAAATGCATTTTTGTAAGTGAAAACGACCTCCTTTGTGCTTTGGTGCTGGAAGAAGTCGAACGAAAATAACCTTAAACCTACTAAATATAACATAAATTTCCACCTCTTTATATTATAATATAGCCGTTGGGGAAAAAGGCATGAGGGGTGGATTTATTGTTTGAAAACATCGAGACCTACACTTATCAAAGGGTTGCGCAAGAAAAAAACAAAAGCCGCCGTGCGTCAGGAGGTACGGGCGACCGGAAGCGCAGGTTGTCTTTGGGGCTAAAATACAAACCGGTTGGTATCCCTGGAATAATTGCCATATTCTGCACCGCTTTTTTTCTTGGGCGGGCGGTGCTGCTCGGTGCTCTCTTCCCCTTCGGGACATCGTTTGTTGCGGCTTCGGGCCTGGTATTCAGCAGTTTCGGGGGGGTTGCGGCAGCCGGAGTTATTCTTGGCCTGTTGACGGTTAGCTCAGGGACGGCCCTGGCAAGTTCACTGGTTACTGTTTTAGGAATTTGGATTTTAGCGAAATTGGTTCCGATAGACATTAAGAGACTTTGGCTGGTCTTGTCGGTGCTGGTGTTTTCTGTCACCATGGCAGTAAAGGCTTCTTTTACCGCCTTTACTGCTCCTTCTTCTTATAATTATTTTACGGTTTTATTTGAAGCGGTATTCGCCGCGGTTCTTGCGCCGGTCATGATTTACGCTCTTTCGGCGCTCAAGAGAAAAGCAAAAAATTTTATTGCCTTCAGCGGGGAAGAGGCATGTTGTATTTTACTGGTGCTCGGCGGGGTAATAGCCGGTACCGGCGATCTGGAATTCGGATTGGTAAGTATTAAGGGGGTTTTAAGCAGTCTTACTATTATAACCGTTGCTTTTATGGGCGGTACCGGGGCCGGAGCGGCTGCCGGCGCCGTGGTGGGTATTATTCCCGGCTTGGCTTATGCCGCCGCCCCGGTTATCGTGGGCGTATATTCCTTTGCCGGGCTTCTGGCGGGTGCCGGCAGAAGCTTCGGTAAGGCCGGTGTCGCTGTCGGGTTTGTTCTGGGTAATATTATTCTTTCCGTTTATGTGACCGGTCGTGAAGATATTGTCGCACCCCTGATTGAGGCGGGAATAGCAGTAGCGGTATTTTTAATGCTCCCTTCCGGTTGGATGGAAAAATTAAAGGTTTCCCTGGGTCTGGGAACGGAGCAAGCGGCGTCCGTAACGGATAAAGGGTTAATATTTAAAGAAATTTTTGAGCATCGCATAAAAGCATGGTCACACGTATTTAAAGAAATGTCCCGTACTTTTGAACAGGTTTCTTCAACTACCGGGCAGAACCAGGAGGAGCAAAACCTGCAGGCGTTCTTAAATCAGGTGGGGGAAAAAGTGTGCAGTGATTGCTCGTTCTATAAAACCTGTTGGGAACGGGAATTTTATAAAACCTATCAGGGTTTGATTGATATTCTGGCTTTTATCGAAATGCACGGGAAGGTTACTCCGGATGACCTCTCCGGGGAAATTAAAAAGCGTTGTTCACGCACCAAGGAATTTGCCATTACTATAAACTGTCTATTTGAAACATATAACCTGAACCGCTATTGGTCGCGACGGCTGTTGGAAAGCCGGGAAATAGTTTCGGAACAGTTGAAAGGGGTTGCAGAAGTAATTGCCAGCCTTCCCATGGAATTGGATTTTGCTCTGGAAGCCGGCGAAGCCGGCCCGCATCTGCGCAAAAAATTAAAAGAGGCCGGGGCACAAGTGGAAAGAATTTCGGTATACCGCCGGAAAGACAAGGGGATCGAAATATCCCTGGCCCATACTCCTTGCGGTGGCAGAAAAGAATGCCGGAATATTATCGTACCGCTGCTTACTTCCATATTGGAGCAGCCGGTTTACCTGCCCGCGGATGGCTGTACCGCAAGGGAAGGTGATGATGAATGTCATTTAAGGTTTTACCCCCACCTGAAATACCGGCTCAGCCTGGGTACTGCGGTGATGGGAAAAACCGGTAGTTATGTTTCGGGTGACGGGTATGCTTTTTTTCATCTCAAGGGCGGGCGGATGGGTCTGGTCTTGAGTGACGGGATGGGCACCGGCCCGCGTGCCGCCCTGGAGAGCGGCACTACCATATCACTTTTACGCTACCTGCTGGAGTCGGGTTTCGGACAGGACCTGGCTATAAAAACGGTAAATTCCATCCTGCTCCTGCGCTCGCCCGGTGAAAGTTTTGCCACGGTGGATTTGGCGGTGGTCAACCTCTATTCCGGCCAGGTTGATTTTATAAAGATCGGTGCCGTACCCACGTTTGTGATCCGCGACGGGGAAGTGAACCGGATTAAGGCCAGTTCCCTGCCGGTGGGTATTATTGAGGATTTTGAAGTAGCTTCCATAAGCGGTACGCTGGCACCGGAGGACGTGCTGGTGATGGTTACGGACGGCGTGTTGGACGCCTACCGGGGCGCGGAAGACCGGGAGGAATGGTTCGCCCGGACATTAATGGAAGTAAAGGATCTGCCGCCCCCGGAAATGGCCGAACTTATTCTCAAGCTGGTTCAGACCGGGGCCGGCGGGGCCTCACGGGTGAGAGACGATATGACTGTGCTGGTGGCCAGGCTGAAAAAACAAAAACAGGCGCCAAACAAGACCGGGCTAATATAAACCCGGTTTATTTTTTCGTCCGGCGCATTTGGTTATATTTTTTTGGAATTTTATAGTTTCATAAGTGCAAACCTAAAACAACATATTTTAAAAGAGCGGCAGGAAAAGTTTTCTTAGACGTTGAATACGAATGTTGTTAAAAAAAGAATCATTTACTCAAACTTGATTGATTAAGGTGGATTTATGGATCTGATCCGGCAAGTTAAAACCGATATATGTAGTTTTAAGATGGTTGACCGGGGTTGCAAGGTGCTGGCGGCCGTATCGGGCGGCCCGGATTCGATGACCATGCTGCATATTTTGTATCTTCTGCAAGATGAACTGGAAATATCCTTACACGTGGCCCACTTAAATCACATGTTCCGGGGTGCGGATGCCGAGGCCGACGCCCGTTTTGTGGCCGGTATGGCAAAACGCTATGGTTTGACTGCGACCATTGAAGCGCGCGATGTTCCCGGTTACAGGAATGAACACCGTTTGTCCGGTCAAGTGGCGGCCCGTGAAGTGCGCTACCGGTTCCTGCGGGAAACGGCGGATAGGGTGGGTGCGTCCAGGATTGCCGTTGCCCACCAGGCGGATGACCAGGCAGAAACCGTGCTGATTAATTTTTTGCGCGGTACGGGCCTGACGGGTCTTAAAGGAATGTATTCCGTGCGGGAAGGCCGTTATATCAGGCCCTTGTTAAAAATCAGGCGTTCCGAGATCGAGCGTTACTGCAGTAAAATTAAATTGCCTTACCGCCAGGATGATTCCAACTTGAAAACCCATTACTTTAGAAATAAGGTCAGACTGGATTTAATGCCCCTCTTGGAAAATGAATACAATTCCGCTTTGGTACCCGCCCTGCTCCGGTTGTCTGAAATCTGCCGTGAGGAGGACGGTTATCTTGAAGACCGGGCGGAAAAAGCTTTCCAGAGGTGCTTTGTGGAAAAAGACGGGGGACGGGTGGTACTCGCTCTTGGAGGTTTAAAAAAGACACCTCTGGCCATCAGGCGCAGGGTCTTGCGCCGGGCCTGGCAGTCTCTGGATAGTGTGCAGAAAAACCTTGCTTTCAAGCACGTTGAAGCAGTAATAGATTTAATCCGGTCGGGAAGGACCGGGACCCGGGTGGTTCTGCCGGGGGACGTTTCGGTTGTACGGTCATATAGAACCTTGGAATTTACGGCGGAACTTGAAAATACGGCAGTACCCTATTACATTTATCCGTTAAAGATACCGGGTGCTACCTATATTCCCGAGACCGGCCGTACCGTTTATACGGAACTGCTCCGCCGGGATCCGTCATATAAACCTGAAAAACTGCCGCCTTCGGAAGCCATGCTGGATTTTGACAAGCTTCCGGCCCGGTTATTTGTGCGCCGGCGCCTGAAGGGGGACGTTTTTAGGCCTTTCGGCCAGACCACCATGTTAAAATTAAAGGATTTTTTTATTAAGCAAAAAGTTTCCCGTAAAGAAAGGGATTGGGTTCCGTTGATATGTACACCAAATAAAATATTATGGGTTGGAGGGATAAGAACCGGGGAAAGTTATAAAATAGATCGTAAAACTGATCAGGTGCTGCACCTGAAGCTAATGTCCTGAATAAAGTTGTAGTATTTAATGAAACTTGGAGCAAGGTTTTTTATTGTACTGTTTGGCTATTGATTGAAACCCATTTTGAAGTGTGGTAGAATATTCATTATGGGCTGTTAAATTCTGCCCTTTTGAGAGGAGTGGCATGGTTGAATAAGGTTGTCAAAAACCTTAGTATTTATTTATTGATCGTATTGGTAATCATTACCTTGATTAAATATACCGCCCCAGAAGAAAATGTCCCTACGGCGCTGTCATACAGTCAATTTTTAGAAGAGCTTAACCAGGGCCAGATCACTGAGGTAATGATTCAAGCGGAAAATAACACTAATATCATTACCGGTGTTAAGAAAAACGGAGAAAGGTTTGAAACTAAAGGACCCGTAGCCGATACCGCCCTGTATAACGTGCTGAAAGAGAAGGGAATAAACTGGAAAAGCGAACTGCCTCCCGAACCCGGATGGTGGACCGGACTTCTGACCAGCCTGTTGCCGATTTTTTTGTTTATACTCCTCTTTTTCTTCCTGATGCAGCAGACCCAGGGAGGCGGCAACCGGGTAATGTCCTTCGGTAAAAGCCGGGCCAAGCTGCATTCCGAAGAAAAGCAGAAAGTTACTTTCGCGGATGTGGCGGGTGCGGACGAGGTAAAGGAAGAACTGGAAGAAATAGTGCAATATTTAAAGAGCCCCAAGAAATTTCAGGAACTGGGTGCGAAAATCCCGAAGGGAGTGTTGCTCTTTGGCCCGCCCGGAACGGGAAAGACTCTCCTGGCCAGGGCGGTAGCCGGCGAGGCGGGGGTTCCTTTTTTCAGCATCAGTGGCTCCGATTTTGTGGAAATGTTTGTCGGGGTCGGGGCGTCCCGGGTGCGTGACCTGTTTGAACAGGCCAAGAAAAGCGCGCCCTGTATTGTTTTTGTGGACGAGATTGATGCCGTCGGGCGGCAGCGGGGTGCCGGTCTGGGCGGAGGTCATGACGAGCGGGAGCAGACACTGAACCAACTCCTGGTGGAAATGGATGGTTTCGCGGCCAATGAAGGGATTATTATTCTGGCGGCCACCAACCGTCCGGATATCCTGGACCCGGCGTTGTTGCGTCCGGGGCGTTTCGACCGCCAGGTGACGGTTGACAAGCCGGATGTAAACGGGCGCAAGGAAATTCTTAAAGTCCACGTCCAGGGCAAACCCCTGGCAGGAGGGGTGGATCTTGAGGTTCTAGCCCGCCGCACTCCGGGTTTTACCGGCGCCGACCTGGCCAATCTAACCAATGAGGCGGCGCTGCTGGCGGCCCGCCAGGACAGGAAAAAAGTTACCATGGCGGATTTAGAGAATTCCATCGAGCGGGTGATTGCCGGGCCGGAAAAGAAAACCAAGGTAATCAGCGAAAAGGAGAAATGGCTGGTCTGTTACCACGAGTCCGGGCACGCCATAGTCGGTTACATGCTTCCTAATACCGACCCCGTACATAAGGTCTCCATCATCCCGAGGGGGCGTGCCGGCGGCTACACATTGTTGCTGCCCAAGGAGGACCGCTATTATGCCACCAAGTCGCAGCTTTTGGACCAGGTCACCATGCTGTTGGGCGGACGGGTGGCCGAGGCAGTGGTATTGAAAGAGATCAGTACCGGGGCGCAGAACGACCTTGAGCGTGCCACCGGTATAGTAAGGAAAATGGTCATGGAATACGGTATGAGCGACCTGGGGCCGCTGACTTACGGGAGTAAAACGGACACTCCCTTCTTGGGCCGGGACCTGGCCAGGGACCGCAACTACAGTGAAGAGGTGGCCAGCGCCATCGATCTCCAGGTACGGGAAATCATAGAGCATTCGTACGAAAAGGCCAGAAGTATGCTGGAACAGCATATGAGTACCTTGGAGCTGGTGGCGAAGACGCTTTTCGAAAAAGAAACCATTGAAGCTAAGGAATTTGCAGATCTGATGATGGAAGCCGGCGAGGGAGAACCTAAAACAAAGTGATATTTAAAGGCGCCCGCGGTTCAAACCACGCCGCGGGTTTGTTTATAAATGTACCGTAAAGATATAACGTTTAGAAATGAACCTTGGAGGTGTTCAAATGGAACGTACCTATCTTATGGTCAAGCCTGACGGAATTCAACGGGGGCTTGCCGGGGAGATTATTGCCACGTTTGAAAAAAAAGGATTTAAAATTGTCGGCCTCAAAATGCTGCGGATTAGCCGCGAGCTGGCGGAAAAACACTACGGGGAACACAGGGACAAACCTTTTTTCAAACCGCTGGTGGAATATATTACCTCGGGGCCCGTGGCGGCAATGGTCATCGAGGGTAAAGCAGTAATCAGCGCGGCAAGGGAAATGATGGGGGCCACTGACCCGCTGAAAGCGGCTCCCGGTACCGTCAGGGGTAAATACGGAATAGATATCGGGCGTAACGTGATTCACGGTTCGGATTCCCCTGCCAGTGCCCAAAAAGAAATTGCCTTGTTTTTCCGGGAAGATGAGTTGGTTACGTATGATCGTGACGTGGACCGGTGGGTTTACGAATAGATGTAATTTTTGGGCTGTGTAGTAAAAGCATTGTATTAATTTGACAGGTCAAGTAATTCAATGCTTTATTTTTTTTTGTGTTTTCCGGATAAACTTGTTTTATAATAAATGTTATCTTGCTTTACCGGAATATTACATAAAAGTGGTAGAAGGAGTGTAATTATTTTCATGGCTTATGACCCGACCAGGATGAAGGATTATGAAATCGCGCGGCTGGCGGAACAGAATTTGCCCACCCCGGAAGCATGGCGGGAAAGGTTTGGTCTGGAACAAGAAGAGATTATTCCTTACGGCAAAATATGCAAGCTTGATTTTTTGAAAGCCATCAAGCGGCTTGGGGACCGGCCTGACGGCAAGTATATAGAAATTACGGCGTTGACTCCCACGCCTATGGGTGAGGGGAAGACCACCACCACCCTGGGGTTGGTGGAAGGTCTCAGCAAGAGGGGGGTCAATGCCGGGGCGGCGATACGTCAACCTTCAGGCGGTCCGACCATGAATATCAAGGGTACGGCTGCCGGGGGCGGCAACGCGCTGGTAATTCCCATGACCGAGTTTTCCCTGGGACTGACCGGTGATATCAATGATATTATGAATGCCCATAACCTGGCCATGGTGGCGCTCAATGCCCGCATGCAGCATGAAAGAAATTACGGTGATGCGGAATTGGCCGAACGCAGTTTGAGGCGGCTGGACATAGATCCGGCCAGGGTGAAGTTAGGCTGGGCCATTGATTTTTGCGCCCAGGGCCTGCGCAATATTATTATGGGTATCGGCGGCAAAAGAGACGGTTATATGATGCAGTCCAGGTTTGACATTGCGGTCAGCTCCGAGCTCATGGCGATCCTTGCCGTGGCCACGGATCTTGAGGATTTACGGGAACGCATCGGAAAGATTGTTGTCGCTTACGATAAAAAAGGCCGTCCGGTTACTACCGCGGACCTGGAAGTGGCGGGCGCCATGTGTGCCTTTATGAAAAATACTATCAATCCCACCCTGGTAAGCACGGTGGAGTACCAGCCCGTCCTGGTACATGCCGGTCCCTTTGCCAATATTGCCATTGGGCAGTCTTCCATCATCGCCGACCGGATCGGGTTGAAAATGTTTGATTACCACGTTACGGAGAGCGGTTTTGCCGCTGATATCGGGTTCGAGAAATTTTGGAACGTTAAATGCCGCTTGAGCGGTCTTACCCCTAACGTTGCGGTGATTACTGCTACCATCAGGGCCTTAAAGATGCACGGAGGCGGGCCGGAGGTGGTGCCGGGCCGAATTTTGCCCGAAGCCTACCGGAAGGAAAACCTGGTGCTTTTGGAAAAAGGGGTAGTCAACCTGCTGCACCATATCGCTATCGTTAAAAAATCGGGAGTCAACCCGGTGGTTTGCATCAACGTTTTTCATACCGACACCAGGGACGAAATCAACCTGGTCCGTCGCTATGCGGAACAGGCCGGCGCCCGCTGCGCCCTTTCAGAGCACTGGTTAAAGGGCGGGGAGGGGGCCCTCGAACTGGCCGACGCGGTTATTGATGCCGCCAGGGAGAAAGTGGATTTCAAGTTTCTTTATCCTGCGGAGATGCCGTTTAAGCAAAAGGTGGAAACCATTGCCCGGGAAATATACGGAGCGGACGGTGTCTCCTGGTCGCCGGAAGCCGCGGCCAAGGTTGCTTATTTCGAGGCGGAGCCTGCCTTTAGCGGTTATTCCACCATCATGGTGAAAACGCACTTGAGCCTGTCCCACGATCCCGCTGTCAAAGGAGTGCCCAGGGGTTGGGTACTACCGGTGCGTGATATCCTGGTCTATGCCGGGGCCGGGTTTCTTTGCCCGGTGGCCGGGGACGTCAGACTGATGCCGGGAACCGGTTCCGACCCTGCCTACAGGAGAATCGACGTGGATGTAAATACCGGCGAGGTCCTGGGACTGTTTTAAAGTAAAAAGCATTTCGATTCTTTAAAAACATTGTTTTGAAGTTGGTTGGCTTGTGTTCTTAAAAACTATTGTACGAGGAGTGAGCGCATTGGGAATCACAGCGTACAGTATTTCCGTGGAAAATAAAGCAGAAGCGTTAAGGGCGCTTGCTTCCGTAGGGGCCGACGATGCCGGCTGCCGGTGGATGGCACCCAAGGCGGTACACCGGTTGGTAATGCTGGAAGGAGTCAAGCCGCACCAGGCCAATATCATCAAGCAGGAAATGCTCGGCAAGGGCGGCGAGGCCGCCGTGTCCAGGGGGGTAATTAATAACTCGGTTGCGGAGACCAAGGTGTTGCTGATGGGCACGTTAAAACAGTACGAGGCCTTTTTAACCAAGCTTAAAGGGCAACCGTTCGGCCTGGCCGGTTTGGCCGGGCAAATCAGGGAAATTCTGGCGGGCCGGGAAGGCTTTAGCCCTTACAATCTTTACTGCCGGGATAAATCAGTGTGCCTGGGGGAGAAAACCCTGGTGATGGGAATTTTGAATGTAACCCCGGATTCCTTTTCGGACGGGGGGAGGTTTTGCGATCCCGGCCTGGCGGTAGAAAGGGCGACCCAAATGGTCGAACAGGGCGCCGGCATCATCGACCTGGGGGGAGAGTCCACCCGCCCGGGGCACGTTCCGGTGCCGGCAGACGAAGAACTGGCGCGGGTGCTACCGGTCTTGCAACGTTTGGTGTGCGAAATAACCGTCCCGGTATCAATAGATACGACCAAAGCGGCGGTGGCACGCGCAGCACTGGAGGCCGGCGCCCACCTTCTCAATGACCAATGGGCATTGCAGTCCGATCCGGCGCTGGCCGCGTTGGCGGCGGAATATCAAGTTCCCGTGGTGCTGATGCACAACCGGAAGGAACCTGGTGACGGGGATTTGATCGGTGAACTGGTAGCATACTTCCGGACCGTACTTGATGATGCGGAAAAATTAGGTATAAGCAGGGACAAGATGATCATTGACCCTGGTTTTGGTTTTGGCAAAACGCCGCGGCAAAATCTGGAACTACTGCGGCGACTGAAGGAACTGCGTTGCCTCGGCCACCCGATCCTGCTCGGCACTTCCCGCAAGTCTACCATCGGCAAGGTTTTGGATCTTCCCGTGGACCAGCGGGTGGAGGGGACCGCGGCCACCGTGGCGGTGGGAATCGCCAACGGGGCGGATATAGTCCGGGTGCATGATGTAAGGGAAATGGTGCGGGTGGCCAGAATGACCGATGCGATAATGGAACGGGGAACAGGGGTTTAAGAAGGAGTTTTGGAAAATGGATAAAATAATCCTCGCAGGAATGGAGTTTTACGGGTATCACGGGACCCTGCCGGAGGAACGGGCGCTGGGACAGCGTTTTATTGTGGATGTGGAGCTTTACTTGGATTTAAGCCGGGCGGGAAAATCCGACCACCGCGGTCATACAGTAAATTATGCCGCTGTCTTCCGGCTGGTGGAGTCAATTGTTAGCGGGCGCCCTTGCCATTTGATCGAATCCGTGGCGGAAGCGATTGCCGCCGCTGTACTGGAGCGCTTTCCTGTAGAGGAAACGCTTGTCCGCGTAAAAAAACCCCAGACACCGGTGCCAGGGCATTTTACCTGGATGGCGGTGGAAATAAGGCGGCAAAACCCGTTGCAGGGCGGGAATAAGTAAAGAACATACCCGGAGAGGAAAATTTATGTTGAGTAGGGCCTACATCGGAATGGGCAGCAACGTGGGTGACCGGAAGGGGTATATAAAAAAGGCCCTGGAGTTGTTGCACCGGTCACCGGGGGTACGGGTACGGCGGGTGGCATCTCTTTATCTCACCGCACCGGTGGGTTGCAAGGAGCAGGAATGGTTTTTAAATACGGTAGCCGAGGCTGAAACCGGTCTTGAGCCCCGGGAACTGCTTGAGTTCCTCCTGGAAACGGAAAAAAAACTCGGCCGGGTGCGTACCAAGCGTTGGGGCCCGCGGACGGCTGACCTGGACCTGCTGCTGTGCGGTGAGCAAAGGATCGCGCAGCCCGGTTTGGTGGTGCCGCACCCTCGCATGGGCGAGCGAGCCTTCGTGATGGTGCCTTTGGCAGAATTAGAACCCGGTTTGATGATCCCCGGGGTCGGTAAAGCGGCCGAAGTGGCCGCGTTACTGGCCGTAGAGCAGTCGGTAAAAAAAGTAGGCCGCATCCGGTTTGATTAAAAAACGATATAAGATTAAAGAAAATAAACCGCTTCCGGGCGGTTTATTTTCTTTTTGGCTTTCAATACCAAGTTGCTCGCGGGGTATTTTGTGCGTATATTGATTCTGCTCCGGTACATTATAAGTTTATATGACGGGTGGTGATAAAAACGGTGTTCACACCGAAAAGAGTTATTTTTGAACGTGAAGCCCTGTATTATCCCCTCGGAGAAAAATTATTCCGGTATTTCAAAGATCAAGGTACGGAAACAAGTTTTACCTCCACTCATAACCGGGTAACCACTATTCCCGGGAAAACGCGGGCCGAAGGGTATTTTGAGGGGAAAAGAACGCTGGTGGTAGGGGTGCGCCGGACCATGACTTTTGAAAAGTGCCGGCCGTCGGCCCATTTTCAACTGCCCCTGGCCACGTCCTGTCCCGGCAAGTGTGAATACTGCTACCTGCTGACCAACCTGGGTAAAAAACCTTACCTGCGGGTTTACGTCAACGTGGAAGAAATTTTGCACTCGGCCCGGGGGTATATCGAAAAAAGAATGCCCGCCACCACGGTTTTTGAAGGAGCCGCTACTTCCGATCCGGTGCCGGTGGAACCGCTTACCGGCACGCTGGAAAAAGCGATCGCGTTTTTCGCGGGGCGGGAGTACGGACGTTTTCGTTTTGTAACTAAATTTACCGAAGTGGATTCGTTGCTGCATGTTCCCCACAATGGTCATACCCGTTTTCGTTTCAGCATCAATACGGCTGAGATTATTAGACGGTTTGAACACGCCACGCCTCCACTGGACGCAAGGCTGCGGGCCGCCGCAAAAGTAGCGGCGGCAGGCTATCCCCTGGGTCTTCTGGTGGCCCCGATTATGGCCGCACCGGGTTGGAAAGAAAGTTACCGGGCGTTGTTCCGGGAGGTGGCGGAAGAGCTGGCCGGTGTTCACGGTCTCACTTTGGAACTAATCGCGCACCGGTTCACCAAAAGAGCTAAAAATACCATCCTGGAGGTGTTTCCGAACACCGGCCTGGACCTGGACGAGGAATCCAGGAAATTTAAATACGGCCAGTTCGGGTACGGTAAATATGTATATGCCAAGGAATTATATCAAGAAATCAACGCGCATTTTACCGGCCTGGTCAAAGAATTTTTACCCGATGCTCAAATTGAATATTTGGTTTAAATCACGGCTTTTCTTTTAACAGCAGACGGGCATAGGAAATGGCCTCGTTCCTGTTTGTCACTTCGCCGCGCACCTGGGCTTCGGTTATTTTTTTCAGCATATCGCCCAGTTGCTTAGAAGGGGGGATTCCCAGGCTATCCATCAAGTCGGTGCCTTTTACCAATACCGGCGGGTTAACGAAGGTTTCCGGTTCAAAATAGTACTTGTTCAAAAAATCTCCGATAAAGGTGCGGTACATGGCCAGGTCCCGTTCATTCCCGCTGGAAGTGTAGGTTGCAGTGACATCGGCTAGGGAAAGAAGCAGCAAATCGGTAGATTCCGGACCCAATTTTTTAAAAAAGCGGTGTAGAGAAACCGGGCAAACCGGCTGGTTGATGAAAAGGTACAGCGGGTACATGTGGTTTTTCACCAGTTTTTTCAGGTATAATTCCTCTGACCGGCTGATTTTTAGTCCCCGGGCGAATTCGCCCGCATGTACGGTACCGGCAAGGTAGTGTTTCGGGAAGGTTATACGTCCGTCCGCCAGCGTCTTGGCGGTATCTACCTTGCCCGCATCGTGTAACAAGGCGGCCAGCTTGATTAATTGGATACGCCGGTGCCCGGCTGGAAGCTTGCTGTCCAGGTGGTTTAAAACTTTTTCCCGCAATTCTTCCCCGCGACTGGTGGTTAATATGCCGTCCGTATTCAAATCAAGGCACATATCCTCAAGGAACTTGTACGTTTTCAAGGTGTGGACCCAGACTGTATCCACATGGTAATTATTCTGCCGCGTAATTTTCATTTTTTCCGTGACGGGCAGGATTTCGAACAAGACCCCGATCGCGTCCATTGTGGCCAGCCAGGGATATGATTCCGGAATGGCTAGGATGCCCAGCAGTTCTTCCCATATACGTTCTCCCGCCACTTCGTGCAGCAACCAACGGTCGCGTTCCATCATTTTAATTGTTTCCGGCCTGATAGAAAAATTAAGTTTTCCGGCCAGGCGTAATCCGCGTAAAATACGAACCGGATCGGATTCAAACACATAGTTGCTGATGGTTCGGATGAGTTTGTTTTCTATATCGGCCAGTCCGCCGTAAGGGTCAATGATTGCTTGCTGCCAGTGCCGGCGCGCAGAATTTTTCCGGTTCGGGCGGCTTTCTTCCGCGCGTAAAAAATTCAAGCCTTGGGAAAGTTCCAGGGCCATGGCGTTAATGGTGAAATCCCGGTAGGACAGGTCTTTTTCCAGGTTCCACCCCTTCAGGGCGGCGAAATCGATTTGCCACTTTTCTTTCCCGTGTTCCAGTACCACTTTGGCCACGCAGTTTATTTTATCCAGAGGGATGTAGGTGCCGGCCAGGATTTCAGCAACTTTACGGGCGAAACTCAGGGCATTGCCGCTCACCACAAAATCCAGGTCGTGACCGGGATTTCCCAGGTATAGATCCCGTAAAAATCCGCCGACCAGGTAAATGGCTTTATTTTCACCGGCTGCCAGACCGGATATTCTTGTTATAATATTCTCCATGAACAAAGGCCATGCCCCCCAGTGTAAGATTATTGAACTATGTTTATATATTATACATTTTTTTTAACTGCTAGATAAAGGCGGTATTTATTACAAGATTGCAATAATAAAGAAGGCGCCGGTCAAATACTTGACTTTCCTTATACATATCAAGGTTAAGGCAGGACCTGTACTAGTATTATTTGGTATCATAAATATAAATAGTGCAAGCTTCTTTTAGTATGCAACATACATAGCTTGAAGAAATGAAAAATTTAAGAGGAGAGAATTAAATGATTCGGGAAATGACCATCTTACCGGGTCGGGATAAATCAGCGGCAAAAGAAAATTATGACCACATTACTCTAAGCACCGGTGAAACCATATCTATTGTAGGACCGACCGGAAGTGGAAAAACAGCTTTTATAACCGACATCGAACTACTGGCACAGCAGGATACTTCCACTAAACGCACGGTACTGATTAACGGAAAAACACCCGGTGATGAAATTAGAAACAACCCTTCGTTGAAGCCTATTGTCATGATTACGCAGAATACCAAGTGTTTTGCCGATTTGACCACGGAGGAATTTTTACAGATTCATGCCCGGGCCCGGGGCATAGAGAAGGAAAAAATTGTTGATGCGACAATTGAACTGGCCAACAATTTTACCGGTGAAAAAATTAAAAAAGAAAACCGGGTGACTGTCTTATCCGGCGGGCAAACCAGATCACTTTTAATTGCCGATGCTATTTTGATCGGCGCGGCACCGGTTATTCTACTTGATGAAATCGAAAATGCCGGTATTTTTAAGCAAGAGGTAATTAAAATCATTCAGAATTCAGGCAAAATAGTTATTTTTGTCACTCATGACCCGGTGATTGCTTTGCTTACCTCAAAACGAATCATCATGGAAAACGGGGCGGTGAAAATGATTTTGTACCGGAGTGAATTTGAAATCCGGGCCGCTCAAAACTTGTTGGATCTGGACCACCGGGTAGGTGTGATTAGAGAAAACTTAAGGGCCGGAAAAATTATTACCCGGGAGTTGATCGCCTCAAATTTTATTTAGCTTGATTTAATGCCGAACAGGTGGTGATTTTTTGAAATTATTGATTGTTGCCGGTCCTCCGTCCGCCGGTAAAACCGCTTTAATCAGGCAGGTAGTAAAAAAATTGCATCACAAAATGAAGATTGCTTTTTTAAAAATTGATGTGGTGAAGGCTTTTGAAGATCTTGAATTAAGAAAAGAGTTTAATATTGTTGCCAGGAAGTTTTATTCCGGGGATCTGTGCCCTGACCATGCCGGGGTAATGATTATGGGAGATGCCGTGGAATGGGCGGAGGAAAAATCTGCCGACCTTTTTATCGTGGAAAGCGCAGGGCTTTGTTTGCGTTGTTCGCCTTATGTGAACCAGGGACTCGGTATCGTGATCTTAAGTTCCATTTCGGGAATACACGCTCCGGAAAAAATGGGGGCCATGGTCAGTCTTGCCGATATCGTGGTGGTAACTAAAATTGACCTGGTAAGCCAGGCCGAGCGGGAAGTATTGATCCAAAAGATCAGGGAGGTTCATCCCGGCGTAACCATCATGGAAACCAACGCCCTTCAAGGAACCTCCCTGCATAAATTATATCAATTAATTGAGAATTCGGCGGAAATAGAGCAAGAAACTTTAGTATTGAAAGGTAATCCGCCTCTCGGTACTTGTACTATCTGTATGGGGAAAAAAGAGGTGGGTTGGAAACATCATTTCGGTGTGATTCAAAAACTTGACGGCCAACTTGCCGAATACTTATACCGGGGGGAATAGAGATGATGACGTTGCAGTCATGGCTTCCCCCGGGGAAAAACTGCGGTTTGTGCGGAGAAAGCAGTTGTAAAAACTTTATCAGAATGGTTAAGACCGGCCTAAAAAATTATGCCGATTGCCCTTATTATGATGAACAGAACTCCGGTTGGGACGGTCCGCCCGCGGAAGCGGTTTATACCGGCAGGGATATTTTGGGGCATCGTTATGATTTTGTTCTGGGAGCGCTTCCGGGGGAGGTGTCCGCCCGTAAGATAGTGCTACCCTTCCGCAGCGACCTGGTGGAAAAAATGGAAATCAAAAAGGGGGATTACGTTCTGGGCCGGCCGATGGGAGCCGGTTGCCCGATCCCCCACGTGCTCCGGGTGATTAAAGCGGAGCCGCTGACCGGACTTATTTACACCTGGGTTGTCGGACCTAAGTACGCGCGGGAACAGCGGGTTAAAGATGTGCAAGCATACCATATGATTGGATTTGAGGGGATTGGATGCCAGATGATAAAGGAACCTGTCATTGGCTGCCGGGTGACTTTTTTGCCGGGTTTTTGCATGATGGCACTTAATCATACCGGTTTGGTAAACATGGCTTTGCAAAAAAGTTGCGGTTTACACATACGTGTTGAGGATATCCGGATTCTGGCCGGCAGGGATTAGCCAGGCATAAAAATAGTGCTTTTTACTAATTATTTTTTTTATAAATAATTGTCCCATCCGGGGAGTCTATGATAAAATAAAAATTAATTTAGGGTGGTATCCTCGGAACCACACCTGAAAGGGGT
>Ga0334899_1000629_pt1 | contig 41759 bp, 44 predicted proteins | sample GraSluR3_MG_FD_207219 | JGI IMG/M metagenome (GOLD analysis project Ga0334899, IMG submission 207219) | Sludge microbial communities from methane-producing bioreactor in Wageningen University, Netherlands - Granular Sludge_8_08-R3 | ecosystem: Engineered > Bioreactor > Anaerobic > Unclassified ...
ACAACGAGGACGAAACCAAATCCGCCGCCCTGATCGCCCTGGCGCTGGATGACGCAAACAACCGTCAACACTGGGAGCGCATTTACACCACCACTAACTTTTTTGTCGGCCGGAGCGACGATATCACTTACCACCGGTTAAAAGACCTGTTTATCAAGAGTTACGGCGCCATGCCCTCTCTGCAGGCATTGACGGACACGCCGGACCAATGGAACGCTTTCCGGGAAGCGGCCCGGGCGTTAGAACCGCCGGCCCTTAACCAGGAAATCAAAGGATTCCGGTTCATGGGACAGCGTTTCACCCTTGACGCGGATATTTTTCAGCGCCTGATTTACCGGGAAGTAAAAGAAAACCCCCAGGGGCAGTTCAGGATGCTACCCAAAGGGCTGGATATCCCGGCCGTGTTCGGCTCAGCGGAAGCTTACGCGATTTTAGAGGCGGCGGGAGAAACCGCCTACCGGGATTACCCGGAAAACATGAACCGGCTGCAAGAGCGGCTGGCCGGATTGGACGCAGACACCTGGATACAAAATCTTTATTGGGGTTGGCTGCATACTTTGAAAACGTTAATCGGGGAAAAACCGGAAGGATATCCCTCTTTTATGCGCAACCAGGCCTGGACGCGTAAGGAACTGAACACTTTTCTGGGCAGCTGGACGGAATTAAAGCATGACACCGTTTTGTACGCCAAACAAGTCTACGCGGAGGCCGGCGGAGGCGGCGGGGACGTTGACGACCGGGGATACGTCGAACCCAATCCCCATCTGTACGCCCGCCTGGCCGCGCTGGTCAGGATGACGGAAGAAGGGCTGGCGGCACGGGATTTGTTAAACGAACGGGACCGGGCCAGCCTGGAAAGAATGGAGCAAATGGTGCTGACCTTAAAGACTATCGCCGAAAAAGAACTGTCCAATAACCCTTTAACTGACGAAGAATACGACTTCATCCGTTTCTACGGGGGACAGCTGGAACACTTCTGGCTGGAAGCCCTGCGGGACGTGGGCGTGGAACACCGTTCCGCGTGCTTTGACCGCCCGGCGGCATTAGTGGCCGACGTGGCCACCGACCCGGCCGGCGGGCGGGTGCTGGAGGAAGCAACCGGTCCTGTCTTTCATATCTATGCCGCGGTACCCGTGGACGGTAAACTGCGCCTTGCCGTCGGCGGCGTGTATTCCTACTATGAGTTTCCCTGGCCGTTAAACGACCGTTTGACCGATAAAAAATGGCACGAAATGATCAATAATGACCGGACCCCGCCGCTGCCCGCATGGACCGGCGCCTTCACCGCGCCGTGAAAAAACCGGGTATAACCGCGGCAGTCCTGGTGTTCGCCCTGGTCTGCCTGGGCTGCCTGGGCTGCTGCGCCGCCAAAAACATTTGGCCGGAAAGCGCCACCAACCGCGGCCATGAAGCAGATTTCGCGGCCTTCAAGGCAAAAAAACTGGCCCTCCCGGCCGGGCACGAACCCGTCTGCCTGGTTGCCGTGGGCGACATCATGCTTTCCCGGGGGGTGGCCGCGGCAAGCGAACGGCACGGCGATTGGGGCCACCCCCTGGCAAAAGTTAAAGACATTTTACGGGAAGGCGACCTGGTTTTCGGCAACCTCGAAAACCCCGTGACCCCAGGCCGGAAAATATCCCTGCCGGAGATGGTCCTGCGCGCCGGTCCGGGTACGGTACCCGCCTTAAAGGACGCCGGTTTCAACCTGCTTTCCCTGGCCAACAACCACGCCATGGATTTCGGGCGCCGGGGCCTGCTGGACACTTTGCAATACTTGGACCAGGCGGGAATTAATTATGCCGGTGCCGGAAAAACACAGGCAGAGGCCGGCAGCGCAAAATTCCTGAAGGTCAAGGGGCTGAAGCTGGCTTTCCTCGCCTTCTGCGATCCCGTCCTGGCACCCGCATCATACCGCGCGCCGGAACCAGATGCGCCCGGCGTGGCTTTCCGGGAACCGGAAAAAATAAAAACCGCCGTAAAAAACGCCGCGGAGAAGTCTGACTTCGTGGTGGTATCCCTCCACGCCGGGGCCGAATACCGGCCGGAACCCGGTCACATCCAGGTGCAGTACGCACGTTCAGCCATCGACGCCGGTGCCGACCTGGTTCTGGGGCACCACCCGCACGTGGTGCAGAAAGTGGAAAAATACCGGGGTAAATATATTTTTTACAGCCTGGGCAATTTTATTTTTGACCAGATGTGGTCCCGGCCCACGCGCGAGGGACTGGTGGCCAGGTTCTTCATTAACCAAAGCGGGATCACCCAAATCGAATTCCTGCCGGTCTACATCAATGACGACTGCCAGCCGCAGGCTTTAAGCGGTTGGGAAGCCGCAAAGGTATTAGCCAAACTGGGCCTGGAGCTAAATGAAGAAACCCTTCCGGTCTGGAACCGGCAGGAAAAAACCTTCCGGGAGAGCAAAAGATACACGGTATACCCCGGACCGGAGTTCAAGCTGGTAAAAAGCCGCTGTTACGACCTGGACCGGGACGGGCGCGACGAAAATTATTCTCTGAGGGACGGTACCTTAAAAGTCGAAACCGGCAGCGGCAGCAGCGCCGGCACCGCTGCCGAAACACTCTGGCAGTCGCCGGAAGACTGGTGGGTGGACGACTTTTTTCTGGGCGATTCCGATAATAACGGTAGGGAGGAATTAAACCTGCTGGTCTGGAAAAAGGGAAGTTTCGGGCCCCACAAACCCTTCTGGATGACCCGGGAAGACCGGAGTGTAAAAAATCATCTTTTCATTTTCCAACCGGCCGGCGGCACTTTCAAACCGGTCTGGCAATCATCCAACCTGGACCGGCCCAACTACCGCACCGTGCTCAAAGATATCGACGGTGACGGCGCCAACGAGTTGCTGGTCACGGAAGGCGATTACGACAACCCGGCTTACCGGCAGGTAAGCGTCTGGAAGTGGAACGGCTGGGGATTTACCAACATTTCCGGATAAAACGCAAAAAGAGTTTGCAAAAGCATCAAGGAATAATAGCGTCAAGTAGCTACTATCATAGTTTGTTACTTATCACTATTTAATAACTAATCCTTCCAGTGCCACCTACTGCTCGGCTTGCCGAAAGAGCGGTTGATTTCAGAAGCGTCGAAATCTATCCGGTAAAACTTCCGGTAAAACATTTGGGCTTCGTTGATAATGTCGAAACAAAACACTTCCGGGTGCAATACATTGGCTATGTGCATGAGTCCCAAAATCCACCTGGGGCTGCCAAAATCCCAACAGGCCGCCGGGTGGGAATATATTTTTTTATTTCTCACAGCCTCTACCGTCAAGCCGGCCTCAGAAAACTCGGTATAGAAATCTTCCACCGGGGAAGACATAAAGGACGAAATAAAAATAATTTCCGGATTTAACGATTTAAGCTCCTCATAGGTTATTTCCCTGCCCGGTCTTCCGCTGCCGCTTACCTCTTGGTTGAGATTGATGCCCCCTGCCGTCTCAATGAGCTGGTTTTCCAGGCGCTCGCCTTTAATACAGAAATGCGGCTTGCCCATGGCGTAATATACCCGGGGCTTACGTTCGACAAAAGACAGTCCTTCCTTAATCTCAGCAATTTTTGCTTCCATGTAGACGGCAAGTTTTTCCGCTTCGTCTTCCAGCTGCAGCAGTTTTCCAAAGAACCTGATTAATCCGAGGTAAGTACCGGGGTTTTGCAGGTCACGGTGTAATTTTGGCAGCGCGTCCCGGCTGAGAATTTCTTCCCAGGCCCGCACCACCCTGGTTTGATCATTTACGCCCATGGCAAACAATATGGCTTCAACCATTTCTAAAGCTCTGGTAAAAGGATAGCCTCCCTCAAAATCACCTTCCTGGTACGCTATTTCTGCTTCGAGGCCTTTAAAATTAAGTTTCCGCCCGCATTGGGGGCAGCTGTTGTTTTGGTCCGCACCTGCCCCGCCGGGCCTCAATTTGGCACCCATGGGTCCGTAAAAGCCCCGCTTGTAGATAACCGCCCCGCAACCGGGGCAGAACGTACTCAGGTACTCGGTGCCGGGAGAATTAAAAACATATACGTAATCCAGATATTTCCGCAAACGCGCGCGCAGTTTTTCCGTCTCCCGAATAGCCGGCTCCCGGGAGGGCGCCGCGGACTCCACGGGAATAAACCGCATCACCTGCATCGGTATATCCGCTGCAATTTCAGCCAGACGCCGGGCCAGGTCCAATACTTCTTCCCGGTTATCATGGTAATGAATACAGGAAACCTCAATATGAACCCCTTTCTCATGCATCCGTTTAATATTTCTGAACACGGGCCCGGGGGTGCTGCCGCCGCATTCCCGGTAGGCCCGTTCGGAAAGTCCCTTGATACCGACATTGATAAAATCCAAATAAGGAATAAGCTCCTCCAGAGAAGTTGCGGTGAAATAAGTATTTGAGGAACACCCTACCAACAACCCGCGTTTTTTGGCGGCACGGGCAACTTTAACAAAGGTGGGAAAGGAGGCCAGAGGGTCGTTCATCAAAAACGCGATTCCGATACAATCATTTTCTATGGCTTTAGCAACCACTTCCTCCGGCGGCAATTTCCGCAAAATCTTGCTGCCGGGAGCCATTTCCTTGACGATTACCGTGGAAATGCACCCGGCGCAATCAAAATTACACCCGGCGGTGCTGATCTGCAGAAACTTTCCTTTGGGATAAAAATGCAGCAAGGGCATGGTTTCTATGGAAATAGGAATGGTAATCAGATACCTGTCCGGAAACAGCCCGGTAATTTCTCCTCCTTTGTTGGAGTACATTTTGCAGGCTCCCGTTTTACCTTCCGGAATACGACAACCCCTTTCGCAAATGTGACAGATCAAACTTTTTCCCTCCTTATGACGATCCACAATCCCGCCTCGTTTTTGATGATTTCAAAATCCGGCAGGCCCGCGTTGCGCAGTTCCCGGCTAAAATTTTCTACATTCTGCCTGCCCGTATTTTTTTTGACAAACCCGCGCCAGTCTTTTTTTATTTTCACCATGGTTTCGGTAATTTGTTTTTTTAATTCTGGCGTGCCGAAACCGCCGCCGATACAGGTAGCGCCCCCCGGTGCCAGCACCCGGTAAATTTCCTGAAAAGCCTTTACCCGGTTTTCCCAAAAAAATACCGAACCCCGGCTGACCATAAGGTCAATTGATTGGTCGGCGAGCGGAATATCATGGACATCACCTAATAATATCTGTACCCTTGCTTCCAGACCGGATGCAGTGATATTGCGGGCGGCAATTTCCAGCATATCCGGAGATTTGTCATACAAATAAATCTGCAAATCCGTGATTTGGGCCAGGGCGATACCCAAATAACCGGTACCGCTGCCGATGTCAAGGCATTTACCTTTGGACAGGCCGGTTTTATTTTTTATCTGTTCCGCTATGACCGGGTAAATCGGGGCAAATACTTTACGGGCAATTTCTTCGTATTCCGCAGCATTGGTTTCCAAAACTTTACCACTCCTTTCACGATACCAAACTAAAAATAAATGCTTGCTTCCCCGGCCTTACTGATTGACTTGGGATCGCACCAGTAAATCTTCTATCTCCCGGCCGGTAAGGTCATAATGGTAAAAAGTAGAGTAAAAGTCCTTGATTTCTTCCCTTATATCATACTTGAAAATATCCGGGTACAGGGTATGCGCCAGCCATTTCACCCCGATAATGCGGTTTACCGAGGGGGGCCGGTCAAACCAGTTAAAAGGCTTATCCGGAATATCGTACACCTGGTGCTCCTTTACTGCTTTAAGGCCGGTCCATTTGGGATCTGTAGTTACATGGTGGTAAATTGCCCCCTCTTGACCGCCCAATCCGCTCAAGGTGGCGGTGATTATGACATCAGGGTCCCAGGATAAAATTTGTTCCAGCGAAACCGAAGTCATACCCATACCTCCTTTCAAGGGAACGTCGGCAACATTAACACCTCCCACCAAATCCAGCACCTGGGTATGACGCGACCCCCTGGGATCGGTGCTCAAACCTTGATTCCCTTCGGCGTAGTATACCCGGACCCGTTTTTCTTCAGGAATCAACCCGGCTTTTTCGGCCACCTCGTCAACCGACCGGCGGCAATACGCCGCCAACTCTGCGGCCTGTTCTTCGGCTCCCAGCAGGGCGCCTAAAAATTCATAAGTTTGGTCCAACCCGGTAAGGCGGTCATTAAAGACCACCACGGGAATATGTAACTGCTCCTGGATCCGTTCAGCCAGTGACACCTGGGTTTGGTCGTCAGAACAAATAATTATATCGGGACCGATTTTTAAAAGTTCTTCCGTATTGCATGATTTATTGGCGTACCAGCCGCCCAGATTGGGCAAATTCCGGCAGGCGGGCAAAAGATATTTTTTATGTTCCGGGCCGATTTCAAAATTCCAGGCGACAAGCTTTTCTGGCGCCAGGGTGTACATCAAAATCGACCCTACCGGATTGGTGGAAAATACTTGGTTGATTTCACCGGGTACGGTTACCTTTCTCCCGGCCTGGTCTACAATGGTGCGGGTTTGGGGAGCCGCCCCCCCGGATCCGGTACTAGCCTCCCGGGTTCCGCAACCCGCGCCGGTGATGGCAATTAAAGTGATAACCAAACAAAGGCAGCTTACTTTAACCAAATAATTTTTCTGAAGCATTCTTTGCCTCCCAACTTTAAATTTAGTAATTATGCCAGCAGGGGTATACAAACCTTGACTTCTTTGGGCGGATCATCAAATATTTTTGCCGCAACCACTTTAATACTGGCAGCGTACAGCGCACTTAGATTGTTTTCTGTTACGATCTCATCCGGAGCCCCCAGGGCTAAAATCTTTCCTCCTTTTAAAATAGCCACCTTATTGCATGCCAGGAAAGCGTGGTCGGGGAAATGGGTCGTCATAATAATTGCGTAGTCCTGCCGGGAAAGCTCGTTGATAATCTCCAGGATGCGGGCTTGATTACCGTAATCCAGACTGGCCGTCGGCTCGTCCATAATTAGAATTTCCGACTGCTGGGCCAGGGCCCGGGCAATAAGCACCAACTGGCGCTCGCCGCCGCTTATTTCACTAAACAAAGCATTTTCCAAATGAGCAATACCGGCTTTAAACAATGCTTCCCTGGCCACCTCCATATCTTTCTCTGCGGGCACGGACATGATACCGATATGCGGACTCCTGCCCATAAGGACCAGATCAATTACCTGATAGGGAAAAACCATGTTAGCGGCCTGGGGAACGTACGCTACCATCCTGGCCAGTTCCCTGGCGGATATTTTATGTACCTCACGGTTCCCGACCCAAATTTTCCCCCGGCTGATTTTGTTAATCCCGAGCAGGCAGCGCAGCAAGGTGGTTTTTCCCGTGCCGTTAGGCCCTAAAAGACACAATACATCCCCTTCAGCAAGGGAAAAGGATATGCCGTTTAATAAATTGGGGTGTTTGGGATAATTAAAACATAAACCCTCTACCGCTATACCCATTCGAATTCCCTCCAAACTTTAATCATTTTAAGCAGAGATATTAATTACAATGTCCAGCCTTTCCCCGCCCTGGACAGTAAGAAGACAAAAAACGGCGCCCCGATCAAAGCCGTTAGGATTCCCAGGGGGATCTCGACGGCAATTGCGTTGCGGCTGATATTGTCCACCAAAAGCAAGTACCCGCTGCCCAATAAAAACGAAGTGGGCAGCAGTCTTTGAAAATTGGGGCCGGTCAGCATGCGGGCTATGTGCGGGATAATCAGCCCGACCCAGCCGATAATACCGCTGATGCTCACAGCGGCGGCAGTCATAAGGGTGGCACAAAGCATCACTGTAATCCTGATGCGGTTGATATTGATCCCCAGTGCCAGCGCTTCTTCATCACCGACGGCAAGCACGTTAATCTGCCAGCGGATAAGGTAGAGCACGCTGACGGGAAGGATGACGGGAAACAAAACAAACAGCGCATCGGTATTGGTTACCTTGGACAAGCCCCCCATCAGCCAAAAGGTGATTGCCGGCAGAACGTCCAGGGGGTCCGCCAAATATTTGGTAATGGAAAGCAGGGCCTGAAAAAGCGCCGAAACCACCAGTCCGCCCAAAACCAGGACCAGCATGGAATTTTTACCAAAAAAACGGCTGATGAAAAAAGAGACGGCAACCGCCAGCAGGGCAAACAAAAAAGCCATTGCCTGCACGGCAGGCCAGGGATAATAAAGAATCATGCCCAAAGCCGCACCGAAACCGGCTCCCGCCGAAACCCCCAGAATATCCGGTGATACCAACGGGTTTTTAAACAAACTCTGGTACGCGGCGCCGGAAGCAGACAATGCCCCGCCGACCAGCAACGCCGCAATAATACGCGGCAATCGCAGCTGCAATACCACAACTTCCATGGTATCGGTCCACGTTTTTGAGATGTTAAAGACTTTAGAAAGCAATATGGCAAGTACCGTATCCGGGGTTACCGGATAGCGCCCCAGGAGAAACGAAATAAAAAATAATCCTGTCACCATTAAAAAGAGCAGCGTTATTTTTAACGGTATTTTTTTTAACAGTATTGAAAACCAACCGCAGTCAAGTTTTTTGTTCGCCATATTTCACCAACGCATAATTTATATTTTGCAGAAAAGCGTTATATTTTTACTAGAATAACGAGGACAATAAGATGAGCATGGGGTAGAAACAGTATAACCGTCTCCCATGCTCCCACCCAAGTCCCGGGTATTAACTGCCGCCCTTGCCAAAAGTACAGTTGGGAAACCGACACTTTTTACAAGACCTGCAAAGCCCGCCGTGGCCCAAAGCGACAATATCCTTCCGGGTTACCCGTTCACCGGCCATCAGCCTGGGCAATATTAAATCAGTTACCGTTATTTGGAAAAACATCCCGCAAGCCGGCACTCCCATGACGGGCACCTCCCCGAGGTAGGCAAGCATGAACATCGCCCCCGGCAGAGCGGGCGAACCGTATTTTTCCACTTGCGCCCCCGTAAGGCGGATGGCTTTCGGGGTCACATCATCGGGATCGACGGACATGCCACCGGTTAAAATGACCAAACCCGCCCCGTCAGCAACCATCTTTTTGGTTTTGGCAGCAATTACCTCCGCGTCATCCGGGGCGTAATCAATACCCAAAACCGTAGAGCCGAATGATTCCACCTTTCCCTTAATTACCGGGCTAAAATCGTCACGCACACGCTTTTTATACACCTCGTTACCGGTAATGATCACGCCCACTTTAATCTTTTGAAACGGCATAACCTTTACCACCCAGCCGTACTGCCGGCAAATATTTTCAGCATTGTCAACTGTTTGCTCGGGTACCACCAACGGAATTACTTTGGTACCCGCAAGCATTTCCCCTTTCTTGACGACCATATTATTAGGCAGCGTGGACAAAATTACATCCGGCAAGTCGTTAATTGCCTCCACCGCAGGGACATTAATTTTCAAAAGCCCGTCACATGCTGCATATAGGTTTACCCGGCTTTCCTTGGGGCCGCGCCAGGTCACATCAGACCCGGCAGCGGCCGTTCCCAGGCGGATACCGGCATCATCCTCGTGGACATCACCGGGTTCCAGGTCCAGGATATAAATATTTTCTTTTCCTAACTTCAGGAGTTCAGGAACGTCTTCTTCCTTGATAATGTGACCTTTTTTAAAAGATACCCCTTTGGATTCCCCCCTTACTATTCTGGTAATATCGTGGCCAATCACCTTACCTACCGCTTCTTCCACATTAACTGTTTTTACATTCAAATATTTTCACCTCTGGCATAATGATTTAAACAAACGCTCAATTGGAATGAGCAGCAACGACAAACTCCTGTATCTCTTCAACCGGCTGATAAAAAACATCCTGAAAAGACCCCTGCTGTTTAATTTGACCTTCTGCAAGCACAACAATTCTGTCCGCAAGTTCGCGGGCTTCGGCAAAATCATGTGTAACATACAGCATTGTTAAATCCAAACTTTTCTGCAGTATTTTTAATTCCTTACGGATGTTTTTAGCCGTAGCAGGATCCAGACTGGATAGCGGTTCATCCAAAAGCAAAATCTTTGGTTCCATAATGATGGACCGCGCCAAACCCACCCGTTGTTTTTCCCCGCCGCTGAGATCCTTCGGAAAACGTTTTTTTAAATGGGCGATATGGAGCAGCTCCAGAATCTTTTCAACCTTGTCCTTTATACCGTCAGCCGGGCAACCGCCGGCTCGCAGGCCAAACGCAACATTTTCAAAAACATTGAAATGGGGAAACAGATAAATGTCCTGCAGCAGATAACCCACATTACGCTTTTCTGTAGGTATATGGTTCATATTATACTTATCAAAATACACGTCTCCCCCGTATTCTATCAAACCAGCAATCACATTGAGCAGCGTGCTCTTGCCGGCTCCGGTAAAACCCAGCACCGCCATTAGTACACCGGCTTCAACATCTAGATTTACATTTTTCAGACAGTAGGGGGTAGAAATATTTCTCAGACTGATAAATGACATTTTTTACCTCCAAGCACCGGTTACTCTATTTTCCAACCACAGGAATAACCGCTCAAAGATGAAACACATCAGGGACAACACGACTAGACAGACCATAATAACATCTACCCGGATCAGGCTTTCCGCATTCATCAACAGAGAGCCAATCCCTGTAGGAATAGCAAACATTTCCGCTGCAATGACCGTACGCCAGACCATCCCCGCCTCCAGGCGCAGACCGGTAAAAATATTGGGGGACGCCATGGGAAGTATAATACGGTAAAAGATGTACCACGAAGATGCCCCAAGCGTCCGGGCGGCTTTTATATACTCTTCTTTCACCTCTTTTATACCTGTCAGGGTATTGTAGGCTACCGGAAAAAAAGCGCAGATAAAAATCAGGGTAATGGGTAAAGCCTCATTTATGCCAATCCACAGCATTAACAACGGCAACCATCCTAAAGTCGGGATGGGAAACAGAAAACTAATCAGCGGTCGCAAACTGCGTTCCACAACCTTGTTTACACCCATCATTGTCCCGACAATCAAACCAGCTAAACTTCCCAGGATATATCCGGCGATGACTCTTACGAAACTTGCTCCCAGACTCTTAAGAAGTATTCCATTGCTCAAGAGAGAACCAAATACCCCAACTACATTGCTTAATGGCGGAAACAGCGGGGTTTGGGCTATATGACCTGCTATTTCCCATAAAGCAAGAAATAATCCTACTGGCGCAAGATATAATAATTGTTCCTTCAGTATTTTTCGCTTCATTGCCAGCCATCGCCCTTATCCTTAATTAACTGCCATAATTTCTTCCGCGTTAAAAGATTTTGTTAAATATCCTAAAGCGTACATCTTGTCGATAACGTCCTGCACATCCTGGATACTGATATCCGGCGTTAATTTTAAGTTGCTTATTGATTGGGCGGCAAGCTCCGGGGTGACTTCCAGGTCGGCCTCCGGGCTTTGCATCTCTTCTTTTACCAAATTCTGGTTCAAGTTTAAATTCTGAGCCACAATCGCAGCGCTATCCTGCGGATTTTCATTCATAAGCTCAATGCTCTGCGCATTAACCGCTTTCAATTTTTCTACAACTTCCGGCTGATTGTTTAACAAATTCTCCGTAACCACCAGAACGCTTCCCTGCATATCCGGCCAAATATCGGCACTCTTAAGCAACATTTTCATCCCCGGAAACGAGGCTGCCAAAGTTGCAAAATGTTCGGGAACAAAAACGGCATCGACTTTACCGTTGCGTAAAGCCATAAGTTGTTTGGCCGTATTCATCCGCATTGTATTGGCCATAATTTTTTCGGAATCCAAATTTTCTTTTTCTAACAGAAGCATTTGTAAAAAGTCGGTAGGGGTTCCCTTACGACCGTTGGCTATTTTAATCCCACTCTTCTCCAGGTCACTTAATTCTTTTATTTTGGCACTGTTTACTACCAGCCCATAACCGTCCTTATGGGTACTGGCAATGATTTTAAGAGGTACGCCCCCATTGGCATAAGTAAAAATCGCAGGAACCAAACACATATAACTGACATCAAACCCCCCTTTGGTAAAAGCCGCCGCCACGCCTACGCCGCTGGCATACACATTAACATCATTTACCTCAATGCCCTCTTCCTGGAAAAGATTTTTTCCCTGGGCATAATAGAAAGCGGCGGCGTGATCGGTATACTCAACTGCAAAATTAAGACTGGTCTCTCTCTCCCCAGGTGGTTGATTAGATGTTGTTCGGGTCTGGTTGCAACCAACCGTCAAAATCATTAAAATTCCGGTGATAAAAGAAATAATCAGCTTCCTTTTCATCTCATTTCCTCCTGAACAATTGTGTTCTTACGACGATACGGGGCAGAATTTTTTCAATCCGAGCATCCGGGCCGCAGCGGCAATCGTCGTCCCGTAAAAAAGCACCGGTTTTTTCTTTAGCTTAAGAAAAGGATCGATCGTCCCGTTTACCACCGTACTACCCGTAACCATAATCAAGTCTGCCCAATCCTCTGCCGGATCCAGTTCACACTCCCCGCTTTCTATGGTGACGCCATATTTATCCTGACCAATGTTGTCGGGGTCGAGGTCAAAAACCCTGATCTCAAAATGGCGGGCTAATTCCTCAACCATGGCCGGCTGCAGCCCGAACACCGCAATCCGCGGTTTTCCGTACTCCGAGGAAATGGTCTTAATAAGCTTTTGACTGCATTCCGCCGGCCCGGTATCTTTACAATGAATCGTATTGGTAGCCTTTTTTAGTTTACGGTAGAGAGCGTTGATGGTAGCAATAATGACGGCCCGGTTATAGTTGTTAACCGGTGGCAGAGTTAAAGCATCCCGCAAAGTACCCCGGTAATTTCCCGGCATATCGGTAAACGCTTGTCCAATAAACCCGTCAACCACCGCCTGCATCAGCTTCTCTTTACCCTTTTGCAGGGGAAAATCATCTCTTCCCGGAGAACCGATGGCTTCTTCGGGAGTAAGGGTTTTACAAGTAATTGCTACACTGGAACGGGGCAATACCGGATCCTGCAAGATCCTTTCAATTTGGGTCCTAAGGGTCTTAAATACTACGGGTTCCTCCAAGTAAAATCACCTCCGAATTTATTAAAAATATATAAAGAGACCATTGAAATAATAATTACAAGTCGGCTGTCGCACCATCGCCCCTTTCAATAAGACCACAAAGCACGCTATCTTTTTGTTAGAATAACGAGAGCAAAAAAATAAAAAAGAGGAGAGAATCCATATTGTGCCAGGGTTGGTCAACGTTATGTTTTCACTAGAACAACGTAGCAAAAATAAACTGCCGTCTAGAACCGGCAACTCCTATCCTATGCCTGCTGTTTGTGTTGATTTTACCACGGCCCCTAAAGCCTGTCAAACCAATTAATTAGTGTATTCAAATATCATAATTATAGTTAATCCTTATCAATGATCATGGTATCGATTGCAGTAAAAAACAATTTCGTGTTTTCTAATGCCGAGTTTTTTTTCAAAATAAGCGCACTTACACAAAAAAATAAAATAAATCTTCCTGGGATTGTCCACCAACGACTCAAAATTACCCTGTCCCTTGGAAATAATTACATCCGCGCTGTTAAAAATATCTCTAAAATCTTCAGTACACTCGCTGAGGATAGTCCCGGGAAAATCCGCCCCGTTATCGATTACAACCGCGTATTTATCCACACCAATATTTTTAGCGTCACGAACGGTAACGTCATTTATCACCGGATTTCCTCTGGTGGCAAAATAAATCTTCAGCCGCGGGTAGCGCCTTTTTATTTCCCGGATTAAGAATTTATCTAAAACGATTTCTCCCGCGTTATCTCCCAGGTATAGCAATGTCTTTCCCTTTGCCAGATCGCCGGTCATCCGGTCAAAAAGAGCAGCGCAAAAATCTTTTTCCACAGTTTCTTGAATTACCCTGAAAACCTCGGAGGAGTCCAGGTCCGGAACGGCACCGAAGTCTATCACGTTCCCGGCGGCAGCCAACTTAACCGCAGCCGCAAGCCGGTCTTCAGCGGACACAACAAAATTATCGAAATTTTTTTCCAGGGAAAGCATTTTTTTATTGTACAGGTCCTTTTCTTCCCGGTAGGGATCGCTGCTGCCGGACAACTCCCTGAATATCCGGTGCATATTACCGGCAACCTGAGGAGCGATAGTGTCTTGATCAATGCCGCTCATCTCATGCAGCACCTTTTTAATGAATAAAAAGCGTTCGTTATCATTATCAATATGTTTTCCTGCCAGTTTAAACGCCTGACCCAGCAGGCACTGCATGCAGTCAAAAGAAAGTTTCATATTTGCTCATCATTCCTTATGTAGTGTGATAAAAGGCGGCCCGTCAAACAATATTTGCTTCTCAGGGCCGCCTTTTTATCCCGGTCCCTGTTACGCTTCGTTTGGTTCGGCCTTCAATTCAGCCATTCTTTTCTCCAATGCGGACAGCTGCTCTTGCAAAATCTTCATTTCGCTTAACAAGTAAGCTTTTTCCTCTTCCGGGTCGGGACCAGGGGCGGCCGGGCCGTAATAAGCACCGTACCCGGGCGCGGTACCATACACCGCATTATAATACGGATTGCTCCAATTGTAAAACCAACTGGGGTTAAAACACCCGGGTCCGTACCCGCGGAAACCTCCCCGGCGGCCACGGCCGTATCCTGCACCCCGGCCGCGTCCAAAGCCGTACCCGAAACCAGGCGCCGGATTCACAAAACCCGGTGCCCCGTATCCGGCGCAAAAACCGGCAGCCCTGCCCGTACGCGAACCTTGCCCAAGCGGGCCGGTTCTATCTCCTCTCGGCATCCTTTTCACCTCCTTTATTTAATCTAGTGAAACGAGACATTAAATCAGCATACTCTCAAATAACGAAACCAATTTATCTTCCGCCTCTTCTCCTTCTGCCCGGACCCGGCCAAGACGGAGCGTCCCAACCGTGCCCGCGGCGCCCATTTGCATATTCCGTACCGCACGACGGACATAAACGGCGGGTTTTACTTTCTGCTTCCAAAACATCTTCCCACTGGCAGCCGCATTCCTGACAAAGCCAACGCCCGACAATCCGGTAACCGCCGGCTTCGATCCGGATCGCCTTGCCTTCAACGATCGCGGCAGCCAACTTGGTTCTTCCCGAGGTAAGGATTCTCTGAAAGGTACTCTGGGCCAGGTTCATGTGGCCGGCGGACTCCTGTTGGTCCATACCCAAATAATCTTTAAGACGTACCGCTTCCCATTCGTCTAAACCCATGATTACCACACCGGCTTCCGGCTCCGGAACTCCGGCGGGAATAAAACACGTTACCGTAGGGAAGAAACCGACACGACGTGGTTTGGGGGGTCTGGGCACTGGAAAACTCACTCCATAAAATTTATTTTTAGTTCCCGTAAAGTTTATTATGTGCAATAAAAAAAATATTATGGGTATATATCAATAATAATTTTATACCGGTTATGGTCATATGTCAATAACTTTCTTTACTATAAAAATCGTTTATGCCGGTTATTTTAATGGAATGTTTTAAGTAACACAACTTGTCTCTATTTTATTTATTTCACTATTGATTTATCTTTAAAAATCAAACTATAATAATATAGAAAAGCAAGATCCATTACTTATAATTTGCATTAATAGGAATGGAGGAATGCATATGCAAAAATTCCTGCTGGAGCGGGAACAAAAAATAAAAGAAGACTGGGTGTTGGCGTTAGATAACCTTACCAACCAAATTAAACAGTGGTTATCTGAAGAAGAGCATAAATTAATTAAGATCAATAAAATTTTCATAGAAAAATTTGAAGAACATATCGGGAACTACATTGCACCCATGCTTGTCATTACCAAAGAAAACGCCAAGGTGGAAATACGCCCCATCGGCAGGTTTGCCATCGGTGCCATAGGACGTGTGGATATGGCGAATAATAGCCGTTCCCATACTTTCCTTTTTTCGAATAAAAAGGGGTGGATATCTTTAGAAAATCGCAAACCCTTAAATGAAGACCTGTTTTTTAAGTATCTTGACGATATGCTGCAAAATTAATTTCAAAAGGAGAATGCCTGATGTTAGATGAAAATACGGAAAAAAAATATGTTTTGGATATGTTGGGTAAATACACTGAAACAGCAATCGAGCACGCCAGGAATCCCCGCAATGTGGGCAATATTCCTCAGTGCGACGGGTTTGGTCAAGCTGAGGGTGAATGCGGAGACACCATGGCAATCTGGTTAAATATTAAAAAAGACCGGGTGACAAACGCCACTTTCTGGACGGACGGGTGCGGTTCGAGTATTGCCTGCGGCAGTATGGTTACCGAAATGGTCAAAAATAAAACTTTAGCAGAGGCAAAACAAATCGGGCCGGAAAAAGTTTTAAACGCCCTGGGTGGTTTGCCGGAGGATCACGTACATTGCGCCTATTTAGCAGCAGATACACTCCAAAAAGCCCTTACAGATTACCAGGAATTAAGTAAATTCCCCTGGAAAAAACCTTACTACGATGCCCATAAAAACAACTAAGGGACAAGGGGACGTTACGCTGTCCCCTTTTAATATTTATAAAGCAAATAATAAAATGCATGATAAAGGTTAAACTATTGGTATGGATAAAAGAAAGAAGTTTTTTTTAATCGACACAGCCTTAATCGCATTATTGGCAGCAAGCAGCATCAGCGGTTTGTTATTATGGTCCGTTATACCAAGAGGAACCGGTGGTCTGCGCTGGTTTCTCAAAGACCTGCACAAATGGAGCGGCACCGGCATGGCCGGATTTGCTTTTTATCACCTCATGTTACATTGGGACTGGTACAAAAAAACCGGACGCCGCTTAATAGTTAATAACAACCACCCGGAAGACACAAACAAAAAAGTTTAAAGTCAAGTCAAAGCAGGCCCTGCATGACACGCGCATCAGGGTTTGTTTTTTTATATTAAATTATTTTTTTTAAAGGATTTTTCAGAATATAGAATAAATAATTAACTAAGCATGATATTAATCTGATTTTAAAGGAGGTTAAAAAATGGCTTATGCAACCGTGTTAGTGGATAAGAACGAGCACATAGGGATAATTACCTTAAACCGCCCGGAAAATTTAAATACCTGTGACAGCACTCTTGCCCGGGAACTCAATGCAGCCCTGACCGAGCTGGAAGAAGACGCACAAACCAGGGTGGTGATTATTAAAGGAAAGGGAAAAGCCTTTTGTGCCGGAATCGACGTTAACGAATTGGAAGGGAAAAATGCTCTGGAACATTTCGATTGGCTTGAATTAATGGGAAAAATGAGCCTTACCATTGCCCGCATGAGGAAACCGGTGATAGCCTCGGTTCAGGATATGGCCATCGCCAATGGAACCGGAATAGTGGCCTCCGCCGACCTGGCGGTAGCGGCCGAAGGCGCCCGTTTCGGCACCACGGCGATAAATGTGGGGCTGTTTTGCATGGGTCCGGCGGTACCCCTCTCCCGGCACGTAGGCAAGAAAAAGGCACTGGAAATGTTATTGACGGGCGATATCATAGACGCTGCAGAAGCAGAACGCATCGGCTTGATAAACAAAGTCGTGCCCAAGGACAAACTGGAAGCGGAAACCATGCAGCTGGCCCAAAAAATTGCCCAAAAAAGCCCGCTGGCGGTTCAATTGGGGAAACGGTCCTTTTATAAAATGTCCGATTTAGAATATGAAAAAGCTCTCGAACTGGCTAATAACCATTTTGCCATCTTATGTGGAACCGAAGATGCCGGTGAAGGCGTCGACGCATTTTTGGAAAAAAGAAAACCCCAGTGGAAGATGAGATAATCCCCCAAAAATTCCGCTGTAATGGGAGAGGGGTGAAGGTACCGGTACCTTCACCCCTCCGTACTTTAAGGGTTAGTTTTTTTATAATGCAGGGGATCTCCCCATTCCCACAAGCCAAGGACATAACCACAGGAAGAAATCTCTGCGGCCAGTTCCTCCGCCCCTTTATATTGCTTTTGTTCATACAAATAGTAATTGTCCCGTACAATCTCCGGGGTTAAAACCGGCATTACGATGTTGGCCCCGGCTTTCAAACCCATCCGGAGCCCTTCCGGAGCAATGCTCTGCAGCGCGGTTGAGGCCACCATGTTAATATCCGGCATGGTTAGCCGGCAAAGAGCCAGTATTTTCAAGGTGGTAAGATAAGGATCAAGCGGTCCCGCCTTAACCTTTGACAATGGGGCCGCATGATGGGGTATATAAGGTCCCAGACCCAGCATATCGATATCTTCCCGCCGGAAGAATTCCAGCTCCCGGAGCAGGTGTTCCACCGTTTGGCCCGGCAGTCCAATCATGATCCCGGTTCCGGTCTGGTAACCGATATCTTTTAACGCTCTAAGACACTCTATGCGCTGTTCCAGTCTTTGGGACGGCGGGTGAATACTCTCAAAAAGCTCCGGGACGGAGCTTTCTATCCGCAGCAGGTAACGATGGGCCCCCGCCTCCCAAAGCCTTTCGTATTGCCGGTATTCCAGTTCCCCGACACTCAAAGTAATCCCTAAACCCAGGGCATGCTCATCCGCCTCCCGGCTCAACTCTTTAATCTCGCGCACCACTTCCACCAGAAAATCAACCTCAAGGGGATCGTCGCTTTCCCCTGATTGCAAACAAATAGAGTGATAACCGGATGCAAAGGCCAGCATGGCCAATTTTATAATTTCATCCTTCCCCAGGCGATAGCGCTCAAGCCGGCGGTTATTTTTCCTTAACCCGCAGTAGAAGCAATTCCGGTCGCAATAGTTACTGAACTCGATCAGCCCGCGCAAATACACTTTTTCACCGGCATTTTCCCGGCGGCATTTGTCGGCCGCCTGCAATAGTTCCTGCAAGACCTGAGGATCACCACTATTTAAAATACCGGCCATATCATTGCGGGAAATTTGCCCCATGGGCAAAACACTCCTTGAGCGTGGCGGTCATTGCTTTTAATTCCGCCTGGCTTAAGATTTCGGCGTTATCGATAAAGATACCGTATTTCTCGTTAAGCTTAATCCTTACCGTATTGATGCTTGTTAACTCACTGTTGCCAAGCAGGTAAGCCCATCTAAACCCGTAGATCCTTGCCCAGCGTATTTTCAACTCCGGATGCAGTTCCAAAAGTACCCGGTGGCAAGCCTGGATCATTTCAGTACCGGATATTTCGGTACCGGAATTGCTGGAATAATCACCAAGCAAGCCTTTGATTTTATACCGCATCCGGCTGCCCTCCTTAAAGGTATAAATCTCTCTCACCCGCCTCGATCCGCTCAAGAAACCCTAAAACTTTTTGCCTCACCTGGTTATCCGGCAGGGCATCAATTTCCTGGTTGATCAACCGCTCCCCCGCCTCCCGGGTTTCATCGCTTGCGTAATCAAGCAGATATTCTTTAAAGGTCAAGATGGCATTGGGCATGCACAAATTATGAACTTTACCTTTTTTTGCGATATCCATGAAATAGCCACCCGTACGGCCGCAGCGATAACCGGCGGTACAGAAAGAGGTGATGTACCCCATCCCGGCCAGGTCGCGTATCGCTTCGTCCAGACTGCGATTATCCCCCAGGATGAACTGCTGCCGGTTGTGGTCCGGATCTTCTTTGCTATAACCGCCGATAGCAATATTAGAACCGGCATCAAGCTGTGTACAACCAACCGGGATAACTTCCCGCCTTACCCGGGCATTTTCCCGGGCCGTAATAATCATTCCCGTATAGGGTACGGTAAGGCGAATCACGGTAACTAATTTTTTAAAAGTGTCGTCATTAATTTTGTAAGAACTTTTCTCAATGAAGGGAGTATTAACGGCAGGTTCCAAACGGGGAAAGGAAATGGTATGCGGACCGACCCCGTCGAAACATTTCTCCAGGTCGATAGTATGGTACAGCAGCCCCATGACCTCAAACTTCCAGTCATACAGGCCGAAAAGCGCTCCCATGCCCACATCGTCAACCCCCGCTTCCATAGCCCGGTGTAAGGCGTAGAGGCGCCAGCCGTAATCAGCTTTAATCCCCCGGGGATGAAGTTTCTTATAAGTATCGTGGTGGTAGGTCTCCTGAAACACCTGGAAGGTGCCGATGCCTACGTCATTTAAGATTTTCAGGTCTTCCACCGGCAGGGGCGCGGCATTTACATTGCTGCGCCGTATTTCTCCGTTACCCACCTTGGTTTCATACGCTACTCTCAGAGTATCGGCGATATAATGAACGTCCGAATCGGGGTGTTCGCCATAAACCATGATCAAACGTTTATGCCCTTTTTTAACCAGAGCTTTGATCTCATTGCGCAGTTCCTCCCGGTTCAACCAGTGCCGCACACTCTCGGCGTTTTCCTTCCTGAATCCACAGTAGACACAACTGTTTACACAATAATTACTGACGTAAAGGGGAGCAAAAGTAACGATTCTCCGGCCATATACGCTTTGTTTGATTTTCAAACCGGCCTGGTACATTTCCTGCCACAATTCCTCATCGGTACAGTTGAGAAGCGCCGCCGTTTCTTCCGGTTCCAGGCGGTTAAGCTCCAGGGATTTAGCTATTATCTCCCGTATTTCCCGTTTATCGGGCTGTTTTTTCTGCCTAAGCAATTCATGGATAGAATCATCATTGATAAAATCTTTTCCGTTTTCCATATATTTTTCTACCTGTTCCGGCTTTATTACCGCGTCCATCCATTCTTGCACCGAAGCATTCTGCATGCTCCCAATCCTCCTTTATTTTTAAACTACCCTTTGCGGGACTTTGCAAGGGCACTTTTTACCGTTGCTCCCGGAATATTACCCAATTTTCCGGTCAAAGAACCAATCTGGTCCGTGTTGCCGTCAACTATCAGCGAGATTACTGAAACTCCCCTGTCCCGGTAAGGCAGCCCCATCCTGCCCACAATTATCTCCGCATGCGCGCTTAAAATCTGATTCACCTCCGGCGCCACCACCCGGTCCTCAATCACAATTCCGATTACTCCCAGCCGTTTGTCCGTCAAATCTAATTCCCCCTTGGAAAAATAAAAGCACTTACCCCAAAACAAGAGTAAGCGCTTGAATTACAAACATATTTAGCAATGCCCCCCTAACTCAGTCACCAACCTTGTTATCAGGGTATTATTCTTCCATTTTTTATTGGCTCACGGCGTAAAAATCAGTCCGGCGACCTCTTTTCAAGCCTTATCACAATAATTCTAAACGCAATGTCTTACACTGTCAAGCACAACTACCCCGGGACGTGGGGACAGTGAGACAGTAGGACCAATGCCCCGCCTTTAACCGGTACTTCCTGGTAAGACGTCTAAAAGTTAACTATTTTGTTAAATAAAGCAGGAGATTAACTATTTCTGGTGATCGTATGTGAACAGCTTGACTTGGAAGAGTTGAAGGTTGGTAACATTAAAGAGCTAAAAATTACCGAAATGTGGGGCTCGGATAAAGCACTGAAAATTTTAAATCCAGACCCAGGCAAACTTAAAGAACCATGCAAAAGTTGTGCCTACCTTCCCAGGTGTCGCACCGGTTGTTTTTCACATACACTGCTCTACGAAAAAAATCTTTTCGCGCCGGACCCGTCATGCTGGAAAGTACATCTCGAAAAGAATCCTTTAAGTCCATTAGATGATGCTAACGATAATGTGCCCACGGACGGTGAATGTTGCTAGGACGGGACAACTGTTTTGCGCAGCGTATGCCAGATTTCGTCCGTCAGCAACCCCAGCCTCCAGAGCGCAATACCGTTGAGCTGGTAGCGCTTGGCAATTCCTACTTTGGTAAGCATACTCGCCGGGTTTTCGCCCGGCACGGAAATACCCAACACCAGCTTCTCTTTGGGAACATTATTCAGTGCCTGCTCAACTGCTTGAATGACCAGTGAATTGGGCTCCGGTACCGTACCGTAATCATAAGCCATAATAATAATTCTATCAGCGACTGCCCCCAGAGACCGGTAGTCGTAACCCCGGTAGACGCTGTTAGGGGCGTGCAGGGTGAGCGTCAGGTCAAGGCCGGCGGCCCGCACCCGCTGCGCCAAAATCCTGACAAACTCATTGAAAGCGTTTTGCACCGCCTCTAACTGCACGCCCTCATCACGGTAACCCAAACCTTCAAAGTCGAGATTAACCCCGTGGTAATCCCCGGCCGCTTCCATTATACCGTCAACCGCCCTGGTCACGGCATCCTCATCTTTTAACAGGGCGGAAATGGTACCGTCACCGTCAGTTACGTGCACTACCATTTCAGTACTTAACGCATACTCCCCGGCCGCTTCCAGCACCTTCTCCCAACCGTCCGGCCTTTGCCAGCCGGTCTTGCTTACGGTCAGCAGGTTCCCGTCTTTATCCAGACTGTACCAGCCCAACGCCAGTGTTCCTACCATACCGGTACGGCCGCGGGCAGTTTCCGGGTAAGGTTTGCCAAAAAGGTCGGTCCAGCTGCTGGTTTGCCGGTCTCCCAAAGCATAGAAACCGGTCACGGTCATTTTCTTCGGCGGAGAAGTTATTCTAACCGTGCGGTTGGCACCGTCCCACCCCACTGCGCAGTTAAAAGCCTCACCGAAAAAACGCAAGGGGATTAAAGTCCTTCCGTCCTGAATTACCGGAGGGACGTCCAGAGTAATGGGCTCGTTGTTGCGGTAGGCAATTATATTGTTAATCTGCAGCCTGACGGAAGTTTCAGCATCGCCGGCACTGACGGTCCGGGTAGCGCCGTCCCAGTCCACCGCCACGTTTAACGCCTCCGCCACCGCCCGGAAAGGAACCAGGGTCCGTCCGTTTTGGATAACCGGCGGTACGTCTTCAAAAGTAACCGCCAGCCCGTCAATCAGTACCGTAATTTCCTGCGGTTCTGGTTGCGCCAGGGCCGGCGGCCCCAAACCCCCGGCCAAAACCATTACCAATACAAATGTTAAAAATAAGCGCTTCATAGGTACTCTCCTCACAAACAGAGAGGAACAGGCACCTTGCACCTTGCCCCTCTCCCTGTCCCATTGACAGTTATTTTATATTCTTTTAAAATAAGCGGTATATTGAAGATCCTCTACCACCATGATAACCTAGACTTTCCAAATACTCAATAAAAAAATAAAGAATGTCGATGAAAGAAAAATTATGCCGGACCGGCCGGGGAGTAGATTTTAAAAGATGCATTCTGAATCTGGAATTATCCATGAGGAAATTAATGTAAAAGTCATCGTAGCGGTGCTTCTTGCCGGGTCGTTTGTGGCAATTTTAAATCAAACCCTGCTGGCTACCGCCCTGCCGCATATTATGGTTGATTTAAACATTGATGCCAACCAGGTTCAATGGCTAACCACGGTTTTTTTACTCACCAACGGCGTTATGATCCCTATCACCGCCTTTTTAATTGAAAAATTTTCCACGCGCCGTCTTTATTTAACCGCGATCAGCCTGTTCGCATTGGGAACTTTCATCGCGGCGGTAGCACCGAATTTTCCGGTTTTAGTTACCGCGCGGATCGTTCAAGCTTCGGGCGCCGGAATTATGATGCCCCTGATGCAAACCGTATTTTTGGTTATTTTCCCGGTTAACAAAAGAGGATTTGCCATGGGCATGAGCGGTTTGGTGATTGGTTTTGCCCCGGCCATCGGACCTACCCTGGCCGGATGGCTCGTTGACCATTACTCCTGGCGGTTTCTGTTTTATCTTGTCTTACCGATTAGTGTATTGGATATTATTTTTGCTTTAATCGCCTTAAAAAACGTCATAAAAATAACCAATCCCCGGGTAGACCTTCCGTCGATCTTACTATCTTCAATCGGATTCGGCGGCCTCCTCTACGGGTTTAGCCTGGCCGGCTCCGACGGTTGGGGAAGTTCGCACGTGCTTACTTCTTTAAGCGCCGGGGCTGTCGCTCTTACCATTTTTATCCGGCGGCAGTTGCTGCTGGATAAACCTCTTTTAGAATTTCGGGTATTCAAGCAGCCCATTTTTACTTTGGCCACCATTATTACCATGATTATTTTTATTTCGCTGATCGGCGTGGAAACGGTGCTTCCGATTTATGTTCAAACCACCCGGGGATATCCCGCCCTTTATTCCGGCTTGCTGCTTCTCCCCGGAGCAGTTTTAACGGGCCTCATGAACCCGGTTTCCGGTCTGATTTTCGATAAATTCGGCGCGCGGGGTCTAGGGATTGCCGGTTTCAGCCTTTTATCCCTGGGCACCTTACCGTTTACCTTTTTAGACCAAGCAACCTCGCTTTCTTTTATTGCATTCATGTTTGCCGTTCGTATGCTGGGCTTGTCCCTGGTCATGATGCCGATGACCACCGCGGCCTTAAACCAGTTAGGGCTTCATCTGATACACCACGGCACCGCCATGATCAATACCATGCGCCAGGTGGCGGGCTCAATCGGAACCGCCTTATTAATCACCATTATGAGCATCACCGCGGCGGCATCCTCCGCCCCAACCCAAAACCTGGCAATGATTGCAGGAATAAACAAAGCCTTTTTCTTTACTTTCATGCTTGCAATTATGGGGTTAATCTTATCTCTCTTTATGAAAAATTCAAACCCCGCATCCGGCAGCCGGCAGCCTGACGGGCTAAAACCCCGCCAAACCGCACCCTCACGGGCTACTTAGCCAAAGTTGCGCACCCGTGAGTGCAGGCAAGCGGCCGGTCCTGTTAGTTTTACCAATACTTCCTAATGGTGATGGTTTTAGTATGGCCGTCCCACCCTACTGAGGCCCCGAGGTTCTCGCTGAGAAAGCGTACCGGTACGAAGGCGCGGTCATTCACTATTTCGGCAGGACAGTCCAAAATTTGTTCTCTGCCGTTAACCAGGACAACCTTCGAACCAATTGTAAAAAGGAGCTCCCCACCACTTGCTTTAATTCTCACCTGCTTTGTCTCCTGCAGCCATTGCACGTCCGCCCCCAGTCTCCCGCTCACAATGCGTGCCGGTCCAAGCGCCCTGTCAACCACCGGATTAATAAAGGGCGGAGCGTCCAGTTCCTCTTCAACACCTCCGGCCAGAGCTTTCCGGGAACCAATTGTCAGTACGATTTCCTTTCCGGGCAACTTCACAATAACAAAGACACTGAATTTATCTGTCCGGATGGAGAGCCCCAGGGGGTTGCCTTCTTCATCATATTGTATCTCTCCGGTAATGGTTTGGGTTGTATCATCACGGTGGTGCACGAATACAGCCAGGGCGTCCAGAAAGCTTTGACGCGCCACCGGGTCTGCCGGGATTTCCAGATGCTCCAATAAGAGCGTCACACTGGTGTCACCGCTGAAATTCGTGCTGATACGGGTGCTGTCCCCCAGCGGCTCTCCGCCCGCGCTGCTCGCCATCCGCCTGGACCGTTCCGCCTGTTCCGGGGTCATCCTTTCCAGCTTTATAATTAGATCCTGCTCCTGCGCGCTTAGAACAGCTAATAATTCCACGGGAAGACCCAGGGTTCCCATCGAAGTGGTCAGCTGCAGGGAAAGGTTGTTGTTAAACAGGAATGAAACGACGGGAGCAGGTACGATGATCACCACCTCAGCGGCAGGATTTTCCGCATCTTTTTCCACGACCAGCTCCAGGACCGGTATCCCGGTGTCTTTAACAACCGGCACGGCTTTCCGCACCACTTTTATATCCACAATCACCGTATCCCGCTGTTTGCCTTGCCTGGTCACGGTTCTAACAATATCGCCCCTCTCCACAATAACAGGCAGCACCAGTTCGGGTTCCGGCCCCGCCGCCGATGAGCTTCTTTTTGATGCAGGAGGCGCGGCGATTGTGAAGGTTATCGTCTTCGTATCCTCGCTTCCCCCGGTACCCGCCGGATTCTCCCCGGGTGGAGATTCAGTAAAGCCGGTGCCCTCAGAAATAAAAACAAGGGACTCACGCTGCTGTTCTGCGTTCAGCCCTTCGCTAAAAGAGGCGCTGCGGGTTATCATTACAGGTTCCGCCGGCACCGCCTGCCCGGTATCCTTGACGTTGAAGATGAAGGAAACGTGAATTCCCGGAGCCAACACCAGACCTGCCGGCCCCGGGGGCCTCCCTTCGAAGCAAAGCCAAACCCGGTAATCACCGGCGGGCGCGTCCCCGGGCAGGGCAACACCAACCCGCACCTGCCCCTCCTCCCCGGCGGGCACCCGCAGCTCCGCCGGCTCAATGGAGAACCACTCCGCAGGCGGCAGTTCCAACAGCTCATCCCGGATATGAGAAACACCTACCGTAATTTCCATGTCGCATTCACTTTCGTTGCTCACCGTATACACCGGCAGGGTATAGCTGTGCCCGGGAATAAGAGGCTGGCCGGCAGTAATGCGGCCGGGACCGACGGATAAAGTCGCTCCCGCCTGTGCTTCCACACCGGCCGGAAAAAATACCGCTGTCAGCAATAATAATATCATTAGTTTTTTATTCATATAAATTTCAACTCATTCCGCACCCCGCACCGCACAGAAAGGCACTTGCTGCACTAACCGGTTGTCTAGTCTACCACGCTTACGTGCAGGGTAACATCCCCTGATTTTGCTGTACTTGCGAGATTGGTCACAGCTCTGAAATATAGTATGTAATTCACATCCGCAACGTCTTCAGCCAGGTTGCCTGAAGCGGGCTCTGCTGTGGGCAGCCAGGGGATATCAGTATCAGTAAGCCAATTATCTCCCGGACTACTTCCCCAACAGAATTTGATCCCCAACTCGTCCTGAGCAGTCCACGCATCCCCATTATCGCTATAATGCAAATTTTCATGCCAGCCGCCTGAATCCGCTGTGATCCAGCCCCTGACCTGGGATACTGTATGGCCTTCAGATATTGTAACCGAAACCTGGTTCTCATCCCATGCCGTTAAACCCGTCGCACCATATTCTTCCCCTGCCGTGGCGGTTTGTGCTGAATCTACCGGCTCTCCCAGGCTGACGCTTATAGCAGGGGATAATGTAAAGGTAATACTGGTTTCATCACTGTCAATACTGGCGGCGAAAGCCGTGCTCCCGGTGCCGAGAATAAAAAGCACGGCAAGCAGCATCGCCAGGCACCTTTTTTTGTGCATTTTTCGTCACCTCCTTCCTCAAAAAGCAGGTCCGGCTCCCAATTGCCTACTTGTTATTCAACATAATTTATGAAATTCCTTCTTTTTGTGTCAAATTTAACAAATAATTACCGGGTGTACCTCCCCCGTCCTTCGATTGATTCGTTAGTCAAACGGACGGTACAGATGATATAATATAAAATAGAGGTAATTTTGGCCGGAGGAGGGATAATATGAGTAAATACAAGCTGCAAAGAAACGGCTCCGTTTTAATGATTATTGACCTCCAGGAAAAACTCATGAAGGTCATGAAAACCAGGGACAAAGTTTATAACAATGTCAACTTATTGCTGGCTGCCGCGAAAGAACTAAAGCTGCCGGTGATTTTAACAGAACAGTACCCGCGGGGTCTTGGAGCAACCGTAAAACAAATTACACATAACTTGCCCCCAAACTATTACTACCTCGAAAAAACCAGCTTCTCGGCCTATGTGGATGAAATGAAAGCCATTTTGAATAAAACAGGACGAAAAACCATTTTGGTGACCGGAAGTGAAACCCACGTTTGCGTGTTTCAAACCACCAGGGACCTGGTGGAAGCAAATTACAAGGTGCACCTGGTTAAAGATGCCGTTTGCTCGCGGTTTGATGAAAACTACCAGAATGGACTGGAGCTCATGGAAAAATCGGGGGCGGTGATAAACAATACCGAGACAGTTCTGTTTGATCTCCTCGAATATTCTAACACCCCTGAATTTAAAGCCATTCTACCGCTATTAAAATAACTTTTTGAATTAATCTATTATCCTTTTTCTGAGGAACCAAAAGGGGGAAGGAGAGTATTTATGTCATTATCTGGAGAACTGGTTATCTTTCATGCCGGCAGTTTGTCCGTGCCTTTGCGGCAGATGGAAAAGGAATTTAAAACACTGCACCCGGGCGTGGACGTTAAGCGGGAGCCGGCCGGAAGCAACGCCTGCGCCAAAAAGATAACGGAGTCGGGCGCAAAGGCGGATATATTTGGTTCTGCCGACTATACCGTAATAGACCATTTATTGATGCCGGATTATACGGATTGGAACGCCCTGTTTGCCGGGAATGAATTAGTTATTATGTATTCGGGGCACAGCAAGTACCGGCATGAAATAAACGGTCAAAACTGGCATGAAATTTTGCTCAGGGAGGGTGTGCAATACGGGCACAGCGACCCCAACGCCGATCCTTGCGGTTACCGCACTTTGATGGTTTGGCAGTTGGCGGAAAAATATCATGCTGTACCCGGCATATATCAAAAACTTAAAGCAGGTTGCCCGGCACGGAATATAAGACCCCAGGAAGCAGATTTAATTGCCATGGTCGGGTCGGGGGCCCTGGACTACTTATTCATATACCGTTCCGTTGCCCGGCAGCACAACATGCCCTTTATAGCACTGCCGGCGGAAATAAACTTGAGCGCCATCAAACATAAGGATTTTTATGCGCAAGCTACCGTAGACACGGCGGGCAGTGCACCGGGCCGGTTCGTTACCCAGGTGGGCAAACCGGTCGTTTACGGAGTTACCATGCTCAAGGACGCCCAAAACCGGGAAAATGCCGTAGCATTCTTAAAATTCCTGCTGGACCGGGAAAAAGGACTTAAAATCATGGCGGATAACGGGCAGCCGGTTCTCAACCCCTTGGTCATCAAGGGTAAGGAAGCAATGCCCCGGGAGTTAAGGGAAACCTTGGTATAGGGATCAGGGGAACAGGTACCATGTCCCCCTTTTTTAACCAACTGAACAGACGGTAGCATCTCTTGCTGGATGTCAACCAGGCGGAGATATTTTCCTCAACCGCCCTTGATGCTCTACTCCAGACGATTGAAATAGTAATAGAAACCGATCCACAGAAATACCAGCAATGCCAGCAAAAACCCCATTAAGTCCCAGGGAGTAATGCTCCAGTCCGGGCAAAACGCACTCCCTGTAAGCACCAGTGCCGCCAGGACGAGAATATAGATCCGCACTGCTGCCAGGGACGCTTTGGCACTCAGATACATCGAACGTTCGTCATAGGCCACTTTTCCCTGGGCTTCCAGCCGGGCTATTTTTTTAAATTGTATTAATTTTACGGTAAATACCCCTGCTGCCCCGGCAATCAGTCCCGTTCCCAAACCGGTGTCCCCTTTTTCAACCAGATAAATACCCAGGGCCAGGAGCAGCCCCACGATAATATAAAAAGCTTCCTGCTATATTTTAGCATTATTAATCATCCTCCCCGAAAATAAATACTTCCTCTATGGCCAGTTTAAAAATTTTTGCCAGGCGGTGGGCCAATTGTAAAGATGGATTGTATTTCCCCTTTTCCAGTGATATAATGGTTTGTCGCGAAACACCGGCCCGGATGGCCAGGTCTTCCTGGGTCATTTTATTTATGCCGCGAAGCTCTGCAAGCCGGTTCTGCATAAGCATCCTTCCGATCAGTAAAATATAGTGTAAAGCTAGCTTTACACTATTATAGAAAATCTTTTGCTGTATGTCAAGTTAACTTTACATAGAAAACATAAAAAATCTTCTTAATGATCAATAATACGGAAAGGAAATCCACATGATTATTGACGCTCATACTCATATTTACCCCGGTCCAGTGGCTGAAAAAGCGATCCGCACCATTATCGGAAATGCCAATGGTTATTTGGATGCCTATACAAACGGCACTTACAACAACCTATTAACGTCCATGGATGACGCGCAAGTCGATATTTCCATTGTTTTGAATGTGGCCACCAACCCGAAGCAAGGAAAAAATAATTTGCAGTGGCTTAAGAAAATGGTTAATTTATCCCCGCGGATGATTTACTTCGGCTCGGTTCATCCTTACGATGCGGATTATAAAAAGAGCATCAAAGAATTAAAGGCATTGGGGATCCAGGGCCTTAAATTTCACCCCGCCTACCAGCAATTTCCTGCTGATGCCCGGGAAGCTTACAGAGTGTATGAAGAAGCTTTGAACCATGATTTAATCCTTTATTTCCACCCGGGTTTTGATTTAAGCATGCCGGAATCGGTTCAGGCGTCTATAGATAAAATTGCCCATGTAATAAAGGATTTTTCCGGATCCAAAATAATTTTGGCCCATGCCGGAGGAATTGGTGAATGGGATAAAATTTTAGATTTGTATAGCGATAAAAAATGCTATTACGATACATCATTTGTGCTGGAAGATATTATGCACAATGAAAACGCCAAAGAACTATACCGGCAGAATGAAGATTATTTTATCTTCGGCACCGACAGTCCCTGGCGGGATCAAAAAAAATATGTTGATTTAATCAATAATTCAGGTTTTTTTACTGCGGAACAAAAAGACAAGCTTTTTTATAAAAATATTCTCAAGTTGATAAAAATTTAATATCTGGACAGGGGGAGCAGGCGCATTTCCCCCTATCTTTTATTTAAGAATGTTCTGTTCAAATAATAAAATTTGCTGCAACAAAAGATATTGTGCCGATAACAATTGAAATCAGCATCTTTTTTTGTCGCATTTTAATATGATAAATAATTACTCCCAATAATATAACTACCCATAAAATATCTAAGATGGAGACTTTTCCCGTAGCTACAGTAAATGCAATACTGCTATCAAATTGACTTACTACAGCAATTAATAAAAACAAAACTGATAGTATAGAGAATACAATTGTGATAGTATTTAAAGTTATATTTAATACCCTTTCCATTACTCCCCCCCTCTACCTATAAAATTTTTTTCGCAGCTTCCAAAAAAATCTGCGGTTCTGCCGGAGAAAGAAGAGGTATTTTTTCTTAAGACGGTTGAATTGAAGGTCTTTTCGCGGTATGCCGCTGCTTGCGTGGTGCCTGTTTGTCCTCTTCGAGCCATTCGTCAATTGTCGGCTTGTAGGGGTCCAGCTTGGGACACAAACGCTGTTCCGAAGCCGGTTTGGAGGCTGGTTCGTTGAAATCTGCCATATCCACATACTTTTGCACTGTTTTCCAGTCTAAATGCAATTCTTTTGCTATTTGGGAAATGTTTTCTCCTTTCGTATAAAATCGAACTCTGATATCATGTACCTTGTCCATTGCAAGCATACTCCTCTCCTCCTTGCATTTACGCTCAAATACAAGGATATTGATTGTGGGTCATGCCTGCAATGGATTTTTGCAATACTATGGAATTTCCAATTGCAACTTTCTGGATTTCTTACTTGCAACTTTCGGTATTTTTATCTTACAACAAACAGACCTTTCAAAGAGGCTTATTAGATAGTATATTTTTTATTATTATATCGTAGAGCAGAAAGACCAAATACGATGTAAAAATTCATCGTTGTCGTAATGGGCTGTCATTTAGCTCTTTATTACCTCTAAAAAACCAGGGATATTTTCAAAATAAACCTGCAAGACACCTTTATACTCTCTCCTGAAAAGTGCTATAGTTTATGCAAAATATAGCAGGAGAAATAAACACATTCAAATTATTCACGATTTTGGAATATCCTTGGCAGAATACAACCAGCGGAGCACAGAAAATGTGTTTCCGGTTATTGAACGGTGCCCTTGCTGCGGCTACCCGAAAAGATTAACCAGACACGGATATTATTGGCGCAACGCCGTATTTTCTTTACACCAATTCCGCATTCCGATTCTAAGGCTCAAATGCTCATCTTGCGCCAAGACAGTCTCCATCCTGCCGGACTTCCTGCTGCCTTACTTCCAGTACACTTTAAATTTTATCCTCAAGCATTTAAAGGAGTTTTTCTTTCAGGGTAAGGGTGCTGTTTGCTATCAACTGCTTCAATTTTACCGAAGGCGTTTTTACCGTAATTTAAACCGGATAGCGGTTTATTTCCGGGATAAGGGTTACAGGGGTGCAGTCCCGGGTGACGCCAAAGAAAAAGCCATAAAGTTACTGGAATTGATTTGCGCTTTCCCCAAAGCCGAAACCTTTGCTCAAAGGTTCCACAATCATTTCCAACGTAGCTTTATGGCAAATTGATTTTACCATAAATGCAAGCTTTGGGGAAGCGAATAATAACCACATAACCTTTGCCTGGTTTCTACACCGGTGTATTTGTAAAATAGTCTAAAAATCACCGGGAGGTAGAAATCATGGTAGAAAAAGACAGAGAAAACATCGCCTTGTTCCGTTACGGCCTCATAGCGCCGCTTTTAAGCCGGCAAGAGGGGTCCAAGCAGGACTACCTGGCCGAAGTATGTTCTCAGATACACCAGGTTCCCTACTACGGGCCGAAGGAATACCACCCCAAGACCATTGACGGCTGGCTGAGGATTCACCGGCGGCAATCCGGCAGCCAAAGCAAAACCGGTTTCCATGGCGGATAATGCCCGGGCCAAAAGGGAAAAACCGTCCCTCTCCTTTGCCCGGTTAAGCGCGCGGATGAAAGGAGAGGCAGATGTATAAAGCGTTTTATTCTCTCACCACCACCCCTTTTTCCAAGGAAAGCAGCCACTGTTTTGCTTCCAAGAATTTTAAAGAGGTTAGTGCCGGGCTTGATTATCTGAAAAAGACCCGGGGCATGGGGTTGCTGACGGGCGAACCCGGCGCCGGGAAAACCTTTGCTTTACGCATCTTTGCTGCCGGTCTCAATCCCTCTTTGTTTAAGGCCGTTTATTTCCCTCTTTCCACAGGGACGGTCATGGATTTTTATCGGGGTTTGGCCCTGGACCTGGGGGAGGAGCCCTGCTTCAGGAAGGTGGATCTTTTTGACCAGATCCAAAAAAGGGTCCTCTCTCTGTTTAGGGATAAACGGATTACGCCAGTATTTATTCTTGATGAGATGCATATGGCTCCGAGCAAGATGCTTATGGACTTATCTTTATTGTTTAATTTTTCTATGGACTCGTTGAATCCTTTTGTTTTGATTCTCACCGGGCTGCCTTCGCTCAAGCACCGGCTGGATGTGGTCCAGGCTCAATCTTTAAACCAGCGGATTATCATGCGTTATACTATGGAACCCATGGATAAAGAAGAGGTGCAGCAATATATTGATGAGCACTTGGAACAGTCCGGGGCTAAGTATGCTCTTTTCGGTGTTGATGCTATGGAAGCCGTTACCTCCTTGTCCCAGGGCTGGCCAAGGCTTATTAATAATATCTGCATTAATTCCCTCCTTTTGGGCGCCCAAGCGGGAAAAGAGTTGATTGATGCTGAGTTGGTACGCCTGGCCGCCAGAGATGCCGGGATCGTATGAGGCTCTTCCCCGGCAGGAGGATAAGGCAATGCTGGGAAGCAACCTGAGCGCCTGCCGGGTTTCTATAAAAGGGCGAAAATGGGGGTGAGTACAATCTCACTCTCATTTTCCGTTTTTACCCTTTGGAGAATAAAAGCGGTAAATCCCGGGGGTTTGGGGGCAGAGCCCCCAAGGGAGCCCTTAAGAAGTTGTTTTTTTCTGCCCAAATTAACGGTTTAATTTTTTCTGTAATAGCGTGATTATTTGCAAACAGTTAAGATCTTTTCTTAAATAATTTGGCAAGTTGTCAAATTATAACTGAATTTTATGCCCTGATATTTTGAAAATATTTGCTGGTTTAATTTGATAAATCACATAATGCAATAGTAGCAAAGATCCATATGAAATGTTAGTTACCCACCTAAAAGAAAAAAATCCAAGTACTGTAAAAAAATAACAACACAAATGCTAAATATTAAAGTACTAATGTTTTGGTTGAAAAATAAAAAATAGCTGATAAAAATTTAATATCTGGACAGGGGGAGCAGGGGCATTTCCCCCTAGTCCCTCGTGTTTCTCTAAAACAGCTTTTTTTTCCTGAAAAGCAAATAAACCGGAGACACCGGTATTCAAAAAAACAAAGTATCATCCACATGATAGCGTCAAAAACGGAAATTTTTGTTAAATTCTATCATTCCATATAAATAAAGCTATTAATATACCTAAATCAAAATAGAGTATCATTGCCATATTAACCAACGGTTAAAGATTGCACCCTTAATTGCTGACTATTATAGTTACCCAGCGACCATTTTCTCTAGTTAGTTCTTGCCTCATATATTTCCCCCGCCCATCATATACAAAGCCGTTCGCAGGACAACTGATAACGTCCCCACCAATATATGAGGACAATCTCACTCCCATTAACCTAGTCTCCAGATCATTCATGCGTCCAATCTGAAAAACCGTGCCTATTCATAACATAAAAGCTTCAATCACAGAAAGTAATAAAAATATTCCTAAAAATACCCTAACCCTAAAATTTTTCATCTCAGGATTATTGCTCAAAAATATAAAATACATCCACCATCCAATAGATAGCAAAACTGTTACTTTCCCAATAGAAAAACCACAAGCAAATGATGCCAACATTATAAATATTCCAATTGCAAATACATCTGGTATAATCAAAATATATGCTCCTATCACTTCTTTATGTAAAGTAAGCCCTAACTGACCATATCCCGGTCACCGACAAAGACCACCCGGTTTAAGTTGAATCTCTGGCGTACCCCGGTAATAATCCGGGTGAAGGTGGACGTATCGGCGGTATTACCCGGGAAAACTTTATGGGCAATAGGGAGCCCCTCCCTGGTCATTAATACGCCAATCATTACCTGGATCCGGTCCGGCCGGTGGTCTTTGGAGTAGCCGCACCGGCCCGGGTTTTTAAAACAATCACCCTTGATTTTACTGGGTTTGCGGGTTCAAAAGGGTCGAAAATGGACTAATTGTTTCAAAGTTGAGTCTTACAACAAAAACCGGATTCATTCAGCGACTAAATACCTACCGCCGCTGGAATGTTATCAACTGCTAAAAAACAACCAGATGGAATTAAAACCAGTTAAAGTTCAACATGTTCCTTGGTGAGCCCTGGAGGTCTTCTGGGCGGCGCCGTCAGGGGAGCCTTGACTTGCCAGGGTCCCCGCAGGTGGTAAAATGAGCTTCCGACGGGGGGGCGTGCGTACTTGCGTACATATTCCCCGGAGCCGCCCCGTCGGTAGTCCCTGGCCTACCACCTGCGGGGTGGCAGTCAAGGCCGATGCCTTCAGATTAAACAATTTTAATGATACTTTAAAAAATATTTAGCAACAAAAACTAATTGTCCATTTTTAGGGGGTCAACCCGATAATTAATTTCTTTGAAGCAATGAATTATACCCTAACAACCAGTAGTATTCTCCTGATACACTGATATCACATTGGCCATCTGCACTTCCATCAGGGTATCCTAAAGCCTTGTTATCGTCATAAATAACATATGTGGACAGATCATCATCCATAAAATCATAATTTACATAACTTGCATCTGCATCAGCTTGACACCAGGAAGGATTACCTGACTTACTAAACTGAACCGGTGAACTTAAATACCAGTTCGTTATTCCATGATAAGCATAATCGTCATAACTACCATCATATGAAGTAATATTTGAATCATTGTAATGCCAATCTAAATTTGTCCAAATCCAGTTCAAAACTATTCCTGCAGGGTCCCATGACCAAGACTTATAAGTCACACTAGCATAACTATCACTTCTTAAAAAATTTCCTTCAGATTTAATATCATTCGATTCAAGTATACCAGTTTCGACTGTAAATTCATTCGTCTTTTTGTTATACTCTATAACACGAAGATTTTTAATGTTTTCATTTTTATCTAAATGTAATTCTAAATGAACTTTATATCCTTGCCCATCATTAGATTTTTTAGCCTTAACCTTTGAAATACTACTATTTATCATTTTGGGTTGTTTTGTTAAGTCTAACTTAATAATATCTCCATCAACAATGATGTTTGAATTACTACCTAATAAAGAAGACTCTGCTGCAAAAGAAATTTGATCAAAACCAGCTAGCATTAAACACAATAATGAGATCATTAACAATTTATTAATTTTCAATTGACTTCCTCCTTAATTTCCATATCTTTTGAATAAAACGGGTTCCTCGCTAATTTATGTGGGTAAACAAATGTTCTCCTGATAAAAGACCAACAAAACAGCCTGGCAAATATGGTATATTATGGACATATAGCGCATAGCAGGAAGAGCCTTTACAAAGAAAGAAATGTATAGTTGTTATGATTACTGAAACAGGAGGCTCTTCCAATATGATGGATTACCAAACATTATTCGCAACTGCCTTAGGTTTAACTCCTCCGTGGCAGGTACTGGACATAAAGTTTTCCAAACCTAAAAATCGGCTGGATGTATGGGTCGGTTTTCCAAAAGGAAGCACTTTTACATGTCCTGCATGTGATCAAGCCGGTATGCCGGTATACGATACCAAGGAAAAGACCTGGCGACATCTGAACTTTTTCCAGTACCGCACTTACCTTCACGCCCGTATTCCCCGTGTGAAATGCTCAGAGGGATGCGGAGTGAAACAGATCCAACCACCTTGGGCCAGACCCGGCAGTGAATTTACCCTGCTCTTCGAATCATTGATTATGGTACTGGCTCAGGATATGCCGGTGTTGTGACCTTTCCCCCGCGTTTATAGCTGGAGTTAAGTCGTCTTTGCCACAGGCCCAAATGATTTTTGACCGCTTTCACATCATGAAAATCATAAACGCAGCGGTGGATGAAGATATCGGACCTGTGCGAGGAGCTCGATTTGACGAAACCCCCTTATCCTCAAACTTTCTTGCGTTTGATTGGGCTGACTTACTTCACAAACCACTTCTATTTTGCAAAGCCCATTGGAATCACCCCCATTGTTTTTAAAGCGTATCAAATAATATTAACCATGTCTACCAATATTGTCCAAATGGGTCCTTTTTGTATATGAATGGGTACATTTCATGTATTAAAAGTATCTAAAATTTTAGTATAAAAAAAAAGAGAGAGGCATTCCCCCTCTATTATGATCGCAACTTCACTCCAAATCTCTTTTCCATTTCTCTGGCCCTGGCTTTGGTCATAATGGCCGGTTCTTTGGTATTGTTCAAGATTACCTTCCATGTTTTCCTCCCCCAGGGCTGGATTTCTTTCACCATACTTAGGTTTATGATAAACCCCCTGTGGCTGCGGAAAAAGAAATGCTCTAAAAGTTTTTGCTCCAACGCTTCCAATGTCTCTGTAGTTTTAAATTTACCCCTGGTGGTGTGTACGATTACGAATCGCCCTTCTCTGGTTAAAAAGATAATTTCTTTGACATTTAAAAATATTTTCTTTTCTTCTTCTTTAATCAATATTTTTGCTGAGCCGGCTTCAGTTTTAAGAGGCTTGATGGATATGCTTTCAGCCTGTTCTGTTTCGGAAAGCTTTGACTTAATCCGCTCCATGGTTTTACGGATCCGTTCAATCTTATAAGGTTTGATTAAATAATCAAAGGCATAAACTTCGAATGCCTGATGGGTAAAGTCTTCATAGGCCGTAGCAAAGATAATCGTGGTCTGGGGGCTGAAGTCACATATTTTTCGTGCCGCATCCAACCCGTCCTTTTCCGGCATGGCAATATCCAGAAAGACGACCTGGGGAGCAAGTTCTTTTACTAACCGGACTGTTTCCAAGCCGTCTTCTGCTTCGCCGATAACTTCCACATCAGGTATTTGTTCCAGAGCTTTCCTGAGGATGTGGCGCATAGCCGCATCGTCTTCCGCAATAAGTACCGTTATCGTCATAAACTTGCCTTCCTTAAACCAGGACCTTTCTTTCAGGCGGTTTGGGCTGATACCATAATATAAAACTGGCTGGTTTAATACCCACGGCTGCAATAAATAAAGCGCTTAGAACTAAGGGGGAAAATAAGAACTTCTTGATTTTTAACATTTTCCAACACACCTCCTTTCCTGTTTTCTGGTTATCCAAAATAAAAAACCGTCAATTTTATCGATGGTAAAGTAACCCCAAGGGGTAAAACTGAAAGTTTGCACCAGCAGGGCTAATAGCCCGGCCAATATAAAAGATAATCTAATGTAATTGGCGAATAAAAGGGCTGCAGTAAATGAAACGATTAAAAATACTATGGTAAGACTCTTAAAAAAAGTCGCTTCTTTATAACTTAATTTTCTGTAGGGAACTTCGGCGGGAGCCCATAAACAAGCGCATAAGAGTATTGCTAAGAAGCAGGGTAATAAAATTACTGCCAACTGGCCGGGATTTAAAAGTTTTTCCAGGTTCAGAGCAATCTTGCCCGCAGAAAGGTAGATAATCAAACCGCAAATCAAGCAGCGCAGGTAACTGGTACAGTGCGCGCCGCCGCTTACCAGGCGCAACAGGCTCCCGCAAGCAAGAGCGATAACAACCTGGGGAAGAATGCTTAAGAAGCAGGCTGTGGTTAAAAGAATGATTCCTTTAATCAGGGCTCCCAGGATAATTTCCAAGCCGTAGCGTACATTATCGGTTTGGTCCAATCCCAATTCAGTTTCTTTGGTAACGTACTCTGCTATTTTACTGGAAATGCTAACCAGGCTCATCAAAAAACCTCGCTTTTTTGGCAGGTATGCGAACTGTAAAAATCGTTTCCTCATTACTTGAGGATATGGTTACTGAACCGTGGCACCGTGCAACAATTTCTTTTACTATGGGCAGTCCCAAACCCTGCCTGTCTTTTTTAGTTGAAAAATTCGGGTCAAATATCTTACTAATGATCTCCTGCTGAATTGGTTCGCCCCGGTTGGTTATTGTAAATATAAATTCATTGGACTTGCGGGTTAATTCTACTGTTATAAGGCGCTCCTCTCCGGTATTATGCTCCACCGCCTCCATAGCGTTATCAATCAGGTTGCCCAGCACCGAATTGGCTTCTCCGGATTTCAACGGTAAATTTCTAAGGCTGCAATTTATTACTACTTCAAGATTTATATTCTTTGCCTCTGCCAATCCGATTTTCGTATACAGCATGGCGCTTATTTCGTGATTGTCGGTTTTGATAAGTTCCCCGTGGGTGGTAATAGTGCTGAAGGTGTTTTTTATGTAGTCCCTTGCTTCCGGAAAAGAACCGACTTCAAGGAAGCCGTACACTGCCTGCAGGTGATGATTAAAATCGTGACGCTGTTTGCGGATGGAAAGGATCAATGCTTCCATCCGGGAAAGCGTTTCCGCCGTTTGTCTGGCCGCGCATTCTACTTCTACAACCTTGGCGATTCTTTTGATTGATACCGCAGATAAACCCGCTAAAATTACTACGGCCAAGTTAATAAAGGTTACAAATAAATTTAAGTACGCATCTGAAAAGCTCTCGGTACGTGAAACAAAAAATACGATGTTTAATAAAGCCAGTAACAAAACCGGACTAAGAACCAGGGCAATTAAAGGAAAATACTGTTTGACATAGAAGTCTTCATCTTCATCCGGTAGTTTATCATCACTTGAACTGGTTAACCCACCGGTATGTTTTACTTTTTTATAATAAGACAGGATGTTTATCCGGTAGCGCCGGCATAAAACAACCAATAAAATGATGGCTGCGGCTTCCGGTAAAAAGAAGTAAATTCTTAATAATGGGTCGGCGAGAACCTGCTCGTATTTACAGCCGGTAATCACCAATAACTGGGGAGCGATGAGCATTTCGACCACAGCAAAGACAGTGAGCCCCGTCAAACCAGCCAGTACTGAAGTTATTAGGTTTAAACGGGTAACCGCATAAATTATCAGAATAAAAGCTAAAAGCAATATTATTGTGTGCAGGCCGAAGGGCACTTGGAATGATCTGATAATGTAAGAGACTAGTGCATGAAAAATACCGATTATAAATAGCTGACCCAAGTACGGTTTAAATCCTATGAAGGTGAACCCCAACGCTGCTACCAACATGGCTTCGGGCAGGGATACTAAAAAAAGCTGTCCAGCGGTCATTTGATCCACTTTATCCCACTCCTAAGTTTACTTATCATTAAAAATCGTAATTCCTGCTATACCCGCGCGAAAGGGTCCTTTTAGTGTCCGAAAGGGTCATTTGCATTTGTACTCAAGTAAATATCTCAAGATACAAAGCTCATCCCGATACCGGGATGAGCTTATATTCAGCTGAATAAATCATGTCTTCTCTTTTCCGGCAAGCCCGGGCTGTATTGACAGACACTGTGTTTTAAGCTGGTGACTTTGCTGTTCAGCAGGTTTGTATCCTTTGCTAGTAATTTTCTACAATAATACAGATATTCCTTTTAACTCCCCAAATATTTACTTTAACAAAAGGAAGCAAAAAGAGCGCCCCTATGCTTCTAAAGTAATTTTTTGTCTCTATAGAATATATAAACAGGAAATAGAAAAATAATAAAAATACAGAGCACTATCCATTGTATTGCCTGCATCGGGGACATTTTTGTTATCTTTCTATCAGTCCAGATGAACCATGTTATAAAAACACTAAAAACAAAATAGAGAAATATAGCTGAATATAAAAAAATATTAATGTTCATGAAGCACCTTCCCTAACTTTACATTTCTTATATATTAAAATAGGGGTTCCTCGCTAATTTATGTGGGTAAACAAATGTTCTCCTGATAAAAGACCAACAAAACAGCCTGGCAAATATGGTATATTATGGACGCAGGAAGAGCCTTTACAAAGAAAGAAATATATAACTTATTATGATTACTGAAACAGGAGGCTCTTCCAATATGATGGATTACCAAACATTATTCGCAACTGCCTTAGGTTTAACTCCTCCGTGGCAGGTACTGGACATAAAGTTTTCCAAACCCAAAAATCGGCTGGATGTATGGGTCGGTTTTCCAAAAGGAAGCACTTTTACATGTCCTGCATGTGATCAAGCCGGTATGCCGGTATACGATACCAAGGAAAAGACCTGGCGACATCTGAATTTTTTCCAGTACCGCACTTACCTTCACGCCCGTATTCCCCGTGTGAAATGCTCAGAGGGATGCGGAGTGAAACAGATCCAACCACCTTGGGCCAGACCCGGCAGTGAATTTACCCTGCTCTTCGAATCATTGATTATGGTACTGGCTCAGGATATGCCGGTTAAGGCCATCGCTGAGTTGACCGGTGAACATGATACCAGGTTATGGCGAATTCTCCACTATTACGTTGAAGAAGCCCGGGCCAAGTTGGATTATTCGGAAATTCAGCAAGTTGGCGTTGATGAAACAGCTGCCAAAAGAGGCCTTGATTACATCACCCTTTTTGTAGATTTGAACACATCCCGGTTACTTTTTGCCACTCCGGGTAAAGGTAAGGAAACCGTCAGTACCTTTGCAACAGATTTACGCGACCACCAAGGCGACCCTGACAATATTAAGAGCGTATGCTGTGACCTTTCCCCCGCGTTTATAGCTGGAGTTAAGTCGTCTTTGCCACAGGCCCAAATGATTTTTGACCGCTTTCACATCATGAAAATCATAAACGCAGCGGTGGATGAAGTACGCAGATATGAAAGCCGGGAAAACGAATTGCTTAAAAAAACCCGTTATATATGGCTTAAAAACCCACAAAATCTTACCGCCAAACAACGCAATAAGCTTAACAGCTTAAAAAATGAGCATATTGACACTGTTCGTGCTTATAACCTCAGATTGTCCTTCCAGGGCTTTTTTGACCAACCGGACCGGGCATCTGGCGAGCAGTATCTTAAACGCTGGTTTTACTGGGCTACTCATTCTAAGTTGGTACCGATAGTCAATGCAGCTTACACCGTTAAAGACCACTGGGAAGGTATTCTTAACTGGTTCCATTCTCGCGTTACCAACGGTGTGTTAGAAGGAATCAACAGTCTAATTCAGGCTGCAAAAACCAGAGCAAGGGGATATCGTAATAGCAAGACCCTGATAACAATGTCTTACATAATTTCCAGCCACCTTAATTTTTCCTTGCCCAGTTTGTAGTTATTTTGGCTGGTTTTATGAGCGTTACCCACACGATTTAGCGAAAAGCCGATTTTTTTTAACCTTTAGCTAAAAACTAGCAGGAGAATGTCGGATG
>Ga0334899_1000643_pt1 | contig 41296 bp, 31 predicted proteins | sample GraSluR3_MG_FD_207219 | JGI IMG/M metagenome (GOLD analysis project Ga0334899, IMG submission 207219) | Sludge microbial communities from methane-producing bioreactor in Wageningen University, Netherlands - Granular Sludge_8_08-R3 | ecosystem: Engineered > Bioreactor > Anaerobic > Unclassified ...
AAAATGCGGGGGGATCATCGAAGGCCTCGCGCGGCACGGCGCCGTGGTGGTCAGCGGCCTGGCCCACGGGGTCGATGCCTGTGCCCACCGGGCGGCTCTGGAGAACGGGCTTACGACCGTGGCCGTACTGGGCCACGGCCTGGACAGGCTATATCCAGCACAAAACGCCGAACTGGCCAGGCGCATCCTCCGCCAGGGGGCTCTGGTCACGGAGTTTCCCAGCGGCACCGTGCCCGACCGGGAGAACTTTCCCCGGCGCAACCGCATCATTGCGGGCCTGTGCGACGCGGTGGTGGTGATTGAGGCGGCCATCACGGGAGGTGCCCTCATCACGGCGGAAATAGCCAACTCCTACAACCGCGACGTCTTTGCTTTGCCGGGGCGTACCACCGACCCCTACAGCATGGGGTGCAATAAGTTGATAAAGAGCCACAAGGCAAACCTGATCGAAAGCGCGGAGGACCTGGAGTTCGTCCTGGGATGGGACCCCCTGCCCCACCTGAATCCATCCCGGCAGGCCAGCCTTTTCCCGCCCCTGACCCCGGACGAGCAACGGCTGGCAGAGCTGTTGCGGGCACGTCAGCAGGCGGACACCGACCTTCTCTCGGATGAAACAGGCCTTCCGGCGGGCAGGATATCCTCCCTGCTGCTGACCCTGGAACTCAAAGGACTGGTGGTGTCGCTCCCCGGAAGGCTGTATGCCTTGAAAGACGGAGCATGAGGCCGCAACCGCGGCCCATGGGTCCAATAATAATCAAGAAACGGGACGCGGGCCTGCTCAGACCTCCGACAGCAGGTTGTCCAGGTTCTCAAACTTCAGCTGGTAGTCTTCCACCGACCGCCGGATCACCTCCCTGGCCTCGTCGGCATCGTAGGTGTGGGTGATCTCCACATCCAGCTTGGTATTGGGCAGGTCTTTATACGTCAGAAAGTAATGCTGCAGGCGCTCCACCACGGGCGGGGGACATTCCCTGATCGTCCGGATCCCCCCATACACTGCATCATCCTTCAGCACGGCGATGATCTTGTCATCGGCCTGGTTGCGGTCGATCAGGCGGAAGCCGCCGATGGGGATGGCCTCCACCAGGATATCCCCGTGGGAGATGGACTTCTCGGTCAGGATACAGATATCCAGCGGGTCATAGTCCCCCACAATATCCTCCCTCCCGGTCTTTTCCCTGGCCAGCTCCGCTACTTTGTGATGGCAAAGGGTTTGGGGAATGAAGCCATACAGGGCGGGCAGCACATTGGAATACTTCTGGGGCCTGTCGATTTTCAGGTAGCCGCTGATCTTATCGACCTCGTATTTAACCGTGTCGGTGGTGACCATTTCCACGAAACAGGTCAGCAGATCGGGGGCCTTCTTGCCGATCTCCACCCCGTGCCAGGGATGCGACTTGTAACGCAGTCCCATGAGCCGCCCGATCGGATCCATGATTCTGTTTGCCATGCGGATATTTTTTTTCAAAGGTATGGCTTTTCCCTCAAACAAAGCAGGCCCTGCAACGGGCCGTTACGGGCCATTTTTTTCCCGGTATGCGGATCATGGCCTGGCCGGTGGGCGGTCATATTTTTATTACATTTGCATTCATATCCCTACCCCATGGCCCGTCAGGAAGAAAAGATCATCGGCAGGCGGCTGCGCACCTCATACATGACCACGGTGGCCAGCATCACCCTGGTGCTGTTTGTGCTGGGGCTGCTCGGACTGGTCATGCTGTTCGCCCACAGGCTGTCCGACCACGTCCGGGAAAATATCGGCTTCACCGTGTACCTGCAGGACAATGCCTCGGTGGCCGACATCACGGCCTTCCAGGCCAGGCTGGACGCCATGCCGGCGGTCCGCTCCACCGAATACATATCCAGGGAACAGGCAGCAGAGGAACTGACCGGAGCCCTGGGAGAGGATTTTGTGGAATTCCTCGGATACAACCCCCTGTCGTCCTCCCTGCTGATCAGCATGCAGGCGGCTTATGCCAACCCCGACAGCCTGGAGGTGTTTGAAAAGCAGGTGCTCAACCACCGCATTGCCGCCGAAATCGACTACCAGAGGGACCTGGTACACATTGTCCATGAGAATGTGCGCAAGATCGGCCTGGGCCTGGCCCTGTTCAGCATCCTGCTGCTGCTGATCGCTTTTGCCCTGATCCACAACACGATCCGCCTGAGTGTGTTCTCCAAAAGATTCCTGATCAAAAGCATGCAGCTCATTGGCGCCACCCGGGCCTTCATCCGAAGGCCGTTTGTGATCAAAGGGGTGGTGCAGGGGCTGGTGTCTGCCCTGGCCGCCATCCTGCTGCTGGCGGGCGGACTGTTCTATATGGGAAGGCGTTTCCCGGCCCTGGCCCCCTTCAGCGACCCGCAGCTGCTGTTGCTGCTGGCGGGCATCGTGCTGTTGCTCGGGGTCGTCATCAGCTGGATATCCACCTTCCTGGCTGTACGCAAATACCTGAATGTCAAAACCGATTCCCTGTATTTTTATTAAGCGAAGTCATCCTCCAAGCCCTGGCATATGAAGAAAAAAAAGGAATCCGCGCTTCTGTTCGACCGCAATAAATACACCCTCCTGATAACCGGCCTGGTGATTACGGCCATCGGCTTTCTACTGATGATCGGGGGAGGGAGCGCCGACCCGGAAATATTCAGCGAAGACATTTTCAGCTTCCGCCGCATCACCCTGGCACCCATCCTGGTGCTGGCAGGCTACGCCCTGCAGGTATATGCGATCCTGAAGAAGAAACAATGAGCCTGCCGGAAGCCTTGATCCTGGGCCTGCTGCAAGGCCTGACGGAATTTTTGCCGGTGAGCAGCAGCGGGCACCTGGAGCTGGGATCTGCCCTCTTCGGACTGACAGACCCCGATGAGAGCCTCCGGTTTTCCATCCTGGTGCACGGGGCCACCGTGCTGAGCATCCTGGTGGTGTTCCGCCGCGACATCCTGGAGCTGGCTGCGGCCCTGCTGCGCTTCCGGTGGGACGAGAAAAGCCGTTTTGTATTGCTGCTGCTGGTTTCAGCCATTCCGGTCGGGATCACCGGCCTGTTGTTTGAATCCTCCATCAGCGCTTTTTTCGGGGGACGCATCGTGTTCGTCGGATGCATGTTGCTGGTCACGGCCACCCTGCTGTTTCTGACGCGCTATGCTCCCGGTGGGAACAGCAGGCTGTCGCCCGGGAAAGCCCTGCTGATCGGCCTCGCCCAGACGGTGGCCATCCTGCCTGGCATCTCCCGCAGCGGCGCCACCATTTCCGTGGCGCTGTTCCTGGGCATTGACCGGGAACAGGCCACCCGGTTTTCCTTTCTCATGGTCCTGCTGCCCATCATCGGGGCCACCCTTCTGGAAGTGAAGGATCTGGTCGCCTTATCCCCGACCGGGGAAGGCAGCGGAACGGCGGTCCTTGCGGCCGGCTTCCTGGCGGCCTTCCTGTCCGGCCTGCTGGCCTGCCGGTGGATGCTTGGACTGGTCAAAAAAGGCCGGATCGTTTATTTCTCATTGTACTGCCTGTTGGCGGGACTGGTGGCCATCATCGCCGGAATTTCCTGATATGAAGAACTCCCCGGAGCCCTTTACAAGAGAGTCTTTCACCGAAGGACGGGTGTTGCTCCTGGACAAACCCTATGCCTGGACTTCCTTCGATGTGGTGGGCAAGGTGCGGGCCCTGCTGAGGCATGTGCTGGGCGTCAAAAAACCCAAGGTCGGGCATGCCGGGACCCTGGACCCCCTGGCCACCGGCCTGCTGGTGGTATGCACCGGACGCATGACCAAATCCATCACCAGCTACCAGGACATGGAGAAGGAATACACCGGGACCATGGTCCTGGGGCAGACCACCCCTTCGTACGACCTGGAAACCGAACCCGATGGCACCTATCCCCATGCCCACATTACCCGGGAGGGTGCGGAAGCTGCAGCCCGCTCCCTCTGCGGGTGTTACGGGCAGCTGCCCCCCCAGTTTTCGGCAAAAAAGGTGGCGGGGGAAAGGGCCTATGCCTTTGCCCGGCGGGGGGAGACCACCCGGCTGGAGCCGAGGGAGGTGGATGTCAGAGAGTTTGAGATCACCCGCTTCGACCTTCCGGAAGTGGACTTCCGGATCAGCTGCAGCAAGGGAACCTATATCCGGGCCCTGGCAAGGGACTTCGGGAAGGCCCTGGGGTCCGGAGCCTACCTGAAATCCCTGAGGAGGGTACGGATCGGCCAGCTGCATGTGGAGCAGGCCGTCTGCCCGGCCACCCTGGAGCAGCTCCTGCGGGAATCCGCAGGATAAGGGTCTGCGGGGGCCGTCCGGAAATACCGGACAAACAGGCCGGAGGGGGGAGCCATGCGGCCGGTTTTGAAAAAAGGTGTTGACAAGGGGGGGGTCTGTGTATTATCTTTGCAGGTTTTCCGGCCCCTCATACGCCATCCCAAGCTGTAATCGATGAAATTATCCGACTTTAAATTCAATTTGCCGGCCGAGCTCATTGCGGAGCACCCCCCGGCAAACCGCGACGAATCGCGCCTGATGGTGGTTGACCGCCGCAATGGTTCGATCGAACACATGATGTTCAAAGACATCCTGCAATTTTTTGATGACGGAGACGTCATGGTGGTGAACAATACCCGGGTGTTTCCCGCCCGCCTCTACGGGACCAAGGAGAAAACAGGGGCCAAGATCGAAGTGTTCCTGCTCCGGGAACTAAACCGTGAAGCCCGGCTGTGGGACGTGCTGGTCGATCCGGCCAGAAAAATCCGCATCGGGAACAAGCTGTATTTCGGGGACGATGACAACCTGGTGGCCGAGGTGATTGACAACACCACCTCGCGCGGCCGCACCCTGCGGTTTTTGTTTGACGGCACCTACGATGAGTTCAAGAAAACCATCGAGACCCTGGGTGAAACCCCCCTGCCAAAACAGATCCGCCGCCCGGTCACCCCGGAAGACAAGGAGCGGTACCAGACGGTATTCGCCAAAAGGGAAGGGGCCGTGGCGGCCCCGACGGCAGGCATGCATTTCAGCCGGGAGCTGGTCAAGCGGCTCGAACTGAAAGGCGTCGGTTTTTGCGAGATCACCCTGCATGCCGGACTGGGAAATTTCCGGAGTGTGGATGTGGAGGACCTCAGCAAGCACAAGATGGACTCCGAAGAGATCTTCATCGAGGAGAAGACCGCACGGCTTGTCAACACCGCCAGGGAGAATCGAAACAAGGTTTGTGCCGTGGGCACCACCACCATGCGTGCCCTGGAGTCGTCCGTTTCCATCTCCGGGCAGCTGAAACCTTTCGAAGGCTGGACCAACAAGTTCATCTACCCGCCTTACGATTTCAGCGTGGCCAACACCATGGTCTCCAACCTCCACCTGCCCCAGTCGACCCTGATGATGATGGTCGCTGCATTCACCGGCTTTGACCTGCTGATGAAGGCCTACAAGGTGGCCATCAAGGAAAAGTACAAGTTTTTTACCTATGGTGATGCCATGCTGATCCTTTGAGATCATGAAGCTTTTTGCGCTGATCACGGCCGGGGGAGAGGGCCGCAGGATGGGCTCCGGCGTTCCCAAACAGTTTCTTGAACTGGACGGCCGGCCCATCCTCATGCACAGCATCCAGGCCTTCCTGAATTACGCCCCGGACATGGAGCTGGTGGTCGTGTTGCCGGAGGACTGGTTCGGGCCGTGGAAGGCCTTGTGCCAGACACACCGGTTCATGGCCAGGCACCGGCTGGCAATCAGCGGTCCCACCCGCTTTCATTCCGTCAAGAACGGCCTCCGTCAGGTTCCCGGCGAGGCCCTGGTGGCCATCCACGATGGGGCCCGCCCCCTGCTGCCCCTGTCGGTTATCTCCAGGGTCTTTGAAAACGCCCGGAAGTTCGGCAACGCCATCCCGGTGACCGAGCCCGGGGACTCCCTCCGGACGGTCGAGGGGGCCATGAGCGCCCCGCTTGACAGGATGAAGGTGCGGCTGGTACAAACCCCGCAGTGTTTTCATGCCGGAGAGATCAAAAAGGCCTACGAAAGGAATTTCCACGAATCCTTCACCGACGACGCCACGGTGCTGGAAGCCGCCGGGGGGCGCCTGTTTCTGGTGGATGGCAGCAGGGAAAACATCAAGATCACCACGCCCACCGACATCATCCTGGCCAGGGGCATCCTGTCAGAACGTGCTTCCTAGGCCTTTCCTCCGGGTCATTCAATCCTGCAGGGCCTCCCCTTTCAGGGTGGCCGAGCTGCAGGAGGTGACCTCCACCCTGACATAATCGCCGGGCCGGAACCCCAGGTCGGGAAACACCACCACCTTGTTGTGGGAGTTCCTGCCGGAGACATGGGATGCAGAGCGCCTGGAGGGACCTTCGACCAGGACCTCCACCACCTTGCCGACATCTTCCTGGTTGCTTCTCAGGGAAAGTTGCTGCTGCAGCCGGATGACCTCCTCGAGGCGGCGGGCCTTGTCCGCCTCCGGCACGTCGTCGGGATGTTTTTTCTCGGCAGGGGTGCCGGGACGTTCCGAATACTTGAACATGAAGGCGAAATCGAAACCCGCCCAGGCCATCAGGCTGAGGGTCTGACGGTGGTCTTCCTCCGTTTCCCCGCTGAAACCGCAAATGATGTCTGTGGACAGGGCGCATCCGGGCAGGATGCGGCGCACGGCACCGATGCGCTCCATATACTCTTCCCGGGTGTACTTTCGGTTCATGCGAAGGAGCACCTCGGTGCTCCCCGATTGCACCGGCAGGTGGATGGACCGGCAGCAATTGGGGAAGCGGGCCATGGCCTTCAGGAGCTCATCCGACAGGTCTTTGGGGTGGCTCGTGGCAAAGCGGACCCTCAGCGAGGGATCCAGGCCCGCCACCTGTTCCAGCAGCCAGGGGAAATCCCGGGACGCGTCTCCCGCTTCACCACGCCAACGGTAGGAGTTGACATTCTGCCCGAGCAGCGTGACTTCCCGGTAGCCGTCACGTAGCAGCTGCCGGATCTCTGACAGGATGGACTCCGGGTTGCGGCTTCTTTCCTTGCCCCGGGTATAGGGAACCACGCAATAGGAACAGAAGTTCTCGCAGCCACGCATGATCGACACGAAAGCCGACACCCCTCCGGCGGCCACCCGGACCGGGGTGATGTCGGCATAGGTCTCCTCGGCCGACAACAACACATTGACGGCCTTCTGCCCCGTTTCCGCATCCAGCATGAGCCGGGGCAGATCGCGGTAGGCATCGGGGCCGACGACCATGTCGATGCGCATGCCCAGGGTATCTTCCTCGAGCAGGGACTCCTTCAGCCTTTCGGCCATACACCCCAGCACCCCGATGATCAGCTCCGGTTTGGACCGGCGAAGGGACTGCAACTCCCTGAGCCGGTTGAGCACGCGCTGCTCTGCATGGTCCCTTATGGAGCAGGTGTTCAGAAAGATCACGTCGGCCTCTCCCGCGGAATCCGCATTCTGGTAATCATGGCTGGTCATGACCGATGTGACGATCTCGCTGTCAGAGAAGTTCATCTGACAACCATATGTTTCTATATATATTTTTTTTTGCATTTAATTCCGTTTATACGCGGGCCGGACATGATTCCGGACCGCGGGTTGCAAGGCATGGGGCGCAAGTTTTCAACCGGGATTGTGCGGCCTGAAAAGAATGCTTCACAAGAAGCCCATTCAGGCCAGGCGGAAACAAAATTAAGAAAAATGCTTACTTTTGACCCCTCAAAAACAACAGCATGCCAAAAAATCTGGTCATCGTAGAGTCCCCCGCCAAGGCAAAAACCATTGAAGGGTTCCTGGGCAAGGACTTCCAGGTCAAATCGAGTTTCGGTCACGTGCGCGATCTGCCCAAGTCAAATTTAGGGGTGGCCATTGAACAGGACTTCAGACCGGAATACGAAATCCCATCCGACAAGAAAGCCATTGTCAGCGAACTGAAAAAATTGTCCAAACAAGCCGACACGGTCTGGCTCGCGACCGATGAGGACCGGGAAGGGGAGGCCATTTCATGGCATCTTGCCGAAAGCCTGGAACTGGACGAAGGCAAGTGCCGGCGCATCGTCTTTCATGAAATCACCAAACAGGCCATCCTCCGGGCCATTGAAAATCCCCGAACCATCGACAACAACCTGGTCAACGCCCAGCAGGCCCGCAGGGTCCTGGACCGGCTGGTGGGATTCGAACTGTCGCCCCTGCTCTGGAAGAAAGTCAAACCCGCGCTGTCGGCCGGCCGTGTTCAGTCGGTGGCCGTCCGGTTGATTGCCGAAAGGGAGAGGGAGGTGCGGGAATTTCGCCCGGTCTCCTCTTTCCGCGTGGAGGCCCTGTTTGAACCGGAACATCACGAACAACCCGTCACGGTGAAGGCTGAACTTCCGCGCCGCCTCTCCGGTCCGGAAGAAGCGGAAGGATTTCTTGCCTCCTGTAAAGGGGCCCGCTTCACGGTGGCCGACATAGAGACCCGGCCGGCAAAAAAATCCCCGGCCCCGCCCTTCACCACATCCACCCTGCAACAGGAGGCCAGCCGCAAGCTTGGTTTTTCGGTGGCACGCACCATGACAGTGGCGCAGAAGCTTTATGAATCGGGAAAGATCACCTACATGCGTACCGATTCCGTCAGCCTCTCCGCCACGGCCATTGGAATGGCCCGGCGGGAAATCGAGAAAAGCTACGGCAAAGAGTATGTCAAGACGCGGCAGTACAGCACCAAAAGCAAGGGGGCGCAGGAAGCCCACGAGGCCATCCGGCCGACAGATATGGGCGTCTCCCGCGCCGGGTCGGATGCCGCCGAACAAAGGCTCTACGAGCTGATCTGGAAACGGACCCTTGCCAGCCAGATGGGCGACGCCCTCCTGGAAAAAACCACGGTCAACATCGGCATCTCCACCCGGAAGGATCATTTTGTTGCCACAGGAGAGGTGCTGCGTTTCGATGGGTTTTTAAAGGTCTACATGGAGTCGACCGACGATGACGAAGAAGAAGCCACCGCCTCCATCCTGCCCCCCCTCACGACCGGACAGCCGATGCCGCTGAAGGAAATAACGGCCCTGCAGCGCTTCAGCAAACACCCTCCCCGCTACACGGAGGCCAGCCTGGTCAAAAAGATGGAGGAACTGGGAATCGGTCGGCCGTCGACCTACGCCCCCACCATCAGCACGATCCAGAAAAGGGAATACGTGGAGAAGGAAAGCCGGGAGGGGGAACCCAGGCAGTTGCAATACATGATCCTGAAAAACGACCACATCACCTCCCGGGTCCGGACTGAAGTGGCCGGAGCAGAAAAAAACAAGTTGTTCCCGACCGACATCGGCATCGTGGTGAACAACTTTCTGATGGAGTACTTCATGGAGATCATGGACTACAATTTCACGGCCAGCGTGGAGAAGGAGTTCGACGAGGTCTCCTGGGGACAGAAGCCCTGGGTGCAGGTCATCCGCGACTTCTACGGGCCTTTCCACAAGCAGGTGGAAAAGACCCTGAAAACGACCGATAAGTTCAGCGGGGAACGCCTGCTGGGGAAGGATCCGAAAAGCGGGCGCAATGTCTACGCCAAGATCGGGCGTTTCGGACCCATGGTACAGATCGGAGAGCCGGAAGAAGAGGACAAGCCTTCCTTTGCCGGCCTTCGCAAGGACCAGGGCCTGGAGACCATCACCCTGGAGGAAGCCCTCGACCTGTTCAAGCTGCCCCGGACGGTGGGCGAATATGAGGGCAAGGAGATGGTTGCCGCCGCCGGACGTTTCGGTCCCTACATCCGGCATGACGGCCAGTTCTACTCCATCCCCAAAACGGAAGACCCCCTGACCATCGGGGCTGAAGCCGCCGTCCTGGTGATTGAGGAAAAGCGGAAGAAGGACCGCGAGCGCATCATCCGGGAGTTTCCCGAAAACCCCGATATTAAAATCCTCAAGGGCCGCTGGGGCGCTTATATTGCCGCGGGCGGCAAAAACCACAAGCTCCCGCGCAATGCCGATCCGGAGAGCCTGGGGCTGGAAGACTGCATAAAAATCATCTCGGAGGCAACCCCGGCGAAAAAATCGCGTACAACAAGAAAAACCAAAGCCGCCCCGCGCAAGGGGAAAAAATCCTAGTTTTTTTTGTCTTATGCAGATTGTTGAATACCTTGAACCCGTTGACCGGGCCAGGTTCTTTGATGAAGAAAAGGACCACCCGCTGCTCCTTGGAAGGGCCATCCGCTCTCATACCGAAGAAGAAGGCATGCCCGCCCTTGAAAATGCGGACATCGCCCTGATCGGGGTCAGGGAGGACCGCCTGGGAGAATCCAACCGCGGCTGCGCCCTGGCCCCGGACTATGTCCGCAAACACCTCTACCACCTCTTCAAGGGGGCCGGGCGGCTGAAAATCGTCGACCTGGGCAATATCCGGGCCGGGGATCAGGTGAGCGACACCTATTTCGCCGTCAAAACCGTGGTGGCCGACCTGATCCGCAACAGGATCACCCCGGTCATCATCGGGGGAAGCCAGGACCTGACGTACGCCAATTACCAGGCATACGAGGAATTGGGGCAGATCATCAACATCGTGGGGGTGGATGCCCGTTTCGACATCGGCATGCACCGGGAGCAGGAGATCAGCCATTCCAATTACCTGAACGCCATCCTGACGCATAAGCCCAACTATCTGTTCAACTTTGCCAACATCGGCTACCAGACCTATTTTGTCGACCAGGATGCCATTGAGTTGATGGAAAAACTGTATTTCGATGCCTACCGGCTCGGATACGTGCGGCGTGATCTGGAAGAAGTGGAACCCATTGTCAGGAATGCCGACCTGATCAGTTTCGATGTGTCCTCCATCCGGCAGTCGGATGCACCCGGCAATGCCAACGCTTCGCCCAACGGATTCTACGGGGAGGAGGCCTGCCAGATCGTACGCTATGCCGGACTGAGTGACAAGCTTTCCTCCATTGGCTTCTATGAAGTGAATCCGGCCTTCGATCAGGGAGAGCAAACCTCCCACCTGGTGGCACAGATGATCTGGTATTTCATTGACGGCTATGCCTTGCGCAAGAAGGACATGCCGGACAGGCAACGGAAGGAATCCGGGGAATACCTCAAGTACGTGGTCACCATCAAGGATTTTAAAAACGAGATTGTTTTTTTCAAGAGCAAGAAAAGCGACCGGTGGTGGATGGAGGTTCCCTGCCCGGCGGGATTGCAGATGAAGTACGAACGGCAATTCCTGGTGCCCTGTTCCTACAAGGATTACCAGGCCGCCTGTGAAGATGAAATGCCGGAAAAATGGTGGCAGGCCTACCAGAAGTTCCTATAACGCAAAAAACGAAAACAAACCAAGAAAGACGCCTATCGGGAAAATTTGTACTTTTAATCAAATGGGGCGGTTTCCGGACCGATTACATGCCGGGCGGGCAGGCCGCCTGTCAATAATTTGCTGTTTTTTGCGTTTACTGAATGGAACAACACCCTCGTTCATGGGCATTCGTACATTCCTTTTAGCGGCTCTGACGGCCATCACCTTCACGCCTGCTTTCTCGCAGCAGGAGGCGCAGTTCAGCCACAACATGTTCAACAACATGGGCATCAATCCCGGCTACGCCGGCCTGAGACGTGCCATCTGCGCCACCGCCCTGGCTCGTCAGCAGTGGGTGGGGCTGCGCAACACCGAGGGGGAGAGGGTGAACCCGGAAACCTACAGCCTGCATGTGGATGCCCCCATTCCCTTTATCCGGGGGGGGCTGGCCGTGGGGTTTCTGCAGGACCAACTTGGCCTGGAAACCAATATCGGGGTGAAGATCGCCTATTCCTACCACCACCGCCTGGCTGACGGGATCCTCGGCCTGGGGGCACAGGTCGGCTTTTTGGACAAACGCATCGACTTCGGATCCTTCGAACCCATCACCCCCGGCGATCCGGTGCTGATCGGGGGAGAGGAAAGCCATATGTTTACGGATTTTGCCCTGGGGGCCTTCTACCAGGACGGCAGCGGCGCCTTCCTGGGATTGTCTGCCGCCCAGTTGCGCCAGGCCGGCGGATACCTCGGGGAAAGCAACTACTCCCTGCGCCGCCACTTATACGGAACGGCAGGCTACCAGTACACCATCCCGTCCAGCCCGGCCTATGTGGTCAGTCCCTCGGTCCTTGTTAAAACCGACATGAAGTCGGTCCAATTCGACCTCAACGCCCTGGTGACATACAATAAGCGCTTCTGGGGCGGCGTTAGCTATAGGCCCCGGGACGCCATGGTCGTCCTGCTGGGTGTTCAGTATGAGGAGATCAGCATCGGATACTCCTACGACCTGACCACTTCCCAGCTGGGATCCATGGGACGAAGTTACGGGAGCCACGAGATCATGCTGAGGTACTGCTTCGAACTGGACCTGGATAAAATACAGGAAATTCAGCGGAATATCAGATTTTTGTAACTTTGATGCTACTTTTACATATAATATATGTAAGCCTTTGAATCGCCCAAAGGACAACAAACAACCAAAGCTGCCATGAAGAGACTTTTTTTATTCCTGATACCATTGGTTCTTCTGGGGAGTTGCAACCGTTCCAGCCGGGGGCACCTGACCGGGGTGGAGGACCGCCCGGACGGTTTCTATGCCGACCCCCCGGGCATGGTGTTCATCCCCATGGGAAGCTTTACCATGGGTCCGTCGGATGAAGACCCGGCCTATGGACACACTGCCGTGTCCCGGACCATTTCCCTGCCGGCCTTCTACATGGACGAAACCGAGATCACCAACAACCAGTACAGGCAGTTTGTCCACTGGGTCAGGGACTCCATCGCCATGAGAATGCTGGTGGAAAACGACTATGTGGAGTTCATCCACGACGACTTCCGCGAGGATGGCAGGCGCTTTGACCCGGAACTGGTCGAGCTGACCTGGGGCAACGACATTCTGCAGCTGGAAAATGTCCCCCTGAACTGGAGCCGGGCGGGCAGGATTCCCTATAACAGCAGCGATCCGGAGGTGATCGACGCCCTCAGGGACCTCTACCTGGAGGACCACGAGCGGTTTTTCCGCCGCCGGGAGATCGATACCCGCAAGCTGGTATACCAGTACCACCGGGTGGATCTCAGAAGGGCCGCAAGGGTCTCCGAAAGGGACACCCCGCGGAACGAATTCATCATCAGGGAACAGACCGCCGTGTATCCCGACACCCTGGCCTGGATCCGTGATTTTTCCTACACCTATAACGAGCCCATGACCCAGCGGTACTTCTGGCACCCCACCTACGACCATTACCCGGTCGTGGGGGTTAACTGGGAGCAGGCACGCGCCTTCACCGTATGGCGCACCAACTTGCTGAACAGCTACCTGGCCGGCAGGGAAAGGCCCTATGCCATGGAATTCTCCCTGCCTTCCGAGGCGGAGTGGGAGTATGCCGCAAGGGGTGGCCTGCAACACAGCCCGTACCCCTGGGGAGGACCCTATGTACGAAATGCCGAAGGATGTTTCCTGGCCAACTTCAAGCCCCTCCGCGGGAATTACATAGGGGACGGAGGCTACCAGACCGTGATTGTCGGACACTACCCCCCGAACAATTTCGGGTTGTTTGACATGGCAGGCAATGTGTCCGAGTGGACCCGGAGCGTCTACGATGAGTCTTTCTATATCATCGGGCACGACATGAATCCCGACTACCAGTACGATGCAGCCCCCGACGATCCGCCCGTCATGAAGCGCAAGGTGGTCCGCGGGGGATCCTGGAAGGACGTGGGGTATTTCCTGCAAGTCAGCACCCGCACCTATGAATACCAGGATACGGCCAAATCCTATATCGGCTTCCGTTGCGTACAGACCTATCCCGGTCGCGACCGCAGGGATGGACGCGGCGCATCCAACGTTTATTAATCCAGTCATTTTTAACCTTTTTTCATCCAACGCCTTATGAGATTCGCAAACTCAAAAACCTGGAAAGTCTTCATGTCCAGACTGTACGGATGGGGTGCCTCCATTGTGATCCTGGGAGCCCTTTTCAAAATCATGCACTGGCAATTTGCAGACATCGCCCTGATTGTTGGTATGGGTACGGAAGTCGTCGTGTTTTTCTTCTCTGCATTTGAGAAGGTTCATGAGGAACCGGACTGGAGCCTGGTGTATCCCGAGCTGGCCGGACTGGAGGATGCCTCTGCCACATCCAGGGACGGCAGGGCCGCTGGCACGGCGAACATCAGCCTGTCTGCCAACCTGGACAGGCTGTTGGAGGAGGCCAATATCGGGCCCGAACTGGTCAACAACCTGGGGCGCGGCCTGCGCAACCTGAGCGACAATGCCGCCCGGCTGGCCGACATGTCCAATGCGGCCGCAGCCACCAACCAGTATGTCCAGAACATGGAGTCGGCCTCCAAGTCTGTGCTGGAGCTCAGCCAGTCATACAAGAACAAGACCGAGTACCTTAAGCACGATCTCAGCCTTTCCGGGGAATACACCAACAGCCTCAAGGATGTGGTCCACTCCATGAAGGACATGAGCGAGAGCTACAAGAAGACGGCCGCTTCGGCCCAGGACAACCTCTATGCATCGGAAGACCTGGCCAAGAGCATCCGGAACATGACCGGTTACTCCAACGAAATGGGCAAGGCCTACAGCCAGAATGCGGCCGTGCTGACCGATGCGGTGGAGGCCATGCAGGCTGCTTCCTCCCACGGAAAAAACTACAGCGATCAGTTGCAGAAGACGGCCCAGAACCTGTCGGCCCTGAATGCCGCCTACGAGATCCAGCTCCAGTCGGCCGGCACCCAGGCGGATTCCACCGAACGGCTCAACAAGACCATGGGATCGCTCGAAGAAAACGTGAACCAGACCCTGCTGACCACCCAGAAATACCAGGGCGAGCTCGACCAGCTCACCAACAACATCCGCGCGCTGAACAGCGTATACGGCAACATGCTGTCGGCCATGAATTTTAATGTAAACCGCTAGGACAACCAGATCGCCCGGGAAGGCCCATCCGACGATTGCCGGTAAGGGACCGGCCGGGCAATGAAACGACAGACTATGGCAGGTGCTAAACAAACCCCCAGGCAAAAACTCATCGGCTTGATGTACCTGGTATTTCTTGCACTGATGGCACTGAACGTGTCGGTGGAGGTGCTGGATTCTTTTCCCATGATCAACGAGGGACTGGAGCAGACCAACAGGAATTTCGAGCTGAAGGTGGACATGGTGTACCGGGACTTCGACCAGCAAAAGGCCATTTCGGAGGATAAAGTACAGCCCTTCTACGATGAGGCCCAATACGTCAAGGACCTTGCCGACGAACTGATCGATTACATCATCCAGCAGCGCCACCAGATGATCTCCGAGCTGAACGGGATCAGCCTGGAAGAGGCAGCCGTGCTGAACCTGCACGATTTAAAGAAAAAAGACAACTACAGCATCTCCTCCCGCTTCTGGCTGCGCGACAACATCCAGGAACCGACCCGGGACGGCGGCCGTGGCACGAGGGCTTATGAGCTCCGCGAGAAAATCGCCCATTTCAAGGAAGAGATTGACCGGATCATGGGCAGCCACAACCTGGCAGAGTTCATCCAGGTGGGACTGGACGTGGAAGGGCCGTTTTACAGGCAGGACACCGAGATCAGCTGGCAACAGCTGATGTTTGACCGCGTCATCTCCGTGGCGGTGGCCACCAACCTCAGCCGCCTGATCACCGAAATCCGCAATGCGGAGTTTGATGCCATCAACCTTCTCTATGGGGCCATCACGGCCGACGACTTCAAGTTCGACCAGATCGAGGCGAGGGTCGTCCCCAACAGCCAGATCGTGCTCCTGAACGACTATTATGAGGCGGATATTTTCGTGGCGGCCATCGACACCCGCCAGAATCCCGAGATCTTTGTCGGAGGCAGGTCGGTGCCCACCCAGGACGGGGTGGGACGACTGCGCATCCCGGCCTCTTCCACGGGGCCGCAGACCCACCGGGGTGTCATCCGCATCGTGTCGCCCACGGGCTATCCCCAGGAGTATCCCTTCACGGCCCAGTACATCGTGGAGCGGCCATCCGTTACGGTATCGGCCGACCGCATGAACCTGTTCTATGTGGGGGTGCCCAACCCGGTATCCATTTCCGCCCCCGGCATCCCGACCGAAAACCTTCGTCCGGTCATCTCGGCCGGAGGCAGCCTGACCCGCCAGTCGGACGGCAGCTACATCGTGCAGGTGCAGCCCGGCACCCGTGAGATCAACATCACGGTCAACGCCCTGGTGGACGGCACCACCCGCAATATGGGGACGAGCAATTTCCGCGTGCGCAACGTGCCCGACCCGGTGGCCTACATTGCCAACCGCCGCGAGGGCCGGATCACCAGGGACGAGCTGCTGCTTGCCAGGGCCATCATCCCCCGCATGGAGAACTTCGAGTTCGACATGAATTTCGAGATTGAATCCTTCACGATGGTGACCACCATGGCCGGGGACGTCCGGACTTTCCGGGCCACCGGCAACCAGTTCTCCGCAGAGATGCAGCAGGTGATATCCAATGCCGGCCGGGGGCAGCGCATCATCTTTGAAAACATCACAACGCGGCCGGGACCCGACGGAAGGGTCAGGACCCTGTCGCCCCTGAGTTTTACCATCAACTAAAAAGCCTAATCATAAGGAGGTCAACCCATGATACGAAATTTGCTTGTTATTTGCCTGCTGGCGCTGGTGTTCCCCTCAGGCCTGCTTGCGCAGTCCGCGCAGCCTGCGCAGCCAGGACAGGAAGGACGGCCGGCCCGTGACGGGGCCTGGGACCGGACCGACCAGGTCGACCGCAAGCCCGTGGAGTTTCCCTATATCCGGGAGACAGATGTGCTCTGGTCCAAAAGGGTATGGCAGCTGATCGACCTGAGGGAAAAGATGAACCAGCCCCTGTATTTTCCCCCGACCCCTTCGGGCAATATGCGCAGCCTGATGCAGGTGATCATGGACGGCATTGCCGAGGGAAACATCACCCCCTACAGCGTGGACGCCGAGGACTTCTCCGTCCCGCTCGACCCGCAGGCACTCATGGCCACGCTTGACAGAACCCAGAACATCACCATGCAGCGGCCCGATCCGCCTTATGACGAGTACGACACGACCATCACCATCTCCTTCAACCCCGCCGACATCATGCGCTTCCGCATCAAGGAAGACTGGTACTTCGACAGCAAACGCTCGGTACTCGAGGTACGCATCCTGGGCATTTGCCCGGTCCGGGAAGCCATCGACCCGCTGACGGGGGAGGTACGCGGGGACGAACCCCTGTTCTGGATCTATTTCCCGGAAGCCCGCGACATATTCGTCAATGCCCCGGTTTTCAACCGTTACAATGACGCCATGCGCATGTCATACGATGACCTGTTTATCCGGCGCTTTTTCAGCAGCACGATCTACAAGGCGTCCAACGTACACGACCGGCGCATCGGGGAGTATTACACGGGCATGGATGCCCTTCTGGAGGCCCAGCGAATCCAGGAAGAGATCCGCAACTTCGAGCACGACCTCTGGTCGTACTGACCCCCGGCCTTTTACACCATATCCGCCGGATTCACCCAGCGGTCAAAATCCTTTTCTGATACCAGGCCAAGGGCCAGCGCCGCCTCACGGAGGGTGCTGTTCTCCTCATGGGCTTTCCTGGCTATTCTGGCCGCATTGTCGTAGCCGATATGCGGACTCAGGGCCGTGACCAGCATCAGGGAGTTTTCCAGGTGGTTTTTGATGCCATCCGGGTTGGGCCGGATGCCGCGGACACAGTGGGTGGTGAAAGACCGGGACGCATCCCCCAGCAGGCGGGCCGATTGAAGCAGGTTATACACCATCATGGGCTTGAACACATTCAGCTGGAAATGGCCGTGCATCCCGGCGGTGGCAATTCCCGCATCGTTGCCCACCACCTGGGCAGCCACCATGGTCAGGGCTTCCGCCTGGGTGGGATTGACCTTCCCGGGCATGATGGAACTGCCCGGTTCGTTGGCAGGCAGGATGATCTCCCCGATGCCCGAACGGGGGCCGGAGGCCAGCAGCCGGATGTCATTGGCCACTTTCATGATGGACACGGCCAGTCCCCTTAAGGCCCCGCTCACGGCCACCACGGCGTCATGGGCGGCCAGGGCCTCAAATTTATTGGGGGCTGTTTTAAACGGCAGGCCCGTCAGCGCCGCGATCTGCCGGGCCACCTCCCGGTCGAAACCCCCGGGGGCATTGATGCCGGTCCCCACGGCGGTTCCCCCCAGGGCGAGCTCACTCAGGTGGTCCAGGGTGTCCTGCAGGTGAACGATCCCGTGTCCGAGCTGGGAAGCAAAGCCGGAAAACTCCTGTCCGAGGGTCAGGGGCGTGGCATCCATCAGGTGGGTACGGCCGATCTTGACCACCCCCCTGAAAGCCTCCGCCTTTTCCTCCAGGGCCTGACGGAACGCTTCCAGGGCTGGGATTGTGTGCTGCACAATCAGGGTGTAGGCGGCCATATGCATGGCGGTCGGGAAGGTGTCGTTGGAGGATTGCGACTTGTTGACATGGTCGTTGGGGTGCAGCCGGGGCGCCTTGTCCCCGTGGCTGCCGGCAAGGATTTCGTTTCCCCGGTTGGCAATCACCTCATTGAGGTTCATGTTGGTCTGGGTGCCGCTGCCGGTCTGCCACACCTTCAGGGGAAAATGATCATCGAGCCGGCCTTCCAGAATCTCATCACAAACTTCTGCGATGGCCTGGGCATGCACTTCGGGCAAAACCCCCATGGCACGGTTTACCATGGCGGCAGCCTTTTTCAACAGGGCGAAGGCCCGGATCACCTCCCCGGGCATGCGCTCCTCCCCGATTTTGAAATGGTGCAATGATCTTTGGGTCTGTGCGCCCCAGTACCTGTCGGCCGGCACCTCCACCGGGCCGAGGGTATCGTATTCGGTTCTGAACATATGCGGTGGTCTTGGTTCCTGCCGTTGCCTGCGCCCTAAGGCAACGGGAGCCGGCAGGAAGGTTTACCAGCTAAACAGCGCCGGCACACCACATGTTCATTCATAAGCCATGCACCTGGCGCCGCTTACAACATCCTGTAGAAATCGTTGCCCTTGTCGTCCACCAGGATGAAGGCCGGGAAATCCGCCACCTCGATGCGGTAAATGGCCTCCATGCCCAGCTCCGGGTACTCCAGCAGCTCGACCTTCCGGATGTTCTCCTGCGCAAGCACCGCGGCGGGTCCGCCGATGCTGCCCAGGTAAAACCCGCCGTGCTTTTTGCAGGCATCCGTTACGGCCTGGCTGCGGTTCCCTTTGGCGATCATGACCATGCTGCCGCCATGCTGCTGGAACAGGTCCACATAGGAGTCCATGCGGCCGGCAGTGGTTGGCCCGAACGACCCCGAAGCCATGCCTTCGGGAGTTTTCGCGGGACCGGCATAATAGATCGGATGGTCCCGGATGTACTGAGGAAGTCCTTCCCCTGCGTCCAGACGTTCTTTCAGCCTGGCGTGGGCAATGTCCCTTCCGACGATGATGGTGCCATGGAGGGAGAGGCGCGTGCCCACCGGGTGTTTGCTCAGTTCCCCCAGGATATCCTTCATGGGCTGGTTCAGATCGATCCGGACCGCCCCGCCTTCCTCCTTCCCTTGGAAGGACCCGGGGATGTAGGCCCCGGGATTGGTTTCCAGCTTTTCGATCCAGATCCCGTCCCGGTTGATTTTAGCCTTGATGTTGCGGTCGGCGGCACAGGACACGCCCATGCCCACGGGACAGGAGGCCCCGTGGCGGGGCAGGCGGATGATGCGCACATCCAGGGCAAAGTATTTTCCACCAAACTGAGCGCCGATGCCGAGCTTGTAGGCGGCCTCCAGCACCTTCTCCTCCAGGGCGCGGTCCCGGAAGGCCTGTCCCCCCTCGTTGCCCTCTCCGGGGAGGTCGTCATAATATTTGGCCGTGGCAAGCTTCACGGTTTTCAGGCAGGACTCTGCCGAGGTCCCCCCGATGACAAAAGCCACATGATAGGGCGGGCAGGCGGCCGTACCCAGTGTTTTCAGCTTGTCTGCCAGAAAGCGCTCCAGGCTGGCCGGGTTCAGCAAGGCCTTGGTTTCCTGAAACAGGGCGGTTTTGTTGGCCGACCCGCCCCCCTTGGCCACAAACAGGAAATGGTACTCCTCTCCGGCCACCGCGTTGATGTCGATCTGGACCGGGAGGTTGGTACCGGAATTCTTTTCCTTGTACATATCCAGGGGGATTACCTGGGAGTAGCGCAGGTTTTCTTCCGTATAGGTCTTATAAGCCCCCCTGGAAAGCGCCTCACGGTCTCCCCCACCGGTCCATACCCTTTGGCCCTTCCTGGCAAAGATGGTGGCCGTGCCCGTATCCTGGCAGAACGGAAGGAGTCCCCTGGCCGATATTTCCGCATTGCGCAACATGGTCAGGGCCACATACTTGTCGTTTTCACTGGCATCGGGATCCTCCAGAATGGCCGCCATCTGGCGGACATGGGCACTGCGGAGCATGAAGGAGGCGTCCCGTAGGGCGGCGCGCGCCAGTTTTTCCAGGGCTTCGGGCTCCACACACAGGACGGGTTCCCCCCTGAAAGTGTCCAGGGAAACATGCTCCTTGCCCAGCAGGTAATAGTCTGTCTGATCCTCCCCCAGGGGATAGGGATCCTGGTAAAAAAATTCCGGTGCTGCCATACTTACGGATTTTTTGGTTTACACTGAAACGGCTGTTCAGCGGTAAATATATCAGAAAAACCGATGAATCACAAACACCCGGAGAAAAACCGGCCGCCAGGGCCTGCATCCCTTCATTCTTTTTGCCGTATCTTTGCAGGCATGGAAACGAACCGTCAAAAGAAAATCGCCCGCCTCATCCAGAAAGACCTGGGTGAGATCCTCCAGTTGGAAGGAAGGGACTGGTTCCCCGGGGTCATGGTCACGGTGACCAAAGTCAATGTCACCAGCGACCTGTCCATCGCCAGGGTCTACCTGAGCATCTTCGGGAAGAAGGCAGAAGACATCCTCCGCCTGGTGGATATGCAGGGGCGGGAGATCCGCAGGCAACTGGGGCTGCGTGCCAGAAACCAGCTCAGGCACATCCCGGAATTGCGGTTTTTCATTGATGACAGCCTGGATTACATCGACAACATCGAACGCCTGCTCAAGGAATAATCCCGTATCCCCATGCAGTACGACCCCATCAAGCGGCAGCTGGGCGGACTATTTAACAGGTGGACCCTCACCCGGAAACTCCTTTTCCGCCTGCTCGACATCCTGCTGCTGCGCACCTGGCATGTTCACCGGGAGCTGCGAAGGTTCTTCCGCAACCGGCAGGGCCAGCGCCTGAGCGTCCTGGACGCAGGCAGCGGATTCGGACAATATACCTATTATGTGGCGCGCAGGCAGCCCGACTGGACCATCCGGGCCATAGACCTCAAGGAGGAGGAGATTGCAAACTCGCGGGACTTTTTCCAAAAGGCCGGCCTGGCGAATGCTTCTTTTGCCACGGCCGACCTGCTTGATTTTCAAGAGCCAGGCACCTTCGATCTGGTCCTCTCGGTCGACGTCATGGAGCATATCGAGCAGGACGTGAAGGTGTTCACAAACCTCTTCCGCTCCATGAAACCCGGTGCCATGCTGCTCATCAGCACCCCGTCCGACCAGGGGGGCAGCGGGGTCGGCCACGGCCAGGAGCGCTCTTTCATTGAGGAACACGTCAGGGACGGCTACGGCAGGAAGGAAATCGCGGACAAGTTGCGCAAGGCCGGTTTCGGCAGGGTGGAAGCCCGCTACACCTATGGCCCGCCCGGCAACCTGTCCTGGTGGCTGAGCATGCGCATTCCCATCACCCTCGTCGGATACGCCAGACTATTCTGGGTGGTTTTGCCGTTTTACTACCTGCTGGTGATGCCGCCATGCCTGCTGTTGAACCTGGCAGACCTATACCTGCCATACCGTTCGGGGACCGGCCTGTTGGTAAAAGCCTGGAAAACCTGACAAAACCCCTATGCAGACGCCCTTTCCACTATACATCGCCCGGCGGTACCTGTTCGCTAAAAAATCGCACCATGCCATCAACATCATCACCCTGGTGTCGGTCATCGGGGTGATGGTGGGCACCATGGCCCTGGTGGTGGTGCTTTCGGTGTTCAACGGTTTTGAGAAGCTGATCCTCTCCCAGTTCAATGCGTTCAACCCGGATATGGAGGTGTCTCTGCGGGAAGGTAAAACCTTTTCATCCACGGACATTCCGCTGGAGGAACTGCAACAGATGCCCGGCGTGGCACAGGTGGGGGAAGTGCTGGAGGAGGCGGCCCTGCTGACCTACCGGGACCGCCAGCACCTGGTTCGCATGCGGGGGGTCTCTTCCGCCTACCGGGACATCACAGGCATCGACACCCTGCTCATCGAAGGGGAGTACCTGCTGGAGGACGGGGCCACCGACTTTTTTGTCATGGGACACGGCGTGGCCCATATACTGGGGGCCGGCATTCACGATTTTCTGAATCCCCTGACGATATACGTACCCAGAAGAGGCCGCAGCATCAGCCTCCAGCCCGCCGACGCCTTCAATGCCTCCACGCACTATGCCAGCGGCACCTTCGGCATGCAGTCGGAGTACGATATGGAGTACGTGCTGGTCCCCTTGCGGCTGGCAAGACGGCTGCTGAACCATGGAGACGAAGTCAGCTCCCTGGCCATCCGGCTGGAGCCACAAGCCAACCCATCCAGGGTCCAGCGTGACCTGGAAGCAATGGCCGGACCGCAGTTCGTGGTAAAGAACCGTTTTCAGCAGCAGGAACTGCTGTACAAGATCATGCGGTCAGAGAAGTGGGTCATCTTCTTCATACTCACATTCATCCTGATCATTGCCACCTTCAATGTGGTGGGCTCCCTCACCATGCTGGTCATTGAGAAACAAGGCGACATACACACCTTGCGCAGCCTGGGCGCCTCCCGGAAAACCATCCGCAGGGTGTTCCTGCTTGAAGGCATGATGATCAGCCTGGCCGGGGCGGTGGGCGGCATTGCCCTCGGTGGCCTCATTTGCTGGCTTCAGATGCGTTTCGGGCTGGTCGGGATACAGGCGGAAGGCAATTTCATCATCGACTCCTACCCGGTGGCCGTGCAGACCTGGGATTTTATCCTGGTGGCGGTGACCGTCTTTAGCATCGGGTTGGTGGCCAATATACTCCCCTTAAGAAAAATTTCCGAAAAGCTGGAGAAACCGGGCTAATCCACATTGAGGACATGCGGAAACCAGACAGGTCCATACACCCCAAAAGGGAATCATTTGTCAAAAAACCGGCTTTTTATTAAATTTACTCTTTACGCAACAAAGAAAACCCAACGCGATCGATCGAAAGGAATGAAGAACCCATTCACTGCTTCATCTGGCGTACCGGCCGGCCTGCTGGCCCTTGGGCTGCTGCTGGCACTGTTTCCTGCCCGGGCGGAAGGCCTCCGGGACGGAGCCCCTGCCGGCGGAAACAAGGTGGAGCTGGTATCCGATGACGCTTCGGGGACAACCATCAGGTTGCGTTATGGACCGCTTGTCTTTCAGGAAATCAAAACCAGCCACGGCATCTTCTCCGAGCCTGTCCTGGAGGACGCTTACTGGGTGGGTGAGCCCGGCAGTCCCCGCCTGCCCGCCAGCAACTTTTTGCTGGAGGTGCCTTTCGGGGCAGAGGTCCGCGTGGAAGTCCTGCGCATCACCATGCAGGAGTATTCCCTGGCGGAACTTGGGGTCGCCCATCCCCTCTACCCGGCCCAGCCTTCTGCCCTGAAACGGGAAACGGAAGAGCCACCCCCCCTGCTCCTGTCGGTGGACCAGTACGAACGGGATGAATTCATCCGGCACGAGCTCGCCGGCGTGGAGGTCCTCGGGGTCATGCGGGACAGGAGGATCGCACGCCTTTCGGTGGTTCCCATGGAGTACAACCCGGTGCAACAGCGAATCCGAATGGTCAGTGAACTGGAGGTCTCCATCCGTTACGACCGGTCCGACCGGGTATTGTCCGACCACATCAAGGCATCGACCTATTCTCCCTATTTCGAGGGACTGTCCAGCAAGCTGCTCAATCCGGCCAGCCATGATCCGGCCCTTAAAAACTATCCGGACCTGCTTCAACAGCCGGTGAAGATGCTGATCATTTCCCACCCGGATTTTCAGCAAACGCTGCGTCCGTTCGTGGAGTGGCAGACGCAGAAGGGCTTTGCCGTAACCGAAGCATATACCCATGTCATCGGCAACACCGCCACCGCCATCAGGCAATACGTCCGGCAGCAATACCAGGCAGGGACCCCGGACGATCCGGCACCCACCTTCGTGGTCCTGGTCGGCGACCCGGACAAGCTGCCTCCCTCGGTGCCCAGCGGCAGCGCCTCCGGGAAGCCCAGCGACCTGTACTATGGATCGGTCGACGGCGACTACTTTCCGGAGATGTATTACGGCCGTTTGTCGGCGCGCACCCCCCGCGAGCTCCAGAACCAGATTGAGAAAATCATCGCCTACCAGCAATATGCTTTCACAGACCCCTCATTTCTGAACCAGGCCACCCTGATCGCCGGCAACGACTTTACCTGGGGGCAGGCCATCCTGCAGCCGACCATGAAATACGCCAGCCGCAATTACTTCAACGCCAGCCGCGGCTATGAACAGGTCAACACCTACCTGACAAGTTATGAGGGCCTTTATGACCGCTCAAAAGTCTCTGTCGGCTTCCTGAATTTTTCCGGGCATTGCACGGCCACGACCTGGTCGAGCCCCAATCTCACCGTATCCGGTGTCCACGCCCTGGGCAACAACGGACAGTACCCGCTCGTGATAGGGAACTGCTGCCAGAGCGGCCTGTTCAGCCAACCGGAAAGCATTGCCGAAGCCTGGATGCGGGCCGAAAAGGCCGGGGCCGTGGCGTACATTGGGTCCGCCCCCGACACCCACTGGTTTGAAGACTTTTACTGGTCGGTCGGCGCCTTCCCTATTCAGGGCAACAACGCAGGGTATGTGCCAAGCGTTTCCGAAACATCCGAGGGAGCGGTCGATGCCTTGTTTGCCAACCAGTATTTCCCGGTGGCTGCCATCAAGATGGCAGGCAACCTGGCCATTACCCGGGCCCACCTTCAGGGATTTGAGTCACAGTCGAACATCCTGTGGTACTGGCAGGGTTACCACACCTTCGGGGATCCATCCACTCAGATATACCTTACGGAAGCGGTTCCCAACGTGGTGGAGCACCTGCCCTTTGTCCCCGCGGGAGCAGACCGGTTCATCGTGGACGCCATGCCCGGTTCCTATATCGGCATTTCCCGCAACGGGGTATTACATGGGGCGGCTTTTACCGGCCAGGACGGACGTGCGACAGTCCCCATCCAACCCATGCCCGAAGGAGGCACGGCAAGAATCGTGGTGACCCGGCCGCAGACCATCCCCTACATCCAGGATGTGTCCGTCACATCCATTGAGGGACCCTTCGTGGTGGTCGACCAGCACCAGGTGAACGACCCGGCTGGCAACAACAACCAAAGGGCCGACTACGGGGAGGTGATCAGCCTGGATGTGCGCCTGCGGAACATCGGAACCGATTCGGTGGGTCCTGTGACCGCCTGGCTGGAAAGCACAGACCCCTTTCTCAGCATGGTCAACGGAGAGCACGGGGTCGTTTTCGAAGGGTTGGGTACCACCCTGGCAGGCAGCACCGCCATTGTCAGTAAGGCCTTTACGATGCGGGTCAGGGAAAACATTCCCAACCAGCACAGGGCAAGGCTCCACATGACGCTGAAGGGCGGTGCGGATACATGGACCTCCTCCCTGGTCCTTCCGGCTTATGCCCCCGTGTTTTCCATCAATAAAAACTATGCCCTGAGCACTTCCCCGGGACAGGCACCGCTGGGACGTCTCGACCCGGGCATGGATGCCTGGGCCGGTTTCAGCATCGCCAATCGTGGAGAGGCACGGGCCACCTCGCCCAGGGTCCGGCTGGCAGCCAGCTCCCCCTACCTGGGTATTTCCCAGGAAGAAGTGACCCTGCCCGCCATGAATCCGGGAGGCAGCAGCCAGGCCCACTTTCCGATCAGCATCCATCCTTCGGCCCCCCAGGGGCTTCGCATACCACTTCAGGTTGTCGCCCAGGACGGCCACGTGGCCGTGGCCGACACCTCCCTGATGATCGGACAAGCGCCTGATGTCACCATGGGCCATGAAGACATCCTGTCGATCCACTACCCGTTCTACAATCTATACAGGGCCAACCGCACCCAGATGCTCTATCTTGAAAGCGAGATCGGTCCCGGCTCCAAAACCATTTCCAGGCTCGGCTTTCATATCCTGCAGACAACCACCCAGCAAAACCGTTTTCCCAATTTCAGGATCCGCATCATGCCCACCGGCCTGAACGAGCTTCCGTCCGGATTTGTCAACATGAGTGAGGCCACTGAGGTGTTTTATGCGGCACAATACCAGATGCCGGCCAGGACAGGATGGCACTTCTGGGATCTGTCAGATTTTGTTTACAGCGGCTCCGGCAACCTCATCATCGAGGTGCTGTGGGGCATGTTGCCCGACTGGACCTCCCCCCACTTCAGGGTGGCCAGTTCGCCCATGCAGAAAAGAATGGTATCCTACGGATACAGCGACCTGGTTGCCGTCCCATCCTATAATGGTTCTTCCGACATCCGCCCCAACCTTGTTCTGGGTTTCCGGCAGCCGGAGCCACCCCGGCAGCAGGAGGCGGAGTTCCTGATCATGAACGGGGACAGAGAACCGGTTCCGGACATCGGGCTGCGCATTGGCTCCCTGATGCTGACGCCGGATCCCGCCGGCAGGGTGGCCACATCCCTTTATCCCGGGGTTTACACCTACCGGGTGGTTTCCAACGGGGACCTCCTGCTCAAAGAAGGCACTTTCACGCTGGAAAACCAGTCCAAAAGCATCGAGGTGATTCTGTCCGAGCTGTTTGAAGTCCGCTTTCATGTCTCAGACCATTTTGGCAACCCCATTCATGATGCACAGATCACCCTGGACGGCAGACAATACGATCAGGGGGTCTACGAAATCAAGAACCTGTTGCCGGGAACTTTTGCCTATGTGGTGAGCCGGGAGGATTTCTTCGACCATCACGGCACGTTTACGCTTCAGGATGAAAGCAAGGACGTCTTTGTCAGCCTGGACCCCGAAAACACCTCCGTTAAGGAACCGGAGCGGCGGCCTGGCCTGTCTGTCCGGCCCAACCCAGCCAGGGATATGATCCGGATCCTCCTGACCCTTCCCGGCCCGGATGAAGCCGTCCTGCGCCTGCTGAACTACCAGGGCATGATTCTTGTTGAAGAGAAACTGGTTCCGGTGGGGGAAAGCAGCGTTCTGACCATGGACTTAAGCGGTTTTGCACCCGGCATCTACTATTTGCGTGCCGAGTCGGGAGGGTGGAATCACATTAAAAAAATCATTGTATATTAGCCGGCAAATCGCCGCAAACTTTTAAACAACCAAACAATATGCACAGCAAATCCATCCCCGGCCTGATCCTGATTCTCTTCCTATCACTGGGATCCTTCGGACAGCGTTCCTACAACCAGATCTTCGAATTCAGAAACCAGCAGATCAACCTCGTGGAACATGTTCCGGTGGAACAGCAGAACCTGTTTCCCGAATACCAGCCCGGCACGATCTATGCAAGGGGAGGTGTGACTTCCACAGGAAACTTCAACTATAACATGCTTTTAAATGCCCTGGTGTCTGTCAACCGCCGCGGGGAGGAACTGGTGGTGGTCACCCCGGCAGACTCCGTGGTCTTCGAGAACGGAACCGTCCTGGTTGGCTTTCCTGAGGTTGGCCTCACCGAACGCCTGGCAAAGCATCCCGGGGTCAGCCTGGCACAAAGGCACACCCTGCGTGTCCGGGCCGAAATCCTGATTCCCGGTGCCTACGGACAACCCACCCGTACTTCTGCGGTGACCCGCTTCAGTTCGGTGGATATGTCCAACGATCGCACCGGCGGAGGCCGTTTTTACGTGCTGGACAACCCGGACCGGGATCCCATGGAGGTGAATGTCCGTTATGAGTCTTCCTTTATCTTCCGAAACAAAGAGGGGGACCACCAGGTGGCCAACCGCAGGCAGTTGCTCAGCGCCTTCCCGGAATACCGCAGGGAGATTCGTGACTTCCTGGCCGAGATGAACACCGACTTTTCCAGCCCCGCCGATATGAAGAAACTGGCGGACTACCTGGGCAGCCTGAAATAACCAGCAGAAAAAGGTTCCGCAGCCCCCATAAGGGGAGGGATCACCGCGGCTGTCAAGGGTTGGGTTCTACCGGATTTCTGCCTTCAGCTCCCGGGTGAAAGTCCTTGACAGCCCCTGCATTACCTTGTCTATCTCTTTGTCAGTCAAGGTTTTTTGCCAATCCTGCAAAACAAAGCTCACGGCATAGGATTTCTTGCCGGCGCCCAGTTTGCTTTCATCCTCGTACACATCGAACAGCTTTACCTGCCTGAGCAATTGGCCGCCGGTGAGGTACGCCAGTTTTTCAATGGCTCCGAATGAAACTTCCCTGTTGACCAGCAGGGCCAGGTCGCGCCTGACTTCGGGAAACCGGGGCACTTCCGCATACCTCAGATCCTGCCTGGATGCAAGGGCCATGAGTCTTTCCCACTCAAAGCTGGCATGATACACCGGATTGCGCAGGTCGAAGTGCTTTTGTATGGCCGGTGAGAGCAGGCCCGCCCTGGCCAGGGTTTCCCCTTCCAGGGAAAATTTCAGCCGGTAATCATAGGGCGCCTTGTCCTTCTGTACCGTTTCTTCCATTTTGTCCAGCCCAAGGCCCAGCCGTTGAAACACGTTGTGGACGGCACTTTTCAGGTCGAAGAAATCCACCAGGCCGTCCGGGGCATTCCAGGTTTCCGGCCGCTTGCGTCCGGTCACCCACAAATCCAGCATGGCCCGTTCCCGGTATCTTTCCAGTCCCATGTTGGTCGTACCTCCGGCAGCAAGCACCTGATAGATATTGCCAAACTCATAGAGTTTCATGTCCAGCCACCGGCGGTTCTGGTTGAATGCGATGACCTCCAGACCCCCGAACACCAGATCCTGCCGCAACACCCCCAGGTCCTGGCTCAAAGGGTTCAAAATACCCACCGAACGGTCCGGATCGAACCCCGGCAGGGAATAATGGCTTCCCGGGACCAGGGAGTTGTTCATGATCTCGAAAAAACCCTGGGCGGACAGCATGTCAGACACCATGTTCTGCAACTTCTCCTTGTCCGGCTTGGGCGAAAGCACGATCGAAGAATGCAGTTTGCCGGGCATCCCGATCTCGTTGTACCCGTATATGCGAAGCACCTCTTCGACCACATCCGCTTCCCTGGTAACATCCACACGGTAAGCGGGGACCTGCAACAGCAACCCTTGTTCATCCTCTTCCAGCACGATGAAATCGAGGTCCCGCAGTATCCCCTTGACCTGTTCCGGCGGAATGGCTTTGCCCATCAGCCTGCCGGCCTGTTCGTAGCGGTATGTCACCCGTGCCGGTTCCGTTTTTACAGGATACACATCCACCAGGTCCGAACTGATCCTCCCTCCGGCAACCTCTTTGATCAGCAAGGCGGCCCGCTTGAGTGCCACGGGGGCCATGTTGGGGTCGGCCCCGCGCTCAAACCGGAAGGAGGCATCGGTCTTGATCCCATACCGGTTGGATGAGCGCCGGATGGTCACAGGATCGAAGCAGGCGCTCTCCAGGAAAATATTCGTTGTGGCGGCGGTCACCCCGGAATGGATGCCGCCCAGGATGCCGGCCATGCACATGGGCTCCTCTTCATTGCAGATCATCAGGTCTTCCCCGCTCAGCTCCAGGGTGTCTTCATCCAGCGTCTCAAAGGCCGTGCCTTTGGGCGGCTTCCTGACGATGACCCGGTCACCCGTGATCCGGTCGGCATCGAAGGCATGGAGGGGCTGACCGAGTTCGTGCAAGACAAAGTTGGTGATGTCCACCACGTTGTTAATCGGTTTCAGTCCGATTGCCTGCAGCCGGTGTTTCAGCCAGGAGGGCGAATCCTGCACACGCAGGCCGGAAACAGTCAGGCCGCAATAACGCGGACAGGCGGCGGGATCCTCGATAGAGACGGGTATGACCCGGTCCCGGTTGTCGGGGGCGAACCGGCTTACATCGGGCAGCTTCAGTGTCATGGTCCCTGCTCCCTGCCTGTGGTTGACCACGGCCAGGATATCACGCGCCACCCCGAGGTGGGATGCAGCATCAATCCTGTTGGGAGTCAGGCCGATCTCAAAAACCCAGTCCTCCACCACCTCGAAAAGGCCGTTTGCCGGCATGCCGACGGGCGTATCACCGGGCAGGACCATGATGCCGTCATGAGAATGACCCAGGCCCAGCTCGTCCTCGGCACAGATCATACCCTCCGACACCTGCCCCCTGATCCTGGCCTTTTTGATCTCCAGCGCCCCTTCGGGTGTGTAGAGGGTGGCACCCACCCTGGCCACCAGGACTTTTTGTCCCGGGCGCACATTGGGGGCCCCGCACACAATGGGCAGGGGCTCCCCCTGCCCCGTATCGACCCTTGTAAGGGTCAGGCGGTCGGCATCCGGATGCTTCTCGCAGGAGATAACCTCTCCGGTGACCACGCCCCTGAGCCCCCCCCTCACGTTTTCGAACCGGGTGAGGCTTTCCACCTCGAGTCCGGTGTCTGTCAACAATACGGCAAGTTCTTCCGGACCGTGCTCAATCCCTGCAAGGTCCTTCAACCAACGATAAGAAACTATCATACAATGATCAGTTTAATGCAAACAGCCCGCGCCACAGCTCCCTGTCCGCTGTAAACAGACGGAGCTGGTAGGTTCCCTTTTCAAAACCATCTTCCGGTTTGAAAACCACGCAGGTTTCCTGCTGCTGGTTCCCGTACCGGATGGCTTCCTGGAATGACATGGCTGTTTCCTGCCCGTTGAGCGGCAAGGTCACAGGAGGCTGTGGCCCCATGACCTCATTGTCAGGGCATAGGATTTGAAAATAAAATTCGTGTTCACCAGTCCGGGCGAGCTGGTTCTCCCGGATAACAAAACAAATGCGCAATTTGCCGGCACGGGTTGCCCTGGTTGTTTCCCGGTCTCCCCGGCGCGTTTCCCTGAGCGGGACCACCTCAACAGAGGCGACCTCCAGGCGGCCGGCCCTTTCAATCTGCTCCGACATTTCCCTGTTGGCCTCCTGCAGTTCATCGCGGAGAACCGTGGCCTGAGAAAGGGCCGATCTGAACTGCACGTTTTCCCCGCTCAATGTGCGGTTTTCCTCCTCCAGCAACCGGATCCTGTCTGACAACAACGCCATTTCCCGGCCCATGGCCTCCATCTGTTCCACGCAATGGGCAAGTTCCTCGGGGCTCACGGCCTGCTGCACCAGGTTTCTCAGGCGGCGTATCTCGGCTTGTTGGGCGCGGATCTCCTGCTCAAGAAGGGTGTTGGCCTCCGCCATGTCGTCATAAGCCCGGTCCAGAGAATCCAGTTTCAAAACAAGCTCCTGCTTTTGCAAGCCCAGGGCGTCTTTCTCAAGCATCGTGACGCGTACGGTCTCCTGCTGGGTGAGTGCTTTTCTCAGCAACAGCCCGACGGACACGGCCAGGACAATGGCCAGCAGGGAGAGGAATACGATCGGTGCAACGAAAGATTGTTTTCTGCTGCCACCACCAGAAGGGGTTTTCCGGTACAGGCTCTTGTTTCTTTCCATATTCGGACCTATTTGAATCAGGTCTTATGACAGACGGACGACAAACCCGTCAGTCCAGCCGCAGCCAGTCGCAATGCCGGCTTCATGACTTCATTACCTCAGCGCCAGAGAGGTTTCCCCAAGCAAGACCTCATCGGTGTACAGGGAAACCAGGTAGATGCCCGGCTCGAACTCTGCCAGCCTTTCCCAGTAAAGGCAGCTGGTGATCTCCTGGTTCTGGTAATTGATGGCTTCCCTCAGGGAAAACTGCAGTGTGTCGGAGTGGTGCACGAAGGAGTGGGTATCTGCCTCGCTCAGCCGCAAAATGTCGCCCGTGGGGGAAGCAATGCGCACGTATACATGCTGGGTTCCTGCCGGCGCAATGGGGTTCTCGGCAATGGTAAAGCAAACCTTGATCTGCTCTGCCCTACGGGCACGGTCGGTTTCCTCTTCCCTGCCGGCCCCCCGGATCCTGATGGCCGACGCTTCAAGTTGATAGGCCCGCAAAGCAGAAGCCAGTTCCACTTTGGATTCCAGGACTTCCTTGTCCTGAGTCAGCTCGGTGGTCCTGGCCCTGACCTGCCGGATCTCTTCGCGGATCTGAACGTTTTCAGCCCGCAGCACCTGGTTGACCGTCACGAGGCTGTCAATTTCCTTCACGTAGTTCTGGGTGACCTCCCGCAAGCCGTTGAGCTGTCTTCTGATCCGGTTGTAGTCGGCCTGGCGGGCGATGAGTTGTTGGATCTCCTGGGCGCTGGCCTGAATGATGCTGTCTTTTTCCACCAGCACGCTGTCGTATTCCAGCTTAACCAGGTTGTATTCAGCGAGCACGGAATCCAGCTCCAGCTGCAGCTCCTGGTTCATCTCCTCGGCAAAAACCCTCAGTTCCCTGGTCTCCTTAAGCGACATGCGGCTGATGACCAGAAATACGGCCAGTATGGCGATCACTGCCACCAGCGCAAGTATGGTTGCCCTGTAAATTTTTTCGTTCCGGTTGTCTGAACCGGTTATCCCTGCCTGTTTGGTTTCCATAGGTTTTTTGCGTGTATAAGGTTGTACGTAGGTTCCGTTCGCCGGTTTCATGCCGGATCGGGTTTGTGGGCCGGCAAGATTCCATTACATTGGGTGCCGTCAGCCCCGCCATGGGGAAACCCCATGCTTGCGGCTTCTTTCGGGCAAATTTAATGCATTTTTTCTTCCCAAACTATTGGTTTTCCATGAACCTGAAACACCTGGGCAAAGATTTTTTCTCCCTGTTTTTTCCCCCGCTGTGCCTTTCGTGCAGCAAGGTTCTTGTGCGAGGGGAATCATACATATGCAGCGGCTGCCAACTCCGCCTGCCCCGCACCGGGTTTCACATGCTCCGGGAGAACCCCCTCAGCCAGGTATTCTGGGGGCGAATTCCCGTGGAAGCAGCCACCGCCCTGTTCTATTATCAGAAGGGCGGAATGGTCCAGCAGCTTGTCGCACAGATCAAATACCGGGGGCAGTATGCCCTGGGCGTCTACCTGGGCCGGCTCATGGGAAGGGAGCTGCTTCGCTCGCCCCATTTCACGGACATCGGGATGGTGGTGCCGGTCCCACTGCATCCGGACAGGCTCAAAAAGCGTGGCTTCAACCAAAGCGAGGCCTTCGGGCTCGGCATTTCCCAAATCCTGGACATTCCCCTTAAAAGTGACGCCCTGCATCGGGTGCAGCGAACCCAGACCCAAACCAGGAAAGGGCGTTTTCACCGGTGGAAAAACGTTTCCGGGGTGTTCCGGCCTTCCCCCGGATTCAAAGGCCAAAACGTCCTGCTGGTGGATGATGTGCTGACCACAGGATCCACCCTGGAGGCCTGCGCCCAGGCCATCCTTCAGGGAAAGGGAAGCAGGGTCTGGATCGCGACCATCGGTTTCACCGCCTAGAGCCGCCCGGCCAGCACAGCCGACCGGCGAAAATGCCGCACATTGCCGTTCAGGTCGAACACCTCCACATGGATGAGGTAGATCCCGACGGGGGCTTTGAGGCCGTCATCCCCCACCCCGTCCCAGGCAATCACCCCCGAGGTGGCCAGCAGTTCCCCGGCGCGCAGCCGGCGGATGCGCCTGCCCCGGCTGTCGAATACCGTCACGTTGGCCACAAAGCCGGGGGCGTCGAAAGCATAGGCGATCTGCAGCAGGTCATCCTGACCATCCCCGTCGGGTGAAAAGAGCTCCGGTTCGACCACCACTTCCCCGTTTCCCGCGGCAATATCCGCCGAATACTGGGAATTGAGGTAGCCTGGCGTTCCGAAACCGGCCGATTGCGCAGCGGAATGCCAGTTGGAACGGTCCTGGGTCGGCAGGTTGGGATTCACCCGTTCCAGGGCCACCCCCTTGTAGGTGGTCAGCAGGGCGATGTGCATGTCTTCCTCGTAAACAAAACGGTCGATGACCTCCAGGCTTTTGGTGACCAGGACCAGGATGCCGTTGGCATTGGTCATCCGCGGCATGCCTCCCATCCGGATGAATGCTCCGGGGTTGGGGGTCATGTAGGTGCTGCTGACCTGCTCGGGACTTTGCGTCAGCACGGCATAATCCCCGGGAAAGAACAGAAAGGACTCCTCCAGGATGGGCTGGATGGTGGTCAGGATCCCCTCAAGGGTATCCATGGAGGCAAGCAGGCAGTCCTTCAGATCGACCACCTTACTGGAGCGGTTGTAGACTTCAATATACCTGGATCCCCCATCGGGCGGGTTGAAAAGCACTTCATTGATGACCAGGTCGAACGGCCCGGGCTGTTCGGGCAAGGCGATCCTGGTGGTCCTCTTATCGATCAGGTTGCCCGCGCAGTCGGCTATGGAGGCGTCCAGGCTAAGCTGGTACACCATCCCCGGCTGAACCGGCTGTGCAAAACGCAGGAGGACCCGGGAGAAGTCAGGGAGCAGGGGTTCGGCCGAGACGGGCTGACCCACCCCCTGGTCCACCGTATAATGGCCGGTGTTCGCCAGCGATTCACGGTCCATCGTCTCGGAGAACGTCAGCAATACGGTGCGGTCATTCACCATGCCCGCCATCAGCAGCGCGGGCCTTGTGCCATCAGGGTTCTCCCCCAGCACGGCATTGGGCTCGCCGGGGGTCCCGCCCCTCGGATCGGTCGATGCCCTCCAGTTTTCGGCCCCCTGGCAAAAATTCAGCGGGTCGATCTTTTCCAGCGACCACCCTCCGTTGCTTCTGGCTGGATCCCGGTACCAGGTGTCCCGGTAAGACACAAACGACACCACATTCAGGTCCGGATCGAAAAGCACCAGGTCGGTCCCCGCATTGGTCAGTGCGGTCTGCGACAGCCCGGGCACGGCCACTGCATGGCCAAAATCCCTCAGGTGCGGATAAGCCGCTTCGGTCACCAGCAGCAGGTACCCCCCCGCAGGAAGCGGTGCAAACGGCAGCTGCCGCTGGGTCGTGCCGTGCTGCAGCACCCAGCCTTCCAGGTTGACATGAAACGGGGTCGTGTTATACAGTTCGATGTATTCATGGGGAGGGAGGCCCACTTCAGGCGTCGGATCAGCCATCAGTTCATTGAAAACCACATCGAAGGCCTGCGGTACAAAATAGACAAAGACCACCTCGAAAGGATCCATCACATTGCCCCTCAGGTCGCTGACCTGGCTGATGCGCAGGACGTACTCCCGGTTGGCATCGAAGGGTTCGGCAAACAAGAGGGTGACCACATTGGGTGTGACCGGGTCCCGGCTTGCGATGACCGGGGAACCAACGCCCCCGTCCACCACATAGTTGGCCGTGCTTTCAGACGAAGCAGCCTCAACGACCTCGTCAAAAAACAGCCTGATGGATGAGGCCGACACGACCTGGACCTCTTCCACCACCGGGGGCGCATCGTCCGCCTCCCAGGCCCCTGCAAAGAAATCATCGAAGTAAAAACGGTTCGAATTGCTGACCGTGTAGCGGCAGGATATGCCGAACCAGGAAGTCGCGGTGTGGACCCGGTCTGTCACCGTGCCCTGGGGCAGGAACAATTCCCCCCCCAGGGGGTCGGCCCAGAATTCCCAGTTCCCGTCCGCATCCCTCAAAACCCGGATGCGCAGGATATTGTTCGTGGTGGCGGCCAGGTTCATGCTCCCCGCCAACAGCTCCGTAACCTGCTCTCCATCCTGGCGGTAAAAGAACAATCGTTTGTTGTCTCCCCCGTCTTTGCCAATCTGCAGGAAGTACCCGTTGAGGCCACCATGCAGGTCGCCCGAATCGCTTACCAGGTAGATCTTTGGATGGTTATTGCTGGAGGGGGTGAAGGCGAGGCGAACCCAAAACTCCCACCGGGTGTTGTCCATGAGCTGGCTCCGGGTGGCAAGGGCCGCCTGGCCTGCGGCATTGTCCACCAGCCGGAGGATGTTCTCCTCCACGGAAAACTTGTGCGCATCACCCACCCATTGGGGATTTTGGGTGAAGTCTCCATCACTGAAGTCATCAGAAAACTGGGCCAGGACCGCCAGGGGAAGCAACAGCCCGAGCAGCAGAAATATCCTTTTTTGCATCGCAGTACGGTTTGAAGCGGTTAAATATACTACTTTTGTATGACATGCCCGCACCGGGGACTCCCGCGGCTTTCCCGCGCCAGGGGGACCGGTCCGGCGGAATGCAGCAGGCTGAACGGCCCCAGAGGTACGACCCGGCAGGTGGCCAGGTGACAGGGCCATTCCATGGCAAAAACCACCGGGCGCAGGCAGGCACCCACATTAAACCAGAAGGCATATGGATATCGCTTTAATAGGGGCCACCGGGCTGGTGGGCCAAATGATGGTCAGGGTACTGGAGGAACAAGGGTTGCCCGTTGGCCGGTTTATTCCGGCTGCCTCGGAGCGGTCCGTGGGGAAACGGATTGTATTCAGGGGCCGGGAATTCCCTGCAATCAGCGTACAGGATGCCCTGGAGGCGAAACCCCACATTGCCCTGTTCTCCGCCGGGGCCGACGTGTCCAGGCAGTGGGCGGAGGCATTTGCATCGAACGGCACTTTTGTCATCGACAACTCTTCTGCCTGGCGCATGAATGAGGCAGTCCCCCTGGTCGTTCCGGAAGTCAACCCCCACACCCTGCACGAAGGAACCCGCATCATCGCCAACCCAAACTGTTCCACCATTCAGATGGTGGTGGCCCTGGCCCCCTTGCACCGCAAATACGTCATCCGCAGGCTGGTGGTCGCCACCTACCAGAGCGTGACCGGCACGGGGGTCCGGGCCGTCAGGCAGCTTGAAAATGAACGCGCCGGCATAGAGGGTGAACGGGCCTACCCACACCCGATCGACCTGAACTGCTTTCCCCACGGGGGAGATTTCCTGCCGAACGGCTACACCTCCGAAGAGATGAAACTGGTCCACGAGACCCGAAAAATCCTGGAATCCTTTTCCATGCAGATTACCTCCACCGTGGTACGCATCCCTGTTCTTGGTGGCCACAGCGAAGCCGTGAACATAGAACTGGAAAACGACTTCAGCCTGGAGGAGGTCCGCCACCTCCTGCAAAATGCTCCCGGTGTCACCCTGACGGATGATCCGGCCGGCAACATCTACCCCATGCCCCTTGATGCCCGGGACAAGGACGATGTGTTCGTGGGCCGCATCCGCAGGGACCGTTCGGTGCCGTTTGGCCTGGACCTGTGGATTGTTTCCGACAACCTGCGCAAGGGCGCTGCCACCAACGCCGTGCAGATCGCCTCCATGCTGGTGGAAAAAGGCCTGGCGTAAATTACTTGTTTATCAGGTTGATGTATTTTTCGTAATTTTGCACTCTGCTTAAAAACCGCCCCGGGCCGGAGTGCGGCGCAGGAGAACCAGAACCTCAACCGAATGGAAGAAAACAACAAAGACCGCTGGCTGGTCGTGGTCAACCCCAATGCCGGCACCCGAAAGGGGGAGAAGGACTGGGGCAGGATCGCCGACCTTCTCAGCGCAAACGGGTTCAGCTACCAGCCGGTGTTTACCGAACGCCGGCTGCATGCCATGAAGCTGACCGTCGATTATATATCCAGGGGCTTCCGGAAAATCATTGTGGTGGGGGGGGACGGCACCATGAACGAAGTGGTCAACGGCATCTTCCGTCAGAAGTCTGTGTTCACGACCGACATCACCCTTGGTATGATCAGCGTGGGGACGGGCAACGACTGGGTGCGCACCTTCAACGTCCCCCTCGAATACAGGGAAGCCATTGCGGTGATCCGGAAGGGACAAACCCTGTTGCAGGATGCAGGCATCGTCAAGTACCAGGCCGGAACCTGCGAAAAGACCCGGTATTTCATCAACATGGCCGGGCTGGGATTCGACGGACTGGTCGCCCAGAAAACCAACAATGACAAAGACCTGGGGCGCAGCAACCCGCTGGTTTACCTGAAAAACCTGGTTTCTTCCCTGTTCTCCTACCACTCCGCCCAGACCACCGTCAGGGTGGACGGGCAGGAGGTCAGCACGAAGGTGTTCAGCATAGGCATCGGCATCGGACAGTACAACGGAGGAGGCATGCGGCAGGCACCGGGGGCCAGGCCCGACGACGGGCTTTTCGACGTGACCCTGATCAAGGACATGAAAAAGCTGTCGGTGATCGCCAGCCTCAGGCGCCTTTACAACGGCACCATCGGACAGCACAAACGCGTGGTCACCCTGGTGGGCAAGACCATTTCCATCGAATCGGACCCCCCCGTTCTGCTGGAGACAGACGGCGAATCCCTGGGCCAGTCCCCCTTCGAGTTCCGCATCATACCCAAAAGCATTCAAGTCATTGTCAATACCTGATACCGTTTTCATGATAAAAGGAGAAGACCTGTTCAAGAAGATCATATCCCATTGCAAGGAATATGGGTTCATCTTTCCATCCAGCGAGTTATACGATGGCCTGAGTGCCGTGTATGATTACGGGCAGAACGGGGTGGAGCTGAAGAACAATATCAAGGATTACTGGTGGAAGTCCATGGTGCAATACCATGAACATATCGTCGGACTGGATTCTGCCATCTTCATGCACCCCACCGTATGGAAGGCCTCCGGCCACGTGGACGCCTTCAACGACCCCCTGATCGACAACAAGGATTCCAAAAAGCGCTACCGGGCAGACGTACTCATCGAGGACCATCTTGCGAAGCTGCAGGACAAGATCGACAAAGAGGCGGACAAGGCCGCCCGGCGTTTCGGGGAGGCCTTTGACCGGGAGCTGTTTTTAAAGACCAATCCCCGGGTGGTGGCCAACCGGGAGAAGATCGATGCGATCACCCAACGTTTCGTGTCGGCCCTGGAGGAAAACCGCCTGGGCGACGTCAAGGCCCTGATCGAAGAGCTCGAGATCGCCTGCCCCGTATCAGGGTCCCGAAACTGGACGGAGGTGAGGCAGTTCAACCTGATGTTCAGCACCCGCCTCGGATCGGTCAGCGAGGAAGCCAATGAGGTGTTCCTGCGGCCCGAGACCGCCCAGGGCATCTTCGTCAACTACCTGAACGTACAGAAGACGGGGCGGCTGAAGCTGCCATTCGGCATTGCACAGATTGGCAAGGCCTTCCGCAACGAAATCGTGGCCAGGCAGTTCATCTTCCGCATGCGGGAATTTGAGCAGATGGAGATGCAGTTCTTTGTCCGGCCCGGACAGGAAAAGGCGTGGTATGAATACTGGAAAGAGGAGCGCATGCGCTGGCACCTGGCATTGGGTATCCCGCCCGGAAAATACCGGTTCCATGACCATGAGAAGCTGGCCCACTATGCCAATGCAGCGGCCGACATCGAGTTCGAATTTCCCTTTGGGTTCAAGGAACTGGAAGGCATCCATTCCCGCACCGACTTCGACCTGTCGGCCCACCAGAAGTACTCCGGTAAAAAACTGCAGTACTTCGATCCGGAAACCAACGAAAGTTACGTCCCCTATGTGGTGGAGACATCCATCGGGCTGGACCGCATGTTCCTTGCGGTGGTCAGCCAGGCCTATGCGGAGGAGCGCCTGCCCGACGGCTCCGAACGGGTGGTGATGCGCATTCCCCCGGCCCTGGCGCCGGTGAAGGTGGCGGTGCTCCCCCTGGTCAGGAAGGACGGGCTGCCCGAGAAGGCCAGGGAGATCTTCGATCAGCTCAAGTACGATTTCCTCTGCCAGTATGAGGAAAAGGATGCCATCGGCCGCCGCTACCGGAGGCAGGATGCCATCGGGACCCCGTATTGCATCACGATCGACCAGGACACCCTGGCGGATGGCAGTGTCACCATACGGGAAAGGGACAGCATGCAGCAGGAACGCATCCCGGCGGAACGCATCCACGAGGTAGTCAGAAAACGGATCCGCCTGGTGCCCGAAAGGACACAGGCAGCCCCTTCGGGCAGTCAAACGAACCAGGACCGGGCGGCCCATCCGACGACATAATGGCATGGCTTCGATGACCCTAAAAGAGATCAAAGCACCGATCGACCCCCACATGAAAGCGTTCGAAGAACGCTTCAGGTCGTCCATGAAGAGCAGGGTGCCCCTGCTCGACACCATCACCCGTTACATCGTCCGCCGCAAAGGAAAGCAGGTCAGGCCCCTGTTCGTGTTTTTCTCTGCCGGACTGTTCGGGGACATCAGCGAACGGACCTACCGGGCCGCTTCCCTGATCGAATTGCTGCATACGGCCACCCTCATCCATGACGACGTGGTGGACGACTCCAACGAGCGGCGGGGGTTTTTCTCGCTCAATGCCCTTTGGAAAAACAAGATATCCGTGCTGGTGGGTGACTACCTCCTGTCAAGGGGCCTCTTACTCTCTCTCGAGAACGACGACTTCGACCTGTTGCGGATTGTGGCCAGTTCCGTCAGGGAGATGAGCGAGGGGGAACTGATGCAGATCGAGAAAGCGCGCAGCCTGGACATTCAGGAAGACGTGTATTTTGAAATCATCCGCAAAAAGACCGCCAGTTTGATCGCCTCCTGCTTTGCCTGTGGGGCGGCATCCACCCATGCCGGCAAGGAGCAGGTGGAACGGATGCGGCAGATCGGGGAAAAAGCGGGGGTGGCCTTCCAGATCAAAGACGACATCCTGGATTTCCAGCCGGGCGGGTCGACCGGGAAGCCCACCGGCGTCGACATCAAGGAACGCAAAATGACCCTGCCGCTGATTTACCTGATCAACAAAGTATCTTACGGCGAACGCCGCTCCATCATCAATACCGTCAAGAACCACAACCAGGACCCGGAAAAGGTGGCCCGGCTGATCGACAAGGTAACCAATGAGGGCGGGATCGAATACGCACAGCAGCAGATGAACCTTTACAAGGATGAGGCCATCGCCATGCTGCGCACCCTGCCGGACGTGCCCTCACGCACCTCCCTGGAGAACCTCATCGAATTCACCGCCAGCCGCAGCAGCTAGGCGTCCCCTGCATGCTCCCGCACGATCCGCCGGATCTTCTCTTCCACGATCAGGGCATGCTCCTCTTTCAGAAGGTCGTAGCGAATATCAAGCACGGGGCCGTCTTCCGGGCTTTTCAGGATTTTGATCTGGGGCGGGGGACCGATGATCCAGGGCATGCCCATCATTTCCCGGCCGATGATGACCTTGAGGGCCACCGGGTCTTCCCTTCCGCTCAAACCAACAGACAGCCGGTAAGAAAAACTCTTGCCTGCATCTGCCGGAAAACTGAGCCACTGGTTGACCAGCCGGGAGAATGGGATCCGTATCTTTTCCCCGTTCTCCCCCTCGAGTTCCAGAAACCGCTTGCCCAGATAAACAATCTGTCCGCCGGCCAGGGGGGTGC
>Ga0334899_1000664_pt1 | contig 40379 bp, 36 predicted proteins | sample GraSluR3_MG_FD_207219 | JGI IMG/M metagenome (GOLD analysis project Ga0334899, IMG submission 207219) | Sludge microbial communities from methane-producing bioreactor in Wageningen University, Netherlands - Granular Sludge_8_08-R3 | ecosystem: Engineered > Bioreactor > Anaerobic > Unclassified ...
ACCAGGGCAACGCGGCCCCAGAACTCCCACCCCACGCGGGATGGGCCGGCCCTCCCGGCCGCCGACCTCGCCGAGTCGGCGGGACGGCCCAGGGGACGACCCGGCCGAGCAACTCCGCCGCCGGGTGGGGCCGGGCGTTCGTCCTCGACCTCCCGAAATCGCAGAAAGAGCGAGGCCGGGCCCACCAGCAGCGTCGCGAGGGCGACCTTGCCCAACCGACGCCGCTCCGGCAGGACGGCCCGGGCGCCGGCAGCGCCGCCCCCATCGTCCAGCGCCGTCGCGAACTCGCGATCGAGGTGCAGCAGGCCGGCCACCGCGAAGGCGAGAAAAGCGTAGACCGGCAGCAGCGCGCCGAACAGTGCGCCCTGGCTGAGCACCGCGGCCACCCCCACCTGGGTCCAACTCAGCATGACCAGGTCCCACCGCGTGCGAAGACTCTTCTTCTCGAACAGGAGTACGACGTGGATCAGGACGAACAGGTCGACGAACACGAGGAATCCGAGCACGCCGGTCGAACGGGCGAACCGCCAGACGGTGAATACCACGGCGCCCACGAGCGCCGCGTTGATCTCGATTCGCCGCAACTGGAATCGGCCGGTTGCGTCGGTCAGCCACAGCGACAAGGCGGCCGCGACCAGCGCGCAGACCGGCAACACCACGTCGTACCGGGCGAGCCCCAGCAGAAGCGCACCCAGAGAAGTCAGGGCAGCCACGCTCACGTCCAACAGTCGACGCGTCGACACGGGCATCCACTCCCGAAAGGTCAGGGTAGCTCGAAGTACTGGGAGATTTCATCCTCCGCCGCCGAGATCGTTCGCAGGCGGCGCAACAGGCTCCGTCCGTCCCGGCTGGCCGGGTCGAGCCCGAGCTCGGACTCCATCCCGCCGATTCGTCGGGTCGTGATCAACACGACTTCGCTGTCCGGCTTGATTCGGCGCTGCGCCTGGCGAATCAACTCCGACAGGGCCCCGTCGCGGGACGCCCGCACCAGGGCCAGGCGTTCCATCGCCCGATCGCGCAGCGGCAGGGAAGTCGGGCCCGCAACCCACGCGGCTTCGCTCCCGGCCATCCCCAACGACAGGTGCACGTTGCCGCGACGACAGGCGTCGGCCACGATGGTGGCCGCAAAGCTGACGATCTGCTCGACGCGGTCGGCGTCGTCGGAGTGTGGCTGCTCGGGCTGCCACAGATCGACCAGCAACGCGAGGTGGCGATTCCGCGGACGGTCGAACACGCGGACCACGAGGTCTCCGTGTCGTGCCGAACTCCGCCAGTGGATCCAGCGTCGGCTGTCGCCGCTTCGCCACTCGCGAACGCCGAAGAACTCGCCCGTCACCCGCCCCGGACCGTGGAGCCGGCGGTGCCGGTGCCCCAGGGCCGCGGCTTCGTGGCGAACGGTCCACCCCGGCACGAGCCGACCCAGCCGGGGCGTCACGACCAGCCGGTCGGGAACGTCGAACGTTACCGTCCGGCGAAACAACCCGAAGGGAAACCGGGTCGACACCTTCAAGGGACCCAGCCGGTAAAGCCCGCGACGGGCCACTCGGGTTTGATACACCTCGACTTGCGAGCCGCCGGCCGCCACTCTCGGGAAGAAAACTCTGGTGCGCGTGGCCAGGTCGTGCGGGGGCTCCTCCGAGGCCAGACCGTCTTCGACGTAGACGGCCCAACTCGCCAGCCGACCGTGGCGATTCGACAGCCGAACCGCCACCGAGAAGGGTTGGCCGGCCTGGACCGACCGGGGCGAGGTCCGCGCGGCCGAAACCCGGTCGAGCATCTTCGCCCCGGTGCGCCAGCTCACCAGGGCCGTCGCCGCCAGCATCACGCCGATGGCCAGCAACAGGTTCTGCTCGAACGCCAGGGCCAAGGCGAGGATGGCCACCACCAAAAGGAGGTATCGACGCCCCTCCATGCAGACCGACGTTTTCGGAAGCCGGTCCATCGAGCTTGGTGTCTCAGGCATCCGGATATGCGGTAAAGCGGGGGACATCGTACCGAAGCGGCCGCGCACCGACCGCTTTCATGGTATGCCGAGGGTTGACTTGCGGTCCAGTGCCGCGCGAGACGCCCTCGGGGGCAAACCGCTTGACGATCCGGCGATTTGGTGGGATGATAGAGACGGAACTCATTGTAAACAAACCGTTTGCGGGGTTCTGTCCTCTTCCGATCTTGAGCCTCAGCCGCCATGCCCCGTCACGCCGTTTTCGAAGCCAGCGCCAAGTATTTTCTCGATCCGATCGGTCGATTTCTCGACGACGATTCGGTCACCGAGATCATGGTCAACGGCTTCGACGAGGTGTACGTCGAGCGGCGGGGAAGGCTGGAGCGCACCTCGGCGCGCTTCGCCAGCGAAGACGCCCTCTTGTCGGCCGTGCGCAACGTGGCGCAGTGGGTCGGACGCGAGATTACCGAAGAGCGCCCCGTGCTCGACGCTCGTCTGCCCAACGGCTCCCGGGTTCACGCGATCCTCCCGCCCAGCGCGCGAAAAGGCACGTACCTGACGATCCGCAAGTTCGCGCGCGACGCCTTGACGCTCGACGATTTTGTCGAGTTCGGCAGCCTGTCGCCGGTGGCCAAGGAGTTCCTCGAGATCGCGGTGCGGCTTCGCAAGAATATCCTGATTTCGGGTGGGACGGGCACGGGCAAGACCACGCTTCTGGGGGCCGTCTCCCGCGCCATCCCCGAGCAAGAACGGATCGTCGTCATCGAAGACACCTCGGAATTGCGCCTCATCCAGGAGCACTGCCTCTACCTCGAAGCCCGCCACGCCGACGCCAGCGGCCGGGGGGCCTTGAACCTGCGCCAGTTGTTCATCAACTCGCTGCGCATGCGGCCCGACCGCATCATCGTCGGCGAAGTCCGCTCGGGCGAGGCCCTCGACATGGTGCAGTCGATGATTAGTGGACACTCGGGCAGCCTGTCGACGATCCACGCCAATACGGCCCGCGACGCCCTGATCCGGCTCGAGACCCTGTGCCTGATGTCCGACGTGGAGATTCCCATCTACGTGGCCCGGGCCCAGGTGGCCTCGGCGATCCATCTCGTCGTGCAAATTGCCCGATTCACCGAAGACGGCTCGCGCAAGGTGACGCGGATCACCGAAGCCGCGGGGCTGGGTGACGAGAATCAATACCGTACCGTCGACTTGTTCGTCTCGCGGCTTCGCGGCAAGACGCCCGACGGCCGGCTCATCGCCGAGCTGGAGCCGACCGGCCGGCAGCCGTCGTTCGCGCGGGAGCCGCACGAGCAAGGGTTGCGGGAGAGCATTCAACGGACCGGAGACCTGTGGTCGGATTAGCCCAACGACCGAGGCGTTGCCAATCCGTGCCGGCGTGGGGCACGTTCCGAACGTGCCTTTCGGTGGTTGGCAGGTTGGAAACGTGCCCCACAAGATGCACGCACGGCGCCCAGAAGTTGCACCGTAACACTTGACAGAAAGAGAGTCCTTTGGCCATGCCGATCGCCCGAGCGGCCCGCGATCGCGCGGGAGCCGCTTCGCTCGACTACGTGCTGGTCTTGGGCGTGATCCTGCCCTTGGCCGCGTTCGTGTTGTGGGCCGGCCCGCGGATCATCCGCCTCGCCTACGAGATGGTCTGCGTGCTGGTTGCCTGGCCGTTTATGTGAGGACGATCAACGAAGCTTCTGAACTGGGAGAAGGAGTACGTGGGATGAACAGGCCGACATTGGCGAGTCTTCTTCGCCGGGTCCACGAGGATGAGCGGGGGGCGCTCAGCCTCGAGACGATCCTGATTATCGGGGCGATCGCGCTGCCGATCCTGATCTTTCTGATCAAGTTCGGCTGGCCGCGGATCAAGACTTTTTTCAATCAAGGTCTGCAGGATCTCGAACAAGGAGCCCAAGACGCCGCCACCACCCCGTAACGCCGCGCAGGATCTCGCATGGCCACGACGGTTCTCCTGCTGGGCCTGCTGGCGGTCGCCACGGGAACCGACGTCCGTCGGCACCAGATCTACAACGCGACCACCTACTCCGGCAGCCTGGCCGCCCTGGCCCTGAACGCCGCGGGGTCGATGCTGCTGATTTCCACCGAGGCGGAGCCCGAGGCCCTCGAGCGGTGGCTGGGGTGGATCGGCGTGGCCCGGTGCCTGCTGGGATTCGCGGCCTGCGGCCTGATCCTGCTGGTTTGTTTCGTGTTTTTCCGCGTCGGCGGCGGCGACGTCAAACTGATGGCCATGATCGGAGCCTTCCTGGGACCCGAACGGGGAATCGAAGCCATGCTCTGGACCTTTGTGTTGGGCGGATGCATGGGGCTCATCGTGCTCGTGTGGCGGGTGGGCCCCTGGCGCCTGGTGGCGCGCGCGGCTCGCCAACTGCTCTGGACGATCCGCCTGGGCCGTGGGAGCCCCTTGTCACCCGACGAGCGCGCCGAACTCGAAATGCCGCTCTTCCTGGCTCCCAGCGCCCTGGCCGCCGTCATCCTCGTGCGTTTCTCCCTGGCGGAACTCCTGTAACCCCCCACGGTCCACTCCCCACGATCCACCGCTCGAACCCATGTCCCGCGCCGTGTTGACCGCCTGTCTGCCGTGGCTTGGCCTGACGGTCGCGTTGTTCGCGCTCCTGGTGCTGCTGGTGCGCCTGGCCGGCGCGCGCCTCGAGTGGCGACGGCTGCGGCGGATTCATGGCGACGAGGCGGGCAGCGTGCAGACGCTCAGCTTCGTGCTCACCCTGCCGGTGTTCATCATGGTCGTGCTCTTGATCGTGCAGGTCAGCCAGTTGATGATCGGCAAGATCGTCGTCGAGTACGCGGCCTTTGCCGCCGCCCGCAGCGCGATCGTCTGGATCCCCGCGCGCGTGGGCTCGGGCCCCGAGTGGGAGAACTGCATCGGTTGGTACTACATGGATCCCGACGTTGCCGGCCAGGTGGTGCCGATCCTCGATCCGAGCGATCCCGACTACGGCCCCGGCGTGGGGGGCGTCACGTTCGTCATCGAGCGGGGAAGCGCCAAGTACCGCAAGATCGAGTCGGCCGCCGTGTTGGCATGCATGCCCATTGCGCCCTCGCGCGACCTGGGGCAGGGCCTGTCGGGCGACGCCCTCAGCGTCGCCGAGGTCGTCAAGGCGGCCTACCGCTCGATGGTGCCCGGCTACGACGCGAACCCCAGGATCGCCCGACGCCTCGAAAACAAGCTGGCCTACGCCCTGAACGCCACGCGGGTCGAGCTTCGCTTCTACCACAGCAACCGGTACCCCGAACCGCCCCTGATGTCGTACCCCCTGCTCGACGACGTGCCCGACGACCTGACGGTCGAATACATGCCCAACGAAATCGGCTGGCAAGACACGGTGACCGCGACCGTGCGGCACGACTTGGCTTTGCTGCCCGGCCCGGGGCGCCTGCTGGCCCGGCGGGTGCGCCATCCCGACGGCTCAACCGACCGGGTCGCCGACGCGATCGTCCGGCAGGGAAGCGTCTACGTCTACCCCCTCGAAGCCACGGCAACGCTCGGCAACGAGGGGCAGAAATCGGTCATCCCCTATGTCCACTACCTGTACTGACATGGTCGCCCACGCCGCCGGGGCCGCGCGCCGGCTCGCGCGGCGACTCCACCGCAGCGAGGAGGGCACGATCAGCGTCGTGGCCGTGTTCGCCGTGCTGCTGTTCGCCATGCTGCTGGGCATGGTGATGAACGTGGGGCGGCACGTCGACGGGAAGATCCGGCTTCAGAACGCGGCCGACGCCGCGGCCTATTCGGGGGGCGTCGTGCTGACGCGCGGCATGAACACCCTGGCGTTCACCGATCACTTGCTCTCCGACGTGTTCGCCCTGACGGCTTTCATGCGCGAGGCGCGCGACCGGAACGCCGAGAGCCGCGTGCCCGGCGTGCTGGCCGCCTGGGATCGGGCGGGGCATCTGCTCACGACCTCGAACTTTCCCAAGTTCGTGGCCCTGGGGCAGGCGATCCGGCAGAAGGTGCCCCGCGAGCAGGAACTCGTCACCCGATTCGGCGATTGGGCGGCCGCGTCGAGCGAGCGGGTTCTGCCCGTGCTCGAGACGATCCTCGAGCAGCAGTTGATCCCCGAGTTCCAGCGGGCGGTGGTCGAGGCGTACCCCGACGTGGCCCAGCAGGCGGCCCTCGAGGCCGCCTATCGCAACGGACTGCCCGACCGGGGGCGCGGGCCCATGCTGGCGGCCCTTTGGCGGACCAACGCGACCCTGGTCGGCGGCAGCACCGAGCCCTTCGACCGCACGCTGCCGGTGATCGATCCCGAATGGGACGTGGTCCCCGATCAGCAGGAATACCTCGATCGCGCCCGGCGCCAGCGGCGAAGGTATGCCGAGTTGTATCTCGGGGTGGGGGGCCGCGGGGCGGATTGGTCGTGGTATCACGGCAACTGGCACGCCCGGAGCTGGAACGACCAGGCCCTGGTCTTCTTCGACCGCGAGGCGAAGATGTGCCAGTTCGCCAATCTCTGGCGAAGCTTCACCTGCGCCTACCTCGACGAGCTGCTCGAGGAGGAGTATCCCCGCTCGAACCTGCCGCAGGTGATGCGGACCTTGAAGCACGAGTTCTACGACGACGCGATCGGCCCTACCGATTTGAGCAACGCCCACCTGGAGCACGATTTCACGTTTCTCAGCGTGGCCTATTGGAGAAGGCTGCCCGAGAGCCTGCCCGGCTTGTTTCGCAACCCGATGGACAACGACGACGTGGCGTACGCCGAGGTGCGGATGTTCGTTCCGCGAAACCGCCTCGAATGGCGCCTGTACCGGCCGAGCGAGTCGCGGCCCGATCCGATGGGCGCGATCGGAGGGCAGTTTCCCAGCCTGCCGAGCCGCGATCCCGAGGCCGTGCCGAGCGGCGCCGCCCGCTGGGTCGTGGCCCGTCAGGACTTTGCCACGGCATGGGACATCTACACCCAGCACTGGACGTGCCAGCTCGTGCCCGCCTCGCATGCCAGTTGGTCGACGATCCTTCAGACCGAGCCGCCCCTTCCCGAGTTCGCCGCCGCGGGCATTCGGCTGCCCGACCTGGGCGGCCTGGGCACCTACGACCTGGGGCGCATCAGTCCGCATTGAGGAGACTCGCCGTGCCGCGGAACGAGCAACGCAGCATCCCAACGTGCCCCCCAAGGCGCGTGCGCAAGTCGGTTGCCCGAGCCCATCGGGCACGAACCGGCCTGGCGCCGCTCGAGCTGGTGCTCGCGCTGCCGATCCTGCTGTTCCTCATGGCCCTGATGGTCAACTACGGCACGGTGGCGAGCTGGAAGGTTCGCGGCCTGGCCGCCTCGCGCCACGCCCTGTGGTCGAGCCGGTGGCCTCGAACGCCGGCGATCCATCCCCGCCCCCGATCGTGGCCCACTTCGGCCGCCCTGGGCGCCGGCGGATCGGCGGCGGCGACGTCGCTCGACGATCCGCGGGTCGATCTGCCCGTGGTCCGGGGCCCGATGCCCAACGACGTGCTGGTGCACCACGACCTGCTCGATCCCACGGTGGGGATGCGCGAGGGACGGGCCGCGCTGGAGCGCGACTTTCCCATGCTGGCCCGGATGGGAGCGTACTCCCTCACGAGCCTCCACGAGCTTCTCGACAACCAATGGCAGTACCAGCGGACCGGCTGGCCCGAGCAAGGCGAAATGCTGCCGCGGAACAACTGGCGGCGCATCCCGGTCATCTACCGGCTGCCTCGCGTGCCGCCGTCGCTGGTCGAGGCGTACGTGACGGCGGCCTACGCCATCGTGAACGCGGCGTTCCGCGGGGATTTGTGTCCGCTGGAAACCTGGAAAGACCCCGAGGTGGTCGCCTACTGCCAGCGGTTCGGCTGGGACGTGTTCCGGCGAGATCTTCACCCCGTGTTCTGCCGGCGGTGCGCCGACGAGCCTTTCTGCACCCGCGACGCCGCGGCGGTCGACTCGACGGTCGAGAACCTGATCGACCGCATCCAGGGCCGCAGCGTGCGCGGGAAGCCCGACTGGATTCCCGGCGTGGCCTGGCACGTGACCGAGACCTACATCGCGTTCTACCAGCGGGTGGTTCGCGCGTTGGAGGCGCAGCTCGACGCGGTTCCCCCGCCGTCGCCTGCCGACGTCCTGGCGATTCAGGCTGAGATCGGGCAGCTCGAGGCGAAAATCGAGGTGCTTCGAGAGTTCCGGGCGGAAGTGGAGAATCATGGCGGCTGAGGTCAACGTGTCCGAGAACCGACCGCACTCCGGCGAGCCGCTCGGCGTCGCGCCGGCCCCGTCGGGATATGCGCGCGTGGCCCGACGGATCGCGACCTGGACCACGAACGGAATTCTCTCCGCCCTGATCCTGGTGACGGGCCTGGCCTTCGGGCGCCAGGTGCTCGACTGGTGGGCGTCCGACGCGGAGGTGTCCGGCTCGATGCCGCCCCAGGTGGTAATGACCGAGGGGTTGGGCGATTCAACCCGGCCCCATCGCCTCGAGTTCGGCGAAGCGGCCTGGGTCATGCTGCGGCACACGGCCGTCGGCGGCCGCGACGAGGCCGCCGCCGCCTTGCGCGCGATTTGCCTCGAGGCGACCGCGTCGGGCGCCTTGCCCGACGACGCGATCGGGGCGGCCGAGGCCGAGTTCCTGGCGTCGGTCGTCGGGCACGCGCCCGTGGCCGAGGAGCCGGGCGCTTGGCAGCTTCACGAGCTCGACGCCGGAATTCCCCTGGCGGTCGGCGTGCGCTTGGGCGAGAACGTGGGCGAGAACGAGACAGGCACCGCTGATGCACCGCGCGGCGCGTCGCAATCTCGCGTCGCCGCCTGGGGGCTGGCCTTGCCCAGTGACGCGGAGACTTGGACCCTCTACACGTTCTCCCCTCGCCAGGGCGCGGGCGCCCGAGGGGGAGCACGGGGCGAGGTCGCCCTTCCGCCCGAGACGGTTCCGACCTTAGCCATGCACGCCGAGGGCGGGGGAGGCCTGGTCGGGTTTCGTGCCGACTTGCAGCCCGAGGCGTGTCGGCCGTGCTTCGACCGCCATTTCGAAGCCACCGGCTGGCAGCCCGCCGGCCCTTGGCGCAAGCACGGCACGTCGTGGCACCGACGCTACGCGCCGCCGGGCGAGGCCGCCCGTTCGGTGCTCGTCGAATTGGGCCCCGGCGCCCGGAGCGGCGCGACCGGGCTGATGCTGATGACCCCCTCGGAGGACGCTTTGACGGAAGGTGAGCGCTTATGAGAAGCTCGTACGGGCTGATGTTGGCGATCTTCTTCGCCTTTCTCGGCGCGGTGTTCAATTACGTGTACCTGCTCAAAAAGCTGCCCCAGGTGGATACGGTCGCCTTCGTGGGTATCCGCGACGACGTCGACCTGGCCCAAGGCGACGTGCTCACCGAACAGCACGTCACGCGCGTCGAGATTCCCAGCCGCTATGCCGGCAGCCTGATCGACTTCGCCGTCCCCGATTCGGCGCGCAGCGGCGCGTTGGGGCGGCGGGTCTGGCGCGACCTGGAGGGCGGCTCCCTGTTGCTGCGGCAAGACCTGCGAACGCCGCCCGACGAACTCGACCTGGGACCCGACGAGGGCATGGTCTGGATCCCGGTCAACACGCAGGCGATGGTGGCGTCGCTGATCAAGCCGGGCGACCTGGTGTCGTTTCTCGTCTCGAGGTCGCGGGTCGGCGCGCCGACGCCCGCCGGCGACATCGGCCCGAACCCGCCGGGCGAGGATCCGCCGTCGTCGGGTCCGATCGACACGGTCGGGCCGTTCCAGATCCTGTCGCTGGGGAATCGCCTGGGGTCGGCCGACGTGTTCAAGTCGGCCCGGCGCCCGCTGATGCAGGAGAACGTCGTCGGAATCCTGGTCCGACTCGGCCCGGGCGGCGAGCCCGACGAGCGCGTCCAGAAGCTGCTCAATCTGCTCGACGCCACGAACAACCGCCCGGTCGGCGTGATGCTGCACGGGCGCGACACGAACCGCGGTTGACGCCGTCGCATGAGAGTCTGGTACAACAAGATCAGTGAGAGCCGGCGCACGATGGTCGAGGTTTCCGAGCGGGAGGTCTCGATCGGTCGCGATCCGTCGAATCAAGTCGTGCTGGCCAGCCCGCTCGTCTCGCGGCGCCACGCCCGGGTCCGCCTCGAAGACGGCCGGCTTTGCCTCGAAAACGTGGGGCTGAACAGTTGCGTCGTGGGCGACGAGGAGGTGCTCGGCGGCCAGTCGGTCGTGTTCGACCCGGGCACGAAGGTCCGCATCTGGCCCTTCACGCTCACCTTCGAGGCCGAGAAGGCCCCGGTCATCACCCGGGCCGAGCTCGAAGGCCACCTGCGTTCGATCGTGGCCGGCCTCGAGCTGCGCATCCACCAGAAGCTCCTCGAGCGGCTCGATCTCTACGAGTTCGAGGCGAACCGCGACGTCGAGAGCATCCTACTGCTCGAAAACAACATCGAAGACGTGTGCCGCGAGCTGCGGCTCTTCGAGCCCGAGAACGAGGCCCTGCTCGAGGAGATCACCGGCCTGATGGTCCGCGATCACCTGGTCAACCAGATGATCATGGACTCGGGCAGCGATGCCTACTTCGACCTGGCCTCGCTCACCTCGAACGAGTTCGACGTGCCCGCCACGCTCGTGCCCGAGCGCGAGGCCGAGTTGCACGCCCTGCTGCAATTCGTGCGCGAGCGGCTGAACCTCTTCACCTGCCGCGACGTGAGCGAGCAGATCACCGAGGTCGAGACCGGCTTCGCGTCGATCTTCCATCTCGTGCGGCCCCATCTGCACCACGAGCTCCGCAAGTACCTCATCCTGCGCATGCTCAAGAAGGACCTCAAGGACACGATCTTCGGGTTCGGGCCCCTCGAAGACCTGCTGCGCGCGCCCACGGTGACCGAAATCATGGTCGTCGACAGCGAGCAGATCTACGTCGAGCGCGACGGGGTCATCGAGCGCTCGGGGCGGCGGTTCATCTCCGACAAAGTGACCGAGTCGATCATCGAGCGGATCGTGGCCCAGGTCGGGCGTCGCATCGACAAGAGCCAGCCCCTGGTCGACGCCCGGCTGCCCGACGGCTCCCGCGTCAACGCGATCATTCCGCCCCTGGCCGTCAAGGGCCCCTGCCTGACGATCCGCAAGTTCCCGGTGCAGCGGTTCACTATGGACGACCTGATCGACCTCGGCTCGATCAGCCGGGCCGCGGCGACCTTTCTGCGGGCGTGCGTGATCAACCGGCGGAACGTCCTGGTCAGCGGCGGGACGGGCACGGGCAAGACGACCCTGTTGAACGTGCTCAGCGGCTTCATCCCCTTCAAGGACCGGATCGTCACGATCGAAGACACCGTCGAGCTCCGCCTGCACCAGGAGCACGTGGTGACCCTCGAAAGCAAGCCCCCCAACGTCGAAGGGGCCGGGGCCTACACGATCCGCGACCTCGTGCGCAACGCCCTGCGCATGCGCCCCGATCGGATCGTCGTGGGCGAATGCCGCGGACCCGAGGCCCTCGACATGATCCAGGCCATGAACACGGGCCACGACGGCTCGCTGACCACGGTGCACGCCAACAGCGCCCGGGAGGTCATCGAGCGGCTCGAGGTGCTCGTGCTGATGGGGGCCGATCTGCCCGTCACGTCCGTCCATCGCCAGATCGCCTCGGCCATCGACCTGATCGTGCACATCGACCGCCTGCCGGGCGGGCGCCGCGTGGTCACGCAGGTCTCGGAGGTCGTGCGCGTCGATCCCGACACCAAGGAGGTCGTGGTGCTCGACGTGTTCAACTACCGCGACGGCACGGCCCTGCAGCCGACGGGCTACCTGCCCTCGTTCGTCGACGCGCTGGTCGACAACGAATTGCTCGAGCTGCGGTTCCTCTACGGCGAGCACCCGTCGCTCGACGGCGGCACGTCGCCGGGACGCGGCGTTCCGAAACTTCCCGAGACCTGAAATAACCGGACGATGATCGTCGAAGCAAACGCCTTGATCGGTTGCCTGTGCACGGGGCTGGCGGTGGGCCTGCTGGCCTACGGCTTCGGCGACCAGTTTGCCCGGCTGCTCGACGCGATCGAGAGGGATCTGGCCGAGAAGCTGCGGCGTTTGCGGGCGTCGACCGTCCGTCTGCGGAGCTACCTCGTGTCGTGGATGGCGGCCATCGCCTGCGTGTTCGGCGGATTCTGGCTGTTGCTCGACAACCTGACCTTCGCCGTGGTGACGGCCGTGTTTCTGCTGGCCGCGCCCTGGTACCTGCTTCGGCGGATGGCCGAGCGCCACCGGCAGCGAATCGAAGACCAGCTTGCCGACGCCATGGTCACCCTGGCCAACGCGGTGCGGGCCGGCCTTTCGCTGGCCCAGTCGATGGATATTCTGGCGGCCCAGTGCCCCAAGCCGATCAACGCCGAGTTCCACCAGATCGTGGCCGAGTACAACCTGGGCAAACCGCTCGATCAGACGCTGCGCGAGGCCAAGGAGCGTCTGCGGAGCGAGAACTTCGCCCTGTTCGCGGCCGCGTTGCTGGCCAGCCACGAGAGCGGGGGCCGCTTGAACGAGACGGTCGAGCGAATCGCCCACTCGGTGATCGAGCTGCAACGATTGGAGCGCAAGGTGCTCTCCGAGACGGCCCAGGCCCGCAAGTCGGCCGTCTACATGGCCTTGGCCCCGGCCTTGATCCTGGCGGTCTACTATTTCGTCGACCCGGGCAACACGATCCTGCTTTTCACCACGACCTTCGGCCATTTCCTGTTGGCGATCGCCGTGGTGCTCAACGTGCTGGCCTACCTGTGGGCCCGATGGCTCCTCCACCCCGACCTTTGACGCGCATGCCGACCGCATTTCTCATCGCCGCCCCGAATCCCGCCGAACCTTACGCCTGGGTGGCCAGCGCCCTGATGGGGCTGGCCGCGCTGCTTGCCGTGCGCTGGCTGGTCGGCGTGCTTCGATCGGACGACCTGGTGCAGGACGATGAGTGGCGCTACGACGTGAGCCGCATCAACGAGCTGCGGCGGATCGATCCGCTCTACCGCGCGTTCCAGCCGGCCATCCAGGCGTTGGCCCGGTTCAATCGCGCGGGGTTTCGCGAAAGCCTTCCGGAGATCCAGCGGCAGATCCAGGCCGCCGGACTCCCCCGATTCTGGCTGGCCGAGGAGTACCTCGCCCGGGCCGAGATTCTGGCTCTGTTTCTCTCGCCGCTTTACGTGTATTTCTCGATCGACCTGTTCGGCATGCCGGGCGGGCCGGTTGTTGCGGCGGGGGTTACGCTGGCGACCGTGTGGGGGCTGCGTCGTCGCCTGGCAACCCGAGCCGCCAGGCGGCTACAATGGATGAAGCGTCGCATGCCCTTCCTGCTCGATCTGCTCACGTTGTTGATGGAGGCCGGCTCGACCTTCCTCAACGCCCTGGCCGAGGCGGTCGAGGAGTTTCAAGGGCACCCCGTCGCCGAGGAGTTCGGCCGCGTTCTCGCCGACATGAGGATGGGAAAGACGCGCGCCGAGGCCTTCGAGGCCATGCGGGATCGGCTCGACGACGACGAGATCACCAGCATCGTCGGATCGATCCTCCAGGGCGAGAGCCTGGGGACCCCGCTGGCCCAGGTATTTCGCACGCAGGCCGACGTGCTCAGGATCAAGCGGAGCCAGCGGGCCGAAGCCCTCGCCGGCGAGGCAGGCGTCAACATGCTCCTGCCGGGCATTCTGGTGATGATCGCCACCGTGGTGATCATCGTGGGACCGTTCCTCATGAACTACCTGAAATTCGGGTTTGCCCTTTAGGTATGCAGATCACCGTCACCTGCCCCCGATGCAAGCAGTCGATGACCACCCACTCGCGGGTGGCCGGCAGCTACGCGATCTGCGCCCACTGCAACGGGCGGTTCTGGATCCCCGAAGACGCGGCGCACGACGCCTCGCAACCGGCCGAACCGACCGATCCGGCCAAGCCCGACCGCCGGCGGCACCGGCGCCGCGCGCCGAATGCGCTTCCCCGCGCCGCGCCGCCCGCCGCCGCCTCGAGGAAGACCGTCGCGGGCTTGCTGCACAAGCCGATCGTGCCCATTCCCCAACCCACCGGAGGGTCAGCTGATCGCCCCCCGCAAAGGGCACCCGTGGAACCTCAGGCCGAGCCGAGCCCACCCGGCGCCGTGACGCCATTTCGGGCGGCTCCCGGCGCGGCCGGGCCGCCGGCCACACCCGCCCGGCAAGCCGCGCCGGCGGCCAACGAACCCGGCCTGCCCGTCGCCGTGCCGGCGAAGCGGGTGGCGCGCTTCATCACGGCCGACGCGGCCCAGTCGACGCTCCGACTGGCCGAGGACGGTCGACTGCCCGAGCTTCGTCTCCAGGAGAGCGGCCAGGGCAAGGCGAAACCCCAGAAGGGCCTCACGGTCAATCCCCTGGTCATGCTGGGGCTGCTGTGCCTGAGCGTGACGGCCTCGGTGGTGCTTGTGCTCATCGAACCCGCCCCTTCGGGATCGGCCGATTCGTCGGGTAAGGCGGCGGCCCGCCAGGTCATCGCCCGCCACTACTTCAGCGACGCCGAATCGTCGCGGCCCGACAAGCCGTACCAGCTTCTGCTCCGCGAGGCCCAGATGGCCTATGCCCGCGGCGACTACCGGAAAGAGCGCGAACTGTATCAGCGGGTTCTCGACCTGCTCCGGCAGGAGCGAGGGCCCTTCGAGGGGTTGACGGGCAGCGCCAGCCGGGATCGCGAGCTCGAGAAGCACATCCTTGTCCTGTTGTCCGACCATTGAGGACCTCGATGGAGACGGCCGGCCGCTACGAGATCGTCAACACGATTGCCGCCGGAGACTACGCCACGGTCTATCGCGCGCGCGACCGCGAGCTGCAGCGCGAGGTGGCCGTCAAGCAGATCCACCAGCAGTTTCTCGCCGACCCGCGTCAGCTCGAGCGATTCTGGCGCGAGGCCCAGCTTCTGGCCTCGCTGCAGCACCCGAACATCCTCACGATCCACGACATCGTCCGCGCGCGGGGCTGGCTCATCCTGGAGTTGATGCGAGGCAGCCTGAAGCAGGCGATTCCCGCCGGGCCCATCGACCTCGACTACCTTCGCTTCGTGCTGTTGCACTGCCTGAACGCCCTGCGGTTCCTGCACGGCAACGGGATCATCCACGGCGACGTGAAACCGAGCAACATGCTGTTGGACGCCCAGAACCGCGTCAAGCTGGGCGACTTCGGGCTGGCGCGGCGGGCCAGCAGCAAAGATGGGAGCCTGCTCAAGGGCACCACGAAGTACATGGCCCCCGAGCTGATCTCCGACCAGTTCGGGCCCGTGGGGCCGGCAAGCGATCTTTACTCGCTGGGGTTCTCGGCCTATGAGTTGATGTGCGGGCCCCAGTTCGAGTCGCTCTTCCCGGGCCTGGGCACCTTCGGCCGGGACGAGCAGATCGCCTGGCTCATGTGGCACGCGGCGCCCGACCGCGCCCTGCCGCGGATCGGGCGCGTGCTCGAGGGCGTTCCCGACGACCTGGCGCAGGCCATTCAGACGATGGTCGTCAAGGACCAGTCGCGCCGGTTCCCGTCGGCCGACCAGGTGATCCGCCTTCTCCGGTCGGGTCGCGCGCCCCGCGTGGCGTCGGAGCCCGAGGCCCCGCCCGTCGAAGGCGAGGCCGTCCAGAAGCGCCGGCTTCGCATGGTGGCGGTCTTTGCCGTGGTCTGCTCGCTGGTCGTCAGCGTGATGATGCTTCTGCCGCGGCGTCCCGATCCGGTGGCGGCGACCGGTCCCGAGGCCACGCGGGGGGTCGTGCGCAACGTCTATCTGGGCGAGCGGACCCTGGTCATCGAGCGCGACGACGGCAGCCCGAGGGAAATATCCTACCGCAGCCGCGACGAGGTGCTCATCAACGACAAGCAGCAGTTGTTCCGCGACTTGCAGCCGGGCGACCGGGTGACGATCGAGGTGCTGCGCGACGGGTCGGGCCGGTCGTTCCAGCGGATCGCCGCCACCCGACCCCGGCTCGACCGCGGCCGCATCGAGGTCGTCGAGGCCGACGAGGGCCGAATCGTCGTCGACCGGGGCGAGGCCGCCGAGCCGCTCGTGGTCGACGTGCCCGCCTCGGTGCCGATCGTTTTCAACGGGGCCACGACCGTGGCGGGCCAGCCGGTCGCCTTGAGCCAGTTGCGGCCCGACGACCGGGTCGAAGTGCGCCACGTGGGAAGCGCGACGGGCCGCGTGGCCACCGAGCTGGCCGTGTTGCGGGTCGTCGTCGACGAGGGCATTCTCCGCCAGATCGACCTCTCGGCCGGCGAGTTGACCCTCGCCAGAGGCGAGGCGGGCGATGGAGAACGGCTCGTTCTTCCGCTGGCGGACGAATGCACGGTGACCCTCAACCAGCGGAGCGAACTGAACGCCCGGCTTCTGAAACCCGACGACCTTCGCCCCGGCGACAAGGCCCGCCTGTCGCACGACACGCACGTCGTGCGGATCGACGCCTATCGGGTGCTCGGCCAGGCCGGGGTGGTGCAGGGCGTGCTCGAGGCGACGGGCACGCTTCCGGTGCGGCTGGAGGGACGCGATCGGCCGACCCCCTTCGCCGTCGGGCCCGACTGCACGATCACGCTGGGCGGCGAGCCCGCCGGCCTGGCCGATCTCCGCGCCGGCGACGTGGTCGACGTGCGGCACGACGCGCCCGACGCCGAGAATCCCACGGCCCTGGCGATCGACGCGATCCGTCCGCCCGACCCGCGACGCTGGGCGATCCTCGTGGCGGCGCAGAACTACGACGACCGCAATCTCAGCCCGGTCGACTCGGTGCTGGCCGACGCGAAGCTGCTCGAGGAGACGCTCGTGCGCCGCTACGCCCTTCGGCCCGAGCAGATCCTCCCATTGCTCGACGCAAGCCAGGTGCGGCTCGAACAGGGCATTCCCAGTTTTCTCGACCGCGTCGGGCCCGGCGATTCGGTTCTCGTCTACGTGGGCGGGCACGCCTACCGCGACCGCGACGGCCGCGTCTATCTGGCGCCGAAGAACTTCAATCTCGCGCGCGCCGCCGCATCGGGCCTGAGCCTGCAATGGCTTGTCGACCAGCTCGAACCGTGCCCGGCCAAGGAGAAACTACTCTTGCTCGATTGCACCCACGCCGGATCGGGTCCCGACCTCGAGCGCCAGCCTTCGACCGCCGAGATGCTCGCGACGCTCGATCGCCGCTCGGGCGGCGCTCCGCTGCGCACGGTGACGGCCATCGCAAGCTGCTCGGCCGGCGAGCGAGGCCACCGCCTTGCGTCGGAGCACGGCCTGTTTGCCTCGAGCCTGGCCGAGGGTTTTTCGGGCCGCGCCGACGCGAACCGCGACAACCGGATCGAGCCCACCGAGCTGTTCGCCTTCTTGAAGGAAAGCATGGCCGCCGCCGGCGCCGGGATCGGGCAGACGCAGACGCCCCAACTGTTTCTGCCCGACGCCACGCCGCCCCGGCTCACGGAAGAGGCCAAGCAGGCCATTCGCCGGATGATCGCCCGGCTTCGCCAGGACAAGATCGATCCGCTGGCCGTCAAGGTCGAGGCGGCCGAGGCCGAATCGCTCGCGCCCGGCCAGCTCGAGCCCAAGCTGCTGGCGGCCCTCTCGCTGTTGAAGGCCCGGCAGCGCGACGAGGCGTCGCTGATCTTCGAGCAGTTGCGGTTCGAGCACCCCGACCTGCTGCTGGCCGGGCAGGGGGTCGTCTGGGCCCACTTCGAAAAGCGAACCTACCAGCACGGCGTCGAGGGGCTGATCGGCCTGGTTTCGCGGATCCCACGCCCCCAAACGCCCGGGACGCCGCACTCGGCCGAGGCAGCCGAGGTGCTCCAGTGGAGCGGGCGACTCCGCGAGTTCGCCGCCTCGGCGCCCCGCGAGCTGTACGCTCCCACCGAGGCCACGCTCGCCAAGCTCGACGCCGCGGTCGAGGCCCACGGCGAAGAGGCCGTGCGCCTGTACGAGAAAGGGCGAGAACACACGCGCAACGTCCTGCGCCAGTTCGATGCGCAGATCGAAGCGGGCAACGACGCCACGCAGGCCAGGCTCCGCGTCGAGCGCCGCCAGGTGCGCAACTACGCCGAGTTCCCCTACGACCGCGCCGCCGCGCAGATCCTCGCCGGCCTCGATCGCTGATCGACGGCGCGAGTTGCTTCGCGGCCGCTTCCCATTGCGAGGCGTTCGATTCCCTACTCCGCGATGAGAACCGCCCTTCGCTCTTTGCGGCTTTCGACGGCCTGCCCGACCGCGACAACGACGGCCCCGTCCTTTGCGACCGCCTCGGCGTAGTCGGGCACCTGGTTGGGATAGACGGCGTCGACCCGCTTCACGTTCACCGGCTTTCCATTGACCGTGACATTGCCGAACGTCACGGTCACTTCGGGGATCTCGCTCACGGGGATTCGCCGGCCGTAGACCTCGACAAAGCTGGCCACTTTCCTCGACAAGACGAGATCGTCGCCCGGGAACCGCAGCGCCCCGATAAATACGTTCTCGCCCGTCTCGTGAGAGTACAGGAAGGCTCCGACCCATCGGTGCGAAACACCTTCCACTACCTCCGCGTCCATGCGGGTGACGCGGTACGTGTAGGTGCCTTGGGTCCATTCGTAGGGACGCCGCACACTGACGAAATCGCCTTCGTGCCCCGAGCTTTGGCACAGGCCGCCCAGGGAGGGCCGGATGGCGTCGAGGCTCCGCTCGCCCCACATCGACATGAGGCAGCCGGGGCCGATCTTGCGGATGCGGGCGTCGGACTTCGTATGGCCGTCGGCCTGTGTCTGGATGCCGCCGTAGAACGGGGTCTTGTCGAGATGGGCGATCCCGATGGGGGCAATGTACAGGTTGGTCGTCGAAGGCACGTCGTCGCCGACGGTCACGTCGATGCTGTAACTCTCGAAAGGCGACTCTTCACCGAGGTCCCACCAGAGATCGACCAGGTGCCAGGGCATCCGGGCGTACTCGGGCTCATCGGCGACCGCGCCGCCCACCGCCGTCGATACGGCCAGGAGGGCCAAAAACAGAAACCGCTCGTTCATGTCCTGCCTTGTACGCAAGGCGACCGGACTGCCGGCCGCTACTGTTCGCTCACGGTGACTTTCTCCATCACGTCGCCTTGCCGGATGGCGTCGACGACGTCCTGGCCTTCGAGCACGCGGCCGAAGACCGAGTGCTTGCCGTCGAGCCAGGGGGTGGCGACGTGGGTGATGAAGAATTGGGAGCCGTTCGTGTTGGGGCCCGAATTGGCCATCGACACGACGCCGGGGCCGTCGTGGCGGAGGGTGCGGTGGAACTCGTCTTCGAACTGGTAGCCCGGCCCGCCCGAGCCGGTGCCCAGGGGGCACCCGGTCTGGATCATGAAGTCGTCGATGACGCGGTGGAACTTCAGCCCGTCGTAGAAGCCCTTTTGGGCCAGCTTCTCGAAGTTGGCGCAGGTCTTGGGGACCTTGTCGTCAAAGAGTTCGAAGCGGATCGTGCCTTTGTTGGTGACGATGGTGGCGACTTTCATGGTGGCTTTCTTTGCATCGGCGCCGGTCGGCGCCTGGGACTCGTCCTCGGCCGCGTCAGGGGTGTCCCAATCGACACCGCCCGAATCCGCGCCGCCGGGGGTGGAAACCGGCTCCCCCACGTTCCCGGGCTGGGAACATCCGGGGACGACAAGGGCGGCCCCTACGAGGGCCAGGGCCAGCGGCCCGAATCGCATGATCATGGGTTCTTCTCCTGCATCCAGGGACCAAGGTCGCGTGACGGCAGCCGTTCTCGCCGGCGTCTCTTGAAGCGTACGCCGTCTTCGCGCTCGAGACGGATCATTGCGGCAAGCTCCGCGGCGGCGCCGCCGACGGGCATCGCCTCGGCCTCGGGCCGCCACCGCCACTTGATTTCGATGTTGCCCTTTTCGAGCCCCCGCGGCCCGATCACCGCGCGCAGGGGCACGCCGATCAGATCGGCGTCCTTGAACTTGACCCCCGCCCGGCAGTCGCGGTCGTCGAGCAGCACGTCGATGCCGCGCTCGGCCAACCCGTCGTGCAACTCCTCGCCGATCGCGCGGATCCGGCCATCGGCCACGTTCAGCGGCATCACGACGACCTCGTAGGGAGCCAGGGCCACGGGCCAGACGATTCCATCGTCGTCGTGGCCGGTTTCGATCGCGGCGGCCAGCAGCCGGTCGATGCCGAGCTGCAACGAGCCCATCGCGACCGGATGCTCGTTCTCCCGCTCGTCGACGAAGCGAAAACCAAAGGCTTCGGAGAAGCGGGTGCCCCAGGTCGTGGTGCGCCCCACCTTGATCGCGCCGGCCAGGGCCAGCCGGGCGCTGCACCGCGGGCAGGGGTCGCCGTCGACCACCTTGCGCAAATCGGCGAAATGGTCGACCCGGCAGTCGCGGTCGAGACGCACCTCCTTGAAGTGGGCGTCGGCCTGGTTGGCCCCGACGACGGCGCCGGGCATGCCCTCAACGCCCCGGTCGGCCCAGAGGGGGATCTGCTGCCGCATGCCGACCGGGCCCGCGAATCCGACGGGGGCGCCCGTGACCCGTTCGATCGTCTCGGGCGGGGCCAACTCGAGCCGCTCGACGCCGAGGGCCGCGCGGATCTTGGCCTCGCTGGCTTCGTGATCGCCGCGGATCAACACGGCGATCGGGCCCTGCTCGGTCGTGTAGATCAGGGTCTTGATGAGGTCGCGCGCCCGGCAGCCGAGCATCGCGCTGACCTCGGCGATCGTCGTCGCCCCCGGCGTGTCGACCTTGCACAGGGGGCCGGGCGGCGACGACGCCGGCTCCCGCCCGAGCGGGCCCACCTCGGCTCGGTCGAGCGCGGCCGTGTAGCCGCACTGGGCGCAATGGGCGACCACCTGTTCGCCGTGGACGGCCGGAATCACGACCTCACGGCTGGAATCGGCGAGCCCGCCGGCCTCGGCCACCAGGTGGTCGAGCGCGCAGCGATCGAGCACGCGGCCGAAAGCCGCGGCGATTTCACGGCAGCCGGCCTCGAGGGCCTCGGGCGAGACGTCGAACCGCGAGGCTTCGACGGTGCGGAACTCGCAAGTCCGCAGCACGCCGAGCCGCGGCCGCGACTCGTTGCGAAATTGCGAACCGATCTGATACAAGGTGATCGGCAGTTGCCGGTAGCTCGAGAGGTAGCGCGCGGCCAGTCCGGCGGCGACCTCTTCGTGGCTTGGCGCCAGGGCCAGATCGAGCCGGCGCCCGCGCCGGCTCACGGGGCATCGCATCAGCTCGTCGCCGAACGATCGGTCGCGGCCGGTCCGCTCCCAGAACGCCGGGGAGGCAAGCCGGGGCATGGACCACTCGACCGCGCCGACGGCCTCGAGCTCGCCGCGGATCATTTGCTCGGCCTTGCGAACGACCCGTTGCCCCAAGGGCAGATAGGCATAGGCGCCCGGCATGACCTGGCTGACCATGCCCGAGCGGAGCATGAGCACGTGGCTGGGGATTTCGGCCGCCTCGGGGGTCTCTTTCAGTGTCGGGATGAGGGTTTGCGTCCAGCGCATGCCGATGGCCTGAGAGGATGGAGATTCCCTGCGGCTGGGTCGGTCGCGGGCTGGAACACGCGGTTCGCGCCAGGGAGTTTCCGTGGACGCTATTGTTCCACGTTTGCTTCGTCCCGACAAGCGGAGACGGCAAAGGAAGACGCAGAACGACCCCGTGGGGCCGAAGCGGTCGGCCGTTCAGCCCGTGGCCGGCAGAACGAGGTCCGGCGACGCGGCTCTCCGGCCGGCCGCGTCGACCGTGACGACCCGGTACACGTGCGCCGAGTCGTCGGCCAGCGTCTCTTCGAAGGCGAAAGGCGTCTTGTCGATCTGGGGACGGTGCGCGAGCTGGCCCACCTTGCCGCGGTCTCGCACGACTTCGTAGCGGCGGATCGGCTGGTCGCCCGCGTACGCGGTCTGCCACGTCAGCCGCACCACGCGCTTCCGGTCTTGCCGTTCTTGAGCGACGGCCGCATCGCGGGGCGCCGACAGGGGCTCGGCCGGGATCTGGAACCAGTTCGTCTTGCCTCCCTTGGCCTGCCGTGCCGCGTCCTCGACGGCGATCCGGTCGGCCGCGCTCAGGCTCTCGGGCCCGATCTGCGACGCCGAGAGGTTCTGCTCCAACTGGCAGCTCGACGACTCGGCGTCGATCTGGCCGATGCCGATGATCGCCGTGCCGACCCCCGGCGTGGAGAGCGAGTACTCGACCAGCGGCCGGCTCGGGAGCGTCGCGCTGCCGACCGTGCGGACCACGTGCTCGGGCGTCCGCGACCAGACGGCGTCTTTCGTGTACATCGCCCCGTCGGCGAAGACCTTCATCGCGATGATGCCCATGTTTCGGGCGGCGGCCAGGGGAATCACGTTGTACTGCTGGTTGAAGTACAGCAGGTCGTTCGCGTTGACCGAAACGAGCATGAGGTCGAGCACGTCTGCCCGATCGCGCTGGATCATCTCCATCATCACCGGCGGCGAGTGATGGCCCGAGAAGCCGATGTGCCGGATCAGCTTCTCTTCCTTGGGATTCAGGCCGGTGCGGTTCGTGCCGTCGCGGTAGTCGACCAGCGCGGCCAGGGCGCCGATCCGCTCGGCCTTGGGGTCGGGATCGTCGAGCCCCTCGTAGACGGCCTCGACGTCTTCCATGCTCGCGACCGTGTGGATCAGAAACCCGTCGACGTAAGCGCCTCGCGGATAGTTGCCCTGCCCGTCGCCGAACACCTGCGACAGGGTGCGCTTCAGATCGTCGACGGCCGTCGAGCCGGCCGGACCTTCGGTGCGGCTCCGCACGCCGGGCATGGGGCCGCCTTTGCCCGAGCGCACGTACGTCTTGCTGGTCAGGAAGATCGACCGGCGTTTCGCTTCGTCGTAGCCGGGCGTGCCGGGAACCAGATGCAGCCGGCGAAACGCCTTGCCGTAATTCAACTGGCTGGGGCCGTAGACGTTCGACGTGTCGAAGTAGTTCACGCCCAGCTCGAAAGCCTTGAGGAGGATCTTCTCGGGATCGACGCCCTCGGGCGTCCACTGCAGCGAAGCCTGGCCCCCGAGCCCGAGGGTCGTCACCTCGAAACCCGTGCGGCCGAACGTTCGCGTCATGGGTTTGGCCACGCGGATCGCCCCGAGGCTCAGGTGCGGCGCCCCGGCGAACCCCGCGGCGGCCGCGGCCGAGGCACCCAAGAAGGACCTTCGCGAGAACGACTTTCCGTTGGTCCTGGTCATGCCGATACTCCTTCTTCTTCGTAGCGCTCGAGGGGGCGTATTGTGCCGAGTCGGGGAATTATACGGAGGCGGCCCGCACGAGGTAGCCCCGGATGCGGACCCCACGACCGCGGTAGGCAACTTATTCCTCAGCAATCCGCTGGACGTTCGACCGGCTTTCGGGTAGCATTCGGGCTCACGATCCTTCCGTAAAAGTCGGGCTCCGCGGCGGGACTGCTTGGGACCGTCCGGCCTGAAGCGTGCTCGCCCATTCAGGCGGCGGAAGGCGAGAGGAATACGCATAACCCTCGCCCCTTTCGGGGGTACCACGGTATGCTCAGCCGATTTCGGGTCGAGAACTACAAATGCCTGCGGGACGTGACCGTGCCGCTCACGCCGATCCACGTGCTGATCGGCCAGAACGACGCCGGCAAGAGTTCCCTGCTTGAGGCACTGTACGCGTTCTTTCGATCGCGCGACGATGCGCTTCCAACAGCCTTCCCGGGGCACTGGCTGGCCGATGAGTTGGTGTACGAGAAGGCCCCGGAACCCTACGTGACGCTCGAGGGCACGTGGGACGGCTCCGGCAGATATGGCATGCAGGTTGCCTTTGCCAAGGCGGCGGACCGTGCCTGTACGGTCGTCGACGAATGGTACGGCCTCACGCCCGGCGAACACACGTCCATCGGACAACCGGGTGCTCAGTGCACGGCGATTCACGAGTACCGGCGCAAAGGCGCTAGCGACCGAACGCACAGCGAAGTCAAGGATCGCGTTGCGGGGCTGCTCGAAGGGGGTGCGCATCTGTACCGGCTCGATCCTCGACTCATGGCCGTCCCGTGCGAGCTGTCACCCAAGCGGAAGTTCCGCCTCGATCCCGACGGTTTCGGATTGCCCGGGCTGCTCGACGACGTTCTCGGCTACGACATCGAGCAGTTCGCCAAGATCCGCAATGACTTCTGCCGATTCTTCCCCCAATTTCGCAATGTCCGCGTCGAAACCGAACCGGCGGTTCAACGAGAGTTTCGCGAAACGGGCCGACATAGTGCTGGCGTGGTCGTCGGCAAGGGAATTCATTTCGAATCGCGGGGCGGCAGGGACATTCGAGCGCAGCAGGCGTCGGACGGCGCGATCCTGTTCTTGGGCTTCCTGGCGTTGGCGAATCTGCCTCGTCCGCCGCGCCTCTTGCTGATCGAGGAGCCCGAGACCGGAATCTACCCGGAACGCCTGGGGCAGGTGATCGACCTGCTCCGCGGCATGAACGAAGCGGCGGGAGAGAAAGCGCCGCAAATCGTCTTTACCACCCATTCGCCCTACGTGCTCAGCTCGTTTCGGCCGGAAGAAGTGACCTATATGAGCCGCGGCGACGACGGCGCGGTGCGCGCTCGGCCGCTGCGCGACGCGCCGAACATCGAAGAACGACTCAAGGGATTCTATCTCGGCGAGTTGTGGTATAACTTGAGCGAAGCGGAGCTTTTTGGCGATGCCTGACGCCGCCACCGAAGCCCTGGTCGTGCTTGAAGTCTTTGGCGAAGGCAAGACGGACATCGGCAGGGAGTCCGCCTTTCCGCGTCTTCCCGATGAAGGCGTGGTGCCGATTCTCGTCTACCGACTGTGCGGAAAGCCCGCCGCCATGCGGGTGAAAACGAAACGCTACGCCCATCTGCAGGGCAAGGGGTTGTGGCAGAAGGTGCGTTTCTCCAAGCGTCAGGCGTACTACAACCGGGGTACCCAAGGGGGCGTCTTCGTGGTCGACACGGAAGGCGACGATCGGGTGATCTCCGAGTTGCAGAAGGGACGCGATCACGAATTGCCCGAGTTTCCCATGGCGGTCGGTGCCGCTCGGCCGTGCATTGAGGCCTGGCTCTTGGCCGATCCGTCGGCGCTGCGACGGTCGCTGGGTTGTCCTCATTCACCCCACCTGCCCGACGATCCTGAGTCGCTTCCCGCTCCCCGCGACAATCGAAGGTACAATCCGAAGATCGTACTCGCCGCGTACGGCGCCGACTCGCAGGCCCAGAAGGACTCGATTGCGCAAGGGCTCGACCTCAACGCGGTCCGCGGTCGGTGCAGGCGGAGTTTCGACCCATTCGCTGCCGAGGTCGCGAGGCTATTGCGCCCTCGGTTCGCGTAGAGGCTTCGGGCGCCGCGACGCCGACGAATGGTCACCGACCGCGGCGGGCGCGTTGAGGTTCAAGGCGAGCCGCGCCGGGCTAGCACGTCCACGAGGACATGGTCCGGCTGATAATCTCTCCGCGGGAGGTATGCCGCTCAGACGATCGATCGGACCGGTACCGGGGATTCCATGACGGCCCGCGGCTCGCGCACCAGCACCCGTTCGAGGAAGGAAACGACGTGCTGTCCGATCTCGTATCCGCAGTCCTCCAAGGCGAAGTGGCCGCTGTCGAGCAGATGGAACTCCACGTCGCGGAGGTCCCGCTGGTAGGCCATCGCGCCCTGGACGGAGAAGATCGGATCGTTCCGCCCCCCAAGGATCAACGTCGGCGGCTGGTGCTCGCGGAAGTAAGCCTGCCAGCGCGGGTACTCCTCCAGGTTCTTGCGGTAGTCGTAGAGGAGCTCCATCTGGATCCGTCCGTTCGTGGGTCGGCTCACGCTGACCCAGTCCATGTTCCAGGCGTCGGGGCTGATGCGTTCGCGGTCGCGCACGCCGTCGACGTACTGCCAGACGATCCCTTCGCGGGTGGTGAAACGCTTGGCGGCGGCCTCCGTCTCCGCGTTGCGGTTCTTCCACAGCTCGAACCACGGCTTCGTGGCGTCCGTGAAGCCGTCCTCATAGGCGTTCCCGTTCTGGATCATCAACGCCTCGGGTCAGCGATCGGAAGGCTCGGCATTCCCATCCGACCCGCCGGCCTCGCCTTCGCCGACTCGCGACACGTTGAAGCGATCCGCGAGCCGATGGGCGGCCGCCACGCACGCCTCGAGTCGGGGCCGATCTTGGACCCGCGATTCGACCTGGCGCAGCGCCTCAGCCGCTTCCGACCGCCGCTCGTGCGTCAGCGCGCGCTCGACCGTTGGGTAGACGCGGTCTTCCTCGTCCTCATTGTGCTTCATGAGAACCTCGATGTACGCGTGGGCGTGCGCGACGAATCGGTCCACGGCCTGCCGGTCTCCCGCGGCGCCGGCCCCGGCGGCTTGCTCCATGGCGTGCAGGTGCTCGCCGCAACGCCGGTGATCGTGAAAACTCAGGTCGTCCCTTGCGGCTCCGTCCTCCGCCGCCATCGCCCGGGCCAGGTACGCCTCTTCCCTCGGGAAGTGCCAGTCGTGCACAAAGATCCGGAAGAAGGCAACGAGGTCGTGGGCAAGCCTCTGCTCCAATTCCCCTTGTCGCGCGCATTCCTCCGCCATGCGTTCCAGGCAGTTGAGCGCCTGTTCGATCAGGCGATGCTCGTCGACCAGCACGTTCGCGGACTTCATGGAGGTGCTCCTTCGTAGCGTTCTGTGCCCATGCCCGCCGCCGGGCCGCGGACTTGACCGTGGCAACCGCTCCCGCGTTGGCAGACCAGAAGAGGCGCAGGGGCATTCACCGGGGGAAGGTCGCAACGGCTCGGGCTCCCGCCGATCCGCACCCCGGCGAAAGGTCGTCGGGGCGCATCGATTATCCCCGCGCTCCCATCGCCTTCGCCGTGTTGACCATCTCGCTCAGACGCACGTTCGGCCGGCGAAGCGCCATTCGCTCCACCTCCCACACGTAACCGTGAACCGCCACGTCGTCGGGAATGAGCGCGCAGTCGCGCAACAGCGCCACCTGGTTCATGCACGTGTCGTCGACGTCGCCGAACATCCGGATCCACTTCGAAAACGCTCCCTCGGCGAGCGCCAACTCGTCCAGGGCGGGATCCACGCGCACGCGATCGGTGTCGATGCCCTGCTCGCGCAGCGCCGCCGTCAGCGCCTCGCCGGTGGCCGTCATCATTCCGCACTCGGTATGATTGACCACGATGATTTCCTTGGTGCCGAAGAACCTCGTGGTGAGCATCGCCGACCGGATCGCGTCGTCCGTCACCAACCCGCCCGCGTTGCGAAAAACGTGCGCGTCTCCCTCGCGGATTCCCAGGGCCCGCTCGATCGGCACGCGCTCGTCCATGCAGGTCAGCACCCACAATCGTCGATTGTTGGGGATCCCGCGCTGGCGTCGCAAGGCCCAGGCTTCCCGTTCCGCAATCTCCAGGTCGAGCTGTTGATGCAACATACGTCGAGGTCCTCAATCATCCGGGGAAGGTGCTCTTGAGCAAACGGTCGATCAGAACGAACGCCAGGGCGGCTCGTTCGTTTCGGTTCAGCGTGGTTTCCAGGTCGCGAAGAGCCGCCTGAATCCTCGGCGACGACTCGGGGTCGCGCTCGGCCAGCTCGAAGGACTTCTTCCACTGGTCTTCGTTGATGCAATAGACCGATTCGCCGCCCAGGATGTCGATCGGTTTCATGCTCATGGGGGGGAGCCGCTTTCGGGGAAGCTCAGCGCCGCGAAACTCGCGCCGCATCCGCACGACTTCGCCGCGAGGGGATTCTTGAAGCGGAATCCGGACTGGACCAGGTCGTCGGAGTAGTCGATCTCCAGGCCGGCCAGGTACGCGGCGCTGCGCCGATCGGCGACGACGCGGAAATCGCCGTCCTGGTACACCAGGGTGTCGTTTTCGCCTTGGGTATCGTCAATCGCCGCCGAGTACGTGTTGCCCGAGCAGCCTCCCGAGACGACCGAGATGCGCAGAAACGCTGCGCCTCCCACCCCACACTTGACGAGTTCGTTCTTCGCGCGATCCGATAGATGAATGCTCATTCACGTGGGATTGTTCATTTGCCGAAAGGTGGTCCGCCCGCGGAATCCTGACCGCCGGTCGGACGTATCCGTTGCGATGCCTCCTCAACACGAATTCTATCCCCGGCGTCAATCGGCGGTGCATCCCCCCGACGAGCCGTCTCCGCTCGCGCTGCCGGGTCGTGCTATTTCTTGGCGATGAAGTAGGCGTTCTGGAAGTCGTGGGGCAGTCGCTCGACGGCTACCTGGGAGAAGCCCGCCTCGCGGAGCATCTTGCGGGCGAGTTCTTCGCCCCAGCAGGTCCCCAGCCCGGCGCCGCCCTGCGCAAGCGACACCGACATGCAGTGCATGCACGAAATCGAGTACAAGAACGAGCCGAGGGGATGCTTCCGGTTGTTCTGAAGATAGCTCGACGCGTCGATGTCCTGCATGAGGAACGTGCCGTCGGGGCGCAAGGCCGCGTGGATCGACCGCAGAACCGCCGCCGGATCGGCCTGATCGTGAATCGCGTCAAAGGCCGTGATCAGGTCGAAGGCCGACGCTTCCTCCATCCGCGCCACGTCGACGACCTCGAAGTGGACGTTATGCAGACCCCGCCGGTCGGCATCGGCCCGGGCCATCTCGATCGCCTCGCTCTCGAAGTCGTAGCCCGCGAAACGGCTCCGCGGGTACGATTCCGCCATGCGGTGGAGCGCCCGCCCCGCGCCGCAGCCCACGTCGAGCACGTCGATGCCGGCGGTCAGACGCTCGGTCGAGCCGGGCACGAGAGGCAGGATGTGCTCGATCAGGGCCGCCACGACGGTCTGCGCGCTCTCTTCGGCCATGACCTGGTGGAATCGGCAGTACGAGCCGTAGTGGACTCCGCCCCCGTGGCGAAAACAGTCGACGATCTTGTCTTCGACCTGCCCCAGAACGGCGAACCATTGCATCATGCCGGCGAAGTTGTCGGGGGCGGCCGCCCGGGTCAACAGCGAAGCGTGCTCGGCCGGCAGGGAATAAGTCTGGTGCTCGGGATCGTAATCGACCACGCCGCCGGTCACCATGGCCCCCAGCCACTCGCGAACGTATCGCTCCTGCAGGCCGGCCCGCTGCGCGATCGCCTGGCTGCTGGCACTGGACATTTTCGCCATCGTGTCAAAAAGGCCCGTTCGGTGGCCGATCGACGTCATCAGGATGAGGCCGCCCGCGTTGAACATCGCCATCAGCCGCTCGGCAAGCGCCTCGCGCTTCGACTCGTCCAAGCCGTGCTGAACTTCTCTCGTTTCGAGACCGGTTGCCATCTCGATCGCCCCTGGCATGGTGAGATTGGTCCCAGGTCTCCCGGACCGCCGGGAGACCGTCAAGCACGCGCAATCGTAGCCGGCCCGGCCGACAAGACAACGCGAGCGAATCGCTGGACATTGCCGGCCCACCTCGTGGGCGAACAGCCCCCTGGCTGGCGGCACTGGACATTTTCGCCGGGCGTCGAAAGGCCCCCGCGCGACGGCCGATCGACGGCATCAGGATGAGGCCGCCCGCGTGGCGCGGTCGATTCCGATCGAGGCGATTGCGGTGTCTTCCGCGGGCGGGGCCGTCTTGCGCATGGGCTCGGTTTCCCGCAGATTCTTGACGCGGGATGCCGCTTCCCAGGAATGATCTACCCCAGCCGGCTGTCGAAGGTGAACCCGAGGGGAGCGAAGTCCTTCTGGATTCGTTCGAAGGCGTCCTTGAGGATGACGATGTCGGCCGAGTAGGCGAGGAATCGGGCTCCCATCGCCAGGAGCTTCTCGGTGTGCTGCCGGGAGAAGGCGGGGCATCCCCAATGCTTGCCGGCCTTGGCCGCCGCCTCGGCGACCCGTTCGAGGGCCTTCTGGATCATGGGGTGGTCGAACTGGCCCGGGATGCCGCTGAGGATGCTGAAGTCGCCCGGCCCGAGGAACAGCACGTCGACCCCGTCGACGGCGGCGATTTCGTCGACCCGGTCGAGGGCGTGCTGCTCCTCGATCTGGATGACGACGAAGGTCTCCCGATTGGCCGCGGCGAGGTACTCGACCAGCGGCATGGTCAGATAGGGGTTGTCGGGGTTGGCCGAGTCGACGCCGCGGGCGCCTCGGGGCGCGAACTTGGCCCAGTGGACCACCTGGGCCGCCTCGCCGGCGTCGTCGCAGCGGGGATACATGATGCCCTGGGCGCCCGCCTCGAGCATGCGCTGCATGCGCATGAACTCGCCCTTGGCCGGGCGCGCCAGCACGTCGGCGGCCCCGACGCGGGCCGCGCGCATCAGCCCGGCCGCCGTCTCGAGGGTGTACGAGTGATGCTCCATGTCCATCCAGATGCAGTCGTAGCCCATCAGGCTGACCAGCTCGAACATGCTGGGGTCGGTCAGATGCAGCGTCGTGACGAGCACCGGCTCGCCGCGTTGGAGCTTTGCTTTGGTTCGGCTGGGTCGCATCGGGTTGGTTGCTCCTGATGATGGACGTGCCGCCGGGCGGCTTGCAAACCGGTCGATTGTAGGCGTCGCAGGTTTCGGGCACAATAGACCGGCGCGAAGGCCGAGCGGCCGGCGATACCGGCTCGCTCGATCCCCAGAACCAAGGACACCGCCCATGCCCATCACCCAGGCCACTCTCGACAAGCTCGGCCGATACGACACGCCGACCGTGTGCAACGTGATCGAGCTGTTCGATGTCCGGCCGCGAGACGTGGGGTTCATGGACGGGCGGATCCGCGCGAGCTTTCCCGAGTTGCCGCCCATGGTCGGTTTCGCCAGCACGGCGGCCTTTCGCAGCGGGGCCCCGCCGGCGGCCGGCGACGCCTACGGCAGCTTCGGCGACCAGGTCCGCGGCTTCGAGGACCTGCCGGGCCCGCCCGTGATGGTCTTTCAGGACCTCGACGACCCACCCGTCGGCGCCACGTTCGGCGAGGTCATGTGCTCGGTCTACCAGGCGTTCGGCTCGGTGGGCCTCATTACGTCGGGGGGCGGTCGCGATCTGTTGCAGGTCCGGGCGCTCGATTACCCCGTCTTCACCGGCACGACAATCTGCTCGCACGCCTATTGCCACGTGCTGCACGTCGGCCTGCCGGTTCGGGTGGGCGGATGGACGATCCGGCAAGGCGACTTGTTGCACGGCGACGCCAACGGCGTGACGAGCATCCCCGCGGAAATCGCCGCCGAAGTGGCCGACCTGGCCGGCCCCTTTGTCGATGCCGAGAAGATCGTGCTCGACTACGCCCGCGCCCCCGGCCCCAAAACGCCCGAAGGGCTGGCCGAGGCCCAAGCCGAGTTCACGGCCGCGATCCAAACTCTCCGCCGGGCCATCGGTCGCGCCTGACCGGCGGGGGAGCGAACCCAGGCAGCCACGAAGGGCACGAACGAAACCCGGGGAGCCAGCACAGGAAACGTGCCCCAAGCACGGGCCGATCGGCCCGGCGCGTCGGGGCGCCCGACGCGAAAAGGGCCGCCGACCCGAGGCCGTGTCCAGCCTCGCGGTCCTCTCGAACGCGTGGCGCCGCATCGAGCTTTGCGACTTCGCTCGCGTCAAGGCGACCTGCTCGTCGGGCACCGATACGAAGCGGGTCGTGCCCGAACTCGATTACCTGCTGACGACGATCGGCGACTGGATCGACCTGTGAGCGAGGCCCCGACCTTCATTTCAGCCCGCGGCGCTTCAGCAGGGGCTCGACGTCGGGTTCCTTGCCGCGGAAGCGTTCGTACAACGCGCTGGGCTCCTCGGTGCCGCCCCGTTCGAGAATGTTTTCGCGGAACGCGCGGGCCACGTCGGGGTTCATCACGTCGCCCGTCTCCTTGAACGCCTCGAAGGCGTCGGCGTCGAGCACCTCGGCCCAGATGTACGAGTAATAGCCCGACGAATAACCGCCCGCGAAAATGTGCTGAAAGTACGGGCTGCGGTAGCGCGAGACGATCGCGGGGATCAGGCCGATCCGCCCGAGCGACGTGTTTTCGAACTCGAGCACGTCGATTTCCGGGTCGGCCTCGGCGAGCGTGTGCCAGTCCATGTCGAGCATCGAGGCGGCCAGGTACTCGGTGGTTGCGAATCCCTGGTTGAAGTGGCGCGATTTCTCGATCCGCTCGATGAGCGCGTCGGGCATGGGCTCGCCCGTCTCGAAGTGGCGGGCGTACATCTTGAGCACCACCGGGTGGGAGGCCCAGTTCTCCATGATCTGCGAGGGCAGCTCGACAAAGTCGCGGGCGACGTTCGTGCCCGAAAGCGACTCGTAGGTGCAGTCCGAGAGCAGGCCGTGCAGGGCATGGCCGAACTCGTGAAACAGCGTTTCGACTTCGTCGAACGAAAGCAGGGAGGGCTGGCCGGCCGTGGGCTTCGAGAAGTTGCCCACGTTGTAGATGACGGGCCGGAGGTCGCTTCCGTCGCGCTTTTGCTGCTGGCGGAACTCGCCCATCCACGCCCCGCCCCGCTTGCTCGGCCGGGGGAAGTAGTCGACGTACAGCACGCCCACGTGGGCGCCGTCGGCCTCCCGCACCTCGAAGGCCGTGACGTCTTCGTGGTAGACGGGCAGATCGGGCCGTTTCTCGAAACGCAGCCCGTAGAGGCGCGTGGCCAGCTCGAACGCGCCGGCGAGCACGTTTTCGAGTTGGAAGTAGGGGCGGAGCATCTCTTCGTCGAGGTCGTATTTGGCCTTCTTGATCTTCTCGGCGTAGTACCACCAGTCCCACGGTTGGAGCGGGAAGCCGCCCCCCTCGGCGTCGATCATCTTCTGCATGTCGGCGGCCTCCGCCTTGGCGCGGGCCAGGGCCGGCTTCCACAGATCGCCGAGCAAGCGGTAGACGCGCTCGGGGGTCTTGGCCATGTTTTCCTCGAGCACGAAGTGGGCGTGCGTTTCGTACCCCAGCAGCCGAGCCCGCTCGACCCGCAGGGCGACCATCCGGGCCACGATCGCCTTGTTGTCGAGTTCGTCGCCGTGGTTGCCGCGGTGGACGTAGGCCCGCTCGATGCGCTCGCGCAGGTCGCGCCGCTGGGAGTATTGGAGAAAGGGGATCCGGCTGGGGTTGTGGAGCGTGAAGACCCATTTGCCCTCGTGGCCGCGTTCGGCCGCCGTCTCGGCCGCGGCGGCGATCACCGCGTCGGGCAGGCCGGCCAGGTCGTCCCGGTCGAGCACCAGCTCGAAGCGATTGTTCTCCTTGAGCACGTTCTCGCCGAACTTCAGCGACAAGAGCGACAGCTCGACGTTGATCTCCTTGAGCCGCTCCTTCTGGTCGGCCGGCAGTTTCGCCCCGCCACGCACGAAGCTCTTGTGCTGCTCTTCGACGAGCTTTTTCTGCTCGGCCGTCAGATCGAGCCGGCCGCGCGCCTCGTAGACGGCGGCGACCCGCTCGAACAGCCGCTCGTCGAGCAGGATCGCGTCGCGGTGTTTCGAGAGCTCGGGCGCGACGTCCTTGGCGATCGCTTCCATGTCGTCGTTGGTGAGCGACGATTTCAACGCGAAAAAGACGTTGCTCACGCGGTTCAGCAGAGCCCCGCTGCGCTCGAGCGCCTCGACGGTGTTCGCGAAGGTCGGGGCGGCCTGGTCGTCGGCGATCGCGGCGATCTCTTGCCGGTGCGCCTTCATCGCTTCGTCGAAGCCCGCCCTGTAGTGCTCGAGGCGGATTTGGTCGAAGGGCGGAACGCCGAACGGCGTCGTCCACTCGGAAAGAAAGGGGTTGGCCATGGCGTGGGATCCGATCCAAATGAGCCAGATTGCGACGGGGGTGGGCAAGCCTCTCATGCTCACGTCTCCAGAGGTCAGAAAATATCTCGAAAACCGGCAGGGTCTCCGTGGGGCTGCCTTCAGCACGCCGAGCCGGGTAAGTATACGTTCTCATGGTACGGGCGCCGCGGAGGGGCCGGCAAGGATAACGGATGACGGAGGCCCGAACCCCGGGCTCGCCCTGGGGAAGATATTCTTCCCTATTGCCTTTGGCGACGATCGCTGCTACAAGTGGGCAGTCGGGGAGTGTCGTGCCGCCGTTGGAGGGGATGCCGATGCGAATCAGCTTCCGATTGGCCGAGCTGTTGCAGCAGCAGGAGGGTTTGGAGCGGGGGATTATCAAGCGGATCGCCGAGGCCACCTCGCTGGAGAGGCATCAGGTGGCGGCGGTCATGAACAACCGCGCCAAATACGTGTCGCTGGGCACGCTGGCTGCTCTGTGCGAGTATCTCATCGAGCACCACCAGGTCGATCGGGCCGACCTGCCCGGCGTGCTCTTCCGCATCGAGCCCGAGGAGTTTTCGGCCCTGGCCAGCGACCGCAAGTACGTCGAGCTCTGCGTGGGCATGTGGACCGACAAGAGATCGCCCGGCGCCGACGGCGGCGCGGGAGCGTTCGGTTCGGGAGTCCGGCGGCGGTGGATGATGGCCTCCGACTCGTACTTGTTGGGCAACCTGTTGCACGAGCTGTTTCGCCTGGGCAACCAGCGCCGACCCGAACGCCTCCAGCAGCGACTGGTCTCGGCGTTTGTCGGCCTGAAGAGCCTCGAGGCGATCGCGGCCGAGGCCCGGGCCGTCCATCGCGAGTTCCGGGAGAAAAAGGAGAACTGCGGACTGATCTGCCTGGGAAGCGTCAAATCGAACGTGGTCATCGAGCCGGTGGTGGCCGGCGCGTTCGGCGCGGAGCCCTTCGTGCCGCAAGACGACGTCGAGCGGCCCGACGATCGACGCTGCCCCTTTTTCTTCCGCTATCGTGACGACGACGTGCAGCCGCCGTCGTGCCACGGCGGTCTGCGGCTCGCGCGGGGCGAAGCGGTCAGCGCGCCGGGCATTTACGTCCAGACCGCACACGGTTGGGAAGCGCACCCGTGCGACGATCGCCGCGACGCCGCCCTGGTCTTTTACACCTATCATGTCCCGGTGGCTCGACTGGAAATGGTGATCGGCGGGTTCTCCGGGCGCGCCACCCATTGCCTCGCCTCGGGGCTGCGCGCCGTTACCCGCAAGCTTTGGCCCCCGCCGTACGACAACGGCGCGCTGCAGGTGGGTGCGTTCGCGATTCGTTTCGAGTTCGAGCCGGGCGCAGGGGACGCGTTGTCGGGCGCCGACGCCGACTGGATCTCCCGGCCGTCGCGGACGCAGATCATCCCCTTGGAGGCCGAAGTGCTCCGGCGCAAGATCGAGCGGTGAAAGCGGCTTGTTGCCGGCGCCGATGCCCCGCGGGCCGCGCCCCTGCACCTTCGGGGTATGCAGATCCCTGCCGCGTGCCGCGAACCCCAGTTTTGTGGGGGTTACGGCGTGACAGTCCCCGGGATTTCGCCTACAATAGAGGCCATGTCACACCCACCCCCTCCCGCCTAACCTTGTGGCGTGCGGCATCCCCACCGCATCAAAACGAGGCCGTCATGAACCGAGCACGACTGCTCCGCACGCGGTTATTCCGTCTCCTTCCGTCGCGAGGGATCGCCTATCGGGGCGTCCTGTTCGTTTTGCCCCTGGTGGTCATCGTGCCGGCGTTGGCGTGGTTCGTGATTCCCCGGCTTTCGCTGTCGGCCGAACAGGCCGCGCCGCTGATGCACGTGGTCGAGCGCCAGGAGTTCGTTCACGACATCACCGAACGCGGCAACGTCGAGAGCGCGAAGAACGTTGAGATCATCTCGAAGGTGAAGTCGAGTTCCGGGGGGACCACGATTCTGGAGATCGTGCCCGAGGGCACCGTGATTCCGCCCGAGTACTGCGTCGACGCCAGCGCAGTGATTCCCCTGGAGGAGCTCCAGAAGTATCTCGAGTGGCGTCGAGTCCACGAGATGGAAATTGCCGACGTCTGGCCCGCGGGGTACGAAGCGCCGTTGGAGCTTGCCCTCGCGACGAGCGAAGACGAAGCCGATACGCCATCGGGCGACACCGCGTCGGAGTCGACTCAGGACGAGTCGAACGGGCAGAACGGCGACGGCGAGGCCGCCGGCGGGGGCGCGGCCGATGGCGGGGGCTCCGACGAGCCCGGACTGCGCGCCAGCCTGGCGCGCTTCGCCAACGCGACCGGCCCGGTGCTCCGTTGCGACGACCTGAAGGGCAAGATGATTCTCGTCAAGCTCAACGCCGCGCCGCTTGAGACCCAGCTCACCCAGCAGCAGATCGTCTGCCAGAAGAGCGCGGCCGACGTCACCCAGGCGCGAACGGCCCTCGAGACGGCCCACATCTCGAAGGAAGAGTACCTTAAGGGAACCTACAAAGAGAGCAAGAACGTCAAGGAAGCCGACATCTACATGGCCGAGGAAGACCTCGCCCGGGCCGAGGAGTACCTCGACCACAGCAAGCTACTGCACGCGAAGGGGTTCATCTCCGACCGTGAGCTTCAGGCCGCCGAGTTCGACGTCGAGAAGAGGAAGATCAACCTCGAAAAAGCGAAGACGGCCATGGAGGTCTTGGACAAGTACACGAAGGTCAAGATGCTCAAGCAGCTCGAGGCGAGCATCGAGACCGCGAAGGCCCGGCTGGAGGCGGAGACGCGGAGCCACGAGTTGGACCTCGCGCGGCTCTACGAAATCGAGGACCAGATGGTCCAGTGCACGATCTTCGCCGTGGCGCCGGGCCAGGTCGTTTACGCCAACGAGAGGGGCTACCGCTCCCAGGAGATCGTGATCGAGCCGGGCACCCTGATCCGTGAGCGTCAAGTGATTATCCGGATGCCCGATCCCGCCCAGATGCAGGTCAAGGCCCGGATCAACGAGGCGAGGGTCAACCTCGTCGACGTGGGAATGGAAGCGACCATCCGTCTGGACGCGTTTCCGGAGAAGGACCTCCGCGGCGTCGTCGAGGAGGTCGGCGAGTACCCCGCGCCGACTTCGTGGCACAACGCGAACGTGAAAGAGTATGAGACCAACGTCAAGATCTACGATCCGCCCCCCGGCCTGCGCCCGGGGTTCACCGCGGAGGTGACCATTCGCGTTGCCCGCGTTCCCGACGTGATTCAGGTGCCGGTCCAAGCCGTGTTCGAACATGGCGGTGAGCACTACTGCGTGACGTGGAACGAGGCCGCGGGGAAGGTCGAAGCCCGCGACGTGACCATCGGCCGGACCAACGACAAGTTTGTGGTCATCCGCGACGGGTTGGAGGAAGGCGAAAGGGTCGTGCTGAACGCCAAGGAATACCGCAAAGATCTGGGCCTCGCCAAGGCGCCGGAAGGGGCTTCGTCCGAGAGGTCCGATCCGAAGGGGCCACCGGGCGAGGGTTCGCCGCGCGACGCCCGAAACGCGCGAGGCCCACGGCCCGGAGCCTCGCCGCGCGGTGTTCTCGCCTCCGCCGGAGGTGGATCATGACCTCGGCGGCGCGTACCGAAAAGCTCACCAAGGAATACGTCCTGAGCGGCGAGACCGTGCGCGCGCTGCGGGGCGTGACCCTCAACATCCCCCACGGCGATTATGTCGCCATCATGGGACCTTCCGGATCGGGAAAGAGCACGCTTCTGAATCTCCTGGGATGTCTCGACCGGCCTACCTCGGGGCTCCTCTGCCTCGGCGACGAGGACGTCAGCCAGTTGGACGACGACGCGCTTTCCGAAATCCGCGCGTCGCGGATCGGGTTCGTCTTCCAGTCGTACAACCTGATCCCCCAGCTCACCGTGCTCGAAAACATCGAAGTGCCGCTGTTCTACCAGGGGCGGCTCCGGTCGGGTGACCGCGACCGGTGCCGCGAACTGGCCGAAATGGTCGGGTTGGGTAATCGCTTGAACCACCGCCCCACCCAGCTATCGGGCGGGCAACAACAGCGCGTCGCCGTGGCGCGAAGCCTGGTCAACGATCCTTACTTCATTCTCGCCGACGAGCCCACGGGAAACCTCGACTCGGTGACCACCGAGGAGATTCTCCAACTGCTCGACAACCTCAACCGCGACGGCAAGACGATCATCATGGTCACCCACGAACCCGACGTTGCCGCCCGCTGCAAACGGATCGTCCGCCTCAAGGACGGCCACATCGAGTCGGACGTGATCAACGGAAACGGCGCGGGCAGCGCCGGAGACGGCCGCCGCGCCGAACGAACCCTCCCGCGCCCCCCTTGCCCATGACTTACCTCTGGTTGCGAACCTGGCAGTTGGGAATCAAGAGCCTTCTGCTCCATCCCCTGCGCTCCCTGCTGACCGTGCTGGGCATCTTCATCGGCGTGGCCAGCGTGATCTGGCTCCTGGCCATCGGCGAAGGAATCAGCCGAAAGGCCCAGGAGCAGATCGAAGGGCTGGGGGCCAACAACATCATCGTGCGATCGGTCAAGCCCCCCAGCGAAGTGACCGAGGGGCTGAGCGGCTTCGTGCCCTATGGTCTGACCAAAGCCGACTTCGAGCGGCTGACCGAGACGATCCCCACGATCGAGCGGGCGCTGCCCATCCGTGAGATCCGGCGGCGATTCGCCTACGGCGGCCGGATGGTCGACGGCCGGTTGGTCGGGTGCACTCCGGAATACGCCGACGTGACCCAACTGGAGCTCGAGCGGGGGCACTTCATCAGCGACGCCGAACTGAAGCACATGCTCAATCACTGCGTGCTGGCGGCCGGGACGGCCAAGAAGCTGTTCCCCTTCGAGGACCCGATCGGCCGGCGCATCCGCATCGAAGAGCACTACTACGTGGTCGTCGGCGTGATGAAAGAGCGCATGCCGTCGGCCGGGATCGGCGGCTCGCTGGCGGCGCAGGATTTCAGCAACGACGTGTACATCCCCATCAGCACGCTCTGGAACCGAATCGGCGACATGGTGATCACGCGGCGCGCGGGATCGTTTGAGGGCGAGATCGTCCAACTGAGCCAGGCAACCCTCCGCGTGGACCATGTGAAAAACGTTCTTCAGACGGCGGACGTGGTGCGCGAGACCCTGGCCCGGTTCCACCGCACCGAGGACTACGGAGTGACCGTGCCGCTCGAATTGCTCGAGCAGGCGCGGGTCACCCGGTTGATGTTCATCGTGTTCATGGGCCTGATCGCCGCGATTTCGCTCGTGGTGGGCGGCATCGGCATCATGAACATCATGCTGGCGACGGTCACCGAGCGGACCCGCGAGATCGGCGTGCGCCGCGCCCTGGGCGCCAAGCGGCGGGACATCATCCGCCAGTTTCTTGTGGAGACGGTTTCCCTATCGATCGTGGGTGGGGCCACGGGGGTGCTGGCGGGGTTCATGTGCCGCCCCGTGGTGAGCTGGTTCCGGAACCGGCTCGAGGGTTTTTTTCCTCAGGTCATGGAGCAACTGCCCGACGTCATCAAGGCCGTCGAGCCCGTCGTGCTGCCGGGCTCGATTCCACTGGCATTCGGCATCTCGGTGACGATCGGCGTCATTTTTGGGCTGTACCCGGCAATGCGCGCAGCCGCCATGGACCCCATCGAGGCCCTGCGACACCAGTAAGCCCCCCCCTCGTTTTGAGGAAGGCTCGCCGGCAGGCCTCGCCGACGATGGGACCGCCCACGCCAGGGCCGAAAACGGCTACTGGCAAGTCCAGGTGTAGTATTGGCTCAGGAACTGGCGCGCCCGGTTGCGGCTCTCGTAGTTCCCCAGCACGCGCATGCGGTCGACCTCCTGCCGGCACTTCGCATTTCGACAGGCCGCGCTGAGCTCGCGGTTGTTTTTGAAGCCTTCAATGAACTCGATTAGGGCATCGACGGTGGCGTCGTTCTCGAGGAAAACTTCCCAGTCCACGGCTACGTTACGGTCGGCACCTTTCACTTTGCGATCTCCTCGTCAAGATTCCGTGATTCCGCGCCCCACAGGTTGTCGTGCTATTATAGTGTACTGAACCCCAATTCTTCAACCCTTTGGCTCGCGAAATATTACCCGCGGTCGAGGGGGGCGCGCCGACGGGCCCCTGGCGCGTCCCCCCGCGTGGGCAACTTTACGAGCGAGCAAATGAACAAAATAGGGGGTCTGCGGAATATACCGCTGCCCCGACCTGCCCACTGCTCTTGCGGTCAACCGCCGATTCGATTACAAGCACTCCGCCGATCGCCTTTTCGCAATCGCCCCGGGCCGCGGAGTACGGAAATCATGCGAGCCAAGATATCATCGGGAACGGCACTCTTTTGCCTGGTTCTTTGCATCGCGGCCGCGACACGGCCGGCCGCGGGGCAAGTTCTGGATGCCGACCGGATCCGCGTCGGCCTGCGAACCGACACCCTCGAAGAGGACGGCTTCATCGACCGCGTGCTCGCAATGGTCTCGCAGGGGCGCCTGCCGGTGGACCTGGTCGAAAGCACGTTTCTCTGGGCCCGGAAGCAACCGCGCCACAGGTTCCAGTATTTCCGGCGGGGGCTGATCCTGCGGGCGGGCCAGATCGGTGTATCCGCCGACGAATTCGACCCGAACGCAGACAGCGCACCTCGTTCGGCCGATCCGCGAATCCAGACTTTTACCGACCTGCGCCATCGCATCGAAGATGGAGTGACCCTCTTCTTCACTCCGCTGCGTCGGGTCATCAGCAATATCATGAATCCACCGTAGGTATGGGTGGCCTCGTTCGGCTATCCGTGGGTAGCTGCAGAGGCCCCGGGAGATCGTACCCCGGGTCAGGGTTGTCCAACGTACCGGGGTCTCTATGATTAACTGGGTAACGCCAAGCCTCGGCAATCCACCCGTCCGCGGGGCATCCACGAAGGGGTCGACAGAATGCCCACATCAACCGCTCTCAGGGTGGC
>Ga0334899_1000665_pt1 | contig 40366 bp, 33 predicted proteins | sample GraSluR3_MG_FD_207219 | JGI IMG/M metagenome (GOLD analysis project Ga0334899, IMG submission 207219) | Sludge microbial communities from methane-producing bioreactor in Wageningen University, Netherlands - Granular Sludge_8_08-R3 | ecosystem: Engineered > Bioreactor > Anaerobic > Unclassified ...
TCTTTTATAGGAGTTGCAGAAAGCCAGATTGCTGAAAAAATTGATGTAATACCGTAAATAAACAGCACAAGCATCCAGTTGTTAAATGAAGTTGCAAAAAAGGCAGCAATGATGGGGCCTAAAAATGAAATAATTGCTTTTATGAACTGTGAAATACTCATGTTACTTGCAAGCTTTTCTGATGGAGAAACATCTTGCAGCAATGGATTGGCAGCTACCTGAATGATTGTGTTTCCAATGCCCAGTAATATGAAAGAAGCGAACATCATTCCGAAAGAATAATTAGTAAACGGCAAAAACAAACCTGCAGTTTGAATAATTATTCCGGTATTTAGCATATTTCGCTTTCCAAACCTATCCTGGATAATCCCAACAGGAACAGAAAGAACAAAAAACCAAAGCAGTACCGACATGGGTAAAAACTGCACGCTAAAATCAGTGAGTTCAAAGTCCCGCTTAATATAACCGGTTGCTACACCGATTATATCAACGAATCCCATTACTATAAAGGAAAGTAATACAGGAAATATGTAATATCTTTTCTTCATAAAATTTATTTAAAATAGTGACCTTTCGGATATAATTCTTTCAACCTACTAAAAATGAAGTACTATTTTGTCATAGAGGGAGGTGCATCTTCTGCTCCACTCCCCCAGGTTATTTCAGGGATTGGTCCCATCTCGAAAACCAGCGTTGCTCCATTTTTTATTTCATTGTGGCTGAACCATGGCCGGTCAAGAATATTTCCATTCAGAGTTGCTGACTGGATATATTTGTTCTCAGGTGAATTTCCTATGGTTTCAATAACCAATTTTTCTGCATCATAATAATCATCATCCAAATGCATAAGTACCTTTTCGAAAGCCGGACTTCCTAATACGTAAACATTCTGTCCTGGTGCTACTGGATAAAATCCCATAGCACTCAAAACATACCACGCTGACATTTGTCCCATATCTTCATTTCCACACAAACCATCTGGCCCGTCGTGGTACAATTTGTCCATAACTTTCCTGGCAAGGTTTTGAGTTTTCCAAGGCATCCCTGCATAGTTAAATAAATAGAGTGTATGGTGACTGGGTTCGTTCCCATGAGCATATTGACCGATTAGCCCGGTAACATCTGAAACAGTTTCCTGAACCTCGGAACTAATGGTAAACAGGGAGTCCAGTTTAGCCAAAAATTTATTTCTGCCTTCTAACAGATCTATCAATCCCTGCACATCGTGCGGTACAAACCAGGTATATTGCCAGGCGTTAGCTTCGGTGTAATGCCGGTTATTTCCATGTCCAACAAAAGTTGGGTTGAAAGGTGCCAGCCAATTTCCTTTATCATCTTTTGGACGGGCAAAACCAGAGGAAAGATCAATTATGTTCTGATAAGAAGCGGCTCTTTTCAGGAAATATTCATAATCTTCCAATTTTCCCAGTTCCTTTGCAAACTGAGCCATACACCAGTCATTGTAGGCATATTCCAATGTTCGGGAAACTGATTCCCTCAATTTATTGTAAGGAATATAACCATATTCTTTATAATATTCCAGACCGACCCTACCTCTGGAAGGATGATCTGACGGCGGAACTTCCATGGCATTCTTTCTGACTGCTTCGTAAGCTTTTTCTATATCAAAATCCCTAATTCCCTTTTTGAAAGCATCCAATATGGCAGCCACCGGGTGGTCTCCAATCATATCGTTCGTATAACTGTTTCCAAACTGTTGCGGTGTAGGCAACCAGCCTCCCTGTTCATATTGCGCCAGCATGGTGTGGATTGAATTCAAATTCCTTTCCGGATCTATAAGGGTTAACAGTGGCATTTGAGCTCGGTAGGTATCCCACAACGAGAAGTCGCTTAAATAAGTAAAATTATTTGCAGTATAAACCTTCTTATCTATTCCTGTATATTTTCCATCCACATCGCTGTAGGTGGCTGGAAACAGTAACGAATGGTAAAGCGCAGTGTAAAATGTGGTTAATTTTTGCCTGTTAACTTCGGGGGGGGTTTCTTCTGGTAGTTGTACCTCAATTTTGGATAGGACAGTATTCCATTTATTTGAAGCGTTCTTTTTCACTTCATCAAAATTCCAACTCGGAATTTCCGTATCCAGATTTAATCGGGCTTGTTCAATACTTGTATAGGAAATACCCACCTTAATCTCAATGGTTTCATTTTCTGAAGTTTCATAGTTTACAAAAGCTCCAGTATATTTTCCAACATTCTCTGTTGAATTTTCCATGATGACGTCATCCTTCCATGTTCCGGAAGATTTAAAAGGTTTGCTGAATTTTGCATAAAAATAAACATCTTTATGCTTTACAAAACCATGTGATTTTCGGAGCCCTATAATTACTGTATCGCTCAAAATTTTCACCTCGCTTCCCATACGGTAATTTTCGCGGATGCCATGGCCTGCATCGAGGACAATATGTGCCTCTTCAGATTCAGGGAAAGTATAACGATGATAACCAGCTCTTTCCGAAACAGTAAGTTCAGCTTTTATTCCATAATCTTTCAGATTTACGGAATAAAAACCCGGAGTTGCCGTTTCTTCTTTATGAGAAAACTTCGAGCGATATCCCTCATCGGGATTTTCTTTACTTCCGGGCGTTACTTTCAGCTCACCGGTAGTCGGTATCAACAGTATATCACCCCAATCGCCGGCTCCCATTCCGCTGCGGTGCAAATGACTGAAACCCAACAGTGAACTGTCACTGTAATGGTAACCAGAACTCCAGTCCCAGCCTTCAGTTCCAGTATCCGGACTTAGCTGAACCATTCCTCCGGGAAGAGCCGCTCCGGGGAAAGTGTGGCCATGGTAATCAGTGCCTACTAATGGGTTGACAAAGTCATTACAATTAATAGATGAATCATCTCGGGTTGTTTCACAACCAGCTAAAATTATACTTGAAATAACAACTAAAATTAAAATTCTCACTTTCTTTTTCATTTCTATCGTTTTTAAATTTTCCCTGTTCATTTTTTTTCCAATTTCTGGTAAAGCGCCAACAAAAAATCGCGGTTATCGGCGGTGAGATAGCGCATTTCTCCGCCCATCCGGTGAAAAGTTTTGCAGTAGCGTAAATAATACGCCGGATTGTCTATGGGCGGTTCGCCGTTTTTGTCCCAGTCCCAGTCAGACTCGGCTAAATCCACCACCAGAATGTAATGGTTATCGATGTGGCTGCCATTCTGAATTTCCATGTTTTGTGCCATGGACAATGACTTTTCAAAAATCATGGGCGACATGACCGCCGAACCCACCGACATGTAAACGCCGTTTTCGAGGTTGCTCACACTTTTGGCGAAACAAAGAAAATCGTTTTCCGCTGTGCGACCAACAGCAGCGCCGTGGTTCATCGGGTGCGTATAAATAATGTCGTGCCCGAACATCGGGTGTCCGGTAAATGGAACTTTCAACGCGAAGGCATTTCCCTGCACCGAATATTTTTTGAACGGGTGCGGAATCTCCATAAACCCGGACATCAAACCGAAATGTTTAATGACTCCGGCCAAATCGATTGCTGCAGCGGCTTTGCCGGGTTCAGAATCCATTTTTTCACGGGCAAAGGCATACAAAAATGAAGGCTCCGGGATATGTAATCCTTCGAGGTGAATCATTTTTCCTACCGATTCACCGTAGCCCAAACCTTCGTATGCACCCACAATCAACGCCAGGTTGATATAAAAATCTGTGTCGTCCCAGATTCCAAACTGACCGCGTTCCACATTTTCGCGCACGTCTTCGCTCGATTTTCCCTGGAAGGCAAATTCCCAGTCGTGAATAATTCCGGCGCCGTTGGTGGCCAGGTGGGTCACCCAGCCTTCTTTAATCAAAGCAATGAGCGTGGGCGACATGCCGTTTTTGATGGTGTGTGCACCAAAAGTAAGCATCACCGAACGGTTCAGTTCCCGTGCTTTTTTGATGCGGGCAACGGTTCTGTCAATCAGTTGCATCCCTGAATCGGTCAGATTTCGTGCAGGCTGGGTTACAGGAATGTGGTCGCGTTCAATGTACACTTTATTTTTGCGGTCGGCCAGCCGCTTGATGTCCAGTTTGTTTCGGTCGAATTTTTGGTAAGGCATAATTTTATCGTTTAAAATTTCGCAGGTTTTCACCCCCTAACCCCCTAAAGGGGGAATTCCAATTTTTCATTTGTAATATTCAATCGCTATTTATTTAAATTCAATAACCGGAGTAACTTGGGCAGCTGCGAAAAATCGGGAATGATTACATCTGCTCCGGCTTTGATGAGCCGCGAGCGTTTGCTTTCGTTCAGGCTGTGGCGTTTCATCTCGTTGCTGGCAATACCGATGGTTGCCCCGCCCCGTTTGCGGGTTTCGCGGATTTCCACCGGACCATCGCCAAAAGCTACCAGCTGGCCGGTTTTTGCGTCACCAATATCATTTAAAATCCGGTCGAGCACAATCTTTTTAGCCTCTTTGGTTACATCGCCCACAGCGCCGTAAATGCCACCTTCAAACAGATGGTCGTAACCCAGAATGCGGGCTTCGTTTTTCACATCTTCTTCATCGGTGCCGCTTGCCAGGTAAAGCGTAACACCGGCTTTGTGCAGTTTTTCCAAAAGCGAAACCGCATTTTTCAGCGTAAAATCTTCCACAGAAAGTTCGCCCCGCAGCAGTTTGGTTTCGCGCTCTTTCACCATGGCCAGTAACTCCTTGTTGTAAATTTCCTTGTAACCAAATTCATCCAGAATCCGGTCTTCAGGTACCAGGCCAAACTCTTTCACCAGTTCGACCAATCCTTTCATTTGTACCAGCGTTTGGATGCCGGTGGTTTTATCCACAAAATCGATAACCCGGGTTTGTACTTTGTGGTAAAGCGCTTCATCGGCATCCTGAAAATGTTCACCCAGGATGGCTTTCATCATCATGGGAACCATAATTTGTTCCCAGCCCTCGCGGAGGGTGGAGATGGTGCCGTCGTGGTCGAAAATGGCATGGCTGATTTGCAGTTTTTGAGGCAACTCATTAACGATTTCAATTTCGGAATCGTACCAGAAGCGGGCATGACGGATATCTTCGGCCAGTTCCGGACTGTAAACAAAATCGGGGTCGGAACCCATTTGCAGGATTTCTTCGGGAGAAGCCGTTCCGGTTTGAAACAGTTTTTGCACGGTGACTCCGGCCACATAAGAACCGATTTCAGCGGCAGTCTGCATGTTGTAACCGGCAGCCAGCGTTGCTGCTGCACCCGCCAGGTAGCTGTCTCCGGCGCCCACCGGGTCCACCTTCGAGATAATCATCAGTCCGTAAATGTCGGTTACACCGGTGTCGTCAACAACCACAGAACCGCGGTCGCCACGGGTAATAAACAATGGTTTGCTAAATTTTTTGTATAGACGGTTGGCAGCGTCCTTCACTTCGGAATAGAGCACCACGTCATCCGCATCTTTTTTCAACCCGATTAAATTGGCTGCTTCGCGGTCGTTCATTTTGCGGTAAGCTCCTTCGTAAACCTCGCTGTAGTTGCGGCTGTCGGCAATAAATATTTTCTCCGGAAACTGCTGAATCACCTGCACCAGTTGTTTTCGGAAATAGGGGGTGTGAATGCCTGACAACACCTGCTGGTTGACAATAACCACATCAACCTGCGGAATTTCGTTTTTCAGCAACCCGATGAGCCGGTCGGCGGTGGCGTTGGACAGTTCGTTGAAGTTGCCAAAGTCAATTCGGTTTTGCTCTACATCAGCCATGTACGGTTTGGTGTAAACGTGCGTGGACCAATTTTCTTCCTGAATAATCAGGTTTTGCGGATTGATACCATTTCCCTGCATCACTTTTACCATTTCAGTACCAAACGGGTCGGGGCCAATCACACCAAACGCCCTGACGTCTTTAACGCCCATCGCCGTGAGGTTGTTGGTCACGTTGCCGGCACCGCCTAACGAATAGCGCTGTTGTTTCACCGGCCGGGTGAGCTGCCCGGTTTCGATGGAGATTTCGCTTTTCGATTCATCGATAAACCAGTAGGCATCAAGGCAAAAATCGCCCACCACGGCTATTCTGGCCGATTTGATTTCGCTGATGATTTTTGTAAGCAGTTCTTTTTTCATATTGCGTTTGATTTTTATTCAAAATTTAAACTAACGCTGACAAGTCCGGTGGACGTTGTCAGGTTAAATACATCAATCAAAAATTTCTTTTTCAACCATCATACAAAGGGCATGGTAAACCGGTAAATGCAGTTCCTGTACATAGGCTGTTCTTGTTTCCGGAACGTTTATGAGTACATCACAAAATTCTTTCATCTGCCCGCCGGTTTCGCCGGTCATTCCAATGGTTTTCAGTCCTTTTACTTTGGCAACCATCAGGGCATCCAACACGTTTTGTGCATTTCCTGAAGTACTTAAAGCCAGCAACACATCACCGGGATTTCCGTAGCCTGCCACCTGCTGGGCAAAAATGAAGTTGCCACCCAAATCATTGGAAATAGCTGTGATTAATGAGGTATGCTCCGATAGCGAGATGGCCGGCAATCCCTGCTGGAGTTTTTCTGACAGAAGACTTCCCCGCTCTCCAAATTGCGATTTCAGTTTTTGCTGAATTTCAGGTTTCAGCAGACGTTTCGTTTCAAAACTTTTCATCAATTCGCCCACAATATGGCCTGCATCGGCACTGCTTCCACCATTACCGCAAACCAGAACCTTTCCGCCATTCCGGTAACATTCAACAATACTTCCAACGGCGCCAGCAATAGCCAATTCCAGATGATTGAGTTTGCTATATCGTTTTAGCAATTGCTGCAAAATTTGATTTACCATTTCAATACAGTTTAAAATTCATTGTCATACAGTGCCACACACAAAGCCGCATAGTCACCGATAGTATCTCCCAGCTGTGCCTGTTTTATCTGACAGACTTCCAGTGCGGAAGGAATGGCTTCTTCTTTCAGCATCCGGTCAACATGCGGTTTAAACAATTTTTCATTGCGTGCATAAATGCTCCCGATAACGATACATTCGGGATTCAATACATCAATTAAAACCGCCAGCCCGCGCCCCAGGTATTCCCCGGAAATCCGGATAATTTCATTAGCAACCGGGTCGCCGTCACGGGCAGCCAGCGCCACATCTCTGGCGGTAATTTTTTCAGCATCTTTTAGTTCAGGACAAAAAGCCACGGTTTCACCGTTTTTCAGTTTTTCAGAAACCACTTTTCCGGCCAGTTGGGCAATTCCACCGCCGCTGCAAAATCCTTCAAAAGAACCGGGTTTTCCAAATCCTACCGGGCCCGTTTCGGCCAGCCGGATGTGTCCCACCTCACCGCCCAAATCGTTGGTTCCGGCATACAATTGTCCGTTCAGAATCAGTCCGGCACCCATCCCTGTCCCAAACGTGAGGAAAACCATGTTGCGGGTTCCTTTTCCTGCACCCATCAGCCATTCGGCCAGCGCACAGGCATTGGCATCGTTCTGAATGGCAGCAGGAACGCCGAATTTTTCACTGAAAAGCTTTATGATTGGAACATTATCCCATCCGGGCAAATTGGGCGGCGAATAAATCATACCTTTCCGCGAATCGAGCGGCCCACCACAACTGATTCCGATTCGTTTCAGGTTTTCCAGCGGGAAATCTTTAAAAATATTCTCGATATGTGTAAAAAATTCATCTAAAATTTCAGTATAACCGCGTTTACTGGTGCGCGTTTCAAACTGAATTTTCCGGTGAATGTTGAATTTGTTGTCGCCAACCACCACTGCGCATTTGGTGCCGCCAATGTCAACTCCCAGGTAATATGCCTTTTTGTTGTCTGTCATACCTTCAATTTTCCTTTGTGTTAAATCGGCTCTATTATTTTTTACATAAATCAAAGAAATAAATAATTATATAATAATCAACAACTTATATTTTTATTCATTATTAGTATAGTTAAATATTAATTAAAATGATCTAATCGAATCTTAACTTTGTTAACTCCGATCTTTAAATTCAGTCTTAATATCAGAGCCTGCTCCTCAATAGGACCAATAAACTCTGCTCCTTCCACCCTTTTTACTTTATAACGATTAAAATCATACCAAAGTGAAATCGCATAGGGTATTGCCTTTTCTGACGTAATTTCAATAGGAATCTCCATCAGTTCCTCATCACCACTCCAGGGTATCCTGACCTTTATCTCAGGGGAATAAACTGATTCATAATGCTCGGGATCAAAAACATTCCTGTTATTTATATAGTCACGATACATTATTGGGAATAATTGGTCTTCAACAAAAGCCATCTGGCACTCTTTGTCATAATATAAAAGTGTTTTGGGCCACGGTCCCCAGGCACCGTACCCCCTTGCATACCAGAAGGGTGGTTTCCGGGCTGGCGCATCATCAAAAAGCATAGTCACAGGTTCTGTTTCTGAAAAACTTTCTTTATAAACCTGAACAGCTTGAGGTATCGTTTTAAACTCCACCATATCACCATAGGATTTGACATAAGAAAAAAAGGCATCCAGCATTTTTTCAGACTCATCAATTTCCCGGGGTAAGTATGCTTTGCAAACATCGCCATACTCCATTTCATGGGCTTCCTGTTGCTGTTGAAAAAAAACAAATTTATTGTGGGCAATATTTCTTATGTAATTATCAAATAATGATTTCCAATAGTCGATATCGTTCCCATTGCATAAACCGGTTCTGCCTACATCATTGGGATCACTTGAATAAATTGTTGGAGCCTGTGAATGAAGAGATTTCAGCAAGTCTCGCGATGTCCATTCAACAGAAACCATACCTTTTCCTTCCAATGAAGGTAGTTTATAGTTATCCTGCGAAGCATAAAAAAATCCCCATGGAGCGCCCCGGTCTGTTATTCCATCAATTCCAACCTGCTCCCAACAGTATCCCCAGATAGCGGATGCTCCGGCCGTTTTACCGGATATCAACAATTCATTACTTTTTCTGCTGCTAGCTACAACTTCCAGTTCTGACCAAGGGAACATAACTCTTAATGAGTCTACCGCTATTTGCAAATTATTCCTTCCACGTTCTGTTTCAACTTCTTCATCCCACAATAACGCAATATCATCCCCATATTCTTTATGCCAGGCATCCAATTTGCTTTTCAAAGCTTTTCCCGAACCAAGATTTATTATCCATGTAACCGGCATTCTATACTTATGGGCTACTTGAGCTATTCTTTCCACCCCTGCCTTAGGTACACCCTTTCCCCATTTTTCATCTATGTCGTATGCGAGAGATGCAAATGTAAAAATAAGTTTCCCTTTTTCCTTATTCTCCGTAAGTTCCATTTTTATTTCTGGTAGAAATGACGATTTCTTTTCTATTTCTGTATTTGAGCAAGCTGCTAATACAAAAAGCAAAATGCACAATAACCTGCTATTCTTAACCTTCATAACCTTTTTTTTAGAGACTTTTATTCTATCTCTCTATACTATCCGTTTATAACTAAAAAAATACTTCTTGCTCAGTAGTAACCAGATTCAGAATACATACCTTTTCTATTACTTCTAAATCATAGTCAATTTTAAAGACAGGTATGACCTGTGCACTGTTAAGCAAGAATTCAATATTACATTTATTCCCTGAGTACCTCCTATTCAGAAAAAAGAATATTCCAAACTATTATTCAACCTCTTCCAATAAATTAACTTCTTTAATCTGGCCTGTATTTGGTTTCATTCGAAGAGTTTTTATTTCGTGCGGATGGAAGGTAGCTTTCCAGCTAAACTTTCTAAAACGAAAATCAAGTGTGGCGATAGTTGAAATCCCAAAAGACTCTACACACCTTATGATCAAATCATTGTTATCTTCTGCCTGTTTTATAGCTGAGATAATAATGTTTGGTTTGTCTATGGCAAGCAAAGAATCCGTTTTTGGTAGTTTCCCTCCATGTATCCCCTGATAGATACAAATTGGGGGAGACATGAATTCTTCCACAATGCGGCAAATATTGCTATCCTTCCAGGTTCCTTTATGTGGAACAAGTAACATGCGGAAAGTATGAATTCCCTGATCCATCCAGTGGTATTCTCTATCCAAATCAATTTCCCTCGGTTCGTGATGGGCATAAACCGATGATCTGGCCACAGAAATGCGCATATCATTATTCTGTACACAATATCCGTATTTTGCATCATTCATAACGGTTAAGCCATAAACGCTCCCCTTTTGTTTACCGCTAACATCAATCCACCGTTGTCCGGGATTTTCAAGTCCGTCATTCTCCCGAGTAATATGACCATATGGTAACTCGTAAGTGGAAGTTGGAGATTCTACATTAACCGGAAATGAAAATTTCAGCATTTTCAGTTTTTCATGCCAGTTGAGTTTTACATCAGCTTGTATACTACGTGAACCTTTCTGCAAAGACCAATCTATCACTAATGAGGAATCGCCATACGATGTAATAACTCTTATAGAAGACCGTATTGCCCCCTCTTCAAGTATTTTTACTTTGGCATTTCCAAAAGCCCCTATTTCGTCATCATACCGTTTAACCTTGTGCCCCCAGGTATCACTTGTGTCATTCATAACCAAAGCCCTGCACCCTTTTCCTTTACTTGAAAAGACTTCCTCACCGGTTTCCTTGTCCAACACGCCAATTTCACCATCTTTGAAAAAATGAAGTTTATAAAATTCATTTTCCAGTATATTCTCATTTATTCTTACCGATTGATTTATTACAGGAGATTCACCGGCAAAGAGTCTTAACTGACGATATCCGAAAGGAGGTAATTTTGCTTCAACAACTAACTTTCTTCTCTTATTCGCTTCAGAACTTGCAGCAGACCATTGATGGTTAAGTATTTCTTTTGATTCATTTTCAACTCTTGATGGTTGATTTTCCCAATCAAAATCGTAATCAATAATTGATTTTACTTCCCACGGATGAGGGTTGAGAACTATTACATACTGAGAAGCCGGGTCTTCTGCTTCAATTTGCCATTCCAGTTTTTGTCCACTTAGATACATAATTTCGTTTGCCGTATCCTGTGCATGGTAATAACCCCCGCGGGCAACATCAGAATGTTCCGGGATAGAAGTACCAGGTAAACTATCATGAAATTGGAGAAACAATACTTTCTCCCAGGCGAGAGTAAACCTATCTTTGGGATAATAGGAATTCCACACTAAAGAACCTATTGAAGCAATTTTTTCAGCTCTTATAAGTGCTTCTTCAGAGCATCTGTTCAGTTTTTTAAGTTCCAGTTCTGCAGTATAACAACCAACGGCATGATGCTGAAGATCATCCTTTACTGTTGGTATTTTCAATTTTTTATCCTGAAGAACTTCATTGAAATATCGTTCAGGTGTGCTAAAAACCAATTTGGGTGCATCCTTATCCTCTTGTACTTCTCGAATAGAACGTATATTCTTTTTGGTTACACCTCCCCCATGATCTCCTGCTCCATAAAATGCCACATAATTTCTCAAAGGAAGTTTATCAAATTGAGATATTGTTCGATTGACTCTTTTTGCAACATCCCCATCATCATTGTAGCTGAAAGGTATCCGGTATGCCAAAATTTTTGATCCGTCAGGACCTTCCCACCAGAAAAGTTCGGAAGGTAAATCCTTTTCATTAAACCCCGGCCTGTGAAACATATAATAGTCCATGCCCTGCTTCTTTAAAATTTGTGGCAGCGTTCCGGTATGGCCGAAAGAATCAGCATTAATACCTGTTTTGGCACGAACTCCAAGCAATTTCTCAAAGGTTAACTGGCCATAAAGGCCTTGCCTTACCAGTGCTTCTCCTCCCGGCATATTAACATCGGGTTCTATCCACCAGCCGCCAACAACAATCCATCTCCCTTCTTTGATTCTCACCCGAATCTCTTCCAGCATATCTGGATCATTCTCTGCTATCCATTGATAAAATTGTGCAGAACTTGCAATAAAATAGAAATCTTTTGTTTCCTTCATCCTTTCGAGATTTGACCGAAAAGTACTGTGAATAACAGAAACGCCTTCATGCCATGGCCAGAGCCATACAGGGTCAATATGCCCATGGCCAATCATATGAAACTTATAATCAGTTGCATTTTGCGGCCAGACTGTAGATAATGAATGACCATTTTTAAATATTTTTTGCACTGGTAAAATTACTGCGCCTGTGGCTGCAATTGAAGTATTGGATATAAAGCTTCGCCTTGTTACAGGAAACTTGACAGAACTCTCTTTTTTACTCATAAATAAAAAAATATGCATTGTTTAGAAAAACTCTCTGGAAAGTATCTCTCCCCAGTTCAAATATTATTAGGTATTTTTTAATAAAGCCTGTTTACAAATATTTTGAAGAAACGAAAAATCAACCTTTTGCATTATCCTATAAAATTTTTAGTAAGATATTCATTAATCCAATATTTGATTCATTTTTTATTTAAAGCTATTCAGCATAACGTTAAAGCATGATGCAATTTATTGTTGTGCTGAATAGCTTTCCCCGGTTTAATAATTGGGGTTTTGTTCAATTAAGTCATTAATATCAATTTCAAATTGAGGAACAGGGAAGAGATAATTTTTAGAGGCATCAAAAGTTCTCATCTCAATTATTCTCATTTCATCCTTGTTTGGCACATTCGAATAATCAGGTGTTCCATTCTCATCAAATGTTGGAGCTGCACTTAAAAGACCCCTAGGAATCCTGCCATAAAGCGGACCATTCAAAACTTCTTCGGCAATCCCCCATCTCCTGATATCATATAACCTTAATCCTTCAAAAGCCAATTCAACTTTACGCTCTTTTCTCAAAATCGATCTTAATTCAGCGACTGAACTACCTTGCTCAACATCAGGCATATCCACTCGATTTCTGATTAAATTTAATGCCTCATAAACAGATTCATCGATCTGGTTTGCCTCAATTTTTGCCTCTGCATAATTTAATAGAACTTCGGCATATCTCATTAAAATGACCCCTGTTTCTGAATTGTCTAATTCTCTGGAGTTTACAAAATGGGCATATTTTCTCCATGAGTACCCGGAAAATGAGGCATAGGGGTTTGTTGCGTCAATGTTTGCCACTCTTGATGGAGGATTTGTGTTGTAATCCCAACACATTACACTATCCCTATGTGTCTCATATTGAATGCCGCGATATAATGCCCCGGGAACTATTGTACTATAATGCAACCTTGGATCCCGGTTCTCATAAGGATTCTGAGGATCGTAAAGTGGAGATTGGCTGATGTCAAGACCATCAACACAAAGGTAAGAATCTATCATTGGCTGAACTGGTATATAAGCGCTATATCCTGAATGCATTCTTGGCGAACACCACCTCGGAAGATCATGTCCTTTTATTGGCCCATCCAGATAATCTAACTTAAATATTATTTCTGTTGAACCCTGTTGATATTCCTTGCGGTAAAGCTGTGAATAATCATCATCCAAAGAATACCCCAACTCCATTACTCTTTCAGCAGCATCAATTGCAGTATCCCAGTTTTCATTATACAGAGCAACTCTTGATTTTAATGCCAATGTCATTCCTTTTGTAACTCTTCCAATATCCTTTGTACTGGAATAATCCAGAGGAATAACACCCGAAGCTTCTTCAAGCTCTTTTAAAATAAAATCAACTATTTCTATCTTACTGGTTCTTCCAATCTCACTCTCCTCCAGAGTTAAATTTGAAGTATAAAATGGGACATCTCCAAAAAGCTCAACCAAATGAGAATAGAAGTAGGAACGTAAAACTCTGGCTTCAGCAACCAGTCTGTCCACTTTATCCTGATCTGTGATTTTTTCCAAAGTTTCTTTCCCCTTAATGGCATAGTTACAGCGCTGAACTCCAATGTACAGATTTTCCCAAAGTAATTGATTAACAGGATTTGTTGGTTCAACTTTTCCATTTCCTAATTCCTGAAAATCTCCCCAAGACCTATTCCATCCAATGTCCGAAGCTAAATCAAGATGCTGTGTAAAGGGTAAGTCTTCTTTAAAGTTTAACCATAATGCAGCGTATGCTCCATTAACAGCTAACTCTAATTCTCTCTCCGTTGTTAGGAATACTGAGACAGAAGGATTATCAATAGGATACTTTTCCAAGTATTCTTCGCAAGATGTAAAAAGTAATATTAATAGAAATATTAAAACTTTATTATAATATATATTTTTCATTTTCTGTAATATTTTTATTATTAGAATGACAAGTTAATTCCAAAACTATAAGATTTTTGTTGCGGATAATGAGTGCCCTCTCCGACAGGTGATTCTACATCAAACCCTTCCCAAAAATTATCAAATGTTAGCAGGTTTTCACCTGTTATAAAAAACCGTAATCTGTCAACATTGATTTTATCTAAGAAATGCTGCGGTAAGGTATAACCTAACTGAATATTTTTCAACCTCACGTAAGAAGCATCTTTTAACCAAAATGTAGAATTCTGATAATTATTTGAATCATTAAATGACAAACTGGGGAAAGAGGCATTTGGATTATCTGCAGTCCAATAATCTTTGTGCATTTCCAAAGCAGTTGAGCCGTTGGAAAATGGCCAGATTCCTTTTTCCAATAAATATCCATTTCGTTTCCCAACTCCTTGCAATAACATGCTAAAATCAAAATTTTTCCATCCCAAATTCAGATTAAGGCCATAAGTATACCTGGGAATTCTGTTCCCTATTATTCTCCTGTCGTCACCATCGATAACTTTGTTGTCATCTTGGTCTTTATACTTTATGCTACCGGGGATGATATTACCCGACTGTTTGGGCGAGTTTTCAATATCATCATCATTTTGAAAATACCCAATTGCTTCATACCCATAAAATGAGTTTATCGGATATCCCTCAAAGTTTACCATAAGTCCACCTACATTTGCTCCTTTTAAATCCAGTATTTTGTTTTTTACATCTGATAAAGAAAGATTTATACCATAAAAAAAGTCATCTTTTTTATCATTATACCCCAAAGAAAAATCCCAGCCTTTGTTTTCAACGACTCCTGCATTTTGATACGGAGGAGTCACCCCCAAATAAGCCGGGACATCCAATTGCAGCAATATCCCGTTGGTCTTTTTATAGTAGTAATCAAATGAAACATTGAATTTATAAATATTCATGTCTAGCCCTGAATTCAACATCTCTGTAGTTTCCCATGAGATATCCGGATTAGCCATGTCAGCAACAGACAATCCTTTTATAGCACTGCTATTGAATATTACTGTGGCACTTTGCAGAAATGCATCATACGGATAATACCCAATGTTTTGATTTCCAAGCTGCCCCCAAGACAATCTGAATTTTAAATAATCTACGACATTCCGGTATGGTTCCCAGAAGGATTCTTCAGAAATTCTCCACCCTGCAGAAAATGAAGGAAAAACACCGTACTTATTTCCACTTGCAAAACGCGATGATCCATCGTATCTAATATTAGCTTCAAACAGATATTTGTCCTTAAAGTCGTAGTTAATTCTTCCAAAAAATGATCTTAAAGCCCACTCATAACCTGAACCGTTGGACTGTTGTTTTCCAAGATCGCCAGCATTCAAAACATCATATTGTGGTAAATCAAAATTATCTCTGAACCCTGAAAACCATCTGGAACTATAAGCTTCCTGTGAAGCCCCAAGAAGTAATCTTAAGTTATGTAAACCAAAAGCTTTCTCATAATTTAATGTTCCCCATGTATTATGGTTAACAAACCTATCTGAAATTTCTGTTAACTCAGCAACCGAGTTTCTAACCACTTTACTCCCATCTGGTCTAAAAACCTCAACAACTTTTTCAAATTCCTTTGTATAATTCTCCCATAGATGAGGAGAATAATTAAACTCCAACCGGAGATCTTCATTAAAGTTATATATCAACCCTAAATTCAACAAAAGGGAAGGCGATTGTATTTTTTTATATCCGCCTTGTTCCAAATCTGCCAGTGGATTACCTCCTACCGAGGGTGCAGCATGTTTCAATTCCCCATTAATATTATAAAAGGTAGGTTCATGTGATGCCAAAACATTTACATTTCCGACAGGACTCCTGGCTGGATCTTTTGTCTCCATAAACTGAAAGAATACATCAGCTTTAAAAGCTAACTTTGGATTAATTTTCATATCAGAATTTAACCTAAAACTATACCTTTCAAATCCAGAGTGCTTATATATAGCTTCCTGATCATAATACCCCAAAGTTCCAAGTACTTTTATCTTTTCATTGCCTCCCTCAAAACTTAAAGAATGATTCTGAGTAAAACCATTTTCTGTATATACCTTTTTATACCAATCGGTATCCGGATATAATAAGGGATCTTCTTTGTGAAGCGATTCGTAATTATTAATCAGTTCTTCAGAATACACAGGTGTCCGTCCTATGTTCTCATAGGAAAGGTTTAACATACTCATATGATCCACAGCGTTTACCCTTTGTTTTAAATTTGTGGGTTCCTTAATTCCTGTATATCCATTATATTTAAAAGAAAACTCTTTCCCTGAAGCACGTTTTGTTGTAACAAGAATTACGCCGTTTGCAGCTCTTGCTCCATAAATGGAAGCGGAGGCCGCATCCTTTAAAATAGAAATACTTTCAATAAGCGAAGGATCAATATTGTTTAAATCCATTGGTACGCCATCAACCAATATTAGGGGATTCGCATCATTCAATGTTCCAATGCCCCTAATACGGATGGTACCACCATCTCCTCCCGGCTTACCAGATTCTTGAGTGACAGTAACCCCAGGTGAGACACCTTGCAACAGCATAGAAGATTGTCCAACCTGCCTTTTTTCAATATCAACCGAATTTAAGGAATTAACAGCTCCTGTAAGATTAACTTTCTTTTGCGTTCCGTAACCAATTGCCACAACCTCATCAATACCAATGAATTCCTCTTCCATAGTCATATTAATACTTGTTTGGCTTCCTACTACAACCTCCTGAGTCCTCATCCCAACAAACGAAAATACCAATGTAGCTTCTTCAGGGATGTTGGTCAATGAATATTCCCCATCTGCGTTGGTAACTGTGCCCTGTGTGGTACCTTTTACTACCACAGTCACTCCAGGAAGAGGCTGGCCGCCGGAGTCGGTTACTTTACCGGATACTGATTTCTGTTGCTGAGCCAATAAATCACTACCTGTAACTTCAGGTGTTGTTAGCAAAACAAAGCGGTTTTTCACCTTATAACTTACATCGGTTCCGGCAAACAGTTCGTCGAGAACTTCACTAATTTTCTTATTTTTCACGTTCACCGATACTTCCCGGTTAACATCGATCAATTTTTCGCTGTACATAAAGACAAACTCGCTTTGTTTCTCAATGTTTCGAAGAACTTCTTTTACCGTACTGTTCTTCATATCAAGGTTTAGCACTTTAGTTTGCGAATACGATTTACTTGCAAACACGCTAATTACAGAAAATAATAATAAGAAAACAGTTAGTTTCATAATTCTAAATACTTTTTGTAACCTGGGAACTTTCCATTCCCATGAAATACATTCATTTTTTTTCATACTTTTGTATTGTTAAGATTTGAAATTACCCTGTACAGTTTATTCTACAGGGATGATTTTGAACTCTCTCCAGGGAAGTGTTGGCGCACTTCCCTGTTGCTTTTTAATAACTTTTAATCATAGGCAAATTGTTTTAATTCGTTAACTTTAAATTTTATTGTCGTCTTTCTATTTTTATTATTTGTTTTGAAAAAGTACCGTCATCCAGTTTTTTTCGCGGAAATCTCCTGTATGTAATAGGAGTTGTCTCAGTCATTAAATCGAGAATAAGATACAGCGGATCATCGGCAAACGTTACAGTATAGGTTAAATCTTTTACGTCGTCAGCAACATGAAATTCAACATTAAACATCCGGCTCAGTTTTTCAGTAACGCCCAGGATTGGGGTGTTATCGAATACCAGTTTGCCTTCTTTCCACGCAATATAATTTTCGACGTTTACCTGATTTGAGCTGATTTTACCCGTTTTTGAATGATATGTCAGGTGCTGGTCCGGAACCATTGCTCCAATCTGTTCAATTTTCTTATCCGGCAATATTTTTTCAATGATTACTTTCCCCTCTACAAGTGTTGTTGCGATAATATCATCGTCGGGATACGCATTTACATTAAACTCGGTACCCAAGGCTTTAACATTCAGTTTCCCCGTTTTTACGATAAATGGTTTTTCAGGGTTATGGGCCACATCGAAATAGGCTTCGCCCGACAGGGTAATTTCCCTTGTATCGCCGGTAAAGTATTGCGGGTATTTAATTTTGCTGCCGTAATTCAGGTTTACTTCAGTTCCATCCGATAATTGCACAACTGTCCGTGAGCCTGGTGGGGCAATAACTTCAAGAGAGTCAACAGCAAACGACAAATCAGTGAATTTATTCATTTGCAGGTTGTTGTTCGAGAGCAAATAGAATACAACTCCAAGCAAAGGAATGAACAGTATCGCTGCTGCACGGCTTAACCACTTTGCAATTTTTGAAAAATTAATCACTTTGATGTCTGAATTCTTCCGATGTTTAAGATTTATTTCATGGTGAATTTTATCGAGTAATGCACTGTACTTTTTCTCATCTTTCTTTTTTAAATCAGCTTCAAAAATTTTCCAGTAGTCGTAGCTCCAGTATTTGCCGGCATCAGTTGCAACTTCATTTTCCAACCAGCTTGCAAGTTCTTCAAATTCCTTGTCAGTACAGTTATTATTTAAATATTTTATAAGGATTTCTTTATTCATTTTCTTTTTCAAATTAAGTACCTCCCCCATTAACAGGGGAGGTGCTCTACCTAACTAAACCAAACCTATGAAATTAACACTTTTTTCTTTCAATCAGGTTTAATAGTATTACGCATAAGAGCTATGGGATAACTATATAAAAATGCTGTTTTTTTTTAAGAAAGGAACATACAGACGAATAAGATATTGGCAGCCAGACCATTACCGATATGAGATTTTAAAAACTTTATAGTTTTCACCAGGTGATTGTTTACTGTACTTTCAGAAATATTTAATTTTTGGGCAATTTCTTCATGAGTCAAACCTTCTTCCCTGCTTAATCGGTAAATCTCTTCCTGGCGCGGAGTTAACTGTTTTAGCAAAGACTCTACCTTCTGCTTTAATTCTTTATATTGGATTTCATCTATTATCTGCTCTGCAGAACTAATTTGTTGTAGTGATTTAAGGTATTCCCTCGATTTGGTTTCACTCATTCTTTTGCGCAACAAACTCATGGTAGCGTTGTATGCAATAGTAAACAGAAACGATTCAAAAGAAGCATAAATATCAATTTTACCTCTTGATTCCCAAATCTTAATAAAAACCTCCTGTACAATCCCCTCAGCATCTTCATTCTGCTTTAAAAACATGAACACAAACTGATGTAATTTATGGCAGTATTGATTATAAATGGCATCAAAAGCAGCCATGTCACCTTTTTTCAGGAGCTTAACAAGTTCAGTATTTGATTTGACATTTTTCACGTATAGTTAAGATTGAATAACGCAAATGTAATGATTCAAAAAGAATAGGCAAATATCAATATTACACAAAAGATATTATTTCATTTTATTCAACCAGTACACATAATTAATTATCTGGTTTATCGCTTTTCCGGAATTTAAATCAACCATATTTGCAAGGAGCATAGTTATACAGTACACTTTCGAGCTTGAAGGATGACGAGATGGTAAAAAAAATATCAATTGCGTAGAAAAGTTAGATATAGAGAAGCATGTGAAGTTCATGTTGCTTTAATCCGCTCCAATTCATCCACAATAATTTGTGCCGTTTCATCTTTTATTCGCCGATAGTTATATTCAATTTCATCCTGTAAATGATTCTTCCCATCTTCATCTGTAAAATTTGTAATTACAGGGATAGGCTGATAGGCGGCAGTTTCTTTGACCACTTTATCATTGTTAACCACAATTTCAGCATGAAAAATCTTTTGTTCGATGCGCTCCTCAAAATTGTCGGAAACAGCCCCAACAAAAACGCCCTGCGTAAGGTTGCTGATTTTTGAAGCAGGAATTAACGTATCCATCTGGGTATTTATGGAAGTGGATTTATCCTGCCGGTTAATGGTCATCGATTGCCGTTTTTGAAGGACTTTCCCAAATCGTTCCGACAATGTTTTTGCTGTTTCGCCAACAACCTGTCCGCTGAAAATATTTCCAACCGTATTCATTACCACCTTGGCTTCCTTGTCTCCATAATCGCGGTTTAGCTGCGAAAAATCCTGAAAGCCCAAACAAACAGCCACTTTGTTACTTCGGGCCGTGGCAATCAGGTTGTCCAGGCCACGAAAATAAATGGTTGGAAGCTCATCAATTATCACGGAACTTTTAAGCCGGTCTTTTTTGTTTATCAGTTTTACAATCCGTGAATTGTACAATCCCAGGGCTGCGGAATAAATATTCTGTCGGTCCGGGTTATTGCCTACGCAAAGGATTTTGGGCTCTTTCGGATTATTAATATCCAGGGTAAAATCGTTGCCCGACATTACCCAGTACAATTGGGGTGAAATCATTCGTGAAAGCGGGATTTTTGCACTGGCAATTTGCCCCTGCAACTGGTCCTGCGCACCGCCCTCCCAGGCATCGATAAAAGGAGAAAGATAGTTCTCCAGTTCCCGGTACGAAGTAAGAATGGTAAAAATATCGGCGTACTTTTTATTCAGAAATTCGATGGCATGAGGGAAAGTGCAGTATTTTCCGTTCTTATAAATTTTTAGGTACCAGATAATGGCCGTGAGCAGGATAATGGGCGACTCCACAAAAAAGTCGCCCTGCTTCTGAATCCAGGTTTTGTTCAGATTCAGCATGATGGTATAGGCAGATTCATAAGCATCGGCAATATCCGTCATAAACTCAGGGGCTATGGGGTTACAACGGTGACTTCGTTCCGGGTCGTCAAAATTTATTACATAAAACCTGGGTGGGTGCTCATACTTTTCGATGTTTTTCATCAGAGTATTGTAAGCGATGATGCTCAGGTCGTCAAACTTAAAATCGTAGATATACATACTGAAACCTTTTTCTATTTGTTGCTTGATGTAGTTATTGATGATGGCATACGATTTTCCGCTCCCTGGGGTGCCCAAAACAATGCTTGCCCGGAATGGGTTAACCACATTAATCCAGCCGTTGTAAGTTTTTCCTTTGTGCTCAAACCGTGTTGGCAGGTTAACGGAGAATTCGTTTTCCATTAACCGCGTTTCCTGCATAAAAGATTCATTCTCCAGGTTAAAAACATCTTCCATCAGGTTGTGTTTTATCAGCCGGCTCATCCACAGGCCGGCTTTTAACAGAAAAATATACCCGGTTGCAAGAGTAAGCATGTAAACGGAACATTTAAGCATTAAAGGATGAGAATGTTTTATCAAAAAACTATTGAAAAAGAAAAATGCCAACCCCAAAATCAGAAAGGCAGATATTTTTCGCCAGGTTATCTTTTCGGCTTTCACCCCTCTGATTCCCAAACAAGATATAGCAAGCAATCCAAAACTCACCAATTTCGACCATATTGGTTTTGAGAACAATCCGGTATATTTCTGGAAATTCAAAAGTATTTTGTCGATGATTGGCACTGTTAAATTTTGTTCTTCCAAAAATTCATAACAGTACCAGTAAATATGAATGATAAGGATTAAAATACTTACTGCTCTTATCAACTCAATTATTTTGGCAAGGCTTCTTATATCGTCTTCATTTTGCATGACTTATCTTTTTCGCTTTCTCCGTTTCTTTCTTTTCATTCTTCGGATAAAAGCTTCCTCTTCCGGGTTTTCTCCACGGCTCTCCATAGCCAAAAACCCGGATAAATTTTCAAGCGTTGAATCGGGAGTAAAATCGGATTGGGGTGAAACAAATTCCGGTGACTTTTTTTGTTCCGAACGCTGTTCATTTCCATTGAATTTTTCCTGAAAGACATTGGCAGAAAACTCTTTGCCCAGACGGGAGCCATTAAAAACAAACTTTTGCATGTGGTCGATAAAGGTTACGCCATAAATGCGTCCTAATTCGTTCTCGCGAAATAAAACTGACATCTGATTTTTCAGCAGTTGCTTTTCAAAATCCTTCCGGTTTTTGAATGAGGCCAACGCTTTTAAAATAACTACTTTCGGACTTTCTTTGAGGTTCTTGGTTTTGATGGCTTCTTTTGATTTTTCCATTCGTTTTTGAATTGCATCAATTCCGGTCTGTTTGCCAAACTTTGAAGATTTAATTGGAGTACCAAAAACTTCGCCTTTCTCGTTTAATGCGGCATAAACAATTCCAGTGTACAATTTTCCCCGGTGTTCTCCTTTTACTTCAGCAACGTGCACATTATAAACAGAAAGTAAAGCTTTGTACTCATTAAAAGACTGAAAATGCCACGACCGTGATACTGGCCGAACGACATTGGCAATTTGCTGTTTGATATTGCCTTTCTTTGGCTCAACCGGCTTTAGTGAATAACCTTCTGCTTTTTGGTTTTCATTGGCAGGAATCAGTCTGTATTTCCGTTCCAATTCACGGCAAATCCGCATAGACAAACGGTGCTGAAAATTGTCCCGAATCATCCTGCCGGTTTCATCTACCTTGACTGAAACGATGTGGATATGATGGCGGTCGATGTCTTCATGTTTAAAAACGATAAAAGGCTGATTCCCGTATCCCAGTTTTTGCATGTATTCTTCTGCAATCTGGCTAAACTGTTCATCGTTTAACTTGTCCTTTGGATCAGGATTTAATGAGATATGAATGACCGGATTTTCCGTTCTTTTGTTGGCCAGCAGATAAGGTTCAAACGAACCTGTACAAATTCCGATACTGAAATTTCCATCTCGCGGCTCAACCATGTTATTGGTAAAAAGCACCTTTGCGTTACCGGCAGTTATCTTCTGATGGTTGTATGCAAGAGCGCTGTACAACGAACTTCCCGAACCTATTTTTGCAACCATCTTCCTTCAAATTCGCGGGTTAAATCCATCACCTTTTTATTGATTGCAACCAGTTCCAGTGTTGCTTTTTCCAGTTGACTCAAAAATGCCAGGGCTTTTTTCTCCGAAAAATTATTTTTGATGGCTTTGGTTACCTGGTTATAATTCACTCCCACGGCCCGGAACTGGCCATAAAAATTGGTCAACCGCATATAAAAGTCTTTCGTTCCCTTGTCAATTTTTACCACTTTTACGGGCTTTTCAAATATGCAGGCTGTTATAAAATGGGCTTTCACTTCCATTCCCGAAGCTTCAAATAACGATAAAAACCGGGCATTGTCTTCATCGTTCAGGCTAATAGCATAGCGGTATTTGCAAGGGTCTGGTTTGGGCTTCCGGCCCCCTTTGTGTTTCCTTTTTGTTTTCATTATCATTTTTTCCTTCCTTTTTCGCGTTAACCTTTATCCATTTCCTTTTTCAAAAATCCCCGACTTTGGAGGGCGATTTTCCCCCAACGGGGCAAGTGGTTCCGGGTTACCCGGAACGTTTTGAGTTACTCAAAACACAACTTGCCGTGTGCCAATGCACACCTTTTTAGCGTTGAAAATTTTTAATGCTTGTCGTACCATAACTTCAACTCATTTTCTCATTAATAATTTTTACTGACGACAAAGGTATGGGGAGCGTTTTAATTCATCATTATCTTGAAAAACGCCAAAAGCAGACAGTTAAAGCCAAACAATTCCAGTCAGTTTAAAAACCGGATTTTCAATGGGTTTTATGCGTTTATTTGGGTGGTTAAATACTTGATTGAGAAAATGAAACAACGAGTTACAAAAGAATTATTTAAATAGAAAGTTGAAGTATTGATTGTGCTTTCAAAAGGAAAATTAAAGGTTCGGGTATGTATTGGTTCAGTTGTTTCATAAGGAAAATAATTAAGGGTGGATTTAACGAAGCGTTTAAACGTTTGAATGTTTGAACGGCTGAACAGGGACTTTGCAGTTTAATCAAGTATTCATAGGAATAGTTAATAAAGTGAATATTTGAAAAGACAAACGATTAAACAATCACATCATTAACCAATAAAATAAATAGCATGGAAAAAGAAACTTTATTTATTGCTTTCAGCACCCAAAAAGGAGGTGTGGGCAAAACCGCTTTTACTGTTTTAATGTCGAGTTATCTGCATTATGTGCAAGGTTTGGAAATCGCCGTGGTGGATTGTGATTATCCGCAACACAGTATTTTTGAAATGCGTCGGCGTGATATGGAGCAGGTGATGAAGGACAATTACTACAAAAAAATGGCTTACAATCAATTCACCTTGCTGAAACGGAAAGCCTACCCGGTTGAAAAAAGTTTGCCCGAAGACGCGATTGCAACTGCCGGTTCTTTAATCGAAAATGCAACGCACCAACCCGATATTATTTTTTTCGATCTGCCGGGAACACTGAACAGTAAAGGCGTGGTTAAAACCCTGGCAGGAATGGATTATATTTTTTCTCCGGTCAGTGCCGACCGGGTGGTTCTGGAAAGTACCCTGAAATTTGCCACCATGCTGAATGAAAACCTGATTAGCGTTGGAAAAAGCAATATTAAAGGCTTGCACCTTATCTGGAATATGGTGGACGGACGGGAGAAAAACGAACTCTACGAAGTTTATGAAGATGTGATTGGTGAACTGGGGCTGAATATCCTGAAAACCTTTGTGCCCGATTCAAAACGTTTCCGGCGGGAACTTACTTCGGGGCATAAACCGGTTTTTCGTTCTACGCTGTTTCCAGCGCATAATTCACTGCTAAAAGGCAGTAACCTCGATGTACTGGCAACTGAAATTCTGCAAACGATTAAACGATAAAACTATGGCACGAAAGAAATTTAATCCGGAAGAAATAGACGAAGATTTTCTTATTTCAACCATTCAAAACGAGAAGCAGGCATCTGAGCCAAAAAATGAAAAAACGGACAGGTTGCCAAAGGTTAAAAAGAACAAGTCTGCTTCTGATTATCTGGCCCTGTTTATCCGGCAATCTGATGGTAAAGCACGTTTTGGCAAACATGTTCCCATCCGGCAGGAATACCACGAACGAATTCAAAAAATTGTAAGGGTTATCGGCAACGATGAAGTATCGATTTTCAATTACATCGACAATGTACTGAGCCGGCATTTTGAAGATTTCCAGGAGGATATCGTCAAACTGTACAATGAAAAGAATAAGGATATTTTTTAACCCAAAAACTGATTGCCATGGTTGAATTAATTTTTATTGTTGCGACTATACTTCTATCTCTGATATTAATGAATCGATGGAGCAAAACCGGAACTTTATCCGGTGAAAAAGAAAGTGATTCTGAAACATACCTGCCAGATGGAATTATCGGTAAAAGCACTTTTGTCCTGACTGCTGGAAAAAGAGACGTACCCCAATCCGGTTCCCAGGGGAAAATGGACATCGAGGTGCCGTTGGATTACGAACAGGATATCAGTTTTATCGAAGAGCAGGAAGAGTTGGAACAACTCGGTCTTTCAAATGAGTTTTCTTCCGACATCACTTTTGACGAAATGATGGAAGTGGTAAATGAAGTTGAAATTGACCAACCTCAAAATCCAGCCAAAGCCGGAAAAATACTTTATGAAAATGACAATACCGACTGGGTCGAGCAAATGGCCTCCTCATCCCCGGATTACCAAAAGCGGATTGTGGAGTTGATTGATTTGTATTTGGGAAAGCTAGGGCAGGATGAAAATAATCAGATGCCGAGTGGTGATTTGGAAGGGTTTGATATTGGGGAGTATACTTGACAAAACAATAATATAAAATCAAGAGAAATATTATTATTACTTTTGAGATTATCAATTTATTGCAAGATGCAAGAATACCTTAAATCTTAATTCAACTTCTAATATAAAATTAGTTCACTTATGAAAATAGAATCCTTAATAATAAAAAACTTCCGCGGAATAAAAAGCGCTAACTTGATTTTCAATGGTCACACAGTAATAGTTGGTGACAATAATGTTGGAAAGTCTACAATTATTGAGGCCATTGACCTTGTTTTAGGGCCTGAACGTTTATCACGATATCCTGTAATTGATGAACATGATTTTTATGCAGGAGATTACATTGGTACTGAGGAAAGTTCTATCAATATTGAAGTAGAAGCACTTATAATTGATTTAAATGAAGAACAACTTAGACACTTCCGCAATAATATAGAATGGTGGGATACAGTAGAAAAGAAATTAATTGATAGCCCTCCCGTCTCAGTTACAGATGCTGATAATGTTAAACCTGCATTAAGAGTTTGTTTTAAAGGAGGGTACGATAAAGGAGATGATGATTTCTATGGAAATACCTTTTTTTGTTCACCAATAAACGACGATTTAGAACTTCCTAGATTCGGGAATAGGGATAAACGACTATGCGGGTTCATTTACCTTAGAACTATTAGAACTGGCTCCCGTGCGTTAAGTCTCGATAAAGGTTCTTTACTTGATATCATTTTAAAACTTAAAGAAATCCGACCACAAATGTGGGAAGATATACTATCTCAATTACGTCAATTAACAGTTGCAGATAATCCAGAGCTTGGAATTTCTGAGATTTTAGAAAGTATTCAATCTGCCACTAGGGATATTGTTCCAGTCGAATGGGCTGAGAATCCCAAATTACAGGTTTCTGAGATGACACGTTTCCATTTAAGAAAAATACTAACTGTATTTATTGGAACAGGTGCGAAAAATTATAAAGGAGAGGAATACTCTGCTCCTTTTCAGCATCAAGGTACCGGAACGATAAATGCTTTAGTACTCACCTTGCTTTCGATGATTGCAGAGTTAAAGCAAAATGTGATTTTTGCAATGGAAGAGCCAGAGATCGCGATTCCCCCATATACTCAAAAGAGGATAATAAGTAGTATCATTCAAAAATCCGCACAAGCAGTTTTTACATCTCATTCCCCGTATGTATTAGAAGAATTTCCTCCAAAACAAATATTGGTTGTAAAAAGAGATGAAACTGGGAAATTAACGGGAATATCTGCTAAACCGCCGATTAAGCAGAAGTTTTATCGTGAAGAATTTCGCAAAAAATTATGTGAAGGGCTTCTCGCCCGGAGAGTGTTAATTGCAGAAGGCAGGACTGAATATGATTCTTTCCCAGCTTGTGCAAAAAAACTGAATATTCTAAAACCAAATAAATATAAAACCTTTGACACACTCGGTATAGCAATTATAAATGCAGAAACTGATTCGTCAATAGCTAAATTTGGAGAATACTTTAAAAATTTAGGGAAAGAAGTATTTGCGGTTTTTGATGAGCAAACAGCAAAAGATTATGAAAAAATAGAATCTAGTGTTGACCATTGCTATGAAGCTCCCGAAAAAGGCTTTGAGAACGTAATTATCAATGGGATATCCGAAAAAGTTTTAAGGAAATATGCACTTGCCCTTGTTTCTTCAGGGGATTGGCCAACACATATTCAACCGGAGCCAGATGAGACGATGACAAAAGACGAGATAAAAGCTTTAATGCTTAAATTTCTTAAAGGAAGAAAAGGGTCAGGAGATGCATCACAACTACTTTTTCAGTGTAAAAGAAAAGAAATGCCTGAGTTTATTGTAGATACAATAAAGGATATAAACAAAAAAATTAAATAAATACTAAACCTTTGCTAGTGTTTGAATTGTCTGAACAAAAGAAGGAGTTATTATCTCAAGATGGTAATTTACTTGTCCTTGGAGGACCGGGGTCAGGAAAAACCACCATTGCATTAATAAAAGCAAAACATAAAATTCAAAAGAAAATATTGAAGCCCAAACAAAAAATTCTATTTCTAAGTTTTGCGCGTGCAACAGTATCCAGAGTTGAAGAACAAATCTCAGGAATGGGCTTTGACAAAGAAATTAAATGGGATATTGAGATAAATACATACCATGGGTTTACATGGGAGATTCTTAAATCTCATGGTTACTTGTTAAATGGTATAAAAGAAATTAGACTTTTACCGCCCCCAGATGCAGCGGCAAAACTAGCGGATATAAAAAATGCTCATGAACTCTCAAAGGAGAAGCACAGACTTTTTCTCGAAGAAGGTATCTTACATTTTGACCTATTTGCAGAGTATTCTGCTAATCTCTTTAGCAATAGTGAAATTTTAACCAGTATTTATTGTGACACTTACCCAATCATTATTTTAGATGAGTTTCAAGATACAAATTATAGTGAATGGCTATTTATAAAAAAGTTAGGGAGCAAAAGTAGGATTGTCGCACTCGCCGACCCCGAACAAAGGATATACGAATTTAGAGGTGCTGACCCTAAAAGAATTAAGGACTATATTGATGAATTTCATCCATCCATTTTCGATTTTGAGAAGGAAAACAATCGAAGTAATGGAACTGACATTGTAAAGTTTGGGAATGACTTATTGACTGGAAATATCAATGGAAATACTTACCAAAATATTGATATAAAATACTATGCAAACATTAGGAATGTACACAATCAGGTAAAACAAGTGGTGCTTTCATCAATGCAACGACTAAATAAGAGTTCAAGTGAATGGTCTCTTGCAATATTAGTTCCGAGCAAACAACTTATGCTTCAAGTTTCAGATTGTCTTTCGAGACAACAGAAATTCAAGAATGGTAAAACATTTCCAATAATAAAACATGAAGTAGCTTTAGAAAAAGAAGCTCTTGCACTATCTGCAGTTCTCATTGCTGGGTTAATGGAACAGGGAGAGGCAGACCTGGAAATTAAAAATCGTTTGATTTATCATTTGGTTGATTATATCAGGGGCAGGAAAGGTGCGGGAAAAATAACGCAGGCTGATTTAAAACTTTCTGATGCTTTAAATAGCTACTTAAACACAGGGAAAGTACGGGGTAATATTCGAATAAATATTGTAAGTGACTGCATTAGTATTTCACAAGAATGTTCTCAATTGCAGTTTACTGGGAATCCTGCATCAGACTGGATTATGGTTAGAGATATTATTAAGAAATCAAATTCAGAAATATTGAAATTTGTTGAACGTGATTCTTTATATTTAAGACTATTACATAAAGGTTCTGTTTTACAGTCAGGACTTTCGGAGCTTTGGAGAGGAAGCGGAAATTACAAGGGAGCCATTTCTTTAGTAAGGAATGCATTATTACAGGAACATTTTAGTAGAACATCTATTGTTCCTAAAGGAGTTCAAATAATGACAATACATAAAGCTAAAGGTAAAGAATTTGATGAGGTGATAATATATGAAGGAATTTACAATAGCCGTATCGTCTATAATCCAGATGATAAGAATGAATTGTATAAATCTCAAAGGCTGTTGAGAGTTGCAGTAACAAGAGCTATTAAAAATGTTACGTTAATGACGCCATCAAACGATAAATGTGTTTTATTAAGGTAAAACAGAACTTTCTTCCCTTTTCTACGCCAAACACAGCCACTCACTTCCACATACTTCCTATTTTATTTTTCAATGAATTAAGCCTTTACATTTGGTTACGGGCAGGGAAAAATCTGCCGGAGTATTAACCAAATTGTAATAACATGAAGGAAAAAGATTATGGGTAGAGCGGAGTTTCATTTTTGTGGTTTTGCCACTTCACCAGTAAGGAATTCAAAAAAATAGTAAAACCGCTTTTCTGGCTCTTTCTGCCAGAAAGCACAAAAACAAAATATTATGGAAAAAGTCAAGATATTAAAAACGGCATTAACCCTTTTCTTTTCATTCTGGGTAATGGCTTTGTTTGCCCAGGGCGATGGTTCTGCCGGAATTACTGAAGCTACCAACATGGTCACTTCGTATTTCGACCCGGCTACCAGATTAATTTACGCTATCGGAGCCATTGTAGGCCTAATTGGCGGCGTAAAAGTGTATTCCAAATTTTCAAGTGGAGACCCGGATACCGGGAAAACTGCCGCCGCCTGGTTTGGCGCATGTATTTTCCTGATTGTTGCAGCCACCATCCTGCGTTCATTCTTCCTGTAAAAAGTATGGCTGAATTTTTCATCAATAAAGGAGTAAACAAACCGGCAGAGTTTAAAGGACTGCAAAGCCAGTACCTTTTCATTTTTGCCGGCGGGTTGCTGGGAACTTTCATGGTTTTTATCGTCATGTACCTTACCGGAATAGACCAGTGGATTTGCATTTTTACCGGGCTGTTTCTCGCTTTCGTGGTTGTCTGGCTGACTTTTTCACTTAACCGGAAATTCGGCCGTTTCGGTTTGATGAAACTCCAGGCAATCCGGACCTTTCCCCGCCGGATTATCAGCAGGAGAAGTATTCCCCGATTATTTTCACCAAAAAAGAAGGAGGTAGAATGAAAAATGTTTTAAAAGCGGCCACGCTTGAAAGCAAGTTTCCTTTGCTGTCGGTTGAACTGGGTTGTATCATCAGTAAGGATGCGGATATTACCGTTGCTTTTCAGGTTACATTGCCGGAACTGTTTACGGTTACCTCGGAAGAATATGAGGCCATGTATTCGGTCTGGAACAAGGCAATTAAAGTGTTGCCCGATTATTCCATTGTTCACAAACAGGATTGGTACATCAAAGAAAAGTACCAACCGGAACAGCAGGATAAGGATTTAAGTTTCCTGAACGCTTCCTTTGAACGCCATTTTAATGAGCGTCCGTATTTAAGCCACACCTGCTACCTGTTTCTAACCAAAACTACCAAAGAGCGGAGCAGGCAGCAAAGTACGTTCAGCTCGCTGGCGCGGGGTTTCCTTCTTCCCAAAGAGATAAAAAATAAGGAATCGGTTTTGCGGTTTGTTGAGGCGGTGAACCAGTTTGAGCAAATCATCAACGACAGCGATTTTGTCCGAATCGCCAGGTTGACAGGGGAGCAAATCACAGGCACTGAAAAAGAACCTGGCATAGTGGAGAAGTATTTTTCACTTTCACAGGAAAGAACTGCCAGTCTGCAGGATATCACCCTGAATCCGGGAGAAATGAAAATCGGAGACAATTCATTGATTCTTCATACCCTTTCGGATTTGGATGACCTGCCCGCCAAGGTTTCCACGGAAAGCCGGTACGAAAGACTTTCCACCGACCGCAGCAGTTGCCTGTTATCTTTTGCTTCACCGGTTGGCTTGTTGTTGCCGTGCAACCACATTTACAACCAGTACATTTTTATTGACGACCATTCGTCCAACCTTGCCCGTTTTGAAAAGATGGCCCGGAACATGCACTCGCTTTCGAGGTACAGCCGCGCCAATCAGATTAACAAACAATGGCTGGACGAGTACCTGAATGAAGCACACAGCAAAGGACTGGTTTCTGTTCGGGCTCATTTTAACGTACTTGCTTGGAGCGACAGGCCGGAAGAGCTCCGGCAGATTAAAAATGATGCCGGTTCCCAGATTGCATTAATGGAATGCAAACCGCGTTACAATACTGTGGACGTTCCCACATTATTTTGGGCGGGTATTCCCGGCAATGCGGCTGACTTTCCTTCGGAAGAATCATTTTACACATTCACCGAACAGGCCTTGTGTTTTTTTACCGGAGAAACCAATTACCGGAGCTCACTATCCCCGGTGGGGATTAAAATGGTTGACCGGCTCACCGGAAAACCGCTGCATCTCGATATTTCTGATTTACCCATGAAAAAAGGAATTATCACCAACCGAAACAAGTTTATCCTTGGTCCTTCGGGAAGCGGAAAATCCTTTTTTACCAACCACATGGTTCGGCAATATTACGAGCAGGGAACGCACGTATTGCTTGTCGATACAGGAAACAGTTACAAAGGATTGTGTGATTTGATTCATTATAAAACAAGGGGCGAAGACGGGGTTTATTTTACCTACATCGAGGACAACCCGATTTCGTTTAACCCATTCTATACCGACGACGGTGTGTTTGACATTGAGAAAAGGGAAAGCATCAAAACGCTTATCCTTACCCTCTGGAAAAATGAGGAAGAAGCGCCGACACGCTCGGAGGAGGTGGCTTTGTCGAATGCGGTGAGCCAGTATATTGTACGGTTGAAATCGGACGGTAAGATGGCTCCGTCTTTTAATACGTTTTATGAGTTTGTCCGGGATGAATATTCAGAAACGCTTCGCATGAAAAAGGTACGTGAAAAGGATTTTGACATTGCCAATTTCATGAATGTTTTGGAACCCTATTATAGTGGAGGCGAGTATGATTATCTCCTGAACTCGGACAAACAAATGGATTTACTGAACAAACGATTTATCGTTTTCGAGCTGGACAATATCAAAGACCACAAAATTCTGTTTCCCATTGTGACTATCATTATTATGGAAGCTTTCATCAATAAAATGAGGCGGTTAAAAGGCATCCGCAAAATGATATTAATCGAGGAAGCCTGGAAAGCGATTGCCAAGGAAGGGATGGCGGAGTACATCAAATACCTGTTTAAAACCGTCCGGAAATTTTTTGGTGAAGCTGTTGTGGTGACGCAGGAGGTGGATGATATTATCGCTTCTGAAATTGTAAAGGAAAGTATTATCAACAATTCTGACTGCAAAATCCTGCTTGACCAGCGCAAGTACATGAACAAGTTTGGTTCCATCCAGGAGTTACTTGGACTGACCGAAAAAGAGAAATCGCAGATTCTTTCCATAAATCTGGCTAACCATCCCCGGAGAAAATACAAAGAGGTATGGATTGGCCTGGGCGGGGCGCAGTCTGCGGTTTACGCCACAGAAGTTTCTTTGGAGGAGTACTACACTTACACCACCGAAGAAACCGAGAAACTGGAACTCGTCCGGTTAACAGAACAACTGGACGGAAATATAGAATTGGCCATTAAACAACTGGCCGTAAGCAAGCGAAAAGCTTAATTCAATAACTTTTAAAGTCAATTAAAATGAAAACAAAACTATTAATTGCCGGGCTTTTTATCATGCTTGGCACATTCAGTCTGAAGGCACAATTTGTGGTAACCGACCCCTTAAATATTGCTCAAAGTATCGTGAATACAGCAAACGAAGTGATACAAACTTCAAACACTGTATCCAATGTTATCAAGAATTTTAAAGAGGTAAAAAAGGTCTATGAACAAGGCAAAAAATACTATGATGCCTTAAAAGCTGTGAACGACCTTGTAAAAGATGCCCGGAAAGTTCAGGAAACCATTCTGATGGTTGGTGAAATTGCAGATATCTACATGGATGCGTATCAACTCATGTTACAGGACGAAAACTTCACCCTCGAAGAACTGGGGGCTATTGCTTATGGATATACCAAACTGCTGGAAGAAAGCAGTAATCTTTTGAAAGATCTGAAAGGGATCGTCAATTCCAGTTCTCTTTCCATGACCGACAAAGATCGAATGGATATTATTGACAGAGTTTATGTCGCCGTTCAACACTACCGGAATCTGGTGCGCTATTACACGAACAAAAACCTTTCGGTTTCTTATCTGAGGGCACAAAAGAAAGGCGAAACGGACAGAATGCTGGCACTATACGGAAATGCGGATGAAAGGTACTGGTAATGGATTTTGAAAATCTGCATCAGATTCTTCGCAGCCTGTATGAGGATATGACGCCTTTATGCAGCGACATGGCAGGGGTTGCAAAAGGATTAGCGGGGCTGGGAGCATTGCTTTATGTAGCTGCCCGTGTGTGGCAGTCGCTTGCCCGGACTGAGCCTATTGACGTGTATCCGCTTTTGCGCCCCTTTGCCATTGGCTTTTGTATCATGTTTTTTCCCTCATTTGTTTTGGGAACAATAAACATGGTTTTAAGTCCCGTGGTAATAGGTACCAATCAAATGCTGGAATCTCAGACTTTCGATATGGAGGAGTACAGGGATTTAAAAGAGCAACTGGAAATTGAAGCCATGAAACGAAATCCGGAAACTGCCTTTTTGGTAAGCGATGAGGAGTTTGATAAGCAATTGGATGAGCTAGGTTGGAGCCCTTCCGATTTGGCAACCATGTCGGGAATGTATATAGAACGTAGCCTGTACAACCTGAAAAAAAATATTCGTGATTTTTTCAGGGAAGTTCTGGAAATCCTGTTTCAGGCGGCGGCTTTGGTGATTGATACCATTCGCACTTTCTTTCTGATTGTGCTTTCCATTCTGGGTCCCATTGCCTTTGCCATCAGCATCTACGACGGGTTCCAGTCCACCATGACACAATGGTTTTCCCGGTACATTTCGACCTATCTCTGGCTGCCCGTTTCCGACCTTTTCAGTTCCATTCTTGCACGGATTCAGGTGCTGATGCTGCAGGCGGATATTGAAAAACTGCAAGCTGATGCAAATTATTCGGTCGAGGCTTCCAATGGAGTCTATATCGTTTTTATGATTATCGGCATTGTCGGATATTTTACCATTCCAACCGTTGCCGGATGGATTATCATGGCCGGGGGCATGGGCAACTATGGGAAAAATGTGTCCTCATCAGCAAGTAAAGCCGGTGCCCTGGCGGCAGGTGTAGCCGGCGCAACGGCAGGTAATATGGCTGGAAAATTATTGAAAAAGTAAGGCCCCTCCTAACCTCCCCAAAAGGGAGGGATAAGAAAAAGTGACCATGTAAAATCGTTAAAATCAAAGAAAAGAGTTATGGAATTTAAATCATTAAAAAATATTGAAACGAGTTTCAAACAGATACGATTTTTCGGGATTGTATTTATTATTCTGTGCGCAGGAATTACCGGTTTTTCCGTTTTCAGCGCAATGCAATTTGCCGAAAAGCAGCGGCAGAAAATCTATGTGCTGGACAAAGGAAAGTCATTAATCCTTGCCCTTTCGCAAGATTTATCCCAAAACCGTCCGGTCGAAGCACGGGAACATATCCGGCGATTTCACGAACTGTTTTTTACCCTCTCTCCGGATAAAAACGCCATTGAATCCAACATCAACCGGGCGATGTTTTTGGCAGACAAAAGTGTTTACAACTATTACAAGGATTTAGTTGAAAAGGGGTATTTCAACCGGATTATTTCCGGGAATATCAACCAGAATCTTCTCGTGGATAGTGTGGTGGTTGATTTCAGGAATTATCCTTATTCGGTTTCTACCTATGCCCGGCAGGTTATCATTCGGGAAAGTAACATCACAGAGCGGAGCCTGGTTACTGCCTACAACCTGATTAATTCTGTACGAAGTGACAACAATCCGCATGGCTTCACGATTGAGAATTTTACGGTAAAAGAAAACAGGGACATTCAAACCATAAACCGGCAGCCATGAAACAAAAAGTCAGAAAGACCAGCCGGTTACTGGATGATACTCTTCGAAAAGTATGTGAACGGATTCCTCAAAAAAAACGCAAAACAGTTGTACTTGGGCTGTGCTTTCTATTAGTTACAGTTTTCACTTTCATGCTATGGGATTCCTTTTATAATGAGGAGGTACAGAAGATATTTGAAATAGAACATATCAAGTCTCTTGATTTACCGCAGGATAGTTTAATTCAAAAACTTAAAGATACAAATCATGAACAAAAACAATAAGAATTTATTGAAATCACAGCAGAAACAACAGCTAAAAAAGTATGCTGCTTTTGCATTGATGTTCGCGGTTTTTGGTGCAAGCCTCTGGTTTATTTTTAAGCCATCAGAAAAAAGCAGGGAAAATAAAGGGGCAACGGGTTTGAACACAGAATTGCCAATGCCCCGTGAAAGCAACCTGATAAAGGACAAAATCAGCGCCTTTGAACAGGGAAAGCTTTTTGAAGAAAAGCCGGTTCGCTCGCTGGACCAGTTCTCAGCAATGGTTGGACAGGAAGAACCGGCGAAATTTGATTTGTTTGTATCAGACAGCCTTGCTGAGCAATCTTCATCAAACGAAAAGTTTTCAGGTTCAAAACAACCTGAAAGGGCGATTCAGCATTCCGCCTCAGCTTACAAAGGGATTAATAAAACACTCGATAATTTTTATGAAAACCCTAGGGAAGATGCTGAAACCGAAAAGCTGAAAAAAGAAATTGAGGAGTTGAAAAATCAATTTGCTGAAAAAGAACAAATTAACAATGTTGATGAACAATTAAGGCTAATGGAAAAATCATATCAACTGGCTTCCAAATACATACCTGAATCATCCGGGCAGATTGCCGCAACTGAAGTCTCAACAACAAAAGCATCTGAGTCAATCGAGAAAACAAAACAACCCTTTTCGTCAGAACCTGTCAGGACGGTTTCGGATAAAACCGTTTCTGCACTGGAACAAAATATTACTGATTCTGCTTTTATCGGGCAGGTTTCACATCCTCGGAATTTTTCTTTTATAACTGCCGGAAGTGAGAAAGTTCAGAAAGATCGGAACACCATTCTGGCGTGTGTAAACAGCACCCAGACATTGGTAAACGGGCAAAATGTAAAGCTTCGTCTGCTTGAGCCCGTGGAAACCGGTGGGGTTGAACTTCGAAAAAATTCGCTTGTCACTGGAGTTGCCCAGATTCAGGGAGAGCGGTTGCAGATTTTTATTCATTCGCTCGAACATAACGGGAATATTATCCCGGTGCAACTGACCGCTTATGATACAGACGGACAGCAAGGACTGTTTATTCCCGGTTCATCGGAAACAACCGCTTTAAAAGAAATCACCGCTTCCATGGGGCGCGATGCCGGAACAAGCATCAGCATTAACCAGGGCACAACTGCCGGACAGCAACTTGCTGCCGATGTGGGTAGAAGTTTTATTCAGGGAGCTTCACAGTATGTTTCCAAAAAATTGCGGTCAACGAAGGTAACCCTAAAAGCCGGGCATCGTGTGTTGCTGATGCCATCCAATTGAAATCAATTTGTCTAATCTAAAAATTCATCAATATGAAACCGATAATTTCCAATTTGTTAATATTAATATCAACCTTATCTCTTTTTGCGCAAAATAATTACACAAAAGTTATCCCTAAAAATAACGTTATCCCTTCCTATTGTTTGGAAGTAACATTCGACAAAACAGTACACCTTATTTTCCCCTCGGGGATTTCGTATATCGATTTGGGTTCCTCCAATATCATCGCTGGGAAAGCTGAGGGGGCTGAGAATGTGGTTCGGGTAAAAGCTGCTGTAATGGATTTTACAGCGGAAACCAACTTTTCTGTAATTACTGATGAAGACAGTTTCTATTCATTCATTGTAAATTATTCGGAGAATCCTGAAAAATTGGGTATTGAAATGAAGGATTTTCTTCACAATGATAAGTTGGGTAATCGGCCGGAAAACATCATGGAGGTTTATCTTTCCGAGTTAGGTGATGAATCGCCCCAGGCCGTTCAGATGTCCATGGAGAAAATTTACAACACTAACCGAAAGAAGATTAGGCATGTACATAGTAAACAGTTTGGGATTGAATTCCTGCTCCGGGGGATTTTTATTCAAAATGGACTTTTGTTTTTGCAAACTGAAATCAAAAACACATCAGACATTCCATTTGATGTTGACTTCCTGGTTTTCAAAATTGTCGATAAAAAAGTGATAAAACGGACAGCTATCCAGGAAACCATCATCAAACCTGTTCGGGCCTATAATAATATGACATCAGTAAAGGGTAATGAGGTAGAAAGCACCGTTTTTGCGTTCAAAAAATTTACCATCCCGGATAAAAAGCAACTGGTTGTCGAGTTATTTGAGAAGAACGGTGGCAGGCACCAGCGGTTGGTTATTAAAAACGGAGATTTGGTAAGAGCCAATTCGGTTAATAGGCAATTCTGATTCTTTGTATAAGGAATATATTTTTTGTATCTTAGCTGTTGATAGGTCATCCTGACTTATCGTGTGTTTGGGGGTTAACATTTTAAAAGGCAACTGTTGAGTTGCCTTTTCTCTTTAGACAATATTTTGATTTAGTTTGAATAACAGACTGGAAATTCCCGAAGGTTATTTCTGCATACTGACTTTTTACCTTATTTTCTGGGCTTTTGTAGAGAAAAGAAGAGAGAGACATCCTTCAATAAAATAATTTCGAAATTTAACTTTGTTTATAGTTTTAAAATTCTATAAGGCCAATAATCCAAAAAACATTGCCAATGATAGACCTATTACTATTATAATACCAAGGATTACAACAATCATATTTTTTGCAAATTCAATAAGAAACATAATGCCCAATAATGCCAATAAACACCACCAAAAACTTAATCCGGTAACGTACGATGCAAAAACAACTATTAAAAGTCTGAAGAGCCATCGTATTGGGAAATTATTGATAATTCTTTTCATGATGGGATGGTTAAGAGTTTAATAATTGTTATTCTTATTTCATTTCTATTTGCATTGCTTTTATTCTCAATAAATAGTTCATTTTCAGGACCGGGAAAAACTTCTATTCCAATTAAAATTACATGGCAATAATTCAAAAACCACGCCAAAGAATTAACAATAATCCAGTACTTTTGATGAATTAATTCTTTTGTATTCAGCGTTTTGAACACAAGATAAAAAATGAAGACAAGAAATTCAGACCATTTTGTCTTTTTATGTGCAAATCCATTCTTGCTATAAAATTGCAGATTAATCACTTTGTTTGTATTAGAATACCAATTCACCTCCATACCGGAATGAAATAATATCTTTATGAATAGCTTTAATCAAGACAAATATGGCATCTTCGTCAAGTCTTGGACCTTTCCAGAAGACCCGATTTTCAATCGAACTGCAAATCGAACAGGTTTTATTGATACTCACAATTACGTGTACCTGATTCTGAACAAAAAATTCAAAATCTGTTGAATATTCAACTTCGTTGATTTTTATAAATTTTTGCCTGACAACCGGAAGATTTTCATTCAACCCTATGCGGATTCCGGAGGCGAGTGAGTTTTGTTTTTCATTACTCACATTTTCAAAATTGTTATTTCCATTCTTCTTTTTCATGGTCTTATCATTTATTGTTATGCGTCTTTCCATCAGGTCGGTCGTTGTTGTTTTGGTGGCGCAGAAAGGGAGTGTTTGGGTGTGCATGTTTTTTGCAGAAAATACAATTCGACGAAGGAGATTGGAGATTTTCTGCAAAACCGGAGGCTTGAACTTGCACACCCTCAAAACACGGAATTACCTTTGCCACCGGAACAGCAATGGCCGGAAGGAAAGCCATGATTTTAAATTAATCAAACAGGAAAAGAAGAATCGTTAAAATGTGATTTGAAAAGTTTGGATCTCTCTTGTTTAAAAGACTTTTAAGCATTTTCAAAATATTTTGACAGGTGGCAAAGACAAGTATAAATGCTGAACGAAACAGAGCGAGGTCTGTCCGAAGGCAGGGTGAACACAGTATAGTAAGGCAATTATTCTTGTGCGCGGTGCCGGAGGTTACTAAATGTAAGGAGTGTTCCGAACGGGTTCGGAAAAATGCATGAAATGAAGTTACCGGAGGCACTGGAATTTTATTTAAAATTCTTAAACGTCGCTGGTAAAAGCAAATGTAACGACAGAATGAGCGATTCAACCCGAAGTAGGGTGATTTAGCGAAATGTAGGAGTTGCTCTTGCGTGTGGTACCGGAAGCTCCTGAATGCAGGGATTGAGGAACGAATGAGAGGAACGAAGGGGCTGGAGGTGCTGGAACATTAAACGAAATTTTATCTGGCGTTGGCAAAGGGTAAATGTATCCCTGTAATGCAATGGAAGGGGTTCTTTTGCCGTGCGGGATACAAGGCTTTTCGACCGGACAGTTGAATGAGTCCCGATAAACTGCGAATTATGAGCAGCGGTGCGATTGAAGCTGGGGGGGAGAAATGCCGAGGCAACTGGATAATGTTCAATAATTCAAAAAAAATTAGTTCTTTGGTAACTCACGACATATTTGATGGATTCTTAATGGTTGCGTTTTTTGCCAACACATCCTTGCTTAATTGTTATCTTTGAGCCAATAAAAACAGTTGAATATTGGACAAGATGAAAAAGGGAATAGATAAAAAATTACAGGATAAAAACATCAAACCAACCGCCATGCGCCAGCTGGTTTTGAAAGTTTTAACCGACCAAAAAACAGCTATCAGTTTACCTGAATTGGAACAAAAATTTGAAAAAGCCGACAAGACCACATTATATCGTACACTAAAAACCTTTGAAGAAAATAAACTTATCCATAGAATTGACGATGGTACAGGCTCAATAAAATATGCCTTGTGCCATGAAACCTGTGAGTGCCAACCCGATGACCTGCATGTTCATTTTCTTTGCACAAACTGCAATCAAACCTTTTGTTTAAACGACATTCCTGTTCCAACAATAAACCTCCCCAGTAGCTTTTCCCTCGGAAGCGTAAATATGGTAGTAAAAGGAATTTGTTCAAATTGCAAAAAATAACTTTGCAACCCGGTTGCATGAACTTTGGGGTATCTTTGCCGTTGTAATTCAGAAAATACCGGTATTTTAAATGAAATATTTAGCAGTAATATTATCAATGTACGTAATGGTTTTAACAGCCATACCATGCAATGATGTACATGCTGCCAATACAAATTCTGTTTCTCTTGAATTATCAGAACAAAGTCCAAATCAGACAAACGATGTTGATTTATGTTCCCCGTTTTGTTTTTGTCATTGTTGCCAAACACTTTCATTTCCTTCATTTTTTAGTA